>Ga0134127_10001431_pt1 | contig 17727 bp, 27 predicted proteins | sample KB31753_FD_96459 | JGI IMG/M metagenome (GOLD analysis project Ga0134127, IMG submission 96459) | Terrestrial soil microbial communities with excess Nitrogen fertilizer from Kellogg Biological Station, Michigan, USA - KB3-175-3 | ecosystem: Environmental > Terrestrial > Soil > Unclassified ... | reverse complement strand
GGCGGACGCACCGACGACCAGATCATGTCCACCTTGGTTCATGAGATGGTCCACCTGTGGCAATCCCTGAACGGCACACCGCCAAAGAAGCCAGGTCACAATCGCGAATGGGCCGACAAGATGAAGAGCGTTGGCCTGCAGCCGTCGACCACAGGGAAGCCCGGGGGCAAAGAAACTGGCCGCCGTTGCAGCCACTACATTATTGAAAATGGACTGTTTGCGAAGTCGGCGAAACGCTGTAAGATCAAATTCACCTTCTCAGGCACTCTCGCCGTGAAGGAAAAGAAAGGCAGCAAACGCACCAAGTACACTTGCCCGATGTGTGAGAAGAACGCATACGGGACTGATGATCTCAACATCCAGTGTGCTGACTGTGACGAGCTGATGCAGCGCCAATGAACGAGTACCTGCGTACCCTGTCCCGCGAAGAGCAGGAGCTCTTCCGGGACTTAGAATTCCTACTACGCCAAATGAGGAGAGAGCATGAGAGTCAAACTGACAATCCAACTGAGCCCCGAGGAGGTAGACGAACTCTACCGGGAGATCAAGCAGGTGATCCGATGCGATCCGCAATCGGTTTCCTATCCAACGCTTGCCCAGCTCGCAGACAAGCTTAAGGAATTCGCACGATGAAGCTGCCATTCGTCTCCAAGAAGTTCGTCGAGAGGAGCGCATATCGCGCCCTCTTCGACCCAACCGACACAGGCAAACGCGCGCCACGCTGGCACAAACGCGAACGCATCAAACCTCGCAATCCAGTCCCCCTGCAAGACCCAATCGACGCAGGCACTGACCTGCCTGAAGGTCGCGCGCCTCTCGTCAAGGTGAAGACGCCTTGGTACAAAAAGAAGAAATTGACGTAAGGCGACCTCGCGCGTATGATCAGCTCGTACACCGGGAGACCCCTGATTTCACCGGTGATCCTCCCCGAAACACTAAAGGCGGAACGCGCAAAACAACCCCCCGTAATGAACGTTCCGCCTATTTTCTTGAGGGATCAATGACCTATTACCCTTCCTACTATGTTCCCCCTGTGGTCAAGCTCGAGCGCATCATGCCGCTCTGGGAGGAACACCACAACATCACACGGCACCGCCAACGGATGGCAGATCGTATCGACGAGGAGACCGCATATGCAATGGAACTGCGCGATGTACCATTGGAGGGAAGCCCTGGACCATTACAGGTTAGCTCTCGACTACCTGTGGTCGGACCCGGCAATGTCGCGGGCGCATCTGGCCATATTCCGCCTTCGACTGAGTAAAGGCGTAAGGGCCCTATTCGGATGAAGATAAGCAACACCGAGAAACGGGCCCTAGCGATTCTGCTATCCGGACCTATCGTCTATCACGTCAGCGGCTCCAAGGCCACAGACTGGGATAAGCAGAATTGGAAGTTCAATATCGCAACCCTGCGCGCTCTCAGAGAACTGTCGCTAGCTGACTATACCATCTACGCCAGCTGTGAGCGAACGTGGACTATCACTGAGGAAGGAACGCAACTATGCATGGAATTGGGGCTGCTGTCTTTGGCGTCATCTTAGCCGGTATGTCCATAAACGATGAGCCGCCGTCTACCTACGAGACCGATTACATCTGGTATCAGATGCCATTCCAACTTGTCCGAGTAGACAAGACGATCTACTTTAACGAGGTCGACTTCCAAGTCACGATGGTCCACGAAGGTAGACCCATCGAAGTCGAGATTAAAATCTACACGCCATACAGCAAGGAGATGTTCGAAGCCGCCGTCAATCAGGCCGCCGACGCAGTTCTCGTCCAAGGTAACCAATGGAAGTCCAATGCAATACCTCAAAAGAGTCACCCTCAGGGAGGGCCGAGTTACTGAGCTACCGGCCGACTGCGTGTTCGTCGGCATTGTAGAAGAGGGCACTGTCATAGATGCCTTCATCTTGTACCGAGAAACCGAGAAAACTCAGCCATGGGTCTTCTTCTTTGTACACGCCCGCAACAACCCAGCGATGTTATCTGAGGCATTTAGATTTATCGCGCATTCGGGTATAGTATCGGTGTTCGGTCAAACCGTGGAGCATCATGATGAAATTCCGGAACCCGAGTAATGGTTACGTTGAGACTGCAGGCGAGATCATCTGGTCTCCTCTCGTCACGCTCATCTTCGGACCTATCTACTTCGCCGTCAAAGGATGCTGGGGCGCCTTCGTGATTTACGTCCTCCTCTGCATCCCGGTCGTTACCATCCCTGTGGTATGGATCGTTGCTCCGTTTCTCGCCTATTCCACAGTGAACAATCGCTATCGCCGAATGGGCTGGATTGAGGTATAACGATTGCACCGGCGCTGCAATGTCGCGGCGCCGATGCAACCTCCGGAGCCTCTATGAATGAGACCCACTCGCGCATTGCTACAGCAATCGCTACGCACTTTCCTCACCACAGTGTCCACAGGTGGATATTGGATGAGAACGGCAAGCTCCGAATTTTTCTTCCGGTTGAAGCCACACTTGACGGCGTTATCAAGCTACGCAGCTGGCTGGTGCAGCAACGCTTCATGTACATTGATGGAGGCTTTACCGTCAAGGGAGACGATGGTGAAGCATACCTCTCAGCTTATCTCGATCTGCAAGAGGTGGGCCAATGACACCCGATCTCGCTTCCATCGTGACACGCCTGATTACTGGAGAGGTTGGCCTCCCCCCTTACTTCCAAGCAATCATAGCGGACGCCAAGATTGGCGAAGAGCATCTGGAAGCTCGTGTTACGGCAGACCTCCAGGCCTCCCAGATCCAGAGGCTCACCGAGGCGCTCAGCAACTTCATCCCTGTGGGACAGCCGACCATTGGTTTCACCAGCGGGACATGGGTAGCCACAGTGATCCGGTGGCCTATCCCGACGATCCGTTCGTCCGCATCATCGCGGGATCGGTCGCGGTCCGCTTCGGGATAGCGCTCGAGGACACAGGACAAACTATCCGGTTCTGCGCTCACAGCGAGCGCGTGAAGGCGGAACAGCTCGTCGCCTATATCATCCTACAGACAATGAGATTGGAGGATCGCACACGCCCTGAAGACGTCGAGATATTCCGGCGTGACATTGCTCTCGTGGTACGGGAGCGGCTCACCGGAGTACAAGCTCCGACAGTTACCTCGACAGGAAACCTCGCCGGCATCCTAATCGAGGTAAACTGCTATGATCCGATTTCTCCGGGAGCTTCGTACGATATTCCTGTGGGTTGGAAGTCTAGCGTTTCTAACAGTGGTGCTTCTTCATATCACTAGATTGATAGGACTCGTGTAGGCTCCCCGCGCCTCAACGGTCCCAGCTTAGTGATCTTGTGGGCTATGGACGTGATCATCCGTTCATCGTAGCCATATGGCTTGCCCTCGAGAACTAATGCACTCATACTCTTCTTCTTGCCTTTGAGAGTCTCGGTCATCCATTCGATGATCGGGCTCTCATCGACGGGCTTGCAGCGCGGTGTATTGAGCAGCTCTTCGTCTGTCACATAGACCGATCCGTCGAAATTGACCTTCACTCGCTTTCCTTCAGTGATCAGGCTGAACCGGTACGCCTTCATCCCGCCAACGTCGGTCAAGTTGCTCTTCGTCACTTTGAACAGCCGCCCTGCAGGATCATCGCCGGCATATCCCACACCGATCACCGTACGCGCGGTCCCAGTGAACGTAATACTCCCTTGCCCGCGATAACCAGCCTTCGTTTTGCTATCCTTGGTCAAGTGTCGGATTACGACCACAGGGATATGGAACTTGATTGCGATATCACGGAACGTTCCCATCATGCGCGCTGTCTCAGCGCTGTTATGCGTGTTCGCCCCTCCGGCGTAATTCATCAAAGTGTCGAATATCACCAGGCCACAGTTATGCTTCACGATGGCTTTGTGGACTTCTTCGACCGTGTCGGTATTGTCTACGCTGAATGACTTCTCTTCCTGACGGATGTTCTGAGGGTTGCGCAGACCATTATGACTGAGGCGCGGTTTCATCACGCTGGCCTTTGAGTTCTCGTGATCAAGGAAGAACACCACCTCAGGCTGAGCGCCTGTGCGCTTATCGCCGGGCATCCCGTCGCCGTTCGCGACAGCGACAGCGAACTTCTGCGCAAGCAGACTCTTGCCCACGCCGGGATCTCCTTCGATGATGGTGACTTCGCCGCGCGCAACGTAGTTCTCCCACATCCAGTCGACTTCCTGCTCTTCGACCTCGGCCATGCTCTCGCAGAATAGCTCGTCGGGATCAGCTTCCTTCGGCTTGATTTTTCGATGTAGCCGACTCTCGAGCTTCTTCATGATCTCGCGGCGCAGGTACTTCTCGCCATTGCGACGGTCTCGGTATTTATTATTGCCACTGTTCCACAGCAGGGTGAATATATCGTCAGTTGGGACGCCCTTCTCGCGCAAGTCCCCGCCGACGCGCCATAGCCAATCGCTACGGTCACGTTCTGTGGGTTTATTGGATATCAGTCCTTTGATGTAGATCCGAGGGATGATCTTCTCCCACTTCATGAACACCGCCGCCGCGCCCTTCGCTTCCTTGCGTGCGCTGGCGGATGTAGGCTGAGGCAGTTTCGCGCGTATCTCGCTGAGCTTGTAGACCGTGCCGGTTTGCCACAGGGATTTGACCAGCGGGGAATTGCTGTACTTGTGGTTATACGAGGTGGGAACTCTTAGTACTTGCGTTGGGTCCCACCCTCCCGGGTCGGCACCAATAAGCTGTGTCCAGGCCTGGTTATCTCGCTCCCAATCGATGGCTTGTCCGACATACCAATAACCAGTGTACCGTCCTGGCGATGACATAACTGCCATGGATGGGCGGATCGGACAAGCATTTGGATGCATCCCATCGAGGTCAGCATATAGAAAGTGCGATACCTCAGCATGGTCTGTATGTCGGCGACGAGCGTTAAATCCGTGGGCGCAGAACCAGACATTGAAATCGTCCCTAAGCTGCCTTATCTTTTTTGCGACAAGATGGAACTCGTACTTCTCGAACCAGTAATTCTTTAGTGGGCCCTTGGCCTGTCCCCTCGGTCGAGTGCTCAGACAGAAATACTTTCCTGGTTGCATCGACCATATCTTGGTTACCAGCATGTCGGCGGACTTCCCCTTCTTCGATGAATACGCTAGGCCCTATCTTCACGGCAGCCAGTTGTCCTCTCCGGATCCGACTCATCAAGGTTTGGTATGGGATGGGGATGGCCTCGGCAGCGTCGCGTGCATGTATCAATGATCGCATGACTCTTTCCCGATTGCGTGTGGATAATGTTTATGCAATATTCAACGCTCCCAAGTCAATCAGCAAAGGACGCACCTTGAAATGAACATCGTTCTTGAAGGTCCGGATCACGGTGGCAAAACGACCCTCGGAAACCGCCTATCCAAAGTCATGGGATTGCCGCTCATTCAAGGTGAAGGGCCGCCCAAATCAAACGATGAATTTCATGATCGCGTCGCAAGATGCCTCGCCATGGACAATGTGATATTCGACCGTCATCCATGCATCAGCGAAGGCATCTACGGTCCTGTGATGGGAAGAGGGAGCATCCTCAAGATTGAGGAAGTCCGAGACTTCTTCGCCAGTCGCCCGTTCATCATATACGTCCGACCCACCACCCACCACCTTCCGCCGTCGCATAAGAAGCACGCCCACGAAAGCCAGGAGCACTTCGATAGGCTCGCTGGCGCTCATGCGAACATCTGCGCCGCATACGATGCGCGGATGATGAACACCGCACAGTATATCTACCGCCGCACCGACACTCACCTTATGGAGCTAGCCCATGTCGGCGGATTGCATCAACTCCTCAACCTGGACAGAAGGATCCTTGCAGAATGATAGTTGAGCGCGTAATCGAGTTCCGACGCAAGTTCGGATTGCCGATCCCGCATGAGCCCACCGACATACCGCCATCGGACCTCATACTCTCCTGTGGTTTCCTTGAAGAGGAGATCATCGAATTCCGTACGGCTATGGAGTTACGATTGATCGATGCCCGCACAGAAGACGATGCAGCCATGTTTGATGCCCTCATTGATCTCGTCTACTTCGCCGTCGGCATGGCGATCAATCGCGGATGGGACTTTGAAGAGGGCTTCATGCGTGTCCATGAAGCGAACATGTCGAAAGAGCTGGCCGGCGTCAGCGACAATAAGCGACAGTCGCCGACTGATCTGATCAAGCCACAGGGATGGCAAGCCGCATCACTGCACGACCTGGTGCAGTCGCGTAACACCACAGCAGAGGAAAAACCGTGCGAGATCAGTGGCTCAAGCTTTGCCGAGAGTCGGCCTTTCGAACAGACAATGTCCTCTTCGCCGGTAATCGTAAAATCCTTCGAGGGCTTACTTGGAGTTTGCCAGACGGGCTAGGCGATGACTTGCAGCTGTCCGACATCGGTTACAGTGGCCACAAAATGCGGCAACTCGAGCGGAACTACATTAACGCTGCGAGTAGAGACATGGCACTCCAACTGTGGGAGCGACGGAAGGACCAGGGGAAATACGGAAGTGTGGGTTTCCATTGCTACAATCATCTACTCAAAGCTGACCCAGACCGGAAGGCTAAACGCGCAAGCGTTATGGGACCTTGCATACAAGCTGTAACCCTCACACTGCTTAAGAAGGGGCAGGTTCAAACGGACCTGTTCTACCGCACAACTGAGCTCTTCAAGAAGTTTCCGGCGGACCTCGTATTCCTGCGCGAAGTCCTCCTTAAGCCGTTCGGTGTCACGGACTCACAGGTCAACTTCCACTTCGCCAATGCAACAGCACATCCGATGTATTGGGTGACGCTCATCCCAATGCAGAAAGAGCCCATCACTCAGCTTAAGCTTCTTAAAGCTTTGGATCCATACTTCTACAATTGGGTGGTGAAGTGGACGGCAAGGTACCTGTGCGACGAGTTCGGCCGCGGCATTGACAAGTTTTCGCAGGCGTGTAGAGTGCGCGACACATCGGCTAAGCTAATCAAGGACCCAGATACGCTGATGGCCTATCTTCGCAAAAACCATCCAGGATACCGGAAATGATGCACTTCCCCAACTTCGCCGCCGCCATTGATATGGTCCACAGGGATATGGAGGCCTATGCAACTTTGGTTCCCCCGTCGTTCTGGCAATCAGTGGACGTGTCAACAAAGCCAGAGATGGCGACATTTGAGCTGATGAACGTCTGCTTTACCGTCAGCATGTTCGGGCCGGCGACGCTCGAGGGATGCCTCGAGAAATTACGAGCTGACATTAAGCCGAACCTGCCATGGGCCGATGATCACTTCGCCGAGCGTGTCGGTGGCGAACCGATCAATCCCGGCGTACAATGGGCGAGATGGCCATACGCCAACAGTGCGGATAAGTTCCGAGACAATGAGGGCCGGTTTAACCACAACTACATGGAACGTTATTGGCCACGCTGGGCGGGTGAGTGGGAGTACCTCGAGCGTAACGAGGAAGAGCAGAACATCGGCATCTACCATCGCCTCGGCGACTTGAACGATGTTATCGACTTGCTTGTCCGCGATCCGATGACGCGGCAGGCGTATATCCCTATCTTCTTTCCGGAGGATACGGGCACTCACCACATGGGAAGAACCCCCTGTACGCTCGGCTATCAGCTGTTCCGACGCAATGATAAGTTGCATATAAACTACCATATGCGATCTTGTGACTTGCTGCGGCATTTCCGAGATGATATATATCTAACAGCAAGACTATGCCTGTGGTTCATTGAACGCTTGCGCGAACGCGACCCGGATAACTGGTTCCACGTTTTGCCCGGCGAGTTCTTCATGACCATCGCCAGTCTGCACCTGTTCAAGAATGATTGGATGGCAGTCTTCAAGACTCCGCCTGTCGCTAAGGGAGGTTGTAATGAATACCATATCGGCGTTAGCCCTCGATCGCCTGCAATCGGAAAATGAGCGCCTGCGCGACCAGCTCCTGCAGTCTCTCGCCTACCAACGTGAACTCGAGGCGGCGCTATTGTCGGCGCCCCTCTACCGCACCGACGGCGCTAACGCCAGCGAGCGCCACTACGAGAAGACCAAGGATACGTGGGCGAATGTACACCGCCCAGTCCTCGACCGCGCCGCACGGCGCTTCAAGACCGAACGTGATCGCGTCAAAGTTGCGGTCATTGGAAAGATGAAAGTGTGGCACCAACGCATCGGCAATCTGATGCAGCGCCAGCAATGGGGCGACACGAAGGTCCGGATACCAACCGCGCAAGAGATCCTCGAGCGCTTCATGTCAGACATGGCCACGATATGAAACCAAAGTGCCAGAACTGTACCCACATGATGAAACCCAGAAGTAAGTCGTTGGAGCTGGGTTTCATCAAAGGACAATGCCGGAGATTTCCTCCCATCCCTGTAGCCATGGTGTATGAGGGAGTAACCGAGGTAGAGGCCGTATGGCCCAAAGTAAAAGACAATGACTACTGTGGCGAGTTTGACGGCTGGAGATACGAGACAGATGACAACACGACCGAGCCGGCCCCTTCATCTGATGCGTCATGCAATCCTAGCGAGTGAGCGTTCGACGTGCTCTCGGCTCAACGTCGGCGCCCTCGTGTTCTGTCATATGACCCGTACAGTCATCAGCATGGGATACAACGGCCCTAAGCCTGGCGCATCACACTGTGGGCCAGAATGTCTCACACATGAGCCATGCAGTAGATCCATCCACGCTGAAGCCAACGCTATCGGAAGAGCAGCACTCCACGATGGCTGTGAGTATGACCTATATGTAAGCCATAGCCCATGTTCGGATTGTGCCAACATCATTTACAACAGACGCCATAAGATAGTGCGTCTTTTTTACGGGATCGAGTTCAGAAGCACAGTGCCGCTCGATCATCTAGCGCGCGTCATGGAAGTTTACAAGGTCACGCCCGCCGGGTACATTACTCGTCACGGTCATTCCACCCCCATCGATCCCGAGAGTCTCTATGCGTGATAGCAATTGCACCCGGTGCCGCCTCAGCGCCGGATGTGCGAAGGTATGCGATATCCTGCGCGGACAGGAACGATCCGAGATTATGGTCATTGGCGAGACACCCGATGCCCGCGGCAATAACGGACGCATCCGCGCGCTCCTGTCACGGCACGGCATTCACAATCCGTACTTCGCTAGCGCTGTCAATTGCGAGCCGCCACGCGGGAAGAAACCCACAGAGGCGCAGATAAAATCTTGCCGTCTATATGTGTTCAAACAGATCCGGAAGATTAAACCGAAGTTCGTTCTCCTGATGGGCAACGCCGCCATATTCTCCATAAAGAGTATGAAGGGCATCAACAAAGCTCGCGGGCGACCGTTCGAGCACCGCGGCATTATCTACCTTCCCACGTGGACACCCGGTTATATCTTCTACGATCCCGCCACAGAAGCCACTATCGACCGTGACATAAAGCTCTTCGCTGACATCATCGCAGCGGGAGAAATTCCGCGCGAGAAGAAGCTTCACTATACGCTGGTAGACACGAAGAAGAAGTTGATGCGTATGCTGGCGAAGCTGCGCGGCGAGGTAGCATTCGACATAGAGACCACAGGGCTATTTCCCTGGCAGAGGCATTCGCGCGTGACCGCACTCGTCTTCGCAATCCGCGGAAAGCAGTGGGTAATTCCTGGTCACCACAGGGAGAGTCCATGGTACGACTTCGAGGAAGTCGTGGCGATGATCGACCGGCGTATCCGCAAGCGTAACGTCCGCCTGATCACGCACAATGGGAAGTTCGACTACCTGTGGATGAAAGTTCACTTCAACGTGGACTGGCAGAAGTTCGCCTACTTCGACACGATGATAGCCCACTACCTTCTGGACGAGAACAGTAACCATGGACTGAAGCGTCTGGCTCAAGTGTATCTCGGCGCACCCGATTGGGACGTGGATCGAGAGACCAAAGTCGACGGCCCGATGAAGGAGCTATCGTTCTACGCTGCGCATGACGGCTACTATACGCTGCAGCTGAAGCATGTGTTCGCGATGATGCTCAGGAACGAGCCAGGCGTCCGACAGGTGTTTCACCGGATCATGATGCCGGTTGTTAGACTATTCGTTCAGATCGAATTTAACGGCGTATACGTTGACGTGAGCCAATTTAAGAAGGCTGAGCTTGAGCTGGATCGCCGTATCATCGAAGCGGAGAAGAAACTCGCAGAATGTACGGCGAAGGTCAAAGATTTCCCAGAGGACTTTAACTGGGGATCACCACCACAGGTGGCGGATCTCTTATATAACCGTCTGAAGCTCCCTGTGGTTGAACGAACGGAGAAGGGTAATCCGTCGGTCTCTGAGTCCGTGCTCATGCGCACCGACCATCCGCTCGCCCGCGCGCTCATTGAGTTCCGCGGTGCGAAGCAACAACGAAGCTTCTTCATTGAAGGTTGGAAACCCTACCTCGTCAACAGCTGGCTGCATCCGAGCTTCAAGCTGCACGGCACAGTCACTGGGCGGCTGTCATGCGAGAACCCCAACCTGCAGCAGGTTCCGCGTGACGGCTTCATACGCTCGCTCATCACCGCACCTCCTGGTTGGGAATTCATCGAAGCGGATCTAAGTCAGATCGAGCTGCGCATTGCCGCGGAGCTGGCGCGCAGCAAGTCCCTTATCAAGGTCTTCACTAGCGGTGGCGATGCCCACTGGCTCACAGCTTTAACAGAGATTCAACGCGGGCGTGGTAAAAAGAAAGAGGTCCTATTTACGGGTAAGGCGCTCGCCGGGAAACCCGTCAAGTATAACGAGGCCATCCGTCTCATGCTTAAAGCGGGACCCGATGCCTGTATCGATATACTGCCGGCGTGGAAAGAACTACGTAAGAAAGCCAAGGCCGTGAACTTCGGATACCTCTACGGTATGTGGTGGAAGAAGTTTAAGATCTATGCACGCGACAACTATGGGGTAGATGTGGATGACGAACAAGCGCAAGAGAGTCGGACGAACTTCTTTGAGCTCTATCCCGAGTTGGAAAGTTGGCATCGTCGCCAGAAAAATACGGCGAGAACACAGGGCTATGTCACGTCGCTTAGCGGACGCCGGCGTCGTCTGCCACACGCCCTCCTTAGCGAAGATACGCCGCAACGTCGTGAGGCAGAGCGTCAGGCAATCAACAGTCCTGTCCAAGGTTTTGCCAACGAACTAAACCTAATGGTTGCCATACAAATGTCGGAGGAGTACGGCATTGACAAAGTTCGTTTATGCGGTACAGTTCACGATAGCATCATTTTCCTGGTAAAGAAGAAATACGTCCCACAGGTATATCGGCGCGTGCTGCAAATCATGCGTCGGCCAAAGCTGATGGACGAGCTCAACATCCACATGAAAGTTCCAATCGAAGGCGAGGCCAAGATTGGCCCATGGTCCAAAGGAGTGACATTAGAGAGATGGCAATCCCAGCAAGCTTCCAAGGTAGTAACGTTCTCTTCACTGGCGAAGCGGGCATCCTCCCGCTCCCAGCGTTCCGGACTCCAGATAGCAGCCTAATCGTCTCATGTTGGGAGTTCGATTGGGTAGAGATCATGGAGATACAAAACACCAAGAAGGTGTGGGTGGGTATCATGGGAGGACAAGTTCCGCCAATGATGCTGATGAGTAAGTCCCGTATGCATTCGAAGTTCCCGCCGTTAAAACTAATGATCCCATAGGAGCTGGCAAATGGCCACATTGAAACTGATTAAAGCCCCTACCAATCGTGACAAAGTTAGGGAAGCAATTAAAACTGCTCGAGTAGCAACGCAATTCGGCGTATGTGAGCAGCTTGGTTGGGATTATCAGAAGCACGGTAATCATCGACTGGGACGATTGGTGGACGAGATCAATGAAAAATACTTCGATGAGGATGGAACCATCACAGGAGATCAAGACTACGAAGACGGGGGTTTTGATGAGTTGCCTGAGTCTGAAAAACTGATCGGCTTCCATTCCATCGAAGGGGTATCCGTTAAAGTATACGTATGGCAAGGACCTAGGTAAGGAATAACCGGCGATGCTGAAAGTTAGCCAATCGAAGATCAAGGCTTGGCGTAAGTGTCGCCGGTCATACCACTACGCCTACGTAGAAAATCTGCGTAAGAAGAAAGGACCGAGGCCGCTAAAGATAGGAACGCTTATCCACAGGATGGGTGAGCTACAAGTCTGCGGCAAGCCGATACAAAATGCAGTAGACGAGCTCAGCGTAGAGGAGCTGAACCTCTTCGAGACCGAGCGCGAGGAGTACGGCGATATTATCCAAGACTCCCTCGACATTATGACAGGCTACGAGGAATATTGGGCGAGCAATCCAGTTAAGCCAGTCATGTTTCGCGACCGACTCGCAGAGCATGAGATGGAGGTTACGCTCACGCCAACGATACGACTGACTGGCAAGGCCGACTGGGTGGTTCGTACACGCAACAAGCGGACATGGCTATCGGATCGCAAGACGGGTAAGAAGCAGCTGAGCGATTCTCAGATGTGGCGTAACGTCCAGTCGACGGTTTACCACAGGATGTGGGAAGAGCTCGGCATGAAGCCGTTGGACGGCACCATGTGGGACCTCATATGGTCAAAGGGACCGTCGGAGCCTAAGATCAATAAGGACGGATCGATAAGCAAGGCCGCTATCGTCACCCTCCCTGTGGTTGTACGCCGGTTCCTGAAGAAGCATAAAAATCTCGACAAGGATCAAGTGAGACATCTCTTAGATATTGCTGTGGAGAACCAGTCGCGTTACTATAATCGCGTGTTCATGCCTCGAAATCCTGAGGTGGAGCGAATACTCCTACGGGACTTCATTACCACAGCCAAAGAGATCGAGCGCGGGCATGGTAAGCGTAAGGGGAGAAATCTGGACTGGCATTGTGACAGTTGCCAGTTTAACAACCTGTGCCAAGCCCGTCTACTCGGGTTGGACTACGACTTCGTTAAGAGGACTCAATATGCAGTTGACACTGAAACAGGCGAGTCGGTTGGGGACGAACAAGAGGATGAGGCTTGAGCGGAAGGAGCTTGATAAGTTCGCCCGAGGCGTACGGCTTGAAGAGGCGGAGCACCGTAACCTCTTCAAGGAGCTTCCCACAGTGGAAGAGTTGATTAAATGGTGCTACAAATTCCCACAGGAAGCGAGAGCCGAGCATGAGCGTATCCGCCAGGCGATTGAAGAAAAAGCTGCACAAGTCCGCCGCGAACGGCACCACGAGGCTCAGGCGGAGCGAGCGTACCGGTTCGACGAAGGACCAACGCGTATCCGGCGCTCGACATCAACAGGATGGCAGAGAGATCGCGGTGCGCAAGGCCACCGATCCACACGACCGTAAGCGGACATACCTCATCTACGGCCGTAGCGGCACTGGCAAGACCACAGTCAGTGCTAGCTTCCCGAAGCCTGTTCTCATCATCGATATCAAGGACGAAGGCGATGAGAGCGTCTCGGACATGGATGGTGTGGACATCGCCGAGCCGCAGACACTTGAAGAGTTTGAGGCGATATACTGGTGGCTGCTACACAACAAGCGCGGCCAGCGTTACAAGACCGTGGTCATCGATACGCTCACCCAGCTGCAGGGATTAGTCGTTGCTGATGTGGGCGGCAGGAAATCCAAAGCTAAATTCGCCGGCAAGAAACCACCCGGATCGTGGGGCACCATGACGAAGGGAGACTGGGGAACGGTCGGCGAAATCATGAAGACCCAGATAATGAACTTCCGCGGACTGCCGTCGCAAACGGTGTTCATCGCGCAAGAGAAACTAGTGGACCCCGATGAAGGCAATGATGATGGCGTAGAGGACATCATCACGCCGGAGGTGGGGCCCGCTGTTATGAAGAGTATGGCCACTCTGGTTTGTTCTGCCAGTTCGTTTATTGGCCATACCTTCATTCGGACGCGCATAGTAAAAAACAAGTTGCGCAAGAAACGAATTGCGGAATATTGTATGCGCGTAGGCCCTAACCCGGTGTACATCACTAAGGCTCGAAAGCCCAAGTCGATTGTCATGCCGGACTTTGTGGCTAATCCCACCTATGAACTGATCTCCAACCTTGCAAAGGGCAAGTAACCATGGCACGTGCCAAAAAATCTAAGAAGTCCAACAAGATCATTATTCCTTCGCTGAAGGACGTCCAGGCGCGGATGGTCATTCCCGCCGGCGCTCACACTGCCAAGGTCAAGGCCGTTGAACCGGGCGAGGGTGACGAGCACCCCTACTTCAAATGGACCTTCGAGATCACCAAGGGAAAAGCCAAGGGCCAACAGCCCAAGCCGTATTACACCTCACTTGCGCCGGCAGCCCTGTTCAACATCAAGTCCGTGCTCGCCGCCATCGGTTACAAAATTCCCAAGGGCGAATTCGAGCTGGATATGGACGCGGTCATCGACGAAGAGCTGACCATCCAGATCGACCATGAAGTCTACGAAGGACGGAAGCAGTCAGTCGTGGTCGGCTTCGGCGATGACGCCGCCGACGAAGACGAGGATGAAGACGAAGCCGAGGACGCCGACGAGGACGAAGACGAAGACGAGGCGGAAGACGCTGACGAGGAAGAGCTCGACGAAGACGAGATAAACGAGATGACGCAGGCGGAGCTCGAGGATCTGGCGTCGACTCACGACTGGGACATCAACTTCAAGAAGCTGAAGACGTTGCAGAAGCAACGTAAAGCTGTGATCAAGGCCGCGAAGGAAGAAGGCCTGCTGTAACACTGGGCGCCACGGCGTTAACTACTGAGGCCAAGGTGTGGAAGGGGCGCGGTTCGGCAGACCCGCGTCCCTTTTCTTTTGAACCACAGGTGGACTTTGATGAAGATTCGCTGTATTTTTGAAGCTGAAAGTAGGAGCGGCAGTTCCTACGGAAATGTTAGGCCCTTCGATTTAGACGAGTTGATTTTTCCCTCTATACCTCAGAAAGGTGAGATACTCCCTTTCCCTGGGGGCAGCTACACTGTGGGAGAAATCACGTGGATGGAAGTGAATTCCAATGGTCAGGTGGTTAGGGTGGGACTATCGGGAAGTATGGACTATACCAATAACTCTGGCTCTCATATTACCTGATGGCTAAGCAGCCAGAGGGACGGCTCGTCCGGCGTATCCTGAAAAGGCTGCGCCGGCGTTTCGGCGGCAAGTGGTGGAAGATACACGGCAACGAATACCAGGAGTCCGGCATCCCCGACATATTCGGGATATGCCAGGGAATGTTCTTCGGCATCGAAGTCAAGATGCCAGGCAAGCAACCTCGAGAGAACCAGCTCGATCAGTTGGCGCAGATAACCGCCGCGGGCGGACTCGGGATATGGGTTACCACAGTGGGACAGGCGGAGAGAAACGTTGGGTTATTTTGCAAGCCGATTGGACCAACAGCAAACACAAGCCGCACGAGTGGTAATCGAGAGAAAGACTGTCGGGCTGTTCGCCGAACAGGGAACGGGAAAAACGTGGATAACCCTCACAGTGATCGAGGAACTCGTCGAACGGAGACCCGACTTCTGTGGGATCATAGTGTGCCAGAAAAACAACAAAGAAACCACATGGCGTAAACTGCTGCCACACCTCAACCTGGTTGCCACATCGGACTGGGAGGAATTCAAGAAACTCAGTGGGCCACGGTTGCTTCTCCTGCACTACGAGGAGGTGGCTAAGCTCGTCAGCAAATTGCAACGCTTCGGAAAGACACACCGATGGACGTTCATTGCCATTGACGAATGCCAGCGGCTCAAAGCGCGCGGCAACGCATCATCACGCTGGGCATCACGCCTGAGAAATTTCGCCGACTACAAGCTGGGCCTCAGCGGCACGCCATTCGAGCAGTCGCCGATTGACGCATGGGCTCAGCTGCGCTTCATACGCCCACAGGTGTTCGGGGATAAATGGGCTACCTTCAAACGTCGATACACCTACGCCAGTGGGTGGATGGGAAAGAAGCGAGTGTTCCGAGAGGATCGCATGAGACGCTTCATGAAAGCCATCGAACCATGGTGCATCCGCGTAACGAAAGAAGCGCTCGATCTGCCGCCTTATAGGGTCATCCGACATGACCTGCAAATGCCGCCTAAGGCGCTCGAGGTTTACCGAGAAATGCGTGATCGCCAAATCGTGCGGGTACCCTCCGGCGAAAAAATACCAGCCCCGCTGACAATCACGCGCGACGTTAAGCTCGCTCAGATATGCGGGGGCTTCATCCTAGGCGAGAAAGGATACTACTGGTTGCATGATACGAAGATTGCACGCACAGCGGGCATCATCCGAGACAGTCATCATCCTGTGGTTGTCTTCTGCCGATACGCGCCCGAGATACAAGAACTGGTAGGCGAAGTCTTCAAAACCGGACTGCGCGTCGAGTGCTATACAGGCAAGACCAAAAACAAAAGCGACGTGCAGGAACGCTTCCAGCGTGGAGAGATCGATGTTCTCATATGTCAGGTCAGAGCCGGCGGCGTGGGGATCGACTTATACAACGCGCGAACAGTCGTTGTCTACTCGGCTGAGTGGTCGAGCATCAGCTTCGATCAGTTAATAAGTCGTGTCCACAGGAGGGGCCAAGTTAACCGGGTCCGGATACACTTGTTGGTTGTAAAAAGCTCTATTGACACTAAGATCCATTCTCGTATAAAGTCCAAACTGCGAAAGATAAAACCTGTCCTTAAACAGTTAGAATTGGAGAATATATCATGAGCGAGTTCAACGTTGCCAAGCTTGCAGAAGACCTTGGCGTCGAGCCCCACATCGTTCGCACCAAGCTGCGCGCCGCTCAGGTCGAGAAGACCGAAGGCCAGTATGCCTGGAAGACCAAGGGCGAATATGCGGAGGTGCTGAAGAAGCTCAAGGGCGGCGGTAAGGCGGAAGTCAAGGATGAGCCCAAGGGCAAGACCAAGACGAAGTCGGCCGGCGCTGCACCCGAGAACAAGTCGGGCAAGGGCAAGAAGAAAGCCCCGAAGGAAGACTGAGCTTCGCGCAGGACGGACGTCCCGGGTCAACCCGTTTAAAAAACGGGACCCGATGCGGAGGAAACGGCAGGTGAGCCCCCAGCGCTCCCTGCCGTTTTTTAGTGGACTCAGACCTTGCCGACCACACGAGTCTGGCCGCTGTAGGCCTCGCTGCCGCGCACAATCGACATGCCGTAACGGCCGGCGATATTCTCGAGAGCGTCAGCCAGTGCCGTGACATCATCCGGGCTTTTAATCGCACGAACCAGCTTGCTGACTTCGCGAAGCGAGACCTCCGCGGCGTCGACCACGTTAGTATTCTTCTCGGCGGCTTCGATCACACCGACGACTTCCTGCCAATGCGGATTTTTCGCCGGCTCGATCACTTCCTTGGCCTTGAGGTTGCTCTCAGGCTTCACATCTTCCTTCGTTACCATATCAGTAGTCCTTGGTTGAGGGTGGGTAACCGGGGAGCTACGCCCCCCGGAGTCGATTATTCCGTCGGAACCAAAGGGGGGATTGGCCCCGTGTCCGAAGGCGTCTTCGCAAGGATCGCCGCAGCCAAACGCTGGCGATTAGCTTCCGTTGCGTCGGCGAATGCAAGCAGCTTCGTCGCATCAGCGCCTTCAGCTTCGAGCTCCGCTGCAAGGTCGCGCTGAGCCTGAACGTTCGCATCGATGAACGCCAGGACGGAGTCGACCTCGTTGGTCAGGTTCTGCGTTGCTTCAGTGAGGCGACCAATCGCCTCATCAGTAACCTTGGTCATCTCTGAGATTTCCCTTCTCTCGGTTTTCAGGGCCGCTTCAATACGATCCAGTTGGGCCCGTATTTCTGGATCGATCTCGGAATT
>Ga0134127_10001430_pt1 | contig 17732 bp, 25 predicted proteins | sample KB31753_FD_96459 | JGI IMG/M metagenome (GOLD analysis project Ga0134127, IMG submission 96459) | Terrestrial soil microbial communities with excess Nitrogen fertilizer from Kellogg Biological Station, Michigan, USA - KB3-175-3 | ecosystem: Environmental > Terrestrial > Soil > Unclassified ... | reverse complement strand
TCGCCGCCGCGGCCTTCGCGTTCGGTCATGACCCGTTCCCGGCCGTGCAACGTCACCGGTGTCCCGGCGCCGAAGTCGAGGTACCGTCCGTGCGTGCCACCCGCGAACCCATCGAGTTCGCTGAGGTCTTCCGGGCCAGTGCCAGGGATATCCGGCGGGTAGTACGTGCCATGGACCTTCACCGCCACGTCCGTTGGAATCTTCGCCACGGCCGCGGGCACGAGGCCGATCTTCTCGATCAACTCCGTAAACTTCTGCACGACCCGATCGAAGCCCTGCGTCATCGTCTCGCTGAACGACAGGCCGCTGGTGCCGAGGTCGGTAATCAGGTTGCCGTTCTGGTCCGTCAACGTCCCCATTTCGATCATCTTCTCGAGCATGGGTTTCATCGACGAGGGGATCTCGTCGCCGGTCCGGAGCGCCGTGGCCACGAACTCATTGATCGACCCGCCCATCTTGCCGAGCACGGTATCGACTTCGATCCCGGAGCCCACCAGCAGCCGGAAGTCATTCATCAGCGTGACGGCTTGCTCGCTGAGCATCTGCCTGCGCATCTTCGGGCCGAGCTCTTCGATGGTGAAGCCGTACTTGGAGATCGCCGCGTCGAGGTTGGCCGCGTCTTCCACCTGGTCGTCGAGCGCCTGGTTGATCTTCTCGAGCGCTTTCTGGACGTCCGCCGCGCTGTGGTGCGTCGCGTCGAGGGCGATGCTCAGATCCTTCATCGCCTGGTCGCCGGTCATCCCGACGGCTTCGTACGCATCGCGCACGGTGATGTTGACCTTGGCCCAGTCGCGTCCGTGCGCCTCCATCACCTGCTGCTTCGTCGCCATCTGATCGAACTGCGCGACGATCTTCGTCTGCCAGTCGACATAGTCCTTCCGGGCGGCGATCTCCACGGGCGAGACTTTCAACGCACCGACCAACGCCCCCACGCCCATCCCCACGAGCGTGCCGGCGCCGGGCACCATTGATCCCCACTTGGCGCCCTTCGCCATGTAGTTGGTGACCTGGCCCTTTTTCGTGTCGGGGTTTTCCGTGGCCGCGGCGAGCGCATCGAAGCCCTGGCTCATGAGCGACCCCGAGACGCCGGCGATGGCGGCCCCCTTTTGGCCGCTGCTCATCTGGCCCCACACGGATTGCAACTGCATCAACGCCGAGATGGTCCCGGAGACCCCGCCCCGCCCCGAGACCAGCGCGTTGAGCGCGTCGTGAAAAAGATCCGTGCTGCGCGCCATGTCATCGATAGACCGTTTGACGTCGTCGAGCTCGGTCGACTTCTTGCCGAGGTTCTCGAGGCCGTCCGCCATCCCCTGAAAGCCGAAGTTCGCAACCCAGGCCACCTTCTCCACGTCGGCGATCTTCTCTTTCAGCTTCACGAAGGCGTCATAGGCCGCCATCGTCGCTTTGACATTCTCCAGTTCCGCCGTGCTGAGATGGCCGACCGTTTCATGTAGCCCGAACAGGCCCGCTTCGTTCTTGCGCGCCGCCTCGGTGTGCTTTTCGAGTTCGTCGGCAAACCGCTTCTGGGTCTCGGCGGCTTTCTTCGCGCTCTTCTCCGCGTCCTCCAGCCGCTTCGTACTGTTCTCCATCGCGTGATCGAATTCCTTCACGTTCACGATCACTTCGTACGGCATGACCTTGTTGATCGGGGCTTCCATCTTGCCGGCCGCCTTCGTCGCGCGGTCCACTTCAAAGGCCAGATTCCGCACCTCGGACGACAACCCCGTCACGAGCGCCACGACGCGGTCACCGAGCGAGGCTTTCGCGTTGCGATAGAACGCCGCCATCGCGTCGCCCGCATCGTCGAGCCATTTCACCGTGCCCGCGCCCATCCCGCCGACGCCGTCCTTCACTTCCTGAAACCCGCGCTTCAGCGCCGGCAGCATGTCGGCCCACGACTTGCCGAATAGCTTCGAGAGGTCGTTCGCCACGCGCAGTGGATCGTGGATGTCTCCGACCTTATCGGCGAGGAGCGCCATTTGCTGCGCGCCGTCGAGGTTTTTGAACGCCTCGACGTTGATGTTCATGTCTTCGAGCGCCTGGACCGCGCCCTGGTCCCCTCCGCCCAGCCGCTTCTGGAGCATATTGACCGCCGAGGTCATCGACTCCAGCGATACCCCCGCATCGTCTCCGGCGATCTGCATCCGCTGGAGGTTGTCGGTGGCAATCCCGGTCTTGTCGGACATCTTCGTCAACGCGTCGGCGTCGGCCAGGAGCTGTTTCCCGAAGGCGATCACGCCACTGATGATGGCCGTCCCTGAGAAGGCGAGGCCGAGCGCGCCCGCGACCTTCGTCGCCGCACTCGACATCGAATCCAGCTTGTTGTTCGCGGCGTCGACTCCCGTGATCAGCTTCGAGGTATTGGCTTCGACGTTGACGATCAGGTTGGCCAGGGTCACAGCGTGCGACTCCCGATCGCGGACAGGTCTTTCTCGATGTCCTTCCCGCGCGCCTGGCAGCGCTCGAGGTACGGCTGCTTCTGGGACTCCACCGCCGGCATCATGAACGGCTCCGCTTTCATGAACCGGGTCCCCAATTCCACCTTCGTCGCGTACTGTCGCGGGATGATTCGCTTCGCGCCGGCGGATGTCAGCGCGCTGCCGCCCTTGCCCGCCACGATGAGCCCTTTGACGCGGACCTTCTTCCCGCCGACGCTCATCGTCGTCGTCACGTTCGCGATGCCGACCTTCCCGCGGCCGTTCTTCTCGTTCATCACGAACGCGACGGCGTTGTAGAGCGATCGCGTTCGAATTGAGGGACTGGACAGGAGATGCGCCTTCGCATGCCGGGCGATCTCCGAGATCGTCGTGACGGTGGCAGCATTCAGCCGATCGCGGACCACCTGCGGCATGGCCTGGAAGGCAGCTTTCGCTTCGCGCAGGCCCTGAATCTTGCCCGCGAGTGCCGATTGGTTCACGAAGGGATTGGCCATCGGTCTCTACACTTCGTCTTCGATGTCCTCGTCGTCTGGGGCGGCGCCGTGGTCGATCACGACGTCCTTCTTGTCCTCAGCCTCTTCCGCTTCGACTTTCTGGAGCGCGCTCCACTCGCTCAACTCACTGGAGCTGATGTGCGCCAGTCCCCATGCGACACTCGGCCAGTGCCGCCGATCCGCTAACTCGAAGAGGAAGCGCCGCCATCCGCGCTCCCGGAAGACTTTCCCAATTCGTCAAGGTCATCATCCGTGACCACGCTCAACCGCTGCGCCGCCTCGAAAATCTTTTGGAGATAGTCGACACGAATGTTTCCGAGCTTCTCGGCATCCTCATCGCGAGGAAACAAGCGATCGCCGGCTTCGTTCACGAGACACCGCACGGCCAGCCGCGCCCGCGCGTTGCGCGTATCCGTGCGCCGCTCCGAGCCGCGCCCCCGCATCAAGGACGCTTCCCACGCGTCGCGTTCCTTGCCCGTCATCCCGCGGACCCAGACGGCGCCGCGGCTGCCCAGCTCGATCCGTTCGCGCGGCAGATCCGTACACGCGAGGAGCTCGTCGGCGGAGAGCACGTTCGACATACACGCCTTTCAGAAATGCCACGCGCCCGCGTGACCGACCGATCGGCCAACCGCGGGCGCGTTGCGGACTCCACTGACAACCCGCCAGGTGACCGACTACGTCACGTCGTAGGAAATCGCGCCCGCCGGCTTGTACGTGATCGAGTTCACGTGGATATCGCCGCGGCTGCCCTTCACGTAGTCCATCTTGCCGATGAACACCGTGATGGTGAAGTTCGGGTTCGTCGCCGAGTCCGCAGCCGAGTCCGCTTTCAACGTGATCACGAAGGTCGCTCGGGCGTCCCACGCCGTCCGGTGGACGATGTACACCTGGCTGGCGGCGTAGTCCTGGAAGAGCTCGACCGTGATGGGGTCCACCACCAGCGTCGACGGCAGTTCATAGTCCTGCGCCTCGCCCATCGCGGCCGCCATCTGTCCATTCGTCGCCACCGACATGCTCACGGAGCGCACGTGATCGGTGAACGTCGTGCCGTTGACCACGAAGACCGAGTTGTAAATGATGTGTTTCGCCACTGGCTATGCTCCTGGCTTGTCGTACTTCGTCTTCAATCGCGCACTCGGCGCCCGCGGGGGCGGCTCCGGCCCGACGCGTTCCCCTGGCCCCAGCGGCGGCCTCACCTCCCGCATCGGCTGCACCACGGCGCCGGCTGGTGTGTCTCCTGGCCCAAGCGGTACCGCGAGATCGCCCGCCACCTGCGTCTCTGCGTCCGGCGTCGCGTCTCCCGGTCCCAGCGGTCCCCTGACGGCCCCGGCGGTGCCTCGTGGCCCCTGCTGCGGATCGTCGTCACCGGGCCCGAGCGGCGGCCCTACGTGGGCGGTTCGTGATGCCGGCACGTCGGACACTCCCACTCCCCGTTCCCGAACTCCACCTGCTCCAGGTGCTGGCACTGCGTCGGCGCCGGCTCCGGTTCCTGCGCCGGCACCATCAGCCGCGTCTGCGTCTCGAGCGCGTCCGCGATCCGCCGCAACTGCAGCCACAGTTGCGCGAGGTCGGTGTTTTTGAACGTCTGTGGCATCAGCTCGCTTCATGGATTTCTGCCGTCCAGCGCTGCACGCCGTGAAACAACCGCGCGTCCGGCATGTCCTCGTCGGCCTCCTCGAAGGACTCCGACAATTCGCACGTCAACGAGCCCTGCACCATCGCGAAGCCCGGCACCGCCAACGTCTGCCGCTCGAGCAGCACGGACAGGCGCGAGAGAATCGCGTCCATTTCGGCCGGCCCCTTGTAATCGCTCCAGCCGTCGAGCTGCAGGCTGACGTTCGCGCCGGCCAGCCCCATCGCGCCGGCGTTACGATCCATCGACTGCTGCCCGAAGACGAGGTACGGATACGGGACCCGCGCCGCTTCCGACAGCCGCCCATAGGGTCCGCTGACGATCGCCATCAGCCCCGCGTCCGCCCGCAGCCGCGCGCCGAACGCCAGCCGAAACGCCTGCCGCGGCTCCGCGGTGACGGTGAACATCAGGCCAACTTCCTCGAACCCGCCAAGTCACACCAGCAGGCCAACATGAACGTGTCGCGCCGACGAACCGCCACCGCCAAGAACCGCCAGCGCGACACCTGCGCGCCATTGATCCAGAACTCAGTACGGCGCCTCGGGATGAACTTCCGGTACACGCCGAACGTGATGGCTCCCGTCACGCCAATTCCTTGCACTGCAGCACCACGTCCGTGTGGAGCTCGTCGACGTCGATCGGGGCCGTGATGATTTCGAGTTCCCGGTCATCCGCACTCGCCGACGTCGGGTGATAAACCAGCTGCGCGCGTCCACCCACGAGATGCGCCCGATACGCCCGCCAGTAGAAGAGCGTCACTTCATGCGAGATGCGCGGATCCACCGCCCGCGCGCGCTCGAGGTCCCGGCCGGCGAGCGGCTTCACGCGGGCCGCGCGGCGCCGCGGCGCCAGGTCCGCCCAGGCTTCCGTGACGCCGTCCTTGCCGTCGGGCGTTTCCGTCCGGACTTGGACCGTCACGCGCTGGTTCGCGTCGCCGACGGTCATCAGACTTCCCCGAACAAGAACACGTCGTACGTCACCGAGTTCGTGCCGGCGGAATTCGTGAAGGTGATCAAGTCGGCCGTGGTGCCCGTGACCGTCTTGCCATTGGCCGCCGGCGTCATGTACATGAAGGCCGCGCCCGCTTCGAGCGACACGCCCGACGAGACCGCCGTGAAGAGCGTGACGCCCGCCGCCGCCGGACGCGTCACGTTGACGTTGTTCGCCGCGTTATTCGCCGCGGCGGCGTAGACGACGATTCCTTTGAGCGAGGTGAACGTGATGGTCGTCCCGAAGACACTCGTCAGGGAGCCCGCCAGGTCCAGGTCTTCCGTCGCGCTGGCCCCCAGCGTGCGCTGGTCGTGCCACCACATATTCAGTTGGCTGGCGCCCGTGCCGTTGCCGAACGTCAGGGTGTAATCGCGATTGAGGGAGTCGCCCGGCGACGACAGATCGGTGGTCTGCGTCATCACGCCGATCAGCTTCAAGACGACTTGTAGGGAAACCGCTTCAGCCATTCGTGACCACCCTCAGAACGCCTTGTAGCCCCAGAGTTGCCGGTCGACCCAGTCGAGAATCTTCCGTGCCGCGTCCGGGTCGCTCCGCAGCCGACTCGCGCGGACGTGTTCCTTGAGACAGGTTTTGATCAGCGCCGGGACCGCGGTCGCGTCGCCGTAGCCCGCCACGAACCGGATCGTCACGGCGTTGACGACGTCGCGCGTCGCCGGATAGATCTGCCCGTAGTTCGGCACGATGGATCCGGCGCTCGCTTTCGGGCCCGCCGGCGCGATGACGGTGTAGAGGCTGCTGCTCCAGGTCTGCGTGACGCCCGCGGTATCGATGTAGGTAACGGAGGTCACCGAGATCAACGGCGGCCGCGGCAGCCAGATCGCCTCGTCGTACCCGGGAAACCCGCACCGCTTGTCGTCCCAGCTCTGCGTGACGAACGCCCGATGTGTGCACGTCTCGCCGTATTCCCGCGCCGCACTACGCAGCGTGTTGATCAGGTCGTTCTCATCGTCGACGTCGACGCGGAGATGGGCCTTGGCTTCGACGACGGAGATCGGTTCCGTCTGCGGCGCTGTCACGAGCGAGAGGCTCACCGCTCACCGCCGCTTCCGGCGGGGGGCGGCTGGCTTGGCCGGCTTCTTCTTCTTCGTGGGCTCGGCTGCCGGCGGTGCGGCTGCCGGCGGATCCGCGGCGGGCGGCGCGTCAGCGGGCGGATCGTCGGTGGCGTCCACGACGGACGGCTCCGGCTCGACCACTGGCGGCGTGCGTTCGTCCACCTCGAGCGGCGCGAGCTCCGCGAAGGCGTTGCTGATCAGCATCGCGCCTTCGGGCCCCACGTCCACGATGGCGCCCGCGTCGTTGCCGCTGAGAATCTTGACGCGCATGGGGTTATTGGAGCGTGATCTGCTCTTCGTACCAGCTCGCGCCCTGCGTGAAGGTGGCCGCCGTGGTGGGCGAGACGGCGTGCATCCCCAGCGAGCATTGCGGCGGCACGATCAAGCGTCCGTAGACTTCAGCGACCGCCCCGCCCGAGGGGGTCACGGCGGCATCCGGCGACATCCGCCCTCCCGTCGCCCACGGGAACCAGCCCGAATCGGTGACCGTGGTGCCAAGCGCGGCAATCACCGGTCCCCCGTAGGCTTTTCCTGAATTGCCGCGCGTGATGACGTTGGCGCCCGCGGCCGGGGCCGCCTTGGCTGCCGACACTTCCGCCCAGCCCAGGAAGCCGTTGGCGACGCCGGTGATGGTGACGAGGTTGAACCAGAACAGCCGATCGATGATGAGCGACGGCCCCCCCACGGCGTAGCCGTTCCAGATTTCGAACGCCGCGGTGCCCGAGGGCCGCACGACGAGGCCCGCGACGGCCACCACGCTCATGACGGACCACGCCTGCCCCTTGCGGACCATCTCCGTATAGAGCGGCAAGCCCTGCGCGCAGAGCTGCTCGTTGAGTTCGTTGCCCGCCGCGGTGCCCTGGGCGTTGGTGTTGCCCTTCCGCTGGGCGATCTGAATGGCGTCAGCCATGTGTGTCTCTCCTCAGTCCTGCCACAAACCCGATCGCGCGTTACGCCGAGACGACCGAGGCGCCGTCATCGAGCGGGAGATAGAACAACTCCCACTTGGTGGCGCCGGTCGTCGACCCCACGCACTTGAATTGAATCGTCCCGGTCGGACAGATGAAGTGGCCCGTGCCGGAGATAATCGGGCCCGCGCCCGCCAGGCCGGTGATCATGAGGGCGGTCCCGTCGCCTTCCACGACCATGAAGCTGTTGGCCTGGAGCGCGTTGCCTTCCACCGCCGACGCGATGATGTAGGTCGTGCCCGCGGCCGTCGGGTCGACCCAGATCGCGAGATCGTTGGCGACCGCGCCGAGAACGGTCGTCACCTGCCCGAAGAGGAGCGTGACGAGGACGTTGCCGCCCGCGACGAGGAACAGATCCTGGGTGGTCCCCTGCGGCAGCGTGGCCGAGGCCTTCTGCACGTGGATCCCGAGCCCGAGGATCGTCGCGGCGTCCTTCTGCGATTGATTCATTGGCGGCATAACAGGTGTCCCTCTGGCGTCGACGGCCGCGCGTTAGTCGAGAATCGCGCTCGGCGGCGTCGCCTGCGCAAAGTTGGTCTGGATCCACCACTCGCCCGACACGAAGTTCGTGGCCTGCGAGGACGTGGCAATCGTGCAGTAGACGCAGTCGTAGCCGTCGGTGAGCGCGGCCGGGTCGATCTCGAACACGACCTGTTTGTTCTTCACGTTGGCGTCGGTCGCTTGACTGGCCGCTGCGGTCTGCCCCACGAGCGTATCGCTCGCGGCGCAGTCCTCGTTGAGCCAGATGCGACACACCGGCCCGGCGGCGTTGGTGCCGGCCGCGATGTCGGTCGCCTGCTTGATCGTCGGGACGGACGCGAACCCCACCGCGTTGGTGAAGTTCAGGACCAGCCAGGCCTTGACGGCGTTCTTCAGCGTCACCACCTGCGAGGTCAGCGCCGCGTTGGTCGTCTTCGGCGCGAACGCCTGGACGATCTTGAACCGGGTCGGGAGTGACACATTCATGCGCGTTCCTCAGTAAAAAGAATCCGTCTCCCGACTACGCGCGGGTGGCCAGCGTCACGAACGGCCCGAGGGTCAACGCGCCCTTGTAGGGGGTGACCGCCGCGGCCATGACCGGCTTGCCGATGATCGGCCAGACCCAGCGGAAGGTCGTCTGGTTGGTCGTGAACAACACGTGAATCGACGACGCCTGCGTCAGCGGCTTCTGAATCAGCGCGTAGTCGTTGTGGAGGTTGGCGAGCACGATGTCGCCGACGGTGCCCGGCGCGGACGCTTGCTCGATTGGCGTGACCGGCAGGCCCATCAGTGTTCCGTAGGGCGCTGACGCCACGCCGTTCGCCGGCAGGTAGACCGGCACGCCGCCGGTGCCCACCGCCAGGTACATCTTGTAGAGCTGCGGCAGTGCGAGCTGGTTGATGAACCATTCCGCGCCCGGCATGCAGCGCGCCAGCAGGCGCGAGTGCATGTTGATGATGTTCTCGAAGACGATCGTGCCCGCGCCCTGATTGGTTTCCTTCGCCACCGACACGGTGGGCGCGTTGCCGACGATCCCGAGGCACTGGCCGGCGCCGGTGCCGCGGACGATCTCGTCGTCGAGCTTGAAGCTGAACTCCGAGGAGAACGCCTTCATCGCGAGCGCTTCGAGCAGCACCGCATCGCGCAGGACGCGGTCGGTCGCGTAGAAGAGCCCGAGCATGTCCTCGAGGCGGAGCTCGAACTTGCCGAGCTTGGGCGCGGAGGCCGTCGCCGCGGCCGCTTCCGCCGCGCGGTAGACCTGGACACCGCCCCACCGCGATCCGGTGGCGCGCGAGGTTTCGTCGACATACGGCGCTTCGACGCCGTCACTCCCCTCGCCGATCGGCATCGGGAAGCACTTCGGCGCGAGCTTGCCCTCTTCCTGCACGCGGGCCATGAGGGAGGTGTTCCATTCGTTGCGCACGAGCACGCCGCCGGATTCCGGGACGCCCGAGGAGGCACCCGCGGCCGCGGCTTGCAGTTCCGGCGCGTGCAGCACGGCGGCCACATGCGGCGCGACGCCCTGCGGCAGGATGAACGCCTTGCGGCGGCTATCCATCTGCGGGGCCTCGTAGGCCATCGCCTGCATGATTTCGCCGAGTGTGACGGGCTGTTTCGTGGCGTTGTCGTCGCCGCCGGTGATCTGGGTCGCGGGGATGGCGGCGCCCAGGGCGCGTTCGTCTTCCTGCAGCCGGCGGGCGATCACGAGCTCGGCCGCGTTGGCCTCGAGCTTGTCCTCGAGCGCATCGAGCTCGGCGAAGATCGCCGTGAAGCGCGCGGCCTGCTCAGGCGTGCGCCCCTTCACCTCGGCCGTGGTGGCCGTGGCCGCAATCGGGGCGGCCGGAATGGCGTTCAGGGTGCGGCCTTCCTTCTTCAGCGTCGCGATCGCGCGCTTGGTGTCGGCCTCGTCCTGGATCAGCTGCTTGATGTTGCCGACCGCGCCGACTTCACTCGTCAGGATGTAATTGAGTCGTGGCACGGCGGCCAGTTCGGCGAACCAGGCGCGCACGCGCGTCGCGACGGCGACCAGGCGCTCGCCCGTCGACGTGGCCGGCCGCTTGGCGCGCCAGGGCTCCGTCTTCTCGGTGCCGTGGTTCCAGGCGCAAATTTGGTAGATATCCGTCGGCATGTTCGCGAGGGCGAGGACCATCGCGAGCAGGAACGGCAGGGTCGTGAATCTCATGGGCGTCTCAGCTCCAAAACCTTCGCGCACAAACAAAAAGGCGCGTGCTCATCGAGACCAGTGGCGCAGATATCGCGTCGGGGTCTCGATCAACACGCGCCTCAACGGAGTCGCGTTTGATCAGGCTTCAGTGTGAGGGGTCGTCGGAGTTCCGTACTACGAATGGGGCAAGGGCGGCCGATCGAGGCACTGTTCCGCGGCATCCATGAGGGCGTCGCGGCTGAATTGACTGACGCTCTGATGGCAGGACAGGGCCGCCTCTTCCACGCGCGCGCGCTCCGCCGGCGACAACCGCGTCGAGATCGCCACGCTGGCGGCTTCCGCGCGGAGGGGTTGGCCCATCATCATCGCGGCAGGACGCGCAGCGCCTCGAGGACACAGAGCAGCACCACCGCCACCGCGGGATGGACCTTCCCCGCCAGGGAGGCCACCGCGCAGATGAACGCCGCGACGAGGAGGAGGACGGTCAAGGTCAGCATGGGGATCTCCAATCAGAGCAACCGGCGGCGCCGCGCGTAGTCGTCGTCCTGGCGGCCGTCATCGCCATCGGCTTGCGGAAGGCTCGCCGCGAGCTCGTCGCCCTCGTGCTCCGCGCGCATTCCGCCGGCTGCCGGCTTCCGGCCGACCAGGCGTGCCAGCGTCTCGTCCATCGTCGCGATCCGATCGATGAGGCCTGCCGCCTTCGCGTCCTTCGCGAACAACACCCGCCCCTCGCCGTAGCCGTTTTCCACTTTGGCCGGTGTCGTCCCTCGGCCCCGCGCGACCGCCTTCACGAACTTGTCGTAGATCGCATCAGACTGCGACTGCTTGAAGGCTTTGGCCTCCGCGCTCAGAGGCTGGTTCGGCGAGCCCTCGGTCTTGTATTTCCCGGAGTAGATCTCCGTGACGACGATCCCTTGCTTCTCGAGCGCGCCGCTGAGGTCCGCGTGCGGCGTCCACCGCGTGCCGATGGATCCGATCTCGCCGTCCGGGACACTCACAATCTCATCGCACTGCGAGCCCAGCCAGTACCCGGCGCTCGCACACATCCCGGTGACCATGGCGATCTGTTTCTTCACGCCGCGAAGCGCGAAGATCTTCGCCGCGAGGGTCTCGATTCCCGTCACCGTCCCACCGGGCGTGTCGAAGTCGTACACGATCGTCGACACACTCGGATCGGCTGCGACCTGGTCGATCATCGCGGCGATGCGCTCGCAGGAGGTCCCGCCACTCGAATCGTCCATGGATCCCATGCGATTGGCGATGATGCCGCGCACCGGGATGATCGCGACGGCGCCCTGGCTCGACGCGCTCGAGCCCCCGCCGCCGCCACCGATGCGCGCCTGAATCTCAGCCGCCGTGAACGTGTGCCCGGCCGCGCGAAAGGCCAGCACCGCGAGGAGCTCCTGGAGCTTCGAGGGCTCGATCGCCCACAGCTGCGACGCAACGTACGCGAGGACATGTTCGTATTTCATGAGGGCACCTGTTCGGGTTGCGGCACGGCGATCGGGATTTGCACCTTCTCGGCGGGTTGAAAGGCGTTGTAGACCTTGTGGCAGTGGCCACACGTAGCGGTGGGGTTGAACGCCTGAACGGCCTCCGCCTCCGTGAGGAGTCCTTTCTCGACGAGCAGGCGTACGAGCCCGGCCAAGGGGTGGATCGCCAGCGACTCGCGCCCGTCCGCCGGCCGACAGTTACACGTGAGCGCCATGATCAACGGGACGTAGACGCTCTGCACCGTCAGCGGCTGCCCGAGGATCGGCACGCCGCCGCCGGGGACTTGCAACGGAACCGGCGCTTTGCCATTGCCACTCATTCGCTCGCTCCTCTTCTGGTGGAACCGATGGAGGGCCCGACGTCTCGCGTTGGCGCCCACCTTACGCCGCGTCCTCGAGCGCGAGCGCCGCCAGGCCCGCGGCATACGCCGGCGTCGCCCATTGCTCGAGCGCCGCCATCCAGCCGGCCGGCGTGATCTGCTGTGCCTGGCTGTCACAGTAGGCGGTCGCGTCGTCGATCGTCATCTGCAGGCGTTGCACGACGAACCCGGCGTGGCTGTCGTAGAACGTGGTCACCGCCGCGGCAAATGCGCCGGCATTCGCCGCATGTTTGACCGCCGCTTTTTGGATGAACGCCACTTCAGTGCGCAACATCCGCGTTGCCTCGCCGAGCACGATCGCCTCGGCCTTGGTCGTGTCGCTCGCGGCCTTCTTCGGTGGTGGAACCGGCGCCGGCGTGGGACCCGCAACGGCCGGCTTACCCGTGATGTTCTGCGGGTCCCGGAGCTCGTTGGCTTTCCCGCCGCGCTTGTTGAGATCCTCGACGCCGCGCACCTCGTCGACCGTCACGATGCCGGCGTTGACCGAGTTCACGTGCGCGGCCCACCGCACCGCGAGATCGGCGCGCGCGATCGCCTGCCGGGTGAAGCGCGCGTAGTACTTCTGGGGATTCAAAATCAGTTGCGTGTTCACCCCGAATTCAAAGAGCGACAGCCACCCGCCCATCCCCACCGTGAGGAAGGTCTGCCAGAACTGCTCGGCATTTCCGAAGGACGGGTCACTGTTCTCGAGCAGGGTGCGAGCGACGCCCAGCCAGCGCGCCATGTCGTCGACCCCAAACTTCCGGCTGAGGAGCATCTGGAAGTCTTCGGGCGACATCATCGATTCCGTGAACGTCGAGCCCTGCTCGAGGACCTTCGGCAACCGCCAGTCGCCGGCGGCTGTGATGAACGACTTCGCCATGCGGGCCGACGCCTCGTCGTCGAGGACGCCGGGGTTGGCGATGACGCCGCCGTTCAGCGCGCCGCGGCCGAAGACGGCGCCCGCGTAGGTCTCCGTCGCCAGCGCGGTGCCGAGACTCGTCCGCGCCCGCTCGAGAATGCCTTTCCCGCCCGGGGCGCGCAGATGAAAGACTTCGTCCTGCGTGAACGTCGACGTCCGACCGGTCTGCGGATCGCGGACGTCGAAGATTTCGCGGCCGGGGATGCGTGCGCCATTCGCGAGCGTGGTGGACAGCTGCTTCACGGTGACCAGGGTCGGCTCGATCGGCACGAGCTGGTGCACGAACCCGCGCGCGCCCGGCACGATCCAGTCGAACGCGTGCCCGTGGTCGATGAGATCCCCCATCTGCTCGCACCGCCACTGGAAGGAGTCTTGTGCGTCATTCGGCCGATCGTGCAGCACGTCGTAGAGCGGGTGATCGAGTGCGGGCTCGGCGCCGCCGTCGTGCGGCAGCCGCTGGTACAGCGGAAAGGGCAGCATCGCGAGGACGATTTGGAGAATGAGCCGTCCCCGAAACCACGCCGAGAGCTTCTGCGCGCCTTCGGCGTCAACGCGCACGCCGGCCGGCGTCATCACGCCGACGGGGTTGTACCAATAGTCATCCGCGGGACCAGGAGCGCCCGCCTGGAGTCCGCCGCCGCCGAGCAATCGCGCGAGCAGATCCATCAGGGTTTCCTTTTCCGCAGATACGGCCAGACGGCCACCATCATCAGCACGGCGCCGAGCGCCACATACGCCGCCGGCGGCGACCAGCGCGCCACGCCGTAGCCCAGACACGCAAAGCCCACGAAGAACACGAGCGCGTTCAGATGGGCGCCGACCAGGGCGATCACCTTCGTCATTGCCCGAGACTCCGCACGCCGCGGGTCAAATACACCGAGCGCGCGGCCGCCGGTGTCTTCGTCATCTTCCAGATCGCATCGATCAACGCGACGCCGCCGTCAATGCGCTTGCGCTGGCCGAGCTTCACGGGGCGAATCTCTCTCCAGCTGTTCTCTTCTTTGCCCATGTTGCTGACACACATCGCCATGCACGGATTCGCGTCGTGCGTCACGTTCACGGTGATGACGAGCGCCTCGGTCAGCTTGGAGGCCTCCGAGAGCGACCGGAACCCTTGCGGCACCTCGTCGACGAGCTCCTCGCCGAAGTGGCGTTTCAATTTCGAGACGACGCCGGCGGCGCCGGCCTGGTCGATGCCGATGCCGCGGATCCGGTACCGCTTCGCGAGCTCGGTGATGATGAATTCACAGATCGCGTCGTGGTCGATGAGACTGCCGGGCCAGGTCGTGAGGTAGCCGTCGCGCTCCCAGTCGGGATACGGGATCTTGTCTTCCTGCGCCCGCCGGGCCAGCGTCTTCGCCGGCATCCAGAAGAACGGCAGCACGTCGATAGCGCAGTCGATCGTCGGCCGGTCGGGGTCCACCGCGATCGCGGCGATGGGCCCCCCGTCGGCCGCCTGGTCTGCCGCGAGCGCTCGCGGAAAGATGCAGACGGCCGACGAAAGATCAATCTTGTCGGAGAGGTCGATGCCGACGAAGCATTCCCGGCCCTCGAGCGACGCGCGGAAGCCCTCGGGCGCCGTCGTGGTGCACGCCGCCCAGAGCTCGGTCGTGATCCAGACCGTGGCTTGCTGCGTCCATTGGCAGAAGTTCAGCCGGCGCACCATGTTCCGCTGCGAGGGCACGTCGATCGCGACGCGCACTTCGTCGCGCAGGTACTGCCAGGGAATCGAGATGCCCAGGTTCGGGTTCGCTTTCCGCCAGTGTTCGCCCTCGACCTTCCAATCGTCACAGTGGGGACAGTCGTCGGACGGCTGCCGCTTCCCTGCCGCGTGGCATTTGTCGCACGCATCGAGGTGGCAGACGAACGCGAACCACGACTCATTGACCAGCGTGCCCTCGAGGATCTGGCAGGAGTAGTCGTAGTACTCGTAACAGACCGACTCGAGGTCGAACCCGGTGTTCGTGGGGAAAAAGAGCAACGCGTTCAGACGGCCTTTGATCCCCGCGCGAATCTTGCGGGTGAGGTCCGCGTTGGGATGTTCATGCAGTTCTTCGATGACCGCGCCCTGGACGCGCTTGCCGGACTGCGCCCGGCTGTCGGACGAGACCACGCGGATGAACGACCCCGTCGCTTTCACGGCGAGGTTGTTCCCCGTTTCCGTGATCAGCGCCGTGAGCGCCACCGACCCGCGGACCATCTTGGCGCAGTCGGCGAAGGGGATCGCCGCCTGCTCTTTCATCGCGCCCGCGCAGAAGAGCTGGGCCCCGCGGACGCCACGGCGGACCAGCATGAAGATCAAGATGCCGGCGCCGAGCGGCGTCTTCCCGCAGCCCTTGCCACCCTGGAAGAAGGCGATCCGGAACCGCTGCTGCTCGCGGCGGACGCCCGTTTTCGGGCTCACGCGGACGGAGAACCAGCCGAACAGACTGCCCACGATGAATTCCTGGAAGGGCGAGAGGACGAACGGCGTCCCCGCCTCGGGACTGACGTCCTCCGGGGCGGCCACGTCTTCGTCGACGTCGGTTTCTTCGGGCAAACAGAGCACTTCGGGGAAGAAATCGATCGCCTCCTGCGCCTCGCGCGGCTTCCAGACCAGATTTTTCGCTGTGGCGTCACGCAAATCGTTCAGGTGGCGCTGACAGGCGAGGCGGACCAGGCGCGCGGCCACGATGCGCAGCGCCACGACCTCGGTCGCGTAGCGCGTCACGGGATCCAGCGGCGTCTTCTTCACAGCAACGCCCGTAATGTCCACCACACGACGTCGGCAACCAGTCGCGCGACGATCATGGCGGCGGAAAACCCCACGACGGCCATCCACGGCAGGCCGAACGTGCGCCAGTAGCGCTGCCAACCCGCCGTGAAGTCGGCACGCAGCGATTGCCGGCGCTCACCGCGTGATCGCCAGATCGTCTCCTTGAGATCGTGTTCGAGGGCGTTCACGCGCGTGCCTTCTTCGTGAACCGATCGAGCGGATTGACCACCGCCTCGGGCTGCGCGGCGTACATGGGCTTGCCGAGCGGCGCCAGGCCGAAGTCCTTCAGCCACGTGCCGACCCGCGCCATCAAGCCGCGGTGATTGGCGTCGGGCACCTCGGTCGATCGCTCCCGGGCGACGGCCCGACACAACATGACGAAGGCGCCGGTCGTCGCCATCGTCAACGTGCGCTGCTCGAAGGCATGCGGGGCCAGCTCGTCCCAGACCGCCCGCGCCTCGAGGGCCAGGACGGTCACCTCGTCGACGCGGTCCTGCGCCTCGGCGATTCGCGCCGGCTCCGCGCACGCGGTCTGTAACAACTCGAGCCGCGCGGTCAGCGCCGCAAGCTGCGGCGGCTGTTGGAGATAGGTCGGCGGGTCAAACGCCGCCACCGGGGCGACCGCCGTCGAGCTCGGGTGCGGCAGCACGACGCCGCGGCGGGCCGGGCGGCCGCTGATCGCGCGTTCGAGGGCCGATTTGCCCTTGCGGCCGGCGCCCGTCCGACGCCCGCCGCTACCTCTACCGCCCATCGATCACCGGTTTTGAAAAACAGAAACTTTTGAAAAAGAAACTTTGTGCGCGAAGCCGGGGCCCGGTCCCCCGGCCGTCAGGTCGGGAAGAATGCACCCCCCCTCCCTCAACGTGACGGTCGCGCGCGCTCACAAGCCTGCCTGCGTCTTGCGTGCTCCGCACGTGTGACAGAGGGATTGCCAGTTGGCCACGTTCCAGAACAACGCGCGATCGCCGCGATGCGGCACGACGTGGTCGGTCTGGGTTGCTGGGGTGTCGCCTTGCTGGTTGTTGGTGGCGAGGCGCAGTTCGTAGCACTGGCTCATCACCGGTACCTGTCCACCTGGCCGCATGCCACAGAGTGGGTACCGGAGGCGGAAGGCCTTCGCCGCCTTGTCCCAGGCCTTCGTGTACCCACGCTGGTACGCCGAGAGACGCGGTTCGCGTGGGGTCACTGGTTCTCAATCAACACCCGGAAGCTCTTCGCTTTCGTCTGCGTGGGGTTCTCGTCGGTGACGATGACGTTCTCGACGTCGTACACATCGCCGAGCGTGGCAGTGGAGGCAATGAGCCGCACATGTGTCGCGCGGTTGATGGTGACGGTCCGCTCGAGCGCCGCGGTCGCCTCTGCGGCACTGAGCTTCGCGGCGCTGTCCTTGGTGAGGATCGTGAGCCCGTTCTGTTTGATCACGGTGATCGTCCAGGTGGAGGTCGCAATCGTGATCCCGGCGGCCAGGTTGTCGTCATCCCAGTCCGCGACCACGACGCGCATATCGTTCGGATCGAGCGGGACCAGCGCGCCGGGCTGAATGACCGTGATGCTCATACGTGGACACTTTCATCCGCAGGAATCGCGAACACGCAGTCATCGGCGGCCATGTGCAGCACGTAGTCATCGGCATCGATGTGCAGCACGCAGTCATCCGCGGCGACGTGGAGCACGCAGTCATCGGCCGCAATCATCAGAATGAAATCCGGCAACCCGGTCAGCGCCGCCGTGGTGGTGACGGTGCCCAAGCCCTGGGCGGGGTACGCCTGGCCGGGATAGAACACGCCAAACATCAGGCCACCGCCTTCTGCACGGTGGCCGTGGCGCGCGCACATTCCGCATGCCAGAGATCCGCGTGATCACAGCCCTCGGAGTCGGCGAACCACGGCCCGCCATTGGTATAGTGGAGGATCTTCGCGTCGGGGTTCGTCGGGTACTCCCCGACGAGCCAGTTCCACTC
>Ga0134127_10001426_pt1 | contig 17750 bp, 19 predicted proteins | sample KB31753_FD_96459 | JGI IMG/M metagenome (GOLD analysis project Ga0134127, IMG submission 96459) | Terrestrial soil microbial communities with excess Nitrogen fertilizer from Kellogg Biological Station, Michigan, USA - KB3-175-3 | ecosystem: Environmental > Terrestrial > Soil > Unclassified ... | reverse complement strand
TAGTCGGCAACGGAGGTCAACGGGGCTACCTGGAGGATGAGAACGTCGGTGGCCTTCTTGTCGAGCATGGCCCGTGCAATCGCGAGGGCCGTGGACCTAGCTGTTCGTGCGATTACGGTCCTCTTGGTAGAGATGATTTTGAAGTATATAAGATTCCACTATGGGCGGCAACAGATTTGCCACCGGAAGCCCTTGGCGGATTCGAGAACGAATGTCTGATGCGGAGACCGCACAGGGCGGTAGTTTGAGACAGATCAAACGTTGCGTTCCAATTGGCGCCTCAATTCGGGAAATCCGTCCGGCATCGAGGTCCGCTAGCGAGGGGTATGGGATCGTTGGAAGCAGCGCCACGGTTGAGAGGGAACGAAACAACAGGCCTGGCCGGGAGAGGACGACGAACTGGCAGAGTGTCAGCAATGTCTGAGGGTCGCGCCAAGAAGGAAAATCCAGAAAAGCATCGAGCCCGATCAAGAAATAGAGCCGGGTCTGTTCGCCATATTGTTGTTGCAGGAGGCGAATGGTGTCGATGGTGTAGGACTTGCCTGGCCGGCGGATTTCCACATCTGAGAGGGCGAGCGAGGGGTCTGAGGAAATCGCCAGACGTACCATTTCATAGCGGTCTTGGGCGGGCACTAGACTGCCGCTTGGCTTATGAGGAGGGTGATTCGTGGGAATAAAGAGGATTTGGTCGAGTCCAAGCGCCTCGCGTGTCTGGCGCGCAATGCCCAGGTGGCCGTTGTGCACGGGGTTGAAACTGCCTCCGAGGAGGCCGAGACGAAGGGGGCCAGAGCTCCGAGTGCCGAGTGCCGAGTGCTGAGATTCAGTATCTGGTGACATGATAACTCAGCACTCAGGTCTCAGCACGTCGCACTAGAGTATCACCAGGTTGTCCCGGTGTATCACTTCCTCGTACTCCTGCGGGCCGAGCTGTTGCTGGATCTCGCTCGTTTTGAGCCCTTTGATCCGTGCCAAGGTGTCAGATGAAAAGTTCACGAGCCCTTTGGCGAATTCTTTGCCGTCCGGGTCAAGGCAGCTGACAGCATCGCCAGTATCAAACGAACCGCTGACGTTCAGGATGCCTGAAGCCAACAGGCTCTTGCCCCGTCGGGCCAACGCCTCGACGGCTCCGGGGTCGAGGGTCATGGTCCCTCGCGGCCTGAGGGTAAAGGCAATCCAATGTTTGCGGCTGGTGAAACGACGTTCCTTCGCAAGGAAGAGGCTGCCGCCGGGGCCTCCGGCTAATACTTGTGGAAGGAGGCCGGCCTTTTGTCCGTTCAAGATTAAGGTAGCCACGCCATACTCACTGACTTTCTTCGCAGCCCGGACCTTCGTGGCCATGCCCCCGGTACCCTCAAAAGAGCTGGAAACGCCGGCCCGCTGCTCAATGTCTTCGCTAATGTCTGGGATCAACGGAATCAGTGTGGCTGCGGGGTTCTTGCGTGGGTCTTCGGTAAATAGGCCGTCGATATCAGACAGGATGATCAACAGCTCTGCATCGACGAGGTGGGCGACTTCTGCAGCCAGGGTATCGTTATCGCCCACACGAATTTCATCTACGGCGACCGTATCGTTTTCGTTGATGATGGGGATCACGCCGAATCCGATCAGCGCGCTCAGGGTGTGGCGAGCATTGAGAAACCGTCGCCGATCGGCGAGGTCCTGATGAGTGAGTAGGATTTGCGCCACTCTGACGTCGAGCCGCTCGAACGATTTTTCGTAGGCCCACATGAGCCGGCTTTGGCCGACCGCCGCGGCTGCCTGTTTCACGGGGAGGCTCTTGGGGTATTCTTTCAGGCCCAATTTCTTGATGCCTGAGACAATCGCGCCTGATGAGACGATCAGGATTTCACGTCCACTTGACCGGAGTACCGCGATTTCAGCTGCGAGTCGATCGATCTGCTCCGGGCGCAGCCCTGTGTCTCGTGATGCAACAAGACTGCTCCCAATCTTGATGACGATGCGGGAAGCCTGTTTTAGGAGTTCATCTCGCATGGTGTCGCTCGAAGCTGCGCCACCTGTTGCCCTACATAGGTGACGAGTTCAGTCAGTCCCTCTCTGGTGGAGGCAGAGATCGGGAAGTATGTATGGCGATGGCGCTTGCAGTATTTCTGCAATGCTCGCAGGCGTGTCCCGTCTCCGACCACGTCGATTTTCGTTGCGACCACAGCGAAGGGGCGCGTTGTGATCGGTTCATCGTAGGCGGCCAATTCCCGACGCATGATCTCGAAGCACGTGACAGGCTCCTCGGTGGCCCATTCCGAGACATCGATCAGGTGCAGCAAAAACGATGTGCGTTCGATATGACGGAGGAATTGAAATCCGAGCCCCTTTCCTTCATGGGCGCCCTCGATGATTCCTGGTATGTCCGCGACGGCAAAGCTTTCCTTTTCCCCCCAGCGAACGATTCCCAGATTCGGCGTCAGCGTGGTGAAGGGGTAGTCGGCGATCTTCGGCCGCGCTGCTGAAATTGCGGCGATCAGCGTCGATTTCCCAGCGTTGGGAAAGCCTACAAGCCCAACGTCGGCCAACAGTTTCAGTTCAAGCCGTAGCGACCGTTCTTCGCCTTCCGTGCCCGTTTCAAATTCTGTGGGCGTGCGGTTGGTCGATGTGGCGAAATGGCTATTGCCTCGTCCGCCTCGGCCTCCATGAGCTCCGACAAACCGCTGTCCTGGAGTGGCCAGATCGGCCAACATTTTGTTGGTTTGATCGTCGTAGATGACGGTGCCGACCGGAAGGGCTACGACGACGTCCTCTCCGGTTCTTCCAGAGCAATTGGCGGCGCCTCCCTGGCGACCGACTTCTGCTTCGTAGTGTTTCTGGTACCGGAGGTCGAGGAGCGTGGTCATGCGCGGCGAGGCCTCAAACACAACATCGCCACCATGGCCGCCATCGCCGCCGTCCGGCCCGCCGCGCGGGACGAACTTTTCGCGCCGAAAACTGCAGGATCCGTCACCGCCGTGTCCGGCTTTGATATGGATACGGACTTCATCGACAAACATCAGGGCACCATTTCAGCGTGAGGACTGTCTGGGCATGGCATGCGAGAAGTATCCCGTTGCACCCCTATGCGGCTGGGAGTCCTCGTGGTCACGACCGTGTGACGAGAAGTGGGGAAAAGAATGTGCTATGAAATCGAGGGCGCGGAGTAGACACTGACCTTTTGTCGCCCTCGGCCGCGTTCGAACTTCACGGTCCCAGTGATGCGGGCGAAGAGGGTGTGGTCTTTGCCGAGGCCTACGTTGAAACCGGGAAAGAACTTCGTCCCTCGCTGACGGACCAGGATCGATCCAGCCGTGACGGTCTCTCCGCCGTAGGCCTTGACCCCAAGATATTGCGGATTGCTGTCGCGCCCATTTCTTGTCGATCCGCCACCTTTATTTGTTGCCATGGCTGGTCCCCGTTAGGCCGTTTCAATGCCGGTAATGCGCAATTTCGTGAATCCTTGGCGATGGCCATTGGTTCGCCGATAGTTCTTGCGCCGTTGCTTCTTGAAGATGGTGATAGAGCGGGTTCGGCCTTGGCCAATAATCTCGGCTTTGACGCTGGCCCCCTTGACCAATGGTTGCCCTATCGCTAGACCCTTCTCGCCGTGAACAAGACGTACCTGACCGAGTTCGATCGTTCCTCCAACCTCGCCGGGCAGGGACTCCACTTGGACCAATGATCCAGTTTCAACCCGATACTGCTTGCCGCCTGTCTCAATGATTGCGTACATAAGCCCCTGTCTCCATTACAGAAGATGACTGTGTAGCATACGGATTTGAAGCCTGTCAAGGTTAAGCCGTGCTGTTTTGTGAAATTCCACCGCTCAGGGTCCGTTACAAACCTGTCCCCTCCTTCGGGTTACCCTATTCGGGGACTATTCTGCTCTGGCCTCTGGGCGTATGCTGGCATTCTGTTGGTTGAGCCATTCTAATCGGAGATAATGATGGCCGCATCACCAAAGCCTCGTCCCGCTAAGCCAAGGCCCGCTCGATTTGTGCTCCGCCCGTATCGCCGCATTCCGACTTGGCTGGATCTCCATTATCTCAGTGGGGAATATGTTGGGAAAGGGATCGTGACCAATCTGTCTCAATCCGGAGTGCGTATTCAAGGTGAACATGCGGTTGAACCGGGTCTTAACCTTGCGCTGCGCCTCACACTTTCTGATGACGGCCCGACGATAGAAGTTGAACAAGCCACGGTTCGCTGGGTCGATGGATATGATTTCGGCCTGGATTTTGTCAAGCTCAGTCCATCGGCCACGAAACACATCAGCGATGCATTGAGTCAGCAAATTCGTATCCCGCAATCGCCTGCCTGAGCGCACTCTCGTTGCTTATGCGTATCTCCGTCCGTCCGTTTGCTTGACGCTTCTTCCAGCCCGCTGCTATATTCCAAATTCAGTGTGCGATGGTTCACGTGCGTACCCGCGGTACCTATGCTTAACCCACAAGGAAAAATTTGGATGGACGGTTCATTCGTCGATTGGGCGGATGCGCAGGTCCATGTGATGACTCACTCGCTCCATTATGGGCTGGCTGCGTTTGAGGGAATTCGCTGTTACAAAGGGAAGTCCTGTTCCGCAATTTTTCGACTACAAGATCATATCGACCGGCTGTTCGATTCTGCTCATATCGGCATGATGCAGATGCCCTTCGATAAGAAGCAGGTTGCCGAGGCCATCGTCGAGACAATCAGAGTGAATAAGTTGGAGGCCTGTTATATTCGCCCACTGGTCTATATTGGGCATGGAGCGATGGGGGTCTATCCTGGCGACAATCCAATTAAGCTGGCGATTGCAGCCTGGACCTGGGGCGCCTATCTCGGGGACGACGCATTGGCGAATGGAATGCGGGCTCGTGTGTCGTCATACACGCGTCATCACGTCAATGTCTCGATGACGAGAGGGAAGATTTCCGGTTACTACGTGAATTCGATTCTTGCGAAACGGGAAGCGAAATCGGACGGGTACGATGAAGCCATTTTGCTCGATACCGAGGGCTATGTGTCCGAGGGGACGGGTGAGAACATCTTCATTGTGCGGAAAGGACAGATCAAGACCACGCCGCTCACCTCGATCCTCGACGGCATCACCAGACGTTCTGTCATCGAATTGGCGTGCGAGCAACATATCCCAGTGGTGGAGGAACGGTTCACACGCGATGACATGTATATTGCCGATGAAGTGTTCGTGACCGGGACCGCTGCCGAACTGACGCCGGTGCGTGAAATTGACAACCGCCGCATTGGAATCGGCAAGCCGGGTCCGATTACGCAATCTCTCCAGAAGACATTCTTTTCCATCGTGCGTGGGGAGGATTCTTCCCACGAGGCGTGGCTTACCAGAATTTAGTAAGAGCCTGAATTAGTTAAACTCCTATCTTTCCGTTCCCCGTACGCGTTTCTCACACCCGTGAAACAGATCGGATGCTCTTGTTCATCCGGTATGTGTATTCAACCAAAAACTAGATAGATTGAATAAGCAGAGCAGGCCAGGGGAATTTCCCCAAGCCCTGCTAGTGTTTGCCTGAGGAAGAGTCGTTTGGTGTGTGGCTCTCAGCGGCTGGGGCCGCAGGCGGAGCGGGTGTAGTCTCGGTGGCAGGCTGAGAAGTCTCTTTTTTATTGAGATCGATGACTGTGGAAGAAAAGGTTCGTTCTTTGGCGAGCATAGCCAGACCGAGTGAAGTCAGCATGAAGATGGCTGCGACGACGACGGTGAATTTGCTCAAGAAATTGGCTGGACCGCGGCTCCCGAAGACAGTCTGGCTGGAGCCCCCGAAGGATGCGCCGATTTCAGCGCCCTTCCCTGATTGCAAGAGGATCGCGCCGATCATGAGAAAACAGACCATCACATGAATGATGATAAGGAAAATATACATGGCACTCCGATCAATTAAGCATGCGGTATCTGAGCAAAGGAGATAATTGTAGCAAACGAATCGGGATCGAGACAAGCCCCGCCTACCAATGCCCCGTCGATTGCATCCGAGGCGAGGAGCGACTCGATGTTCTGTGTCGTGACGCTTCCGCCGTACAGGACCCTGATGGCCGAGGCCGTTTTGCTATCCCAGCCGGTTTCAATGAACAAGCGGATCAAGCGATGCACGGCCACGGCCTGCTCCGTGGTAGCGGCTTGTCCCGTGCCGATGGCCCAGACCGGTTCGTAGGCGATCGTCACGGTTGCAAGATCCTGTGTGGGTAGTCCTGTCAGGCTGTTGCCGAGTTGAGCTGTGACGACCGATTCCGTTCGGCCTGCCTCACGGTCCGTCAACGATTCTCCTACACAGAGGATCGGAGAGAGCCCGTGCCGCAGTGCCGAGAGAACCTTCTTCTGGACATGCTCATCCCGTTCGCCGAAGAGCGTGCGCCGCTCAGAGTGGCCGACGATCACATAATGGCAGCCAAGCTCGCACAACATCGGAGCGGACACTTCGCCGGTGAAGGCCCCATGCGTTTCCCAGTATAGATTTTGTGCGCCGAGACTGATCCAGGGGGAGGAGCCCAACGCGTTGCGGGCTGATTCAAGAGCTGTAAAGGGCGGCGCAAGGACCACATCGGCGTGAGGCGACGCAGGCACTCGTGTGAGGAGGTCGCGAATAAAGATCGCAGCCTCCGAGGCCGTTTTGTTCATTTTCCAGTTGCCGACGATGAGAGGTCTACGCACAGCTGTCTCGATGCTCGCAGGTGGTAGAAGATGTGCACTCAATGAAGAGGTGATTACATCACTCGATCCGGCAGAGCGGTCAAGCCTGGGAGTTGCTTGCCTTCGAGCAGTTCCAGCGCGGCGCCGCCCCCGGTCGAGATGAACGACATATTCTCCGATTCGCCGGCTCGATGTACGGCCAGCGCTGTTTCGCCGCCGCCCACGATCGTCAGCGCATAGGCATCGGCAATGGCGTGAGCCATTGCGAGCGTGCCTCGGGCATAAGCATCGATTTCGAAGACACCCATCGGTCCGTTCCACAGAATAGTCTTGGCGTTCTGAACTGCTTCGTTGAAAAGTTTTACAGAGGCTGGGCCAATGTCGAGAGCATACCACCCATTCGGAATCTCCTGGACCGGGACGATCTTCGATTCCGCGCCAGGCTCGCGGCTGGCTGCGACGACACAATCGACCGGTAAGTAGAACTTTACGCCGCGGGAAAGGGCGTGCTCCTCAATGCCTTTGGCAAAGTCCAGCATGTCGTTTTCGACCAGGGAGTTGCCGATTTCCATTCCCTTCGCCTTTAAGAAGGTAAAGGCCATGCCGCCGCCGATAATGACTTTGTCGACGCGCTTACCCAGGTTCTCGATGACGCCGATCTTTCCCGATACTTTCGCCCCGCCGAGAACGGCGACAAAGGGTCGAACGGGATTTTCGACGGCGCCTTCGAGGTATTCGATTTCTTTCTTGAGAAGAAAGCCGGCGACCGAGGAGGGAATGAATTTGGTGATGCCAACGGTGGAGGCATGGGCCCGGTGTGCAGCGCCGAACGCATCGTTGATATAGACATCGCCGAGGGCCGCCAACGCTTTCGAAAATGCATCGTCGTTTTGCTCTTCCCCCTTATGGAAGCGTAGGTTTTCAAGGAGCAGGACATCGCCCGGCTTCATCTTGGCGACAAGCCCTTCCACTGCCGGGCCGATGCAATCTGGTGCAAAAAGAATCTCCTTGCCCATGAGCCGTCCCAGGCGTTTTGCAACCGGCGCCAGACTGTACGTGGGGTCAAATTTTCCGTTCGGTCGGCCGAGGTGCGAACAGAGGATTACCTTGGCGCCGTCGTCGATGGCTCGATTGATGGTCGGTAGGGTCGAGCGAATGCGGGTGTCGTCGGTGATTTGGTGCGAATCATCCAGTGGGACGTTGAAGTCGGCTCGGATGATGACACGCTTGTCTCGCAGCACGACGTCGTCGATCGTTTGTTTACGCAGTCTCATTGAGGCTCCGTCAAATCGGTCCTTCCAGGAATGGGAGTTCAGCGTGGAATAGAGTCGGGTTGAGGCAGGCAATACCTCGCGGTACTCAGCGTCCTGTCGTTTTTGCTGCGATGACCTTGATCAGGTCCCGAACCCGGCATGAATACCCCCACTCATTGTCGTACCAGGCCGTCACCTTGACGAGCCGCTTGTCGATGGCCATTGTGAGCGGGGCATCGAACGTAGCGGAATGGGAGTCACCCTTTTGGTCGATTGAGACGATCGGGTCTTCAGAATAGAGCAGAATGTCTTTCATTGGGCCGTTCGCCGCTTTTCTGAAGGCGGCGTTGACGGAGGCAACGTCGCAATCTTTCTCGGTTTCGACGGTCAGGTCCACCAGCGAGACATTCGGTGTGGGGACGCGGATGGCGAGGCCGTCGATCTTGCCTTTAAGCTGGGGCAGAACGAGATGCAGCGCCTTGGCCGCGCCGGTGCTGGTCGGGATCATCGACATGCCTGCCGCGCGCCCGCGCCGCAAGTCTTTGTGGGGGAGATCGAGTAATTGCTGGTCGTTGGTGTAGGAATGAATCGTAGTCATAACACCGTGTTTGATGCCGAAATTATCCAACAGAACCTTTGCCACGGGAGCCAGACAATTGGTTGTGCAGGAGGCGTTGGAGATGATGTGGTGCGACTTCGGATCGTAGGCCGCGTCGTTGACGCCGAGGACGATGGTGACATCCGGGTCCTTTGCCGGCGCGGAAATAATGACGTGCTTGGCACCGGCAGAAAGGTGCTTCCCCGCGCCTTCCCGATCGGTAAAACGTCCGGTCGATTCGATGACGATATCGACCGCCAGTTCCTTCCAGGGAAGTTCTTTGGGGTCCTTGATCGCCAGCACCTTAATGGGCTTGCCGTCGACCAAGATCTGATCGCCTTTGGCCTCGACGTTCCCCTGTAATGTTCCGTGTACCGAGTCGTACTTCAAGAGATACGCGAGTGTCTTCGCATCTGTGAGGTCGTTGACTGCGACAATGTGGAGGTCGGGATCACCGAGTGATGCCCGCAGGACGTTCCGACCAATCCGTCCAAATCCATTAATGCCGATCCGAATAGCCATGACGAATAGTTCCTCAAGAAAAATTGGCCGATTGAATTCACCGGCTAGAATGAGGCCGATAGTATCGACGCTCCTGGGCCATGTCAAGTCATACCAAAACGGTAACCCTGCGCCGGATCACAGGAGTTTTCACGATTGCCCGTACCGGATGTCGATAGAATTAGTCCGAGGTCCATAGACCTCTGCCTTGCGTCTCTGCGTTCGGTTCGTTAGAGTTCGTCGATTCTAGGAGCCTGTCCGACATTGACCGTTCTACTGCGGCGAATGATGGCCAGGCATCTACGTTGTTCTCGGCCTCGAAAAATCCTCACCGTATTCCAGCGAGTACGCGTCCGGTTTTTCGTGGCCTGCGGCCGCGCATCCGCCTGGCCCTCCTTCGCCTCATCACGAAGGCAATGTCAGACAGGCTCCTAACGTGAGACGTTCTTCCTTGAGGTATCGGTGAATCTCTTCAGACAGACCACACAGGTATTGGAGTGGCCCAGACTGCTCGATGCCCTTGCCGGGCACGCCCGATCGACGATGGGAGCGGCACGCTGTCGTGACCTCGAATTGGCGAACGACCTGCATGATGCGAGACGGCGCCAACAGGAAACGACTGAGATGGGGCAGCTCCAAGCATCCGGTGAGACCTTGCCGATCTTGGCATTCCCGGATATTCGCGATCCGCTCGCCCGGGGGATGAAAGGGGCGGTGTTAGAAGTTCACGAACTCCGGGATTGCGCGATGGTGCTGGAGTTGATGGAGGAGAGCGGCCGCTTTGTAGAGCGGCATCAGCATGATGCTCCCGCGCTGTTATCCGTCGCGCAGCCCTTGCAGTCGGTCAGGGAACTGAAACCCGTGAAAACAGCGCTGGATGCAGCGATCCACTCGGACGGCTCGATCAAGGAGTCTGCGACGCCGGAATTGCGGCGATTGACCCGTCAGGCACAGGGGCTCAAACAGCAGATGCGCGATCAAGTAAATCAGATGCTGCACTCGCGCCGCTACGAAGACATCCTGCAAGAGCAGTATTTCGCTGAGCGAGAAGGTCGCTATGTCATCCCGGTGAAGGCCGACATGCGTGGAAAAGTTCCAGGGATCGTCCATGACGTGTCGGCCAGCGGAGCGACGGTGTTTATCGAGCCGCGTGAACTTGTAGAGTTGAACAACTCGATCAAAGTGGCGGATCTTGAGATCGAACGGGAAGTACGCCGGATTCTCCGTGAGTTGTCTGCTCTCGTCGCGGCACACTCCGAGGGCATTCTGGCGGGTGTCGATGCGTTGGCCATACTGGATGATATTTCGGCGCGGGCGTCGTTCGGCCGTCAACTGAAAGCACATCCAGTCGGGCTCAATGATGAGGGGTGCGTGAAGCTCTTGCAGGCCAGACATCCTCTGCTCGTGCTGTCGAAAGAACAGGTGGTTGTCAACGATCTTTTTTTGGATGAATCGATTCACGTGCTCGTCATCTCCGGCCCCAATACGGGTGGGAAGACCGTGACCCTCAAGATTGTCGGGCTCTTTGCCCTGATGGTTCGGGCAGGATTACATCTGCCCTGTGTCGCAGAATCCGAGATGGCGATCTTTCCCGATGTCTATGCCGATATCGGCGATGCTCAGGACTTAGCTCGCGATCTGTCCAGTTTTTCTGCGCACATGATCCAGATGATTCAGCTGCTCGATGAAACGGACCGTCAGCGCAGAAACGACTCACACGGCGTTCCGCGGCAGTGGTTGGTTCTTCTCGATGAACCGGTCACCTCGACCGATCCGGCAGAAGGAGCGGCCCTGGCCGAAGCCTTGCTCTGCCGGTTGGCTGCGCTGGGGATGAAAGTCGTTGCGACCACGCACTACGGGCCGCTGAAGGCCTTGGCCCACACGATGCCAGGTTTCGCAAACGCCGCAGTCGAATTTGACGTGGCCACGCTCTCGCCGACCTATCGGCTTTTTATGGGGGCACCCGGTGGATCGTCTGCCCTTGAGATTGCCGGTCGGTTAGGGATGGATCGGGCGTTGCTCGATGAGGCGAGGCTGAAGCTGCATAAAGACGAGCGAGCCATGGAAACAATGCTGCAAGACCTGCAAGCCACACAACGGCAGCTGGCTGATGATCTGACTCGGGCTGTCGAAGCCAGACGTGAAGCAGAGCAGGCCGAACAGCGCGCAAAGGCGCAACTGGCTCACCTGGAAGACACGGAGCGGGAAGCGCAGAAGGGCCTCAAGCGAAAACTCAGTGAGCAATTCAGTCGCGCGCGGGCTGAAGTGCAAGCTACAGTCGATGCCGTCAAGGGCGAGCAGAAATTGATCAAAGCCAAAGCGGCGAAGCAGCGATTGTCCGAGCTTGAGGCGGAGACGAGAGCCGCACTGGCTCCGGCCGTCACGCCGACTTCGCTTGAGCAGTTGAGCGTGGGGGATCAGGTCGAGATCAGCGGGCTCGGCGTGACTGGCACACTCCTCGAAACGCCGCAAGGGAAGAAACGAGTGAAGGTGAAGGTGGGGCAGAGGGAAGTGCTTGCTACAGTGGCGAACCTTGTCGGCCTCGCTCGAGGGGTGGAAGCACAGCCGCCGGTCTCGTCGAGTCCTCGCCGAGTCTCGTCGGGCGGCGGACTAGGGCTCGATGAACAGACGGTCGTGGATGTTCGAGGGAAGGCGGCGGACGAAGCGTTGGACGAGGTGGTTGCGGCGTTGGACCGCGCGACATTGGCCGGCGTGCCGTTTCTGCGCATCGTTCATGGCCATGGCACAGGGAAACTCAAAGCGTCGTTGCGAGACTACTTGAAAGACTCACCCTACGTGGCGGAGTTCCGTACAGGAGATCGGACAGAAGGCGGCGACGGTGTGACAGTTGTGAAATTGGGGTAGGGAAGAGAGGGCTGGCTAGATGGTCTCCTGTGCTCGCTCGACGCGCGAAATTGCGAAGCAGTCGGAAGATTATGTCTATTCTCTTCTGTTGAGGCGCGTCATCATAGTACCTAAGCCCAATACGATAGGCAAAAAAACCAGGACTATAACCGTTAATGAGCCGAGCACGCAGGAAAAACTCTCGTGGCAGAAATCAAACATATATTGCCAAAACCCCCACATTTTGGTCTGAGCCAGGGTTTTTACAAACATCGTATCCTCCTTGGCATTTCTCTTCGGCCCTAGGACAGAGAAGCCAACTAAGCCAGCGATTCGACTGCGGTGCGTAACCGCTCAGTCAGCTTCGTCGCCGCAACCGGTTCTTCCTGCGCCCGCGCGACTGTGATCGGTTCACCGATGATAACCCGTAACCGTGGGAAGCCGATTCTGCCCCGCGAGAGGGCCTGTGCTGTGCCGATGAGGCGGACCGGCTAGGGGTGCGCCCGTCACGAGCGCCATGCGCGCGGCACCCCGGTGCCACACACGCTCGCTGCGGACGGCACCCTGCGGGAAAATCGCGACCGTCTGTCCAGCCTCAAGCGCTTGCCGCATCCGTGCAAGAGCAAGTTGGTCTCCGTGGCCACGCTTAATTCTGATTGCACCAAGCCCGTCGAGCATCCACGCGAGTAGTCGGGATCGCCAGAGCTCTGCCTTCGCGAGGAAACGCAATTCCCGCGAAATCGCCGCTCCCAGGATGATCCCGTCGAGCACCGAGTCGTGATTCGGTGCGATGACTACAGATCCGGTGACGGGGAGGCGATCGGCGCCGACCACCTCGAGTCGATACATGGCGCGCACTATGCTGCCGAAGAAACAGCGAACCTGTGCATAGGTCGGAGCGGAGAACGGCATGAGGCTCACATTTTTGTTCGTCCGAGGGCCAACGAGCGTATCCATCAATGATTCCATCAGAACTCCTCCTCTTTCATGACTTCTCTGTCTGATCGCAGCAGTCGGCCATTTAGCCGTTTTGCTTCGATCTAGTGCTCTCTAGCGATCCCGGCTCAGCAACCGGGCATATGCGGAGCGTGGATTGTGTCCATCGCCCCATAGTCGGGCTCGCTGTCGCCATGGGTTAGACTTTACCCCTTGCCTCGTTTCTCTTTTTTCCAGGCCTCCCAGGCATAGAAAAACCCAATCGGCGCGCTGATGATGCAAATAATCGCCAGAAGAGACGATTCTGCGGCGAGCCACCCTCCAAGAGCAGTATAGATAGATGATCCGAGGAAATAGACATACCAGGGAATCCTGCGCTTTTTTTTCGAAGGCCTGTCGGTTTGCGATGTCATTACGCTCAGGCCTGCAGATTTTAGAAATTGTACAGACATTGTCAGGGCCCTCCCTCTGGAATTGTGAACTATCTGGTCGTGGATCGGAACGTCTGGTTTCCTACGAACGGAGTACCGCCCACCAATTCCGCAGCCATCTCGACCGTACGAGCTTGTATCCGAGCCAGACACAGAGCAGCACGCCGAACAATGGTACGACCGCAACATTCACCAACTTTTGATAATCGGTCATCTGGACTCGCAAGAGATACTGGTAGCGGGAAGGATTCCGCCCCTCCGCGGTAATGATGACCCTATACAGGCCCTCATCCAGATTGGTTTCGCCACTGATTACTCCGGCCGGGTGACGGCTTGGACGCCAGTCTGCTACCGTCTGGGTTCCTGCCTCGTTCCTCCCGTTCCCCTTCACGATCTGCAGACCCACCGGCACGTTACGCAATGCCGGGTCCACGAGGTCCACGACAAGGAATGTCTCGCCTGTCTTGGGAATGTCCGTGCAGTATTGAGCTTTCAACTCGTGTTGCGGCTGGTAGGAACTGAAATGCACCGCGCTTTCACCGACCCAGCGCACGCAAGGGTCTACTTCCAACTCCGATCCTTCATGTGCAACGACTGCGCCGGGGTATAGCGCGGCAACAAGAAGGAGCACCAGAGAACCTGCTCGTGTTATTTGCTTAATCATGGCCAACTCTCCTGTGTTGGGACCCTGTTACGCCTTGGTCCATGCTTCGTGTTCCATCACTGCCGACGGCCCCTTCTTTCACTCTGGTCGTCGGTTCTGCGACTCACTGAGGAGACAGGCCCCTCCGGGGTGTAGAGAGGGGCCTATCTACCTCAGCGGGAGACGCCAGGCAGAGCCGCGGCGCCCCACAATTCTCCATACATAAAGCGTGCATGACGAAGCGTCCTTACACGGTTGTCAACGCCGAGTGAGATGCCGCTGGCCGCGACGTAAGTCGTCTATGTGCTGCAATCACGGGATCGACAATTTCTCCACAGTTGATACAACGCCATCCGGCATACTCATAGTCATTCGGTCCGAGTGCTCCAAGGTCTTCAAACTTCTCACGCACCATCAATCCTTCACAGCGTGTGCACCTCATCGCATGCCTCCTTCCTTGATGGGGTCTTGCGTCAGATACTTCAGGCCTTTCCCACTGGTTTTCCTGCTAGAATTTTAAGCATCTGCATATGTGCGTTTGCATTTCAGTGATTGTCCATGATGGCTCTAAGCTCACTGCCGGTGATCACCTCACGATCGAGCAGGGCCTTTGCTCCTTCTACGAGTGCGCGCTTCTTTTCAGCTAAGAGCCATCTCACGCGATCGTATTGCTCGTCGATGATGCGGCGCACTTCGCAGTCGATCTCGCGGGCGGTCTCCTCCGAATAGTCGCCTTTCTCCTGAGGCGCTTGAATCTGCATGATGAGAGGCTGGCGTTCACGATCAAGGGTAACAGTGCCCAACTTCTCGCTCATCCCGTAGGACTTGATCATGCTTTTGGCAATGTCTGTGGCCCTGACCAGGTCGTTCTGCGCTCCGGTAGACGCTTCGCCGAAGATCAATTCTTCCGCATTTCGCCCTCCGAGTAAGACGGCAATCTTGTTTTCCAACTCCGTCTTGGCCATCAGGAATCGATCCTCGGTCGGGAGCTGAAGGGTATAGCCCAACGCGGCAACGCCGCGAGAGATGATCGAGATCTTCTGAATCGGGTCTGCTCCCGGAAACGACAGCGCTACCAAGGCGTGGCCTACTTCATGGTAAGCGACGCGTTCTTTCTCCATCTTGTTGAGGACCCGGTTTTTCTTCTCCAATCCGGCGACAACCCGCTCCACCGCTTCTTGCAATTCCGAGTGACCCACGTGTTCCTTATTCCGACGCACAGTTAAGAGTGTGGCTTCATTGATGATATTCGCGAGGTCGGCGCCTGAGAAACCGGGGGTCATGCCGGCGATCACCGCGAGATCCGCATCGGGACCCAGCGCCACCCGCTTCGCATGGACGCGCAAGATGGCCAGGCGGCCGATCTTATCCGGGCGATCGACCAAGACTTGCCTGTCGAACCGGCCTGGCCGCAACAGTGCAGGATCCAAGATTTCAGGCCGATTGGTCGCCGCCATCAGAATGACGGCGATGCGGGGATCAAAGCCGTCCATCTCGACCAGCAACTGATTCAAGGTCTGCTCACGCTCCTCATGCGCCATGGGTCCTGCCCCACGGGCTTTTCCCAACGCATCCAGTTCGTCGATGAAGATAATACAGGGCGCCTTGATCTTCGCCTGCTCGAACAGATCTCGCACGCGGGAGGCCCCCACTCCCACAAACATTTCCACGAACTCGGACCCGCTGATGCTGAAAAACGTCACGCCTGCCTCTCCTGCCACAGCGCGAGCCAGGAGCGTCTTGCCGGTTCCAGGCGGACCGACGAGCAAGATGCCTTTCGGAATCTTTCCTCCGAGACGCGTGAATTTTTCCGGCGTCTTGAGAAAATCAATCACCTCGCCCAGTTCTTCCTTCGCCTCCTCCACGCCGGCTACATCCGCGAAAGTCACTTTCGTATCCTTCTCCGCATAGATCTTCGCCTTTGATTTACCCACGGTCATGAACCCTTTTTGACCCTGTCCAAGCCCCTGACCGAGGCGCCGAATCACAAAAAACCAGATCCCGCCAAAGATCAGCGCAGGAATGACCCACCACATAATGTCTCGCAAGAACGTACTCTCAATCATGCCGGTGAACTTGACGTTGCGTACGTTGAGTTCCTTGACTAAATCAGGATCTTCAACCCGGACAGTCGTAAACAGCTTCGGCTCTTTTGATCCTTCTTCCGGCTTCAGTTTCCCGAGCAATGACTGACGAGTGACCGTGACTTCCGCCACGTTGCCGGCCGCCAGGAGCGTCTTGAATTCGCTATACGGAAGCTCTTCAAGCATCTGCATGGGCGTGATGAAATTGTGCACGAACATGACTGCCCCAATCGTGAGAAAGGCACACAAGACCGAAAAGGAGATTTTTTTATTCACTGGCATCGCGATGAGTTCCTTTCTCTGTCACGACCTAAGGTTGGAAGTAGCCGGTTGCAAGCGCCAGGCACATAACAGTCACGGCAGCAAGAATTATGAAAATGATGTGCTTCATGGTGTGCCCTCCTTTTCGGATATGACAGTGGAGTCCATCCTCTTATCCTTTTATCCTTCTCTGCCCTTCTCACGGCTCATCCACTCCCGTATGTATGGCCAGCAATTGAGGAGCTGGACACCGTTTTTTTCACAGGCGTTCAGAAATCGAATGATCTCAACATCCACGAGCGTCACTCCGTTGAGGTCGAGCGCAATCCGCGACCGAGCGCCTTCCAGTTGTGTCTTCAATTCCTCCAGGTGCTTCGCTTGCAGCCGACCGCTCAGACAAATCATCGTCTTGAGACGGCGGGTTTCTTTTTCAAATTTTATTGTCATCTTCGATCTCTGCAACCTGGATGATATGAAACGAGTGCAACGAAGAGGCCAGATGTAAACCCTTGAGATGCTTGTGCTTGGTATAGGAACAGCTGCCGAAATTTCAGCATTTGCTGAATGATCGGCAAAAGAGGCAGGAGTATTCGATGAAATTTCAATTCTCGGTCGGATTCGTGGAGGATAGTGAGCGGGTGCGGGATCAGAAGAGTCGTCTAAAACACAAGCAATGATTCACGAGAGGCCGGTTTTCGCAGATGGCGCCCAAACAACTTTTGGCCTTTTATCGTGCGTAGTCGGCTTGGCGAGTTTTGAAGCGATGCTTGTTAATTCCCAGGGCCGTGATTTTCGACTCAAGCGTCTGCCTCGGGAGTCCAAGCTTGGCAGCGGCGCCGGTAGGGCCGCTGACCTGGCCTCCGCAATCCGCCAACGCGGCTTCAATGATGTCCTTTTCTTGCTCGGCAAGTGTGGCGCCTAGGGGAATCACCGACCCCGACAGCCGGGGCTTTTCCCGTTTCAACCAGGTCTCGTCAACGGAAAATGTTTCGCTCTCGCACAGCACGATAGCTCGCTGGATGACATTCTGTAGTTCGCGAATGTTGCCGGGCCAGTCGTAGGCCTGAAACAGCTCCAAGGTCTCTTTCTGTATATTCTTGATTTTTTTCCCGGCCTTCTTCGCGTAGCGTTCAATCAAGTAGGTGACGAGTAACGGGATATCGTCCATCCGTTCGCGTAAGGGGGGGACCTGGATTGGAAAGACATTTAGCCTGTAAAACAGATCCTGACGAAATGTGCCTGCCGCCATGGCTGCCTTCAGATCGCGATTTGTGGCGGCCAGCACGCGCGCATTCACGGAAATCGCGCGGTTGCCGCCGACCCGTTCAATCTCCCCCTCTTGGAGCACTCTCAGTAAAGCGATTTGGGTTTCGGCGGGCAGGTCCCCGATTTCGTCAAGGAAGATCGTCCCGCCATCGGCCAGTTCGAATCGCCCGAGACGCCGTTGCATCGCCCCCGTAAATGCTCCTTTTTCGTGTCCAAACAGCTCAGAGGCAATGAGCGAAGCGGGGATCGCCGCGCAATTAACGGTAATAAATGCTCGGGATGACCGCTTCGAGCGCTTGTGAATGGCC
>Ga0134127_10001425_pt1 | contig 17755 bp, 17 predicted proteins | sample KB31753_FD_96459 | JGI IMG/M metagenome (GOLD analysis project Ga0134127, IMG submission 96459) | Terrestrial soil microbial communities with excess Nitrogen fertilizer from Kellogg Biological Station, Michigan, USA - KB3-175-3 | ecosystem: Environmental > Terrestrial > Soil > Unclassified ... | reverse complement strand
TGGGCATGTCCCGGTTGGCGATCATTGATACTAACTCGATGAAGCTCGAACCGGTAGATGTCTCTTACACTGACATGAGCTTTGTTCGTGCGTCGGTGGGGCAGGCCGTTTTTCGCGCGGGATCGCCAACAGACCCTCCAGCAATCGTGCGCCTTGACTTGAATACATGCGCGGTTGAGCCTCTACGACGTTCAAACAATCTGCAGATCGATCCGGAGTTTTTTTCCACTCCGGAGCCGATTGCGTTTCCTACTGAAGACGGACTCACCGCCCACGCGTTTTTCTACGCACCCAACAATCGAAACTACCGCGCTCCTGATGGAGAACTGCCGCCGTTGCTGGTGAAGAGTCACGGTGGGCCAACTTCCGCAGCAGCGACGGCACTTAGCCTTCATATCCAGTACTGGACGAGCCGGGGAATCGCTGTGCTTGACGTTAACTATGGTGGCAGCAGTGGCTACGGCAGGGAATATCGGGAGCGACTGAAGGATAAGTGGGGTGTGGTTGATGTTGATGATTGCGCGAACGGCGCGCGCTACCTCGTCGAGCGCGGCGACGTCGATGAGAGGCGATTGATGATCACTGGTGGGAGCGCCGGAGGTTACACAACTCTGTGCGCCCTCACCTTCCGAAATACTTTCAAAGCCGGCGCGAGTCATTACGGTGTTAGCGATGCCGAAGCGCTCGCAGCTGAAACACACAAGTTTGAGTCGCGCTATCTGGACAAACTCTTCGGGCCATATCCTGAACGTCGTGACATCTATCACGGCCGCTCACCAATCAACTTCACGGAACGCCTTTCCTGCCCGGTGATATTTTTTCAGGGTCTTGAGGATCGCGTGGTGCCTCCGAATCAAGCGGAAGTTATGGTTGAAGCGTTACGCGCGAAGGGAGTTGCCGTCGCTTATGTTGCATTTGAAGGTGAGCAGCACGGCTTTCGCCAGGCGAAGAACATTAAGCGTTCGCTCGATGGCGAGTTGTATTTCTACTCAAAAATTTTCGGTTTTGAATTGGCTGATGAGGTAGAGCCGATCGAGATTAGTAATTTGTCGTAAGGATGGCCTTTGGTTTTTGGCCTTGGGTCTTAGTTCTCTAATTCAACGCTGAATGCTTGAGGATGTGACTCGACACCAAGACCAAAAGCCCAAGACCAAAGACATCAGTTTACCGGACCATCTGCCAGGGTTGCCGGGCCACCGCCTTTGTCGCCTCCGCGAATCACGCCACTCTCATCCACAAAGAAGGAGATCTTCCCGCTCTTGCCATACTCCAAAGGCGTCGCCCGCGCTTCAAACGTCTTCCCTGATGCTGTCACTTCAATCCTGTATCCATACCTTTCGAACAAGTCTTTGCTGACCAGGCCTTTTGTGATCAGTTGATCCATTGAGCCGTAGCTTCCATTGCCTTCGGTGGCCTGGTAAGTCGCTTCTGCACTGGCAACTGTTCGCAGCGCGTCTTTGGCCATCGCCTCGTTCATTCCAGGGGGCGGTGACTGGTTACTAGCGCCAAAGATCCCCGCGATCATCAGCATCGCGAGGTTCTTGGGTATTCGCAATTCATGGAGTGGGCCCAGGCCTTCATTTGAAAGAGCGTAGGTGACCGGTTCCGAAGTGGGACTCAATCGGGACAACAGGTCACCAAGTTGATCGGTGATAGATGAGTCCAGAGTTTTCGCAAAACTACTGTAGCTATCCATCAAAGCCGGCGAAACGTAAACCTGAGCTAGCAACTGTCTTGGCTGCCATCGCGTGTAGTTTCTGAAATGGCTCTCAGAGCCGAGCGTTTCGTGGTTTAGGTAGGAATCGACTACATGTCGGACCGCCTTTTGGTCTGGAGATATCACCAGGAAATTGCTGACGAAGGCGTAAGAGAAGGCCCCTGCATAGGAAGTGATTTCCGTATCGCCGCGCTTTTCGGTCTGTGCCAATTGGCTTGCGCCTTTCAACCCCAGCGATTCGATGACTTTCGGAATCAGTAGGCGCGCAGCATCGCGGTCTTTGATAGAGATCGCGATAACAGGACTCGGTGTGTCCGGCACGGCTGGTTTTTGCGCTGAGTTTGAGTCGCCTAATGGCTCCGAATTCGAAGCAGATACTGCCTTACTCGGCCCCACATCCAGGGATTGAACTGGCAAACTGAGGGCAATTTCGTTTCCAAGCAGTGGGATCAAATCATCCTTTATCTTGATGCCCGATTGTTTTTCATAAGCTGCAAAAGGCGAGGTGGAATCAGCTCTTGCCGGCACCATTCCAGCTCTCATTGCCTCGGCGCTAAGTGTCTTTAGCATTCCTTCGTAGATTTGCGGATAGTCGAGCGACAGGGTGACAAGGAATTCGGTGTCGGCGGGAAATATCGAAGGAGACTCGGGGATGATCGGTGGACCAGAAACGACTTGAGGCATGAACGGAATCGGGTTGGCTCGCTCGCCGGGTTCGTTCACCAGCAGCACACGCACTGAATACGAATCGGGTTCGAAGGCGGCTGCGATGCCGACTGCATCCGGCCAAACCGTGACCCCTCCAAATAGAAGTCGAGCGATCGAACCAAATGCCTGACCCGCGGCGTCCGCTCCCGGACCGGACGATTCGGAGTCGCTCGGCGTCACCTTCAGTTCAGTCTGAGCTGTGTCCGGCTGAACCTGTGGGACGACCTCCGGTTCCGGCCCCTCAGAACCCGGTGGCACCGGCTGCACGCTCATTTCATCGGATGCCGCTTCTTCTTCATCTAGCTCCGTCTTAGGTGGGTTGGCTGCCTCCGCCTCGACGCGCTTTCGTTCCTCATCCTCGTATTGGCGACGTCGCTCTTGTTCCTCCCGCTGCATCGCCGCGGTGTTTACATAAACGAGGACTGCTTCGGTGGAAAACCTGTCGTGCACGCGGCGGAAGTTCGGATCTTCTGCCATCAACCTGCTGCCTTTCGGGCGAAGACCTTTTGCATCGAAGCCAACGTCGCTGATGTAAATGAGTGTTCCAGCTTGTTTCACGATGTACGGCGGAAGGGACTCCTTCGGCTTCGCGGCGCCGTTTTCACCCGACTCACCTGGCTTAGCGGCATTTCGTGCGGCATTAGGTGAAGCGCCCGGTTGTGGTGAACTCTCGGGCGTGGGGGTCGGAAGGAACCTTGGCAGGAATGTCCTCAAGCGTGGTTCAAACTTCCTTGCTTCTTCGGCCGAAGAAAACTCGATCGCAAACAATACCTTGGGTAGTTTCGGACGTGTGGGCCAGGCAGCGACCATCATCCGCGAAGTCATCAGCGCGTCTGACTCGGAGTTAAGCCACTTCATCAAGGTCTTAAACTCTTGTGGTGGGCCAGCCACTCGTAGGATTGGATCGATGATGTCGGTGAAAGATGGGGAGCGCAGCAACTGACCTACACCCCGAATTTCGCTGTATATGGTGTAACTGTCAGCAGCGAGGATGTTGTCGAATGTCGGCTCAGCTTGTATCGGTGTTGGTGTTGGCGTTGCGGCAGGAGCCTTTGCTGGATTAGGGCGACGTCGTTGCGCCGTAGCGGCAGCAGGGAGAAGCGCCACGAGTAGCAATAACAGGCCAATGCTTTTGACGTTCTTCATAGTGCGCGTTAGCCTTTTTTGACGCTAAGGAGAACTACCTGAATCCATGGTCATCGTCCGCCAACCCCAAGTCAAAAGCAAGACATTTTCGTGACACTTTGAATGACGAACAGTTCTACGTGGTCCTTGCGGCAAGCTGAGAATGTACGGCTTAAGTCCAAAAAAAAGAGTGTTGCAAAATCCAGCAGCGACAGTTAGATTGTCGTTAAGTAATCATTTAGCAGTAGCTGCCTTCAGAGTGTTTTGGTGTGCTACTAACTTTCAAACTAAACGCCGCCGGAGGTAGAAAAAGTGCCGACAGGAACGTGCCCGGAATGTGACGCTGATGTTCACGTAGATGTGGACACAGACAAGGGCGAAACGGTCTCATGTGAAGACTGTGGAACCGAACTGGAAGTGGTCGGACTCGATCCACTTGAACTCGACATCGTGGAAGAAGACGATCTGGACGACGACGAAGACGAGGATGAACTGTAACAACGGTTGGCAGCACGCGCGGCAGGACATCAAACTACCGCTGCTGCCTGCTGTTTCCTTCCCGAGCCTGATACCCCGGACGGCTTTGCCTCACAGTTAAGCCATTAGGACCCTGCACCTTGACCTGGTGAAACTGACCATCCCGCCGCTTTTCCTCAGGCGGATAAAAAGCCAAGACATAAGTTGATGTCACTTCTTCGGCCAAGGCTCGAAAGAGTGATTGATAGTCCTTCTGATCGGCGTAAAGATTTCTTCCTCCAGTTCGCTCAGCGAGCTCACTGACATCAAGAGGCGTCGGCAAAGGTGTTTGCGCTGCTGCTGTCATCACCCTGGAATACGATGGCAAAGTAACTGTGTAGACGCTGACGTCCGCCTCGTTTGCGCGTTCGATAACAGTTTGCGCGGAGACTGTATCGCCAACCGGGAAGCCGTCGGTTACGACAATTACAGCGCGCTTCATTATTCGCCGATCGCGCGTGCGGGGAGCATTGCGCACTAGCTGGCGGATCGCATCGTCAACAGCGTCGTAAGTATGAGTTGAAAGGCCGTTGGGTTCACGAGCCACACGTTCCAACGCGCGATCTAGCTTGTCGGGTTCCGAAGTGAAGCGTTGCAGCGTCTTCACGTTCATTCCAAAAGCCATGACCGCATAGACCGCCTGCTGGTCAGCGACATTAGCTGAGAACGCGCGAAGCGCGCTGCGGAGCCGCGTAAACTCATCGGGCGTCATGCTGCCGGAGATGTCAACGGCGAAGACGATAGCGAGCGGCCGAGCTGGTCCGACGCGCCGTTCGACCTGGAAGAAAGAGAGCTGTTGCTCCTTCCCGTCAGAAAAAAGCTTGAAGTCATCTTTACTAAGATTGCGTACCGGGCGTCCTTCGCTGTCAGTTACTGACACGTCGACGGCGACGAGGTCCGTATCAATCCTTAGAATGTCGTCCGGCTGTTCTGCGTCCGCTGGGAAGACCTTGCGGGGGCGATGCGCGGTGGCCGGATCTTGAGCTCCAGTTGGATCCTGGGCGAGGCAATCGTTGAGTATGTATCCGTTGATAGCCAGCACAACTCCGCCGAGCGCCAGAATTCGGGGAAGCCAAGGGTGCCTTTTTCGAGAAAGGAAGTTCACGATTCTTACAACGATAGGACTGGTCGATTAGATGCCGAAAAGTGAAGTTGGTTGGGAATCTTATTCTGTCCCATTGAAATTATACGAACCCGCGGGAGTGACCAAATGGTATTGGGCAACAGCCACCGCCGCCGCCTGCATCAAGGTTACGGCGTTCGTTGAGTTTTGCAAGCAATGTTATATTGGCCGTCCAGCTTGTTCGGAGGAATGTGTGAGAGTTCGAAATTTGATTTTGGTTTTGTTTGCTCTGGTCGCGCTGACTGTAGTTGCGAACTCACAGGATCGCGCGACCGGCGGCATCAAGGGCAAAGTTAAGGTTGAGACGGGTACGCCGGCAGGCGTATCGGTGGTTGTTCGCAGTGGTGATCGCGAGATTACCCGGGTCGCGACTGACAAGAGTGGTTCATTCATCGTTCAAAGTTTGCGTCCCGGAATGTATGGACTCACTTTCCGGAAGCCGGGTTTGAGTGTCGGCACCATCGAAAATGTGGAAGTGAAGCCTGGTAAGACGCGTTCGCTCGGCGATCGCTTGGTCTTAACAATTGATGAAGGCTCGATCGCGTTTATTCGCGGCAGTGTTTTTAGTCCGAGTGGGAGAAGTGTTCCTGGAGCGCGAGTGGAACTGGCGCGGATTCTCGATGATGGAACCACAAAGAAGATCGACGGCCGCATCACCACCGAAACTGGATCGTTCGTATTCAGGCTGACTCCTGAACTGGCTAAATATCGTGTCTCGGTCAAGATTGATGGCGCCGAGCCGGCAAGCAGTGACGTTGAGATCGACGGCGCCGCGGTTTATCGCATTGCGATTTCGCTTGTAGCCACTCCGAAGAGTGACGAGTGATAAGTGAGGAGTCACGAGAGTTGAGTGCCAACTTCGACCATCCCTCCAGTACTCAAGTCAGAACTTCCAATACTCAAGTCAGAAGCAGGTCATCAAAAGACAATTGCGCGTCGTCAACCACTTCAGCGAATTCGCCGTGGCGGATGCGGGAGCGGGGAACGTCGAGCGCCTCGCGAACGGCGTCGAGATGAAAGCGGATGATTTTTGGTGTAACGCGAACCGAGGGAATGCGACGCTTGCGCGCAAGACGACGGACAGTCGATTCACTAACCTGCAAAACTTTCGCAAGCTGACGAGCAGTGAGAAACTCTTCGCGCTCTTCCATGGTGTTAGATGGGATTAATCCTAGCGCAACGCATCATTTCCAACAAAACATAAAACAAGTGACAAGTGACAAGTATCGAGTGACGAGTGACAAGTAGTAAATCTGCTAGTGCCTAATCGTTGCCACTCCCTTGTCACCTATCACTTGTTACTTGTCACAGGTACCTTGTTACTTCCTACGTTGCGGGTTGAACTCCACCCAGTTGTTCCCTTGTTTCACGTAGATACGCGGCTGACGAATCGGAAACCTGGACCTGAAGGCGGGATTGCTCGCCAGGAAACGGTTGATTGTTGCTGAGTCGCCCGTAGCTACCCGCCACTTGCCCTCTTCGCGCACGAGGTATTGCTGTACGACGATTTTGCCTTCAGCGCTAATCGGTGCAAGGACGCGCCCGTAAAGCACCGTGTCAACCACAGCCATGTCCTTCGACAAGCGTACCTGGCCAACGTCCATGCTATCGAGCGCGTACATGTCCTGAGCGCGTTTTAGCGAGTTAGCGAAACGCTCGCGCGACATCCGCGTGCGCGACGAAGAGGGAAGCCAGTCGTAAAGGGAGTTGTAGTCGTGTGACTTGAGTTGTTGGAAGACTTGCTGCACGGTGTTGCGAACTTCCGCTTCATTAGCCGCGCGAGCTACATTCGGAGTCAGCAGCAGCAACGCGCCAAAAACTATGCCCACCAGTCTTGTCCTATTGATCTTCATTGCTATCAGTTTCATTTTCCTCTTCAGCGGTTGCATCTTCGGCATTAAGAGTTTTTTGAACTTGGGTTCGATAGTTCAAAAACCAGGCGACCATGCCGATTACCGCCACCACAAAAGCCGCGTCGAAGTTGCCACGCAACAGGAAGACGGCCGCGACCGTGATGCAACATCCGGCGATGACTAGCCAGACTGTATTCACTTAATCGTTACCGGAATTACTACGTCGATTGCGCCGGGGGGATAACAGAGCTTGTCGTCGCAAGCCTGGACGTTCAGCTTAGCCTGGAGGTTGCGCTGTCCTTTCGGGGCAGCCTTGTCGGCATTCAGCATGACCTTCAACTGTGTCTCCCCTTCGTAAACTCTGAGAGGCTGTTCGGCAAAGGCGAACTTCTTCACCTGAGGGTTGGGATAGTAAATATAGTCAACGAAGATCTCGGGCGTGTCCTGCAAGTCCAATTCGGTCGCCTTTAGATAGTCAAAACTCGCAGGATTAGCATTGATGTGGTATCCGCTCTGTGTATTGACCTTGATTGTTGCTTCATTCGACTGACCGCTCGGAATCTCAACTGGAGTCACCGAAACCTTAACGACAGTTTCGGAAGAAATCCTGGGTGCCTCCGGCGAAGGCGCAGGTCCCGAGTTCTGACCAGTCTTGGAACAACCTGCCAGGACCAATAACACGAGACCGGTAACGAGTGTGAGCTTTAGCCGAGTCATTTTTGTCCTTAAATTAATCGGAGTCAGAAGTAGGGACTGATCCAGAGAGTTGCATTCGTTTGCTTCGACGATAGATGAAGCGAGCTAACAGCGCTCCCGGAAGAATAATCAAAACGAGAATTGGAATCATCACGATTACAAAACGGATCAGAAACAGCACTATCGCTCCCGCAACAGTGATGCTGTCGGCTACGGCTTCTCTGATGTTTCTGCCAAATCCTGAAGTGCTTACAACAATCGGAGTCGGAGTCTGCAGGTTAACTGTTATTGTGGACAGGGTGGCCCGGTTTTCCAGAAACCGTTTGCGGCCTTCGAGCTTCTCAATTTCCGTCCTGACGTCGGCAATCTGCCGTTGCACTTCCAAAGCATCTGCCACTTTGTTGGCCTGCTTCATGATCTCGAGAAACTGTAGCTCCAGGGCTTTTTGTGTCCTGATGCGAGCCTCTAGATCGATGTACTCCTCAGTAACATCCTGCCCTGTGGCTTTCTCCTGAATTACGCTCGTGCCTTGAGAGCGAATCTCGTTCAAAGCAGCATCGAATTGCTGAGCGGGAATACGCACGACAACATTGACGACCAGATCCTGCTTTCCCTCACTTTGCCGCTGCTTCGACTCGGACAGGACTACAAATCCGCCGAGCGATTCTGCTATCGACGTGATCTTTCGCTGAGCGGTACCGGGATCTGAAACTTCCAAGGTGAGTTCGGCGTTCCGAAGAATCTTGCGATTCATCGCCTCCGCCACGGATTGAGAATCCTGGGCTTGGGTAAGGGAAACCTGCTGGGTTCGAACCTGCGGGTCAGAAATGACCTCCTGGTTGGATTCCGCAACTTTGGCAGACGACTCCGGGGAAGAGCGTTGCAATGAACTACCACAGCCCGCCATCACGAGTATCGAGAGGACGAAAATCGGGAGCTTGATTGTTTTCATGGTTAGCCTCTTAAGATCAGGAATGCTACACCTTGAGAACGTTATGAATTCCACCCTCTTGCACGGTTAGGAGGGGAAGCGACGCCTCCATCCTCATCGGATTGTCGAGAATTCTACTCGCCGCCGGCAGCTTCCTTCTTGTCTTCGGGCTTCTTGATGCCGAACTTCTCCAAACGATACTGCAGGGTGCGAAAGGTAAATCCGAGCAGCTTCGCAGCCTTGGTGATGTTGTAGTCGGTTTGTTCCATGGCCTGAGTTAGCAGATCTCGTTCTACTTCTTCAAAGTTGATTCCCTCAGCGGGCAGTTTGAAGGCACCCTCAGCGGCGGGGCTCGCTTCCTGTCTGACCTCAAGCGGCAAGTCTTCAATTGTGATTTGATCACCTTCACACAGCAGAATCGCTCGCTCAATGGCTGACTCTAGCTGCCGCACATTGCCGGGCCAGGTGTAGTCCTGCATCACCTTTCTGGTCTCGGAAGTGAGTCCCCGCACCAGACGCGAGGTGTTGCGGGTATGTTTCTTCAGGAAGAAGTCGATAAGGACAGGAATGTCTTCGCGTCGCTCACGAAGCGGTGGCACATCGACGGAGAGAACGTTGATTCGATAGTAAAGATCATCTCTGAAACGACCGTCGGCTACCATCGCGCGCAGGTCGCGGTTCGTGGCGGCAATCACGCGAACATCGACGGCAATCTCATGTGTTCCGCCGACGCGCCGGATCTTTCGCTCCTGAAGCGCGCGCAGGAGTTTTGCCTGCATCGCTACGTCGAGTTCAGCAATCTCATCGAGGAACAACGATCCCCGATCAGCGATTTCGAAAAGTCCCTTCTTATCTGCGTGGGCGCCTGTAAACGAACCCTTCTCGTGGCCAAACAGTTCCGACTCAAGCAGGTTCTCATTAATGGCGGCGCAATTAACTGCCTGGAACATCTCCTGAGCTCGAGGCGATTGATTATGAATAGAACGCGCAATCAATTCCTTTCCGGTTCCTGACTCACCACGAATCAAAACCGTCGAATTTGACCGCGCAACTTTCAGGATCATCCGTTTGACAGCTTCCATTTTGGGCGACGCCGATATGATTTCCACGTCAATCGCATCCAGCTTATCGAGGGCGCGATTGATGGTGGCGAGCAATGCGTCTTTGTCATACGGCTTCTCCATGTAGTCAAAAGCGCCGCGACGTAATGCTTCCTTTGCAGACTCAATGGATCCGTGTGCTGTCAAAAGAATGACAATGATCGAAGAATCAAGCCCCAGCAGGTGCTGCAGCAATTCGATGCCGTCCATTCCGGTCATCTTCAGATCCGTCAGGGCCAGATCGAAACGCCGCTCTTTCGCAAACTTGATCGCGGCCTCGCCCGACGATGCAGTGGTCACATCGTAGCCTTCGCCCGTGAGAATCATTTCCAGGATCTCTCGTTGCGACTTTTCGTCATCTACTACCAGGATGCTTTTGCGCGCCATGTTGAACTCCAAAGAGACGGGGAGACAGGGTGATTGTGAGACGCGGTGAATCGAACTTCCTTAGGAAACCTCTCCGCGTTCCCGGGTCCCCTGATCCCCCAGTCCCTGGTTCCTCCTCATGCTGTTTCCGGTTTCACCGGTAAGATTATCGTAAACGTCGTACCGCTACCTTGCTTCGAATGCACACTAACCGTGCCGCCGTGGTCTTCAACAGCTTTCCTGACAATTGCCAGACCCAGGCCCGTACCTGTGTCTTTAGTCGAATAGTAAGGCTCGAACACCTTGGAAATGTCTTCGGGGGCGATCCCCTTTCCGGTGTCGATCACGTCTACTCGCGCTCGTTCACCTGCTTCACTGGAAAGTTTGATCACAATGTTACCACCACCGCCATCGATCGCCTGCAGACCGTTAATCACAAGATTCGTAAACACCGACCGCAACGTATCTTTGTCAGCGAGAATAGTTGGTAACGCGCTATCGACTTCGATGCTCGTCTCGATTCCATTCTCCGCCGCCTGCGCTTCAATCATTCGCAAGGCGTCTTCTGCTTCAACGCGCAGGTCGACCTGTTGGAAATCTAATGTCGAGGGCCGCGAGTATTTCAAAAAGTCCGTAATGTGACGGTTAATTCGAAGCACTTCAGCTTTGAGTTGCGTCGCCAGTCTCTGGAAAGTTTCCTTCTTAACCGGATCATCCGGCGCGAACGATGAACGCAGATGGTCGAGGGTTAGATTGATGTAATTAAGAGGATTGCGAATCTCGTGGGCAATTGCGGCTGCGAGTCTGCCAACAACCGCTCCTTTCTCAGCCTCGTGGAGCTGGGCCTCTAGTTCGCGAGCGCGTGCCAGTTGCGCTGTCATCTCATTGAACGCCGACGCAAGCTGACCCATTTCATCCTGCCGTTCTGCAGGCACACGGAAACTAAAGTCTCCTCCCGCGATCTTCCGCGACGCCACGGAAAGAAACTTGATTGGTCTGGTGAATCTCCACAGAAAAACCCCTGTCACCAGGGTTGTGGCTAGCAGAAGCAGAAGCGTGTAGAAGGCTGAACGCGAAGCCTGACGTTGGAGGATGTTTGTAAGCGTATTCGCCGAACCGAGAACGACGATCACATAACGACGTCCTTTGGTTGTTTCGAGCGGAAAATAGAATGCGCCGGGTTCGCCAGGTTTTGGAGGTGCTGAAGCTGTGATCCAGCTCGGTAGGTTTTGGCTCTCGTCGGGCAACTCGACGGCGGAGCTCAAGGGCGGCAGAGGCACATCAGTAATGCGAACATAGCGGACACTTTTGTCTTCGTTTTCAGTCGGCGCGTAATCTCCAATCAGGCTGTCCTGAACCATCCCGTCGGTATCAACCACCATCACGTTCTTAACGCGGCCCTCTTTCTCATCGAGTAAAGGAACGCGCAGATTGTTTCGCAACTCATCCAGATACTTTGTGCTGAAGATACTGTTCACGCCGAGCGCGACACCCGCCATGATCGCTTGCTCCTGTTCGACAATCACTTGTGCGTTGCTCTGAATTGCGCGGAGGTTTACGTAATATTGGACGCCAAGAGTCAGCCCCAGCATCACCGCCAGAAGGAGCAATAACCGAGCACGAAAGCTGTTTAGAATCCCTGAAATCTTCATTCGAGGTTGAGCCCTGGCCGCAAACAGGGAGCTGAAACCCTAAGTAATGACGTACCGCCAGCTTAGCTCACGTGAAAGGGCATTCCAAATCGTCTTAACAGTTTGTGTACAAAAGGTTACTTTTTTGTTGCCGCTGACCTTGGCTGATGCTATATTTGCACTCGGTCTCGTTTGAACTGTCCCCAGGGACCGCCTTAAGGGAATTCTCCCACCTCAAGATGCAGAACTAGGGTCGCCACAACCGGAAGTTTGTGAGACGACGGAATTGAAATTTTTTGAGAGAGCGTTTTCAGGGCTCTCAAGACTGCAAATCAGGAGTTTTTACGAGGAGGGTGAGCCGTCAGTTTGAATCTTTGGAGAAAGCCCCAGTAGTACTCGGCAAGCTTGCCGCCGTTGAGCCTGATTCCTAGAAAGGTAGAGACCCGCATGAAACACAACACCCGTTCCGTTGCTTATCGTTTTCCCCGGTCCTTTATTAGCCCGCGATTTGTTCTAATTCTACTTATTCTTATACCCCTGGCATTTTCAACAGAGACCTTCGGCAAACGACGCGCATCCTCGTCAAGAAAAGCAACCCCCAGTAAGTCCACTCGCGGTAAGTCGGCTCGTGCAGAACGCGGCAGGAAGATGACGGCTCGCGAACGTCGGTCATCGCGTCGAGAGAGATACTCAGCAAGAAACAGTCGCCGCGGAAGATCACGGGCCACAGCGCGCCTCTCGAAAAGGGAAATGCGCCAGCGACGTCATCAGATTGCTCGTGAACAAACCTCTTCACTGAAAGCACTCGAACGACGACTCCGTCGTCCGCTAACCAGGCGCGAACGCACCGCTGAACTGCGCCGGATTGAAGCGCGTCATCGCCGAGACACACTCGCCGCTCGTCGTCGTGCTGAAGCTGCACGCCGTGCCGCAATCGCCCGCCAGCGCGCGCTCGAGCAATCATGGCGCGACGAGGTCCAGGCTCTCATCAGCCGAGACGACACAACGGGTGAAGATATGGAAGTGCGACAGGCCGCCGTCAAGGCACTTGGCAATCACATCGGAACCGTTGTCGTGATGGATCCCCAAAGCGGACGGGTCTATTCGATCGTTAATCAGGAGTGGGCGCTACGCCGCGGTTTCAAACCCTGTTCTACGATCAAGCTAGTTACAGGCGTGGCCGGATTGGGAGAAAAAGTTATCGATCCCGCCAATACAGCTGCCGTTTCCGAGAGATACAACATTGACCTTACCGATGCGCTTGCCTATTCGAACAATACTTACTTTCAGCAGGTTGGCGGCCGCGTAGGGTTCAACAAGATGATGAATTACGCGCGCGAGATGGGCCTGGGTGAGAAGACTGGTATCAACGCACCAAATGAATTCTCGGGCCGCTTGCCGTTTGAAAAGACCGGCTTTGCTTTGAATCGCATGTCCTCTCATGGCGACGATTTCGAGGTAACCGCGTTGCAGCTCGCAACTCTGGTTTCAGCGATGGGTAACGGTGGCCACCTGCTCGTTCCGAGCGTGCCGCGCACTCCACAGGATGCCGCAAAGTTCAAAGGAAAAGTTCGAAGAGAGATTCCAATTGAACCCGAAACCTGGCGGACCATGGTTCCCGGAATGGTGGGAGCCGTAAACTATGGCTCAGGCAAGAAAGCGTACGACCCGCTGCAAACGGTGGCCGGCAAAACAGGGACCTGCATCGGGCAAGGTGGATGGGTAGGACTTTTCACCTCTTATGCTCCGCTCGCGAATCCGCGTCTGGCTGTGGTTGTGATTGGTCGCGGTCCTGACGCGCGTGGTCACTTCCCGGCAGCGGTCGCCGGAAGAATTTATCGGGAACTGAACGGTCGATTTGGAACGCCTGTGAATCTTCAGTTTGCCAAGGCGCCAGATCCGAGCGCGACTGATCCAAAGGCTGCCGAGTTAAACGAAGAGGATAAGGACGCTGCTGCGGAAGAGGCTGCTGAACAGGAAGCCATCGAAGTTCAGGCCAATGCCGAAGCGTCGCTTTCCGAGACTGAACAGACTCCTGACGCACCTGCGCCGGCAGCGCCCAAAACCATTCGAACAGACGCCGCTATCAAGAGTCCCGTAAAGCGCGTGCTGATGCCGATCGAACGCCACAATCCTGATTCACAGAAGAACGTTGCGAAGCCGGTCGCGACTCCGAAGCTCAGTCCTCCTGCAGTTAAGACTGCGTCGCCGACAGACACGCGACCGCGTCGGACACAACCAAATTAACTCTGTGACTGCAACCTAGTTGCAATCCGGAAAAACCAATAAGCGCCGGAGACCCGTATTTGAAGTGGTCCCCGGCGCTGTTGTTTTGTGCAAACTTGTCATCCGTTAATTAAGAGCCTTTGCGCCTTGACACACCTGCGACACTTGCAGGAATATTGCGGGCGTTCATTACAAGGCGTCCGTTCCACCAGACCCGACATTTACCCACGCCCCTGAGGTTCTCTTCCTCGAGATGTCAGATCGGCAACCGGCCTTTCGACGTATGCATCTCACTTGTCGCGCTGGTGCGACCCTGGAAAGTCGCTCGTGGCCCCTGAGTTATGAATGGCAGAAAAGATCTTGGAGGTTGGGAACAAACGAATGAAAAAACTTATTGAGTTGATTGCGATAGGCGCCACGGTCGCCGTGCTCGCTCTTCCACCCGTTGCGAATGGATTGAGCAAGCCGGAGACAGCGCAGGATCAATGTACACCTGAGAACAAGCTTGCCTGGTACAACGATTTTCGCCAGAACTTTAAGGGAGACACGGCGAAGGCAAATGAGTTGGCGAAGAAGTGGTTGGCGTGCCCCGAAGCTGCAGGCGAAGAGCAGCAAGCAGCCTATCTGAAAAACTTTGTCACCCTTTATGAAAAAGCGACGCGCAAAGATCGCATCACTGATTTTGTTTACACAAAAAAGGACTACGCCAAGGCTTTCGAACTTGGAAAACAGATCCTCGTGGATGAGCCAGAGAATTTGAAGGTTTTGATCGACCTGGCTTATGCGGGCTACGCCTCAAACAACCCGTCGTACAGCGCCGACACGATGACTTACGCCAAGAAGGCGATTCAGTTGATCGAATCAGGCAAAGCTCCCGACGCCTGGAATCCCTACGTCAGTAAAGATGAGGCCTTGGGTTATCTGTATAACGCTGTGGCTTCGCTAACCGTTCAGAAGGATCCCGCTGAGGCGCTCAAGTCCTTACTCAAGGCCGCGCAGTTCGAGGGTAAAATCAAAAAGCTGCCCACGACCTTTGCTAATATTGCAGGTGCCTATAACGATGGACCGTATGCGAAGTTGTCTGCCGACTACGAAGCAAGGTTCAAGGGCAAGGACGAAACCCCTGAAAGCAAGCTGGCCCTCGAGAACATCAATCAGACGATGGACCGAATGATTGATGCCCTCGCTCGCGCCGTCGCGCTTGCGGGCAATGACGCAGCATACGCAGCTAACAAGAAAGGCTGGATGGAGACGCTGACTGGCTGGTACAAGTTCCGCCACAACGATTCCGATGCCGGCCTCAATGAAATGATCAGCAGCATCCTGTCGAAACCGCTTCCGCCGGAACCGACACCGCTAACGGCCCTGCCGGTCTCGGCCAGTACCGCGGGTGAAGGAACGCCCGCGACGGGAACCACGACAGCGTCGGGTGCTCCAGCTGCCGCAGGGACGGCAGCCAAGCCCACTGCGACGCCGGCTACGGGAGTGCAAAAGCCGGCAACCACAACTACACCGACCACTCCGGCTCCGAACACAGCAAACAATGCGACAACGCCTGCGAAGCCCACTGCCGCCAAACCGAAGCCGAAACGGAACCATCGACCGTAAGAGTTAGTTCAACCTCCAGATCAAATGCCGGAAGCTTTGTCGTATTTCGACGCTGCTTCCGGCGTTTTGCTAGAATCAGATCGCATTGAAAACTCCCGCCAACAATTCTCCCGCCTGGGAACTTCTGGAATCGACGCTTGGTTACAACTTTCGCAATCGAGCGCTGCTTGAACGCGCGATGACCCATCGCTCATGGGCGCACGAGCAAGTGGCCCCTGGCAATGAAGAGCAGGCGCGTCAGCTCCATAACGAAGCCCTTGAGTTTCTCGGTGATTCGGTTCTTGGGTTGATTGTTGCCGACTATCTTTGCCGGGCTCATCCCGAAGTGACCGAGGGCGAACTGTCGCGCATGAAGCACCGGCTCGTGAGTGCGCCAACCCTTGCCCGTGCATCCCTGCAACTGGGTCTCGGCGACTTTCTGCGGTTTGGTCGCGGAGAAGAGAAGAGCGGCGGGCGCAACAAGGACGCGCTTCTGGCCGATGTTCTTGAGGCAATTACCGGCGCCATTTTTCTCGATGGAGGACTGCCGGCAGCAACTGACTTTGTTCTGCGCGCCATCGGCGACGAGATGCAAAGCGCGAATCCCACATCTGCGGCGGAAGCGGACTTCAAAACGATGCTGCAGGAGAAACTGCAGGCGGAACGGCGCCAGGCACCGCGCTACAAGGTCGTCGAAACCCTCGGCCCGCCTCATCGACGCACGTTTCGCGTGGAAGTGAGCTGGGACGAAGGAAATGTTTCCGGTGAAGGTCGTTCAATCAAAGGAGCAGAGGTCGCCGCCGCTAAACTGGCTCTCGAAGCGATGGGAGAACAAGAAACGGCGGAACAGGCCTAAGTGCGAAGGACAAAGGCCCAAGAACTGCAACCTTGACCATCTTCAACAACGTATCTACGATGAATCTTAGCGACCTAGTTAGTCCAAGCCGGCCGCGGGAGGGCGGGTCGCAGCGAAGGTATCTAAGGATCTAATGAGTAGCAAGCTTACCGAAACAAAAACTGCTAAACCCGAGAGCGCGACGGAGACTAAGCCTCGCGCCTTTTCTTTCGCCCGCCTGTTCAATCGCAACGGTCACAAACCGGCTCCTGAAGAGACGAAGCCCAAGGGGCCACCAAAATCAGTCTGGCGCGAGTACTTTGAATCCGCAGTTGTGACGGTGATCATGGCGATGTTTGGTATGACCTTCATCGTCCAGGCGGTGAAGGTGCCCACCGGATCGATGCAGAACACAATCACGATTGGCGACCACCTGCTGGTCAACAAGTTCATTTTTGCTCCCGGTGATTCTGCGCCCTTTTTACCCCAACGGGAGATTCGACGCGGCGACATCATTGTCTTTAAGTATCCCGGCAACATTTACGATCCCAAGAGCGACTATGAACGTTCAGACAACAAGCCGATAGTTACAAACTACGTGAAGCGTGTGATTGGCCTCCCCGGCGACACACTCCGTCTCGACGGGCGCAGCGTTATAGTCAACGGTCAACCGCTGCCAGAACATCAAATCGAGGCAATCGATCACAACCGAAAGGACCCGCTCGAGATCAGAAATGCGCCGCCGCGCAAAGACGGACAAACGTATGATGTCTATTACAGTCCTGATTTTGTCGATGATGACTATCCGATCTTCGAACACGAAGGGAACGGGAAGGAGATCGTGGTTCCGCCTGGGAAATACTTTGTGATGGGCGACAACCGCAACAACAGTCAGGACAGTCGCTACTGGGGCTTCGTCCCACGCGAGTATGTCATCGGACGGGCGATGTTCGTGTATTGGTCTTACGACGAGAGCGCGTCGCAGGAAGGGAATCCCATCGTGCTCTTCTTCAAAAACACTCGATGGAGCCGCACCGGGACGATGGTGAAGTAGCGGCGGCGTTTTTGGTGAACGAAGGTTACAATAATGAAGTTGAGTGGTGCTGGGCGGTCCTTCATAATAACGGGCTTAGCTTTCATAATATTTTACTTTCTCGTCAGTCTCTATGGGCTCTCTGCTAAGGGGCTGCGAATTGGCACTCTACTTTTGTATGTGGGCATCGTCCTGTTCATCGTCGGGCTTACGTTGCGTTTAGCAAGACCTCGTAGCTGACAAGCGCTACACTGAGATCTTTAACTTCGTGACTTGAGACCTGAGACTTGAGACCTGAGACTTTATTG
>Ga0134127_10001422_pt1 | contig 17782 bp, 14 predicted proteins | sample KB31753_FD_96459 | JGI IMG/M metagenome (GOLD analysis project Ga0134127, IMG submission 96459) | Terrestrial soil microbial communities with excess Nitrogen fertilizer from Kellogg Biological Station, Michigan, USA - KB3-175-3 | ecosystem: Environmental > Terrestrial > Soil > Unclassified ... | reverse complement strand
TCCGGAGAGTGTGCGGCTCGACCTGAGCGGTGCCACCCGGGGAGATATCCTGAACGAATTAGTGGACCTGCTGAAGCTCGACGAGCGCTCGGCGGCGACACTGGTAAAGATCCTGTCCCGTCGGGAAGAACTGGGTTCTACCGGCGTCGGACGCGGCATTGCCATTCCTCACGGGCGCTCGCTCGTAGTGAACAATGTCCGCCTCGCGTACGGCCATCATCCCGCCGGTATTGCCTACGACGCAATCGACGGCTTACCGGTGCATCACTTCTTCCTGATCGTCGCCCCCCCAATCGAAGTGAGCAATCAGTACCTGCCCATCCTCGGCAAGATCGCCCAGTTCGCCAAGGATCCCGATGTCCCGGAACGACTGGCGAAACTGCAGACCGCCGAGGGGTTCTTCGAGATGCTCGAGGAGAAGGGAGTCTGAGAATTGCTGATTGCAGATTGAAGATTGCAGATTGAACTGCCTCTGCTTCTGATCTAGGACGACCTCCGTTTTTCAATCTTCAATCTGAAATTTTCAATCTTCAATCCCGTCTTATTCCCATTCAATGGTGGCCGGCGGCTTCGAGCTCACGTCATACACCACCCGGTTCACCCCTTCCACTTCGTTGGCGATTCGGTTGGAGATGCGGGCCAGCACTTCGGGGGGGAAGGCATACCAGTCGGCCGTCATACCATCCCGGCTGGTGACCGCACGCAGCGCTACCACCTGGTCATAGCTCCGCTCATCGCCCTGGACCCCTACCGACCGGATGGGAAGCAGCACCGCGAAGGCCTGCCATATCTCGTCGTAGAGTCCGGCCGCGCGAATCTCTTCGATGTAGATGTGGTCGGCCCGGCGGAGGATGTCGAGGTTGCCCGGCGTGATGTCACCCACCACCCGGATCGCGAGGCCCGGTCCGGGGAACGGATGGCGGCCCACCATCTCGTCGGGCAATCCCAACTCCCGCCCTACCTGCCTGACCTCGTCCTTGAACAACTCCCGCAGCGGTTCGATCAGCTTGAAGGGAAGCTTCTCGGGAAGTCCGCCCACATTGTGATGGGTCTTGATGGTGACCGACGGCCCGCCCAGGGGGGACATGGACTCGATCACGTCGGGATAGAGCGTCCCCTGGACCAGGTAGGCGACGCCGGATCCAACCGTCTTCGCTTCCGCTTCGAAGACGTCGATGAAGCGGTGTCCGATCTTCTTGCGCTTGAGCTCGGGATCGGTGATACCGTCGAGGTCCGCGAGGAACTGGGCGCCGGCGTCCACGACCCGGAGATCGATCCCCAGGTGCCGACGGAAGGTGTGCTCGACCTGGTCGCGCTCATGCAGCCGAAGCAGGCCGTGGTCCACGAAGATACAGGTGAGGCGGTCGCCGACCGCACGATGGACCAGCACCGCGGCTACCGAGGAATCCACCCCGCCCGACAGGCCGCAAATCACCCGCTGATCGGGCTTCACCAGCTCGCGGATCCGGGCGATCTCTCCTTCGATGAAGTTACCCGGCGTCCAATCAGGAGCGCACCCGCAGACCTCGAAGAGAAAGTTGTGGAGGATCTCTCCGCCTCGCGGGGTGTGCGCGACTTCCGGGTGGAACTGCACGCCGTAGAGCGGCTTCGTGGTATGCTCGAATCCCGCAACCGGCGCATTGGCGCTCGACGCGGTAACCCGGTAACCCGGAGGAGCCGTATCCACGTGATCCCCGTGGCTCATCCACACCGGGGTTTCTTCCCCGTCGCCGAAACCATGGAACAGCTTCCCGCCCTTGATCTCGATCATCGCCCGGCCGTATTCCCGGCGGGCCGCCCGTTCAACCTTCCCCCCTGAGAGGTGGGCTAGCAGCTGCATACCGTAGCAGAGGCCGAGAACCGGCGTGCCCAGTTCGAGCAGGGCCGGCTCGGCGGTGGGGACGTTGTCGCCGTATACCGAATTCGGCCCGCCCGAAAGAATGATCCCCTTGGGCTTCCACTGACGAATCCACTCCACCGTGCGAGATGGGGGATGGATTTCGCAGTAGACCCTGGCCTCCCGAACCCTCCGCGCGATGAGCTGGGTGTATTGGGAACCGAAGTCGACGATGAGGATGCCGGCGTGGTGCTCTGTCATGTAGTGTGAGTTGGTTGTTTAGCGACCATCTATCAGCTCTACGCGCTCACTCAGAAACAAATCTTCGACCCGTTCTCGCTCTCGAACCACACCCCATCGTGCACCGTCTACCAGGACTTCGGCTGCACGGGCGCGGGCGTTGTAATTCGAGCTCATTACGAAGCCATAGGCACCGGCGCCCAGCAACGCGACCCGTTCCCCGGCACTGAGGCCCGGCAGCTCTCGATCGAGTGCCAGAAAATCGCCTGTCTCGCAGACCGGGCCCACGACATCAACCTGACCAACTGGGCGTCCCTGAGACTCCAGCTCGGCAATCTCATGGTAGGCCTGGTAGTGACTGGGCCGGACCAGATCGTTCATTCCCGCATCCACCAGGACCAGTTCCTTCCCGCCCGAGTGTTTCCGGGAAAGCACGGTAGTGAGCAACACACCGGCGCTGCCGACCAGGTATCGTCCCGGCTCGACGACCATGGTGAGACCGGTACGCTCGCCGAGCGGCTGAATCGCCTCGGCGAAGCGTTGGGGCAGGAGCGGTGTTTCATCGCGGTAGCGAATGCCGAGTCCGCCACCGATGTCGAGGTTCTTGAGGGTATCAATGCCGGCGGCACGAACTCGACCCACCAGCTCGATGAGTCGCTCCAGGCCCAACCGGTAAGGCTTGGGATCAAGAATCTGGCTGCCGATGTGCATCGCAATGCTGTCGAGCCGCAGCCACTGGTGAGCGTGCACCTGGACGGCCAGGTCAACCACCTGATCCACCGGCACGCCGAACTTGATGCCGCCCTGACCCGTCGCGATGTACGGATGGGTGTCGGCGGTAACGTCGGGGTTCACCCGGATCCCGACCGTCACCTGCTTCCGCTGCGCGGTCGCGATCGCACCAAGCTTCTGCAGCTCGTCGCTCGATTCGAGGTGGATGTGGCCGATGCCTGCGGCTACGGCTTCTTCGAGCTCGGTCACCGACTTCCCCACTCCGCTGAACACGATGCGTTCAGCGGGGAATCCCGCGGCGAGCGCCCGGTGCATCTCCCCGCCGGAGACGATATCCGCCCCGGCGCCCAGGTCACGCAGCACCCGCAGGACGGCCAGGTTGCTGTTGGCCTTTACCGCGAAGCAAACCCGGTGAGGCAATTTCGACAGCGCCTGGTCCAGGAGTTTGTACTGCCGCCGGATGACTGCGGCGTTGTACACGTAGGTCGGAGTGCCTCCATGTTCGGCGACTTCGCTGAGGCGCACGTCGCCCAGAACGAGAGAGGCTCCACGGCGTTCGAGCCCGGCGTCGGCGAACAGGGCGGCGGTGTCCACTGGCGTATTTCCCGCTCTGCCGTGGGTTCGCCGCTCCGGGTTCAGTACGCTTTCGCCCATACGGCCTCCGCTACCGCGGGACGGTTACACCACATGCATTTGGTCGGTGGGGTCGGAGAGCGGAACTCTTCGTCCGGCAGACAGCGAATCGTCGCCTTGGTCTGCTCCTTGATGTCGGCCTCACACACGGTATCGCCGCACCAGCCGCCGTAGGCGAATCCGCCGTCCCGAGCGATAAACTCCAGAAATGTCTCCTTGTTAACGCCGCGGATGCTGTTCTGCTCCCGGCGAGTGCGGGCCGCATCCAGCAGATCCTGCTGCATGGCGTCGATTTCGATTCTCAGGGCATGCGCCAGTCCGTTGGTGGCGAAGGGCGTCTTCTTACCACCGGTTCGCCGGGCCAGCATGACGTGCCCCGCCGCCACATCGCGCGGCCCGATCTCCAGGCGCAGCGGGACGCCCCTGCCCTCCCACTCGTAATACTTGGCGCCGGGCTTCATCCCCTCTCGCGCATCGAGATGTACCCGGATCCCTCCGGTCTTGAGCTCGCGGAACACCTGATCGGCGGCGCCCAGCACCGTGGTCCGCTCTTCATCCGACTTGTAGATCGGCACGATGACCGCCTGGTACTGCGCCAGCCTTGGCGGCGTGATGATGCCGGCATCGTCCCCGTGGGTCATGACCAGGGCACCCACCAACCGGGTCGAGACTCCCCAGGAAGTGTTCCACACATAGTCGAGGCCACCCTTGTCGTTCTGATAGGTGACTTCGAACGCCTTGGCGAAGTTCTGGCCCAGGTTGTGAGAAGTCCCGGCCTGCAGCGCTTTATTGTCCTGCATCAGCGACTCGATGCAGTAGGTCCGCAGCGCACCGGCGAACCGCTCGCTATCAGTCTTCCGGCCCGTGAGCACCGGCATCGCCATCCATTCCTCCGCGAAGCGTCGGTAAGTCTTGAGGATGGTGAGAGTGAACTCTTCCGCCTCCGTCTCGGACACGTGAGCCGTGTGTCCCTCCTGCCAGAGGAACTCCGCGGTGCGCAGGAACAATCGCGTGCGCATCTCCCAGCGCACGACGTTGCACCACTGGTTCATGAGCATCGGCAGATCGCGGTAGCTCTGAATCCATTTGGCGTACATCGAGTAGATGATGGTCTCCGAGGTGGGCCGGATTGCGAGGGGCTCGTCCAACTCCTTCCCGCCACCATGCGTCACCACCGCGAGCTCGGGCGCGAACCCCTCCACGTGCTCCGCTTCCTTGGAGAAGAAGCTCATCGGGATGAAGAGAGGGAAATAGGCGTTCTGAACCCCATGCTCCTTGAACATGTCATCCAGGGCGCGCTGCATCTGCTCCCAAATGGCGTAGCCATTGGGACGGATGACCATGCATCCGCGCACCGGGCTGTAGTCGGCCAGCTGGGCTCGCATGATGACTTCGTTGTACCAGGCGCTGAAGTCGGTGGCGCGGGGAGTCAGGGCCTTATCGTCTGCCATTCGATCATTTCAAATTGAAGATTTCAGATTGAAGATTGAGTCTCGAGTTCAGGTATTGAGACGACGTTTCAGCTCCTCGGCCACCGAGGACGCCGGGAGCGATGTCTGTTCCTTGGTCCGGAGGTCCTTGATGACCACTTCTTCCTTGGCCCGGTCATCGGGGCCGATCAGGACCGCGAATCTGGCTTCCCGCGCGTCGGCGAGTTTCAGCTGCTTCCCGACTGGTTGAAGGCTCAGCGCATACTCGACGCGAATGCCACCGTCGCGCAGCTCGTGGGTGACTTGAAGAACGTGGGGAAGATCCTGTTCGGTAATCCCCGCGACCAGCACGTCGATCGGCGCCGGCAACGGTGGCGCGAGTCCCCGGTCCTTGAGCAGCTCGCCCAGGACCACATCTCCCATTCCGAATCCCACCGCCGGGAGGTCGACGCCGCCGAGGGAGCTCAGGAGGTTGTCGTAGCGCCCGCCGCCACAGATCGCCCGTAACTCGCGCTTCGCATCAAACAGCTCGAAGACCGTCCCGGTGTAATACGCGATGCCCCGCACGATCGTCAGGTCGAAGTCGAGGAATTCCTCCAGCCCCATGCTGTGCAACGCGGTGATCGTCTGACCCAGCTGGTTCCCCGCGGCGATCGCGCCGGCGTGCGAGCCCTTCGCCTGCTGGAATTGCTCCCAGGTACGCACATTCTTGAGCGATTCGAGCTGATCGAGAACGCCGGCGTCCATGCCATCTGCGATCACCTGGCGGCGGAGATCGGCATAGTCCCGGCGTCCAAGCTTGTCGAGCGCCTGATACGCCAGCGGCAGCTGCGCAGTCGGGACTTTGAGGTCCTGCAACAGCGCGTTGAGTACTCGGCGGTCGGACAGCCTTATCCGCACATCCTGCGGCCCCAGTCCGAAGGCCCGCATGATATCAATGGCCAGCGCGATGATTTCCGCGTCGCCCAGGGGCCCCGGCTCGCCGATCAGGTCGCAGTTGAGCTGGAAATGCTCACGCAACCGGCCGCGCTGCTGCCGTTCGTAGCGGAAGAGCTGAGGGATCGAATACCAGCGGATCGGCTTGCGCAGCCCGTTGGCCCGGGCCGCGACCACTCGCGCCAGAGTCGGAGTCATCTCCGGCCGGAGGGCGACCTCCCGCTCTCCCTTGTCGACAAAGTTGTAGAGCTGGCCCACGATTTCGGCGCCGCTCTTCGCCGTGTACAACTCCAGCGGCTCGAGCGGCGGTCCATCCCACTCCTCAAAACCATAACGCGCCGCAACGGCGCGCCAGGTATTGAACAAGTGGGCCCGGAAGGCGAAGTCGGCTGGGTAAAAGTCCCGAAACCCCGGCAGGGCCTTGGGTTGCATAGGGGCGGAAAGATAGGACGGTGGGGGGCGATTGTCGATTGCCGATTGCTGATTACTGATTGCTGATTTGCTAACGGCACTCGGAGTCGAAGAACCCCGCTTTTTTCAATCGACAATCAGCAATCTGCAATCTGCAATCACAGCTTCACGGTTCCATCCCAATCGCCCGCATCACATCCCCAACCGTGTGGAACGACCCGGTCACCAGCACCGTCCCGGCCCCCTCCTGGATCTGCGCCAATGCCTGTTCGAAGTCGGCCACCAGGCTCCACGAGGCCTTGGGAGGCGGCCGGGTCGGATCCTTGAGCCACCGCCTGAGCCACTCGATGTCCCAGCGACGGCCCTGAGCCGTCGGTGCGATGGTCAGGATGCCTCGGTCGATAACCGAGTCGAGACGAACCAGCATCTCCGGCCAGGCCTTGTCGCCGAGGATGGAGACCAGGGCATGGATCGGACGAGGTAATTCGGCATCCTCGACCGCGGCCACCAACCCTCGCATCCCGTCGGGGTTGTGTGCCACGTCGAACAGCCATTTGCCGCGCCGGTCAAATCTCCCCGGCACCCGCGCCCGGGCAAATCCACGCTCTATGGCCGCGCGATCGGGGCGATACCGCGGTGGTAACGCCATCAGGATGCCGTGGGCGACTGCGGCATTGCGCCGCTGATACGGGCCCCGGAGACTAAGCGGACCCTGCCACACGTAGTCCGGCGGTAGCACGCGAACGTCGGCCTGACCGTTGCTAGTCGTCCCGGCCGCCTGCCGCAGGACCTCGACCAGCCGCGGCCGTGTCTCCCCGATGACAAAAGGTACGCCCGGCTTCGCGATCCCGGCCTTCTCGGTCGCGATCTTTTCCAGCGTGTCGCCCAGGTATTTCATGTGGTCCCGCTCGATCTTGGTCACCGCACTGACCATCGGCAGCAGGACGTTGGTACTGTCGAGCCGGCCGCCGAGCCCCACTTCGACAACCACGATCTCGGCCCCCCGCGCGGCAAAGTCGGCAAAAGCGATCGCTGTCGTTGCCTCGAAGAAGGTGGCCTGCCGCCGGCGGATGATCCGTTCCAGATGCCCGGTCCACATGGCGACGGCCGCCTCTGAAATCGGGACCCCGTCCACTTGAACGCGTTCCCGGAAGGAAACCAGATGGGGGGAGGTGTAGAGGCCGACCCGGAAGCCCATCTCGCGCAGGACCTCGGCCACCAGCGTGCTGACGCTTCCCTTCCCGTTGGTCCCGCCGATGTGCACCGAGACGAAAACCCGGTGCGGATGACCCACCTCGTGCAGCAGCGCGCGGGTGTTGTCGAGCCCGAATTTGATGGTGGTCGTGCGGGGGAAAAGAAATTCCATCGCCTCGTTGTAGCTCGAGTTGGTTGGCCTGCCGGTTCTCGGCGGAGCGGACGGTGTGTAGGTTTGAGGGCGAGTCATCAAGCCGACAATGTACCCGCCACCGGCGACCCGAACCATGGGCCGATACAGCTTCGTTCCCGACCCGTTTGTAGCCGAATTGCGGCGAATTCCCGGATTCCGGGAGCTCACCGAGGGCTACACCCTCTGCCCCGAGTGCGAGAGGTGCGAGCGGAGCGTGGTCTACCTCTCGCCCAGAGAGCGCGCGGGAGCTGTGGAGAGCGGCCAGCGGGTGTATGGGAATGGCGGTGGCTCACGGCTCAACCGGCAAGGCTGCCGCTGTCCGTTCTATCTGGGCCCCAGTCAGGGCTGCGCCGCATACGAGGATCGCCCGCTCATCTGCAATCTCTTCCCGCTCGACATCATCGAACGCGAGGAGGACGGTCAGTACTGGTGGGTGCTATTCGGCGCGTGCGAGGAAGTGGCGCGGGGCAAGCTCGCCGGGCGAATCGAAGAGGCGCGGGAGCTGGCCAGGGAAATCGATCGCCGGATGCCCGACGATTTGAAGCAGGCGTTCATGGCGGATGCGGGAGCAGCTTTATTCGAGCCCGTGTTCTATGAGCATCCGATTCATTTTCTGGTTCCGCTGAGTCTAAAGCAACCGTCAGCCGTCAGCCGTCAGCCATCAGATAAAAGCAATAGCCACTAGTCATAAGCGAAAAGCCATACGCGTCGGCTGGATCCCATCACCGCGTATGGCTTCGTCTTCTTTTTGTCTGACGGCCGACGGCTGACGGCTCTTCCTACTCCGCCGGCTCCTCGTGCGGCCTCTGCCCCCGCATGTGTCGCAGCAGGCGAGCCGTGGTTTCGCGGAGTGAGGCGCGGGGAATCACGTCGTCGATCTGGCCCTTCTCCAGCAGGAACTCTGCAGTCTGGAAGCCCTCCGGGAGATCCTGACCGATGGTCTGCTTGATGACCCGCTGACCGGCGAATCCCACCACCGCTCCCGGTTCCGCCAGAATCACATCGCCCTGCATGGCAAAGGAAGCGGAGACGCCGCCGGTTGTCGGATTGGTCAGGATGCTGATGTAGGGAATCGACAACTGGTAGAGCTGGGCGATTGCCGCCGAGGTCTTCGCCATCTGCATGAGGGAAAAGACGCCCTCCTGCATCCGGGCGCCGCCCGAAGTCGAGACCAAAATGAGCGGAATGCGTTTCTCAGCCGAGCGCCGGGCCAGCCGGGTAATCTTCTCGCCTACTACGGAGCCCATTGAACCGCCCATGAAGGCGAAGTTCATCACGCCAAGGTTGAGCGGGACCCGATCGAGCCGGCCGGTGCCGGCGTACATCGCGTCGGCGTGACCGGCCTTCTTGTTGGCCGCCTTGAGACGGTCGGGATAATGCTCGAAACCGAGCGGATCCTCCGAGCGAAGGTCCCCATAGAGCTCCCGCCAACTTCCATCGTCGGTCAGGAGCTCGATATACTCCTCCGCCGTAAACCGGCGGTGGTAGCCGCACTCGGGGCAGACATTGAGCGCGCGTTCAAACTTTTCTCGGAGATCTATGTGGCCGCAGGCGTCGCATTTTTCCCAGGCATCGGCCGGAATCTCCAGGCGCTCCCTGGTGGACTGCCGCGGCTTCTTCTCCTTCCTAAACCACGCCATGCGAGCCATGGACCTGTCGGGGGGTTAGGGGAGGTGTCTTAAGGGCAGCATCCATATCCACCTAATCTGGGTATCGCCTTCGGCTCGCGCCACCCCTTGCTGCCAACTCGTTATTACACATCGACATAGCCTGCCAATCGGGCGTCCCATGCCGCCCGGAGCACCAGCCCAAGGCTCATTGAGGAAGCCAGCAGGAAGGACCCGCCATACGAGAAGAAGGGGAGCGGGATCCCGGTAATGGGCATCAGGTTGACTGTCATCCCCACGTTCTCGAAGACGTGGGTGCCGAAGAGGCCGGTCAGCCCGAAGACCACCAGACTGGAGAAGGGATCCACCGCCCGCCGGGCGATCCGGAGCAGGACGAGGAAGAAAATCAGGAACAGGAGCAGCGCGGCCAGGACCCCTAGGAAGCCCAGTTCCTCTCCGACCACCGAAAAGATGAAGTCGGTGTGCTGGGCCGGGAGGAACGCGAGCCGTTTCTGAGGGCCTTCGAGGAACCCGTTCCCGAACCAGCCGCCGGAACCGATCGCGACCTTGGACTGAATGGCGTGATAGCCCGCCTTCTGCGGATCAACCTCAGGATTGAGGAAGGTAAGGAGACGGTTCTGCTGGTAGGGCTCGAGTCGCCGCCAGATCGGAATCGCGACGAAACCCATCACCGCGTTGAGCACCGCCACGGCCGCAGCTTCGGCGACATACGGACGCCAAATGATCATCAGGGTGATCAGGATCGCCATCCAGGTGACCCAGGTCCAGATGGTGAAAGCGAGGAGCAGGCTCACCACTGGAGACGCCAGCATGAACAGCAGCGATGGCTTGACGCCGGCCCAGTAGAGCATCGCGAACAGGATACCCCCGAACACGAGGGCGCTTCCCAAGTCAGGTTGCTTGAGAACCAGCAGCGCTGGTACCCCGGCAAGAAGGCATGGGGCCACGAGTTCCCGCAGGCTGGCGGGCGCCTCGCGCCGGCCCGACAGATAACGAGCCAGCATGAGTACGACGGCTATCTTCGCCAGCTCGGCCGGCTGTCCGACGGCATGCCCACCGATGTAGATCCAGCTCTTGCTGCTCGCGGCGGTTCCCGCCCCGCGCCCGATGACCAGGGTGACAGCGAGCAGTACGAGCGAGAAGATGTAGAGTGGAAGCGCCGCCCATTCGAGCAGCCGGGGCGACAGGCGGAACACCAGTGCCGCGAGAATCGCTCCTGCCCCCAGCCAGATCAGCTGCCGCTTCCAGGCCCCTTCGGCGGCCAGGACCGGCACGTCGGTCTGCCCCGCCGAATAAAGCATCAGGAGACCGAACAGCACGAGCAGCACGGTCACAATCAAAAGCGGGCGATCGGGTCCCAGGCTTCTCATTGAGGCGGCGGAGGTGTCACGACTCTGGGCACCAGCAGTGAATCAGTTGGCGCTACGGGGGCCGGCCGAATTTCGACTTCCCGGGGCGCCGAGTCTTCGGGAGCGATGATCCGAATGTTGGGTTTAGCCCCAGTGGAGTCGGGCCCCAACAGGTAGCGGCTGATCGCTCGCACGACGTACGGCGCAACGACGGTTCCATGCTCGCCGAACTCGAAGATTGCGCCGACAATGATTTCCGGTTTCTCGGCTGGAGCAAAGCCGATGAACCAGCCATGGTCCTTGCCGTGGGGATTCTGGGCGGTTCCGGTTTTCCCCGCGATCTGGAGATCGGACCGCCGGCTCCGGGCGGCCGTGCCCCGCTCCACCACAGCGATCAGCGCCGTACGCAGGCCTTCGAGCTGGTCTGGCGTGAGTCCCAGGTCGAATGTTGCCGCCGAATCGGGATGCACGAGATAGGGGGTCGCGGTTTTGCCGGCGCCGGCCAGCGCGCTGTAGAACTTCAGCATATTGATCAGCGTCTGGGTATTCTCGCCCTGTCCGATGGAGAGGTTGAGAATCACCGCATTGCTCCAGCCGCGTGGACCGTAGGTCTTGTCGTAGTACGCGGTGGAGCCGGGATAGATCGGCGTGACCTCATTGACAAGATCGATTCCGGTCCGGTCCCGGAAGCCCATCTTCACGCCATCTTCCAGCAGGGCGTGGAGCTGGAGTCGAAGGCCGAGCTGGTAGAAATACACGTCGCAGCTCTGCGCGATTGCCCCGACCAGATCGAGCGAGCCGTGACCGGTCCTGCTCCAGCATTTGAAATAGCGGTTGCCGTACTGCATTCCGCCACGGCAGGGGACCGGCATATGCGTGTGCAGGTCCACCAGGCCGTGCTTCAGCGCCATCGCCGCGGTCGCGAGCTTGAAGGGCGATCCCGGCGGATACCGGACCTGCAGCGCCCGGTTGAGAAGCGGAAGAGTCGGGTCGGTATTGAGACTCCTCCACTCTGATGAGGAGATCCCGCCGACGAAAGAATTGGGATCGTAACTCGGGGTTGAATAGAGCGCGCGGACCTGGCCGTCCGGCGTCATCGCGATCATGGCGCCACTGATTCCGGGCGGCCAGATGCTGTCGATGAAGAGCTGCAGCGGAAGATCAATCGTGGTGCGGAGAGACCGGCCGGCCACCGGTGGAAGCGGCGGCGCTGCGCCCTGCTCTCTCACCAGACGGCCGCGAGCGTCCACTTCGATGTAACGGACCCCGGGAATCCCCCGCAGCGTATCGTCGTACTCCTGCTCCAGTCCCGACCGCCCCACAACGGTGCCCAGTCGCGCATTCGCATAGCGGCTGTTGTCGAGATCGGCCTGCGTCACTTCACCGACATAGCCCACCAGGTGGGATACGGCGCGCGAGCTCGGATATACCCGTCGAGGCTCCGACTGGATGACCAGACCCGGCAGGCTCGCGCGGTGCTCCTCCAGCCGCGATACCTGCTCCCGAGTGGCATTGCCGAGGACCAGCGCCGGCTGATAGCGAGCCACCAGATAACGGTTCAGCACGGTCTCGACCGCGTCCGAATCGAGCGGCACGATTTTGTTGAACCGGTCCAGGACCTGGCGCATTGAATCGCTCGATGACGCCAGCAGGGCGACCGAATAGCCGGGGACCGTCTCCGCGATGATCTGCCCCTGGCGATCGTAGATCGTGCCGCGAGCGGGCTGCAGCGGGACCGGCCTCAGGCGGTTGCTCTCGGCCCGGAGACGGAACCGGTCGTAGTCCAGGACTTGGGTGCGGAAGAAGGCGCCGACCAGCAGCAGGAACACGCCGACGATCACCAGGCGAGCGCCGGTGGCCCGTTCGTGAACCCGGAACGAATGGAATTCCTTCATTCCTCGAGCCTGATATCCAGCCAGCGACGGAACAAGGAAAGGAAGATTGCGCCGCTGATCGCCGTGGTGAGCGACTGCAGAGGAGACCAGATCAACAGTTGCCGCATCAGGCCGTCGCCCGGACCACCGCTGGCCATCAATACGATCAGGTTGCGCAACCAGGTTCCGGCGAAGAACACGGCCCCGTTCACCATCAGGTTATCGGCGAAAAATACTGCCCTGCCCCAGGCGGTGAGATAGCCCACCACCGTGTGGGCCAGGGCGCCGGCACCGAATCGGGCCGGAGTGAGTGAGTCCCCCAGCACGCCGATGATGAATCCCATCACGGCGGCGGCGCCGGGCCGGCTCCGAATCGAAAACACCAGTAACGCCAGCAGGAGGAAATCAGGAGCCGTTTCCGGATGGCCGAATCTCGGCCGCAACGTGAAGTGCAGGAGAAGCAGGAGGCCGAGCGCGAGCAGCAGCCGCCTGCGATCGGAGCGCAGGATGATCACGGGAGCGAATCCGGATGAAACGCGGGAGCGACCGATTCCGGACCAGGTTTGCGCAAGATGAGAACGTGGGTCACCCGCTCCGGGTTCGCCGCCGGGCGAATGAGATAGACCCGTTCCCAGCCCGCGGCTTCTTCAGCGTGGCTGATTACGGTTCCCACCGGGAGCCCCGGAGGATACACCCCGCCAAGGCCGGAGGTGACGACCGCGGTTCCGGTCGGAACTGAGTCACGGTATGCGACACCACGGAGTTGAAGCAGCATCTCGCTGCCCGAGATCTGCACCGATGGTGCCACGATGCCGAATACGTCGCCGGGGACAGCGTAGGCACTCGCGCGGAATTCCGGATGGGCCCAGGTCATTGCGACGCTCTGGTCCTTCTCCACCGTCCGCACCACCCCAATCAGGCCTTCCGGCGACACCACGGGATCGAAGGGGCGCACCCCGGCATCCGATCCTGCCGACAGGAGCAGGGTCCGTCCATCGGTCGGCAGCGACTGATGGAGGACCTCGGCCGCGACATAAGGTGTGGTGAGCCGCTGGCCGAGGGCGAGCAGAGCGCGGAGCCGGACGTTCTCTTCTTCCAGTGCAGGCAGTGCCTGGACGAGAATCGCGGCGGAGTCGTGAGCGGCACGGAGATTCTCAACCACCGCGCGGCTGGTGCGTGACTCCTCGGCGCGCTTCTGCAGCCACAGGAAGGGAACCAGAATGGTCTGGCGCACGACGGTGCCGATGGCCTCGCCCACGGCGGGAGGCGCGGAGAGCGCTCCCACCGACAATCCCACACACACGAGGAGAAGGAGCGTATCGTGGCGGGAGAGCGAACGATCCGTCCCCGCCATGATCAGAGCGAGAGGACGCTGCGGTACTTTTCGAAGTCGTCGAGGATCCGGCCCGCCCCGCGAACCACACACGTCAGCGGATCTTCGTCGACATGGATCGGCAGCCCGGTCTCCTGCGCGAGCAGGATGTCCAGTCCCCGGATCAGCGCGCCGCCGCCGGTCATGATAATGCCACGGTCCACGATGTCGCTCGCGAGCTCGGGCGGCGTGATTTCGAGCGCGCGCCGCACCGCGTCCACGATCTGCTGAATCGGCTCCTGCACCGCTTCCCGGATCTCGCTGGAATGGACCCGCACCGTCTTGGGAATACCCGAGACGAGGTCGCGGCCCTTCACTTCCATCTCCCGCTCCTCTCCTACCGGAGCGGCAGAGCCGATCTTGATCTTGATGGCCTCCGCCGTCGGTTCGCCCACGAGGAGGTTGTAGTTCTTCCGCATGAACTGCACGATGGCCTGATCGAGCTCATCGCCACCGACTCGGATCGATGTGTCGGAGACGATGCCGGAGAGGGCGATCACCGCGATTTCGGTGGTTCCGCCGCCGATATCGATCACCATGTTACCGGTGGGCGTCTCGACCGGCAGCCCCACGCCGATCGCAGCAGCCATCGGTTCCGCCACCATGTGCACCTGCTTGGCGCCCGCGGTCTCGGCCGAGTCGCGCACCGCGCGGCGCTCCACCTCGGTAATGCCGGACGGCACGCACACGATCACCTTGGGGCGCACTTTGAAGACGTGTTTGTCGATGATCTGCTTCAGGAAGTAGCGCAACATCTTCTCGGTCACGTCGAAGTCGGCGATGACGCCGTCCTTCAGCGGACGCACCGCGACGATGTTGTCTGGTGTGCGGCCCAACATGCGCTTCGCTTCGAGACCGTAACCCTTCGGCCGTCCCGATGATTTTTCAATCGCGACGACCGACGGCTCGTTCAACACAATGCCTTCGCCCTTCACGTACACCAGCGTATTCGCGGTGCCCAAATCGACCGCGATCTCATTGGCGGGCAGAAAAGCGCCAAATTTTAGCTGAGAAAACTTCATTAATGAGCCAGGGAAATCGGGTAGAGCGGGTAAGGTAACGGAGGCTCTAAGATGGGACAAGACGACAAGTTAGCTTGGCCCCGTCGGTGCGCTGGGTCACCAATGGGACCCCAGGTCATCCCACCAACCGTCCAGTTCCGGTACTGCCGAATCCCCCCTCACCGCGGGCTGAACTGGGCAGCTCCTGCACCTCCCGGAAGGCCGCGTCGGCCACCCGGGCGAAGACCAGTTGGGCAATTCGCATCCCCCGGGTCACCTGAAACGGTTCCTGGCTCAGGTTGACCAATGCGATCATCAGCTCGCCGCGATAATCGCTGTCGATCGTGGCCGGCGTGTTGGGCAAACTGATGCCGTGCTTGAGTGCCAGTCCGGACCGGGGCCGTACCTGGCACTCGTACCCCGCCGGGATTGCCAGCCGAAAACCGGTCCGGAAGAGCTTCCTTTCCAAGGGAGCCAAATCGCCGTCGTCGGCACTGACGACGTCGTAGCCGGCGGCACCTTCGGTCGCCCGGTTGGGGACGGGGAGATCTTCGCCGTGGGGGAGACGGGTGAATTGGATGTCGATCATGGTGGTCGCGGTCGGGGCGGACGAGACGGACGAAGCGGTCGGGACGGTCGGGACGGTCGGGGCGGTCAGGGCGGTCAGGGCGGAACGAGCACATGGTTGCCCGTGCTTGTCCGCCTCGTCCGTCCTGTCCGCCTTGTCCGCCGCTTAAAGCACTGAATCCACCGAGGTGAGCGCCAACCCAAACGCCTCCGCCACCCCCGGATATACCACTTTCCCCTCGACCACGTTGAGCCCGAGTTTGAGGGACCCGTCGGCGGCGCAGGCTTTCTTCCAGCCCTGTTTCGCGAGCTTGAGTCCGTAGGGGAGCGTCGCGTTGGTGAGAGCCAGGGTGGAGGTCCGGGGAACTCCGCCCGGCATGTTGGCTACGGCGTAGTGCAGGATGCCATCCACGAAGTAGGTCGGGTCTTCGTGGGTCGTGGGCTTGATGGTCTCGACACAACCGCCCTGGTCCACCGCGACGTCCACGATCACCGAACCCGGCTTCATCAGCTTGAGGTCAGCCCGCTTGACCAGATGTGGGGCCTTGGCGCCGGGCAGAAGTACGGCTCCCACCACGAGGTCCGCCCGGCGGATACAGGCAAGAATGTTGTGCCGGTTCGAGTAGGCCGTGTCCACATTGGCCGGCAGAACATCGTCCAGGTAGCGCAACCGGTCGAGCGAGATATCGAGAATCGTGACGTGTGCGCCGAGACCGGCTGCCATCTTCGCGGCGTTGATTCCGACGACACCGCCGCCGATGATGACCACTTCTCCCGGGGCCACACCCGGCACCCCGCCGAGCAGAATGCCGCTTCCGCCGCAGACTTTCTCCAGATACTTGGCGCCTTCCTGCACCGCCATGCGCCCGGCGACTTCCGACATGGGCGTGAGCAGCGGAAGCTCGCCGCTGGGCAACTGGACGGTTTCGTAGGCGACCGCGATGGCGCCCGACTTCACCACCGCTTTCGTCAGGGCTTCATCCGCTGCAAAGTGGAAGTAGGTGTAGATCACCTGGCCGGCGCGCATGCGGGGATACTCCACCGCGATCGGCTCCTTGACCTTGATGATCATCTCCGCCTTGGCCCAGACCTCGTCCGCGGTGGGGAGCATCTTGGCGCCGGCCTCGACATAGGCCTCGTCGGGGAACCCGCTGCCGACCCCGGCTCCCTTCTCCACGTAAACCGTGTGTCCCTGTCCGACAAACGATTCGGCGCCGGCAGGTACCAGCGCAATCCGGTTCTCGTTGGTTTTGATTTCCTTGGGGACGCCGATGATCATGGGTCGCTCGCGGTCGGGGTCGTCGTGTTTTTGAAAGTGGTTGTAGGTAGTGGGTGGTGGGTAGTGGTTGGTGGGGAGTCACCGGAGTGGTCCCTCAAGACCCTACCTACAACCCACCACCTAGTTCGGTCCCAGCCTTACAACGGTCTGTCGATCCGGATCGAAATACTCAGCAGTGAGCGCCGCGACCTGGTCCACCGTGACGGCATCGATCTCCGCCAGGAGCGCCTCGAGGTTGCGATACGGCTCGCCGTGGAGGGTGATGCTGGCCAGGCGATTCATCCGGCTGGCCGGACTCTCGAGCGACAGCATCAACTGTCCCTTGAGCTGCTGCTTGCCGGCCTCCAGCTCGGCTGAAGGCAAGCCTTCCGTCGCCAGTCGACGATACTCCGCCCGGATCGCTTCCTCCGCCTGCGCCGCGGTGCCGGGCTGGGTCCCCACATATACGCCCGCGATCCCCGCCGTCTGAAAGAATTGCTGATACGCGTAGACCCCGTAGGCCAGGCCGAGTTCTTCCCGGATCACCTGGAACAGCCGGCTCGACATTCCGCCCCCAAATACGTTGGTCACGATCGAGAGAGCGAACCTTCGCCGGTCCCGATAGGGGAAGGTGTCGGAGCCGAAGACCAGATGAGTCTGGTTCGAATCTCGCGCGACGCTGACGTTGCCGCCGCGGACGGCCGGCACTGAAGCCACTGGCGGGAGAGGCGGCTCGGTGGTGCCGCCGGCGAACCAGCCCTCGCGCTCGAGCAATTCGAGGACACGATCATGCTGGAGACAGCCCGCCGCCGCAACCACGCAGTTGCCCCGATAGTATCCGGCCCGATGGAGAGCCTGGAGATCGCCGGGGCCCAGCGCGCTGACGGTATCGCGCGTGCCGAGGATCGAGTAGCCGTAGGGATGTTCGGGCCACAGCCGTTCGGAGAACAGCTCGAAGACGAGATCATCGGGCGTGTCCTCCACCGTGGAGATCTCCTCCAGCACCACGTTCCGCTCCAAGTCGAGGTCGCTGGCCCGGAGCAAGGGACGGTGCACCAGGTCGGTCAGGACATCGACCGCCTCAGGAAGGTTCTGATCGAGGACGTGAGCCTGGTAGTGGGTGTGGT
>Ga0134127_10001420_pt1 | contig 17794 bp, 20 predicted proteins | sample KB31753_FD_96459 | JGI IMG/M metagenome (GOLD analysis project Ga0134127, IMG submission 96459) | Terrestrial soil microbial communities with excess Nitrogen fertilizer from Kellogg Biological Station, Michigan, USA - KB3-175-3 | ecosystem: Environmental > Terrestrial > Soil > Unclassified ... | reverse complement strand
TTGTTGATGCCCGACGCGAGCGTCGTGAACTCCGGCGACTGCACCTGGTGCGAGTACGACAGACGGAAGCCGGTGTGCTCGGTGATCGGGAACGAGACGCGCAGCCGCGGCGAAATGCGGCTGTGCCCCACGCCCGCCGTAAACGTGCGCGACAGCGAATTGGCGTACGCCGTGTCGTCGGTCGCACTCGCCGGATTCCACATCGCGGGACCGGCGGACGAGATGAACAGCGGCGTGTTGGGGAACAGCGCCTTGGAGTTGTAGTAGTCCCAGCGCGCGCCCAGCTCGAGCACGACGTCGCCGAGGTCGAGGCGGTCCGACGCGAACACGCCGTACTGGACCGGATGCAGCAGATAGGCGTCCATGAAGATCTGGCGCGTCAGGTTGCTGCTCCAGAACGACAGGTCGGTCTTTTTCGCGTCACCACCCAGGGTAAAGCGGTGGTAGCGGTTCGCCTGCCAGTCGATGACGACGCGGCCGGTCACGCGCTTCTCGTCGAGCAGCGACCCCGTCGTCGCGAAGCCCTCGGTCGGCCAGTTGCCGCCCGAGCCCATGCCGTAGGGATTGATCCGTCCGGCCTGATTGACGTCGCAGTCGCAGCCGAACAACGGGACACCGCGCGAGCCGGCGTTGGTCCGCTGGTCGCGGATGATCTGATCCGTGATCGGGAACGGGAAGCCTTCGAAGCCCGAAAACTGCAGGGCGCCGAACTGCAGGCCCATGTTCGGATCACGCGTCGAGGATTCCGACTCGGGATCGAGCGGGCCGGTCATCGCCTTGTCGTGCGCCCACGACAGATTCGCCGTGATCGCCAGCGACTTCTCGGCGCTGCGGCTCACCTGATGGTTCAGGTTCAGGATCGCCATGCGCGTCCAGGTGTGGACGCCGCTGTAGATCGACGTATTGCCCAGGTTGCGGCCCGGCGTGTTGCGCGACTGATCACCGCTCGACAGGCCGGTGAGCGCGACGCTGGAGCCCTGCCCGTAGGTGTACTGCAGCTTGCCCTGCAGCTGGATGGAGCTGGTCCAGTCCATCGGACGGCGCACACCCTGGCACTCGACGCCGTAATTGTTTTTCACGTCCTGCGCGAACGGCGTCGCGTCGGAGCCGAACGAGCCGCACTTGCCGCTGTACTGCGCGTAGCGGGGCAGCGCGATCTGCGAGATGCTCCCATCGGGATTGGTCGTCGGCACGAGCGTGTCGACGCCCGCGGTGACGAACAGGGGCTGATCCTGGGCGCCGACGCCGCGCGTCGTCGAAAGCTGGCCGAACAACACGGCCGAGCCGAAGAAGCGCAGGTTCTGCACGCCGGGCACCGGCCCACCGAGCGAGCCTTCGAACCGGTTGATGCCGAAGCTCTGCGCCGAGAGCTGATCGGTCTCGTACGAGCCCGAGCCCTCGAGCGTGCTGCCGCCCGCGCGCGTCGTGTACGCGACGACGCCCGACTGCGCGTCGGCGAACTCGACGCCGAGCGCGCCGGTGGTGACGGACGCCTCTTCGATCGCGTTCGTGCCGAGCGACACGCGCGGCGAGCCGCTGTTGGTGCCGCGCACCGGCGCACCATCGATGTACACGTTCGCTTCACCAGGACGGCCGCCGCGGATCGAGACGCCGGCGCTGGCGCCGGACTCGACGACGCCGGGCGTCAGCGAGAGAATCTGGCGCACATCGTCGACGGGCAGACGATCGACGAGATCGCCGGCGATGATGCCTTTCGAAGTCACCTGGTCACGCGGCACGATCGGGTTCGCGGCGGCACTGACCGTGATCCCCGTCAGCACGACGGCCGAGGATTGCATCTTGATGTCCCCGGTGATCGTCTGACCGCCGAGCACGCGCACGTTGCGCAGCTCCGCCGGAGCGAAGCCGATGAATTGCGCGCGCAGCGTGTACGTGCCGACCGGCACGTTATTGATGAAGTAGTAGCCTTTGTCGCTGCTGACAGCGCCAAACGAGGTACCGACGACGAACACTTGCGCGTTCGCGACCGGCGCCCCCGCTTGATCTGTAACCGTACCCTCAACTTTTCCTGTCGTCTGTTGCGCCGCGAGCGATGCGACGCCCAACGCGAAGAAAAGCGCGAGAGCAGTCCTCACACGATGCATCATGGATCGAGCCTCCCAATGCGTGAATGCGCGTGAACTTCCGGACAGAATTGTGACGTCGGGCACGTCACCTCCCTTCGGTCTAAGCTCATGAGACGGCATGGTTACTGCTTGGGTAAGCTGGCCGGACTCCAGAAACCCGTCAAGACAATGTCACGTCAACACCTGGCCGACCGAGGGGGCCGAAATTGTCCCCGATTCGCCTCCCCCGCAAGAGGCGCCTGAATACCCTAACGTTGCTAAACGAACAGCAAATCGTGCTGGGGGTGGGCCGGCGTGACCTCAGGCCCTGCCTCCCCCACATGGATATTGATCTCACTCCGCATACCGAACCGCCCCGGGAGGTAGATCCCGGGCTCCACCGAGAAGCCCACGCCGGGGATCAGGGTCCGCTCGTCCGCGGTCTCGAAGTTGTCCAGATGGGGCCCGGAGCCATGTAAATCGCGGTCAATCGAGTGCCCGGTGCGATGCACGAAATACTCGCCATATCCGGCCCTCGCGATCACCCCCCGCGTCGCGTCGTCCAGCGCGGCGCCGGTCACCGGCTTGCGCTGGCTCCAGCGCTCGCGCAGCAGCGTCACCGCCGCATCGCGGGCATCACGTACCACCTCCCACACCCCACGCACTTCCGCGCTCGGCGCACGACCGGCAAATGCCATCCACGTCTGATCGGCAAACACCGCGCTGGACGACACGCCCGCCCAGAGGTCGAGCAACAGCACGTCCCCCGCCGCGAGGCTGCGGTCCGAACCGGCGCGCGGTTCATAGTGCGGATTCGCGGCATTGGCCTGAAATCCGACGATCGGCGGATGATCCGTAAACAGCTCCGCGCGCGCGAACGCTTCCATCACGCGCGTCTGCACCGCGGTCTCCCGCACTTCCGCGCCGCGCGCCAATTCACTTCCCGCCCAGCGCAGCGCGTCGCCGGCGATCTGCGCGAGTGCTTCCGCGGCGCGCCGATGTCCGACGAGCTCCGCGGCCGACCAGCGCGCCGCGAATCGCGTGATCAGCGTGCCGGAGGAAATCACCCGCGCGCCGAAGCCTTCGAGGAGTTGGATGACGCCATGTGGAACACGGTCCAGATACGGCACCGCGTCGGATTCGGAAATCTCCATCGCCACCGTCTTGCCCGCGACGATCGCGCGCAAGTTTTCGTGCAGCTCGCGCCACGCGGCGTACGGCCGCACCTCACCGGGAAACCCCTCGAACGGTGCGAGCTCGATCCGGTGCGCCACGGCGACCGGCTTGCCCTCGCGCGGCAGCAGCACGAAGAATCGGCGCGTACCCATCCCGTGCATGCCGAGCACGCGCGTCGCCGCCGGATTGATCCCGTGAAAGTCGTACAACAGCCAGCCGTCCGCGCCGAGCTCCGTGAGGAGCCCGCGCAGGGCCGCGTAATCGAATCCGTCGAGCAGTGTCACTGGTGGCGCGGATCGGGCGCGGACGCGCGCCATTCGCATCCCGTGCTGCCGCGCGCGCGACAGGAGACGTGTACCATCGCGCCCTCGTACCCCACGAGCAGACGCAGCAGCTCGACTAGCCCCGCGCCGTAGAACCCGCACGCGGATCCGTCGGGGGTGGCCTGAATCGCGAGCGGATCGCTCACGCGCGCGACCGGCATGCGCTGGTCCCACGCGAGCTCGGCGCCGAGCACCGCGCGGGCGGCACGCCGCGCGGCCACGTGCGAAAAGAGCCGGACGACACCGGACGTGCGCTTCACCGCGCGGCGCGCGGCGCGTCGGCCGGCGTCCGCGAAGACGAGATCGGCGTCGGGGCGGCGCCCCACCAGCCGCAGCAGCGCCTCGACGTGCCCGTCCTCGACGCGCGCGTCCTTGCGCACCATCTGCTCGAATTCCTCGAGCTGCATCTGCACAGTGGGAGAGAGGCCGAGCCGCTTCACCAGCAGCTCGTCGGCAAACTCGGAGAGCCCGTCTTCAACGGGCGTGTCGAGATTCTTGACCGCCTCTAGGACGGCGAGGGGGACGATGCTGTGCACCACGGAGCGCGAAACGTAGCATCGCCGCCCCCATTGCGGAACTCGCGTTGACGCATGAGCCTTCAGCGAAACAGGTATGGCCAACACCCCTTCTGTAGACGAAAAGCGCGTCAGTTTCGAGCGCGAGGCGCTCGTCCACCTGGACGTGCTGTACCGGGTCGCGTTGCGGCTCACGGGCAACCCGTCCGACGCCGACGATCTGGTCCAGGAGACGATGCTGAAGGCCTACCGGGCCTGGGATCAGTACGAGAAGGGAACCAACGCGAAGGCCTGGCTGCTCACCATTCTGAGGCACGCGTTCATTAATGAGTACCGGCGGCGCACCCGGCACCCCGAAACCGTGGACGTGGACACCATCGAGCCGTACGCGGTGTTCTCGGAGGTGCAGGACGATGACCCGCAGGGAGCGTTCTTCGACAAGATCGTGGACGATCAGGTGCTGCGGGCCATCGACCAGCTGCCGGAAGCGTTCCGCGAGACGCTGGTGTTGAGCGACGTCGAAGGAATGTCGTACCAGGAGATCGCGGGGATTCTCGAGGTGCCGATCGGGACCGTGAAATCGCGGCTGTTCCGGGCCCGCCAGCTGCTGCAGGGCAAGCTCTACGATTACGCCGTCGAGATGGGATATATCAAAGGAAGTCCCGCATGAATTGTCGCGAATGCGTTGAACATCTGTATGAGTTCCTGGATCGCGAGCTGACTCCCGAGCTGGAGCGGGAGATCCGCGAGCATCTGGAGGACTGCCCGCCCTGCGACGAGCAGTACGACTTCGAAGAGCTCTTCCTCAAGTTCCTGCGGGCGCGCTGCCGCACCCAGGGCGCGCCGGCCGAGCTGAAGAAACGCGTCCTGCGCGAGCTGTTCGGCGAGTGAGGTGGCTGACCCCGCGAGGCTCGACGGCAGCGCTGGTGGTCGGGGTCGCGGTGGCATATGGGCTGGGATGGCGAGGCGTGGCGGCGCTGCTCGCTTTTTTTGTTTCTTCGAGTTTGCTCTCCAAACGACACATCCAGAGAAATGAACGTCAGGTGGTGGCCAACGGAGGGGTCGCGGCTCTCGCCGCGCTCGCGGGAAACTGGCCCGCCTTTGCGGGCTCCCTCGCCGCCGCCACCGCCGACACGTGGGCGACCGAAATCGGACGTCGTGCACGCACCCCACCCCGCCTGGTCACCACCTGGGCCCCCGTGCCCGCGGGGACCGACGGGGGTATGACGCTCCTGGGCACGCTCGGAGGAATCGCGGGCGCCGGATTCATCGCCGGGACGTCATATCTGCTGGGATTTCCCTGGGCAATCGTGATCACCCTGGCCGGCACTGTGGGAATGCTGCTGGATTCGATCCTCGGCGCGACCGTTCAGGGGAGAGTGCGCTGGATGGACAATGATGCCGTGAACCTCGCCGCCACCCTCACGGGAGCCGTCGTGGCAGGAGTTCTGCGATGAACGCCCGCTGGGATGCGGTCGTCGTGGGCGCGGGCCCCGCGGGCTCCGCGACCGCGTCGTTGCTCGCTACAGCGGGAGTCAAAGTTCTGCTGCTCGATCGCGCGCGCTTTCCCCGCGACAAGCCCTGCTCGGAGTATCTCAGCCCTGAATCGACCCGAGTCCTCCAACGGCTCGGCCCCGATGTCCTCGCGGCCGTGGAAGCGGCCGCGCCCGCGCACCTGCGCGGGATGAAAGTGGTGGCGCCGAGTGGGGCGGGCGTCGTCGGCCGGTTCGAGACGTTCAGCTACGCGCTGCCGCGGACCCGGTTCGACAACATCCTGCTCGACGCGGCACGCGCGCGCGGCGTGGAAGTCCGCGAAGGAGTCAAGGTCGAAGAGCTCGTGTACGACGCGGGGGCGGTCGCGGGCGTCGTGGCGCGGGACACCGGAAACGGGACCCGGGACACGTATCGGGCGAGCGTCGTGATCGGAGCCGACGGGTTGCGCTCCATCGTCGCGCGACGACTCGGCCGCGTGTATCGCACGGCCCCCTATCGCATCGCGTTCACGGCGCACGTCGCCGATGTGGGCGGCGTGCACGACCTTGGGGAGATGCACGTGGGACGTCCCGGCTACGTCGGCTTCGGACCGATCGGCGGCGGCGTCACGACCGTCGCGCTGGTCCTGCCGGTGCAGGAAGCACGGCGCGGTGAGCAGTTCTTCCAGGAGCTCGATCGCTTCCCCGGCATACGCGGGCGGTTCGACTCACGCCGCATTGTGCGACGGGTGCTGGCGACGGGGCCGTTCGCGCGCTGGTCACGCCGGCCGGTGGCGAGCGGCGGCGGCGCGCTGCTCGTCGGCGACGCGGCCGATTTCTTCGATCCCTTCACCGGCCAGGGGATCTACAGCGCGCTCCATGGCGCGGAGCTCGCGTCCGCCGCGATCCTCGATCATTTCGCGACCGGGGCAAGCCTCGCGCGTTACGCGAAGGCGCGGCGCCGGGAATTCCGGGGCAAATGGCTGCTCGAGCGGATGATCGGCGTCGCCGTGGGATGGCCGGCGCTGATCGAGCACGTGGTGGGACGACTGACGCGCCGGCCGCAGCTCGCCGATCTGCTCGTGCGCGCCACCGGCAACTGCGTACCGGCGCGCGCCGCGTTGTCGCCCCGCGTTCTCGCCGGCCTCGTGCTATGAGCCTGCCAGGCCAGGGCCTTCCTGGCCAGGGCCCGCGCGGCGTCGAGCCACCGCTATTCCGCCAGCTGCTCGGCCGCTTCGCGACCGGCGTCACCGTGATCACCACGCGAACCGCCAAGGGCGATCTGATCGGCATGACGGCGAATTCGCTGGGGTCGGTCTCGCTCGAGCCGCCGCTCGTCCTGGTCTCGGTCGAAAAGGTGCACGAGATGCACACGGCGATGGAAAACGCGACGCACTGGGTGTTCAACATCCTGTCGTCGGAACAGGAAGGATTGTCGCGCCGCTTCGCCGGGGCCGAGCCGAATCGTTTTCTGGGGGTGAGCTACCACGAGAACGAGCGCGGCATTCCGGTGATCGAGGGGACGGTCGCGCATATCGAGTGTGAGAAGCAGGCCGCCGTCCCGGGGGGCGACCACACCGTGTTCATCGGCCTGGTGGTGGGCGGTGACGCGACCGACCGTCGCCCGCTCCTCTATTATAGAGGGGGGTACGCCGGGCTGAGCCGTTGATGCGTACCGTCGACCGTATTCGAATCGCCGCGCCGTTCGAGCGCGTGTTCACCGCCGCCAGCACGGTCACCCGCTGGCCCGACATCCTTCCTCATTATCGCTGGGTCCGGCGGCTCGACGACGGGCTCGTCGAGATGGCCGCGTGGCGTCCGTTCGGCCTCGTGAACTACCCGACCTGGTGGGTTTCCGAAATGACGATCGACCGCGCCGCGGGCGAGATCCGTTATCGCCACGTCCGGGGAGTGACAAAGGGGATGGAGGTGGTGTGGAGGTTGGTGGAGGATGGTGGCGGTGGCGGGGTAGTAGACGTGGAGATCGTGCACGACTGGACCGGACCGCGTTGGCCGCTGATCGGAAAGCTCGCGGCGAATCTCGTGATCGGTCCCGTGTTCATTCACGGTATCGCGTCGCGCACACTGGCGGGAATCAAACGGGCTGCGGAGACAAACCATGAATAGTTTGCGTCGGGTCGTCATCACCGGAGTGGGAGCCGTCACGCCGATCGGCACCGCGGCCGACGGGCTGTGGCAGGGCCTCGAAGCGCGCGCCTCGGCTGTCCGAACGATCACGCGCTTCGATCCCTCGCCGTTTCGGAGTCACATGGCGGCCGAGATCCCCGATTTCCGCCCCCAGGATCACCTCGACGCCAAGCGCGCGAAACGCCTCGACCGCTTTTCGCAGCTCGCCGTGACGAGCGCGCGGTTCGCGCTCGCCGATGCCGAGATCGTCCCCGAGCGCGAGGATCGCGATCGCGTCGGCACGATGATGGGTTCGGCGCTTGGCGGCGTGGCGTTCGGTGAATCGCAGGTGCCGCGCTACCTGGCCGAAGGGCCGCGCGGCCTCGATCCCTCGCTCGCGCTGGCCGTGTTCTGCGGCGCGGCGAGCTGCAACATCGCGATCGAGTTCGGCTTCACCGGTCCCAATGCCACCAACGCGATGAGCTGTGCGTCCGGCACGATTGCCGTGGGAGAAGCGTTCCACGCCGTGCGCGACGGGCGCGCCGACATCATGCTCGGGGGCGGCGCGGAGGCTCCCCTCGCGCCGCTGACATTCGCGGCGTTCAGCGTGATCCGCGCCATGAGCACGCGCAACGACGATCCGGCGACGGCGTCGCGACCGTTCGACGCGCGGCGCGACGGCTTCGTCATGGGGGAAGGCGCCGCGGTGCTGGTGCTCGAGGAGCGCAGCCGCGCGGTGGCGCGCGGCGCGAAGATCTACGCCGAGGTCGTGGGCCACGCGTATACCAACGACGCATACCACATGACCGCGCCCCGCCCCGACGGCCGCCAGGCCGCGCGCGCCATCCAGCTCGCGCTCGCCGACGGCGACGTCGCGCCGACGGAAGTGGGCTACATCAACGCCCATGGTTCCTCCACGCCGCTCAACGACCCCACCGAGACGTCGGCCATCAAGCAGGTCTTCGGTGAGCACGCCTACCGGCTCTCGATCAGCGGCACGAAGGGTTATTACGGCCACGCACTGGGCGCGAGCGGGGCCATCGAGGCGGCGATCTGCGCGCTGGCGCTCTCCCGCCGCTGGCTGCCCCCGACGATCAACCTCCAGGATCCCGATCCGCGGTGCGATCTCGACTGTCTGCCGGGCGGCGGACGGACGGCGACGCCGTCGGCCGTCGTTTCAAACTCGTTCGGTTTTGGAGGAATCAACGCCGCGCTGGTGTTGCGGCCTGATAGCGGCGCTCGGTAGATTGGCCCGGCTTTCACACTCAAGAGGAACACCGTGAATTACCGGACACTCCGGGCTCCCGCGGCCGAGTTCGTCGGCACCATGCTGTTCGTCCTCGTCGGCGCCGGCAGCATCGTCGCGAACGTCAACGGCGCCGGCGGATCACTGGGCATCGCGCTCGCGCATGGCGTGGGCCTCGCGATTCTCGTCACGATCATGATGCCGATTTCGGGCGGGCATCTGAATCCGGCCGTGAGTGTCGCGCTCTGGATCGGCGATCAAATCGACGTGAAGACGCTCGGCAAGTACGTCGCCGCGCAGCTGCTCGGCGCGATCGTCGCGGCGCTGCTCATCAAGGTGCTCTTCCCCGCCTCGCTGGCGCGCATCACCTCGCTCGGCACGCCGCAGATGTCGGGCGCGATGGGGATGGGCGCGGGCATCGCGCTCGAAGCCCTGTTCACGTTTTTCCTGGTGAGCGCCGTGTTCGGCACCGTCGTGAATCCGGAGGCGCAGCGCGTCGGCGGCTTCGCGGTCGGATTGACGGTCCTGGTGGTCGCGCTGGGCGGCGGGAACCTCACCGGCGCCGTGATGAATCCGGCACGCGCGTTTGGTCCCGCGCTGGTTTCAGGCGATTGGCACACGCAGGCGGCGTACTGGGTCGGCCCGTTGATCGGCGCCGCGCTCGCCGCGCTGATGTGGAAGTTCGTGTTCCTGCCGCGGAGTGCGACGGATTTGAGATGAGCTATCGGGTATCGGCTACCGGCTACCGGGTTGCGACCCGATAGCCGATAGCCGGTACCCGATACCTACAATTCCTCAGCGATCGCCGGCGCGAAGTACGTGAGTATGATGTCCGCCCCCGCACGCCGGATTCCAAGCACCGACTCCCACATCGCACGCTGTTCGTCGACCATTCCCCGCTCGGCCGCCGCTTTGATCATCGCGTACTCGCCGCTCACCTGATACGCGCCGAGCGGTCCGCCGAACCGGTCCTTGGCGCGGCGGATCAGGTCGAGGCAGGGCCCGGCCGGCTTCACCATCACGATATCGGCGCCTTCGTCGAGATCGAGCTGGATCTCTTTCATCGCTTCATCGCCGTTGCCGACGGCCATCTGGTAGCTCTGGCGATCTCCGAACTGAGGCGTCGAGCCTGCCGCTTCGCGAAACGGCCCGTAGAATGCCGAGGCGAACTTGGCGGCGTACGACATGATCGGCACGTGCGCGAATCCGGCGCCGTCCAGCGCCTTCCGGATGCCGGCGACGCGACCGTCCATCATGTCGCTCGGCGCCACCAGGTCGACTCCGGCCCGCGCCTGCATCGCGGCGACTTTGCCGAGCAGATACACGGACGAGTCGTTGTCGACGTCACCATCGCGGATCACGCCGCAGTGGCCATGATCGGTGTACTCGCACAGACAGACGTCGCCGATCACGAGGAGATCGGGCACCGCGCGCTTCACCGCGCGAATCGCCTGCTGGACGATCCCCTGGTCATCGTACGCTTCCGAGCCCGTCGCATCTTTCGTGGCCGGAATCCCGAACAGGATGATGCCGCCGAGTCCGAGCGAATGCGCCCGCTCGGCGTCTGTGACCAGCTCGTCGACGGAAAGCTGCGCCACCCCAGGCAGGGCGGCGATGGGACGTCGCACTCCTTCGCCATGCACGACGAACTGCGGCCAGATGAGCTGCGAGGGCGCGACATGCGTCTCTTGCACCAGGCGGCGCAGGGCTGCGGTTCGGCGCAGACGCCGCATGCGCCGAATCGGAAATTGTGCGCTCATCGGGCGAGTAAGCTCGCGGCGCCCTGGTGCTCGAGCAAGCGCGCGACCGCTGCTCCGGCCTTTTCGGGAGCGGACTTTTCGATATTCGCCGACGCGGTGAGCTGAGCTGCGCCGTCGCGTTCCGTCACCCGGCCGTACAGGCGCGCGCCGTCCACCCACGCGGCGATCGGCGCCTGACAGCCACCGCCCAACGCGGCCAGCAAGGACCGCTCGGCGCGCACCGCCGCGGCGCTCTCCGCGTCATGCAGCGAGGCCAGGGCGTGCTTCGTCGCGCTATCCCGCGCACGAATCTCGATTCCCAGCGCGCCCTGCCCCGGTGCCGGCATGACGTCGAATGGATCGACGACGTTGGCCTTGTTCCCAAGCTCGAGGCGTCCCAATCCGGCAATCGCGAGCAGCGCCGCGTCCAGACCCTCACGCTGCTCCACTTTGCGAACGCGCGTCGGCACATTGCCGCGCAATGGTACGACTTCGAGATCGGGGCGCATGAAACGCACCTGAGCAATCCGGCGCAGGCTCGAGGTGCCGATCCGCGTGCCCGGCGGAAGCGCGGCGAGCGATTGTCCGCCCACCAGCGACTCCCTGGGGTCGTGCCGTTTGGGAATCGCCGCGAGCGCCAAACCCTCGGGGAGGCTCGTCGGCAGGTCCTTGAGCGAGTGCACAGCGATGTCGATGCGGCCGTCGAGCAGCGCCTCCTCGATCTCTTTCGTGAAGAAGCCTTTGCCCTCGAGCTCATGGAGCGGCCGGTCCACCTCGGCATCGCCTTGCGTCGTGATGACGACAATCTCCGCCGCCTGGCCGAGCCGACTGCGAACCCACTCCGCCTGCCAGCGCGCGAGCTGGCTGCCACGCGTGCCGATCTTCACGCAAACCGCCGCTCGAGACAATCGACCAGTCCCGGCACGGTGTGGGGCGTGGCCTCGAGCACATCGCGCAGTCCCAGCTCGCGGGCCGTTGCCGCGGTAATTGGTCCGATCGTGACGGTGGCGAAGCGGCCGGATGTCGCGGTCTCCCGACCCACCAACTGCACGAAGCTCTTCACGGTCGAGGACGACATGAACGTCACGGCATCAATCCGGCCGGCGCCGATCTGCGCAATCAGATCCTCGAAGTCGTCCTGCACCGGCACGGTGCGATAGACCGGAATGTTTTCGACCGTGGCGCCGCGATCGCGCAGGCCTTTGGTGAGCACGTCGCGCGCTTCCGCGGCGCCGGGGATCAGCACGCGCGAGCCGGCGAGCATTCCATCGCTCCGTTCCGCGAGCGCCTCCAGCAACGACTCCGCCACGAATTCCTCCGGGACGAGCGCCGGGACCAGCCCGCGCTGTTTCAGCATGTCGGCGGTGGCGCTCCCGATCGCCGCGATCCGCGTGGAGGACAACGCGTGCGGTGTCATGCCCCATGCCTCCAGCCGCTCGAGCACGATCTGCACCGCATTCTGGCTGGTGAATACGACCCAGCGATAGGACGAAAGACCCGCCAGCGCCGCCCGCAGCGATTCGAGGTTGTCGAGAGGTTGAATCCGAATGACGGGCGCCACGACGGCCTCGGCGCCACGGTCTTCGAGCGCGCGTACCAGATCGGCGGCCTGTTCACGCGCCCGCGTAACCACGATGCGGCGTCCACTCAGCGTGCCAACGCGTGTCATGAGCCGTTGCAATCTCACCGTGGCTCTATTCATTATCAAGCAATGATCCGTTCAATGCGCGCGGCGATCGGCCGTTTCTGCCTGCGGCGCGCCGCCGCGGCCCAGCGTGAAGCTCCGCGGCGTGCGCTCGTCTGGCTGCGGCTCGCCTGCCGCTTCGCTCCCGGGTTCGCCGATGCCTACCCCGCGCTCGTCCACCTTTCGCGTGCGCTGGAAGATCGTTGGGGCGCCGTCGAGGCCGCACGCGGCGCCACCGCGCGGTTCCCGAACAACGCGGACGCCTGGATGCTGCTCGGCGAAGCGCTGCAGATGGTGTTTCGGCAGGACGACGCGCTCAGCGCGTTCGAGCAGGCGCTCGCTTTGGAAGAGCGCGCCGATGCGGCGATGGCGGCGGGCGGATTGTACCAGCGCATGGGACGCTTTCCGGAAGCGGCCGCGCGATTCGCGCGCGCGCACGCGGCCGGCGGTGGGGCCACGGCGTTGTGGAACAACGCGCAGGCGCTATACGACGCGGGCGATCACAGTGCGGCCGATGAAGCGCTGAATCTGTGGGCTACGCAGGTGCCGGACGGGCACGACAAGCTGCCCGAGGCGCGGGCGGAGTTACGGGCGAAGAGCGCGGCGCGCCCGCAGGTACAGTGACACGGCGTAGCCGACCACGATCACGCCGGTGACAATGTAGGCCGCGATCATGTAGCCGCCGTTCTGTGGTACTGGTGCTTGCATTACCCTTCCCCCTTCCCACTTCCCCCGTCCCCCACCAATTCCAGCTGCTCCCGCAAATAACTCAACGCATAGCGCTGAATCACGAATCCCACATACAGCAGCGTGAATACGCCCAGCGACATCAGCCACGTGGCGAGCATGACCGGCGGGAGCGACGGGGTGCTCGGCTTCAAGATGATCGGCATGGGGTGCAGGGTGCGGAACATGTACACGCTCAGGTGCACGAACGGCACGAGCACCATGCCGCAGATGCCGAGGACGGCCGCAAAGCGCGCGCGGCTGGCGGGGTCGACTACGGCGCTCCGGAGCAGGAGGTAGCCGACATATAAGAGGAAGAGGAACAGCGCCAACGTCAGCCGCGCATCCCACGTCCACCACGTGCCCCAGATCGGCTTCCCCCAGATCGGGCCCGTCGTCAGCATGATCGCGGCGAACACCGTTCCCACTTCGGCCGAAGCGTGCGCAAAGCGATCGAGCCGCGGATCTTTCAGAAACAGATAGAAGATGCTCGCGATCCCCACCAGAATCATCGCGCCTTCCGCCCAGATCGCGGCGGGGACATGGAGATAGAAAATCTTTTGCGCGAGACCCTGCATGCGCTCGACCGGCGTGTACGCGAGAGCGCGCACGTACACGCCCGCGAGCAAGAGGAGGGCCAGCAGGGTAATCCAGCGTCCGGCGCGGAGCAGCCTCATTCGTTCACGGTCGCAGGAAAGAGGAGCAGCGCCACGATCACGAACACGATGTCATAGCCGGCGAGCATCTTAAGCCACCCTCCGATCTCGCTCAAGGGACGGCCCCCGAAGATCGCCGTCGTGGCCATGGTGGCCCACATGAGCGGCAGAATCATGAACGGCAACAACACGACCGGCAACAGCAGCTCGGCAAACCGGGTGCGCACGGTCATCGCGCTGAACAGCGTGCCCACCGCCACGAAGCCGAGCGTCGCGAGCGCGATGATCCCCGCCAGGGGCCCGATGTTCTGCCACACCTCGACATTGAAGAACAACGCGACGAGGGGCACACCGATCACCTCGACGATCGCGACGAACACCAGATTGGCGATCAGCTTCCCGAGGTAGATGCTGCCGCGCCCGATCGGGGAGAGCAGCAAACCGTCGAGCGCCTGATTCTCGAGCTCGAGCTGAAACGCGCGGTTCAGCGCGATGATCGCGGCAAAGGTGAACGTCACCCATAAGATGGTGGGCGCCAGCACGAGGTTTGAAACCGCGGTCGGATCGCGTCCAAAATTGAACACCATCAGGACGAGCACGACGAACACGGCGGCGGACACGATGCCCGTGCGCGACCGGAACTCGACGAGCAGATCCTTTGCGGCGACGGCCCAGGTGTGGCGCACCCCCTCAGGCAATCGCATTGCGGTACTCCTCACTCACCTGCTGCGCCCCCCGGCCCGCGCGCGGACCGAAGTGCACGAACCGGCCCGCGCGCATGAACGCGACCTCGGTCGCGAGCCCCGTGCCCTCTTCGACGTTGTGCGTGACCAGCACCGTCGCGCGACCCGCGGCTGCGTGCTGCGCGAGCAGGCGGCCGAGTGTCTCCGCCGCGGTCCGATCGAGGCCGGTGAACGGCTCGTCGAGCAGCAGCACGGCGGGGTTGTGGACGAGCGCGCGCGCAATCGCGACGCGCTGGACGAGCCCGCGCGACAGCGCCCGCACGGGACGATCGGCATGCTCCTCGAGGCCGAGACGCGTGAGCAACTCGGCGGGGGGCGCCACGTCGTAGAGCGACGCCCAGAACCGCAGGTTCTCGCGCACGGTGAGCTGGTTGTAGAGTTGCGCCTGGTGGCCGATCCAGCCGATGGCGCGGCGTCCGCCTTCGACGTGCGCGCGTCCCTGGTGGGGACGGATCAAGCCGGCGAGCACCCTGAGGAGCGTGGTCTTGCCGGCTCCATTGGGGCCGAAGATTGCGAGGGTTTGTCCCGGCCGCATGCTGAAGGAAATGCCGTCCAGGGCCCTGACGGAACCGAAGCGGTGGTGCAGCTGCTCAGCCAGCAGCATCGATCGCGGCCGCGAGCTCGCTCAATTCATACGGTTTGACGAGGTAGCGACTGTGCCCCAGGTCGAGCACCTCCATCAGCGGCTGCATGCTCACGTATGCGGTGGTCACAACCACGGGAAGCGTGGGGCGGGTCTCGCGAATGCGCTGCAGCAGGGCGATGCCATCGGTATCGGGGAGCCGCATGTCGAGCACCAGGACATCCGGCTTGAAGGCGTCGAGCTGGCGCATCGCCTCAGCACCGTTCGGCGCATACGCCATCGCATACTTTCCTTCAAAGAAGCGCTCATAGGAGTATTGCAGAGCGGCCTCATCTTCTACAAACAACACCTTCGTCGGCGGCATCGGGCCAATCTACGTCACGAAACGCCGGTCTCCAATTCGAACAGGTCGTCCAGTTTCGTGAGCACGAGCAGGAAGCGCAGCTCTTCGTTCGCTCCGCGCAGACACACAGTCTGGCGGCGCTCCGCGGCTTTGCGCTGGATCAGCATCAGGGCGCCGAGACCGGCGCTATCGACCAGGCGCGTGCCCGACAGGTCGATCACCAGGCGTCCCGCGCCTTCGGCCAGGCCGTCCAGGATGTCACCGGCGGCGCGACGGAACGCCGTGCGGGACTCCAGATCGAGCCGCTAGGGCGCCGCGATCGTTTTCGCTACAGGTCGTGTAGACATCAGTGTGTTCTCCACGACCTCCTGTTATGCGACTCCAATGCCATCTCCTCTAAGACGCGCTAGCGCAATCGCTTGGCACAAACACGTGAGCGCGCTCACCTCTCCAGGTTGCCGCATACCGAGTGAGCCGGCGCAACTTGCTAGAGTCATCCTCTTCCTTAATATCCCGAACCATGGCGACTGACAGGATCGAGACTCTTCTCGACGAGCAGCGGCGTTTCCCTCCCTCGGACTCGTTCAAGACCCAGGCGCACGTGCGGGACACCTCGCCCCACGAGCGGGCCCGGCGCGACCCGGAAGGTTATTGGGCGGACTGGGCCAAGCAACTCGAATGGATGCGCCCCTGGACCCAAGTGCTGGAATGGAAGCCACCTCACGCCAAGTGGTTCCTCGGAGGCAAGCTCAACGCGTCGGTGAATTGCCTCGACCGGCACGTGCGGGCGGGACGAGGCGGGCGCGTGGCGCTCGTCTGGGAAGGCGAGCCCGAAGGCGAGACGCGACGCATCACCTACGGCGAGCTCCATCAAGACGTCAACAAGTTTGGGAACGTCCTCAAGGGATTGGGCGTCCGTAAAGGCGATCGCGTCGCGATCTACTTGCCGATGGTGCCCGAAGTCGCCGTGGCGATGCTCGCGTGCGCCCGGATCGGCGCGGTGCATACGGTCGTGTTCGGGGGCTTCTCGGCGGAATCGCTGCGCGACCGCATCAACGACGCGGGCGCGAGAGTGCTGATCACGGCGGACGGCGGCTACCGGCGCGGCGCGATCGTGCCGCTCAAGCAGAACGCGGATGACGCGGTGGCCGAGACGCCATCGATCGAGCACGTGATCGTGCTGCGCCGCACTGGACAGACGGTGTCGTTCAATACCAAGCGCGACCAATGGTGGACGGAGCTGATGTCCAAGGCCGCGGATGATTGCCCGCCGGAAGCGATGGATGCGGAAGATCCGCTGTACATCCTGTACACGTCTGGGACGACCGGGAAGCCGAAGGGCATCCTGCACACGACGGGCGGATATCTGACGCACGTCTACGCCACGACCAAGTGGGTCTTCGATCTCAAGGATTCCGACGTGTTCTGGTGCACGGCGGACGTGGGTTGGGTGACGGGACATTCCTACGTTGTGTACGGCCCGCTCGCACTGGGTGTTACGGAAGTGATGTACGAGGGCGCGCCCGACCATCCCGCCAAGGATCGCTTCTGGTCCATTTGCGATAAGCACGGTGTCACCGTGTTCTACACCGCGCCCACCGCGATCCGCGCATTCATGAAATGGGGGACGGAGCTCCCCAAGCGGCACAATCTGTCCAAGCTCCGCCTGCTCGGCTCCGTGGGCGAGCCGATCAATCCCGAGGCGTGGATCTGGTACCACGAGAACATCGGCGGCCGCCGTTGCCCGATCGTGGACACGTGGTGGCAGACCGAAACAGGTGGAATCATGATCACGCCGCTGCCCGGCGTGACCGACACCAAGCCGGGATCAGGAACGGTGCCCTTCCCCGGGATTGAAGCCGTGCTGCTCGACGGCGAAGGGAACGAAGTGAAGGTGGGCGGCGGGTATCTCGCGATCCCCAAGCCGTGGCCAGGGATGCTGCGCACGATCTGGGGAGACGACGAGCGCTATCGCACGGTCTACTGGAGCAAATGGAAAAACATCTACTTCCCGGGCGACGGCGCCAAGCGCGACGACGACGGCTACTTCTGGATTCTCGGCCGCGTCGATGATGTCCTCAACGTCGCGGGCCATCGCATCGGCACGATGGAAGTCGAGAGCGCGCTCGTGGATCACTCGGCCGTGGCCGAAGCGGCGGTCGTGGGACGCACGCACGACCTGAAGGGCCAGGCCCTGGCGGCATTCGTCACGCTGAAAGAAGGAAGACAGGGAACCGAGGCATTGCGCGAAGAGCTGAAGCAGCACGTCTCGAAAAAAATCGGCGCGCTGGCCAAACCGGACGACATTCTCTTCTCCGCCGACCTGCCGAAGACGCGCAGCGGGAAAATCATGCGGCGCCTCCTGAAAGACATCGCCGAAGGACGGGCCCTCGGC
>Ga0134127_10001419_pt1 | contig 17806 bp, 18 predicted proteins | sample KB31753_FD_96459 | JGI IMG/M metagenome (GOLD analysis project Ga0134127, IMG submission 96459) | Terrestrial soil microbial communities with excess Nitrogen fertilizer from Kellogg Biological Station, Michigan, USA - KB3-175-3 | ecosystem: Environmental > Terrestrial > Soil > Unclassified ... | reverse complement strand
GCGGCTGCGGACCAGCGCGGCCACGACCAGGGTCATCAGCGCCATCGTGGCCACGAAGGACTGCAGGATGAGCAGCGAGTGGGTCGGGGGCAGGAGCGCGAACGGCCCGTCGCCCCGTGTCGTGCCGTTCATCGCGATCGCCATGAGCACGACCACCGCGGTCGCCGCCTCGCGGCGGCCGAAGCGGACCGCGGCCCAGAGCAGCGGGGGGATGGCCAGGAACGCGACCGGGTAGTGGCGCCAGCCGGCGGGGGCGATCCCCTGGAAGACGATCAGGGCGATGCCCACCACGGTCACGACCAGGGCCAGCGCCTCGATCGGCTGCCGGCGCAGGGCCAGGGACCGGTGGTCCGCGGTCCACAGGACCAGGAGCGGCGCGATGATGAGTGCGCCGGTGATGTCTCCCAGGGCCCACGTGATCCAGATCGCGGCCACGTCCGCGCCCGGCGCGAAGCCGCCCAGGACGAGGCTCGTGACGCCGACGGTGGCGGCGAGCGCCGCGCCGGGGACGACGGCGCCCGCGAAGGCGAAGATCCCGCGCGGCCGCTCGAACGCGCTCCGGCCGTGGGCGAAGCGCTCGACGAGCCAGCAGCCCACCACCGCCTCGAGCGTATTGCCGAGCGCGATGCCGAGGGAGGTCGCCACGGAGCCCGCGGTGGTCACGTTGACCAGGAAGGCCCCGCCCGCCACCGCCGGCCACATCCGGACGCCCAGGACGAGGAGAGCCGCGATCGCGATGCCGGTGGGCGGCCAGACCGCGGTCGCGCTGGCGTGAACGGACGCGAAGAGGAGGCCGAGCTTGCCGGCGAGGACATAGGCCGCCGTCACGGCGGCGAGCCATACCCAGCGTGGGGACCCGGACGTGGTCACCGGTCTCCTCCTACGGCGTGAGCCGTTCTCCGAAGAACTCGGCCACGCGGCGGATGCTGTCGGCCCAGGCGGTGGCGTTGCCCCCGGTGGTGGCGCCGCGCCCGCCGGGGGCATTGCGATTCACCCGCGCGGCCACGAAGCGCACCGGGCGGTCGCTGTCGAAGGAGTGATGCGCGTCCGGATAGACCGTGATCGCCACCGGGTACTCGCTCGCGCGCGTGGACGCGGCCAGCTTCACGCAGGCTTCGGCCGGCGTCCAGTCGTCTTTCTCTCCGATCAGGATCAGGATCGGGGCGACCGGTCGGTACGTGCCCGCGCGGTCGCCGAGCGTGGCCCCGCAGCTCGGATAGAGCGCCACCGCCGCGGCGAATCCCGTGCCCTTCTCGCGGGCGAGCGGCTCTACGGTGCTCTCCGGCGCGGCCATCGAGGCGAGCGTGGTCGATCCGCCATGCGAGCCGCCCATGAGGAACGCGCGCCGGCCGTCCACGTACGGCAGGGCGCGGGCGTGGGCCAGCGCCGCGTACGCGTCGCGCACCCGCCGGCTCGGGGCGACCTCGCCGCGGGTGGGCGAGGCGTCGGTGCAGACACCGTCGGGGTGGCCTCGGGTGGTAAAGCTGTCGGGGATCACCGTGACGTAGCCGCGGGAGCCCAGCTCCCGGGCCCAGCGCCCCGGGGCGCCGCTGGATCGAGGGCCCAGGCCGCTGCAGTCGTGCATGATGACCACCGCGGGAAACGGTCCCGCGCCCTCGGGCTTGCCGATCGTGAACGGGATCTCCTCGCGGGCCCCGTTGGGCGCCCGGACGATCAGGGCTCGGTCCGGGGCGGGGGACTGGCCCGAGGCCGGAGCCGCGCAGCCGGCGACCAGGCCCGCCAGCAGGGCCCCCACCAGTCCGGCAACCAGCCCAGCGTGAGGCCCGGCCATGATTCCCCAATTCTAAGCCAGCCGGGCTTGCGGACGCGAGGGCGGCTCGGCTAGCCTTGACTGCCATGACGCCGACCTTGATGGATACGCCGATCGCCGGGCCGATGGTCTGGCACGGACGGGAGCTGGCCGGCTCGACCGACTGGATCCACCGGTTCTCCCCGGCCGCGGCGGACGAGATCGACGCGGCCCTGCGCGCGGTGCAGGCGCGCGGCCTCGACTGGCGGGACATCCGGAAGAAAGACTTCCCGCTGCCCGGCGTCTCCGCCGAGCTGGCCCAGGTCAATCGCGATCTCGAGTGGGGCCGCGGTCTCGCGCTCCTGCGCGGATTGCCGGTCGAACGGTACGGAGATGACGAGCTCCGCGCGATCTGGTGGGGGCTCGGCTGCCACCTGGGGACGGCGGTGCACCAGAACGCGCACGGCGAGCTGATCGGCGAGGTGCGCGACGAGGTCCGCCTCTACGGCGAGGTGGTCCAGCCCGCGGTGCCCACGGGCGACGGCGTCACCTCCCGCGCCAAGGCGCGCTCGAGCGGCCCCCTGCGCTGGCACACCGACCGCTGCGACGTGGTCGGGCTGCTCTGCGTGCGACCGGCCCGCCGGGGCGGCACGAGCCGCGTGGTCAGCGTCCCCGCGGTGAGCAACGCGATCCTCGAGCGGCGGCCGGACCTGCACGCGCTGCTCTGCTCCGACTACTACCGGAGCCGCCAGGGCGAGGAGGCGGGCGGGGAGGCGTCGATCTACGCGATGCCCATCTTCGCGATGCGCGAGGGTAAGTTCACCACCCAGTACTCGCGCACCTTCGTGGAGGCCGCGCAGAAGATCGCGGCGATCCCGCGCCTGACCCCGGCCCAGGACGAGGCGCTCGATCTGCTGGCCACGGTGTGCGATGAGCTCGGGTACGAGATGGAGCTCGAGCCGGGCGACATCCAGCTCCTGAACAACCACGTGATCTACCACGGCCGCACCGCCTACGAGGACGCCCCCGAGCCGGGCCGCGACCGCCTGCTCATGCGTCTCTGGCTGGCCCCGCCCAACAGCCGCCCGCTCCCGGAGGGCTTCGAGACGCTCTGGGGCAGCATCAAGGGCGGCGCGGTGCGCGGGGGCATCGCCCAGCCCGCCGCCGCGGCGCGCTGACACGCGCGCGCGAGAGCCGGCTAGACCGGCCAGACCCGCCGGGCGATCTCGGCGACCCGGCGCAGCTTCGCGGCCTGCTGGTCCGGGGTGAGCGGGTTGCCCGCCTCCCCGGAGGCGAATCCACACTGCGGGCTCAGGGCGAGGCGCGCGAGCGGCACCTGGCGCGTGGCCTCGTGGAGGCGCGCTTCCACCGCAGCGGTGTCCTCGAGGGCGCCCTGCTTGGTGGTCAGCAGGCCCAGCACCACCGTCGCCTCCGGCCGCGCGTGGCGCAGCGGGCTGAAGTCACCCGCCCGGGGCGTGTCGTACTCGAGCAGGAGCCGGTCGTAGCGGGTGAGCCGGGGGAAGACCCGAGCCGCGATGGACTCGTAGCCGCCGTCGGCGAGCCATCGCCCGCCCGGCGCGTTGCCGCGGCAGATGTGGATCGCGCGGGTGACCCCGCGGACGCCCTCGAACACGCTGTCGTCGATCTCCGCGTCGGCGACCAGCTCGGCGGCCATGTCGTGCCCCCACGACTCGAACGCGGCCCGGTTCTCCCGGTCCACGTGCCACTGGGCGTAGTTGGGCGCGTCCATCTGGATGTAGTCGCCGCCCAGCGCGATGATGCGCGGCACGACCTGCTCGCGTAGATAGCGGGCGATCGCCCGCAAGAAGTCCTCCGGGGTCGGGTAGGCGGTGCGCGAGTACTCGCGGTGCCAGAAGATGCGGTGCCAGCTCGGGGAGGGGATCGTGAACTTGGAGCGCGCCCGCGCGTGCGCCTTGAGGAACGCGTACTCGTCGGAGACCACGTCGCGCACCATCTCGATCGGTCGGGTCACGAAGGGACGCGTCGGATTGGTCCACACCTGGGCGCGGCGGCCGTCCGGCTCCTTCCAGAGCGACCACCAGCCGGGATCGGCGGGCAGGAACTCGAAGCCGGCGAGCGGCGCGCGCGCCGCGCCCTCCTCGCGAAGCGGGATCGTGATCACCCAGGACGACCGGCGCAGCTCGCCGTCGGTGATCACGTCGAGGCCCGCCGCCTCCTGGAGCGCGATGGCGTCGCGGACCGCGCGGTCCTCCGCCGCGCGCAGCGCCTCGGCGGTGACGCGCCCCTCGCGTGCGCCCTGCCGCGCCTCGCGGAGATAGGCCGGGCGCAGGAGGCTGCCCACCACGTCGGCGCGCGGCGTCACGCGGGGGGCGCGACCTCGATCGGCTCGGTCAGCGTGACGGGCGGGCGGGCCGCGGCGCGGCGGGCGAGGGCCTGCGCCGCGCCGATCGCGAGCAACAGGTAGGCGGTGCCCAGCGCGAAGCCTCCGATCACGTCGGAGAGCCAGTGCATGTCGAGGTAGATGCGGCTCGCCGCGACCAGCCCGACCGCGGCGCCGCACGCCAGGCAGGCCGAGACGCGCCAGCGCCGGCGTCGCCCGGATAGCGTGACCAGCAGGAACGCCAGGATGCCGAAGAAGACGGCCAGGCTCAGCACGTGGCCACTCGGGAAGCCCCAGGGCGCGGCGTTGGGCCGCGGCCGGTTGGCGGCCCACTTGCCCACGAGCTGCAGCACGCCGGTGCCGGCCATCACCGCCGGTAGCAGCAGGGCCCAGCGCCGGCTCGCGCGCCACAGCAGCGCGGAGGCGATCAGGATCAGCGGGATGAGGCCGGCCGGCTCGCCCAGGAACGAGACCGCGGCCATCGAGACGTCGAGCCAGCCGCTGCGCATGGGCTGGACCCAGGCCCGGACGCTCCTGTCGAGGGGGAGGAACTGTTGCTGCGCCGCGGCGAGCGCCAGGACCAGATAGGCGGCCAGGAGCCCGCACGCTCCCGCGGTCAGCCGGTACCGTATGACCCTTTTCACACGTCAATCATCCCACAGAGGTCCAGTGTCGGGTGGGTGGCATGGAAGTTGTAGGATTCTCTCCCATGCGCCGGTTGAAGGCCGTCCTGCTCGTGCTCGGGATCGTGGCGATCGCGCTGTCGGTGTACCGCATCGGCCCGGCGCCGATCCTCGAGGCCCTGGCCCGCCTCACGTGGTGGCAGCTCGTGCTCGTCTGCCTGCCCTACGCGGCGATCATGGCGGTGGACACCCTGGGCTGGCGCTTCGCGTTCCCGCACGACCCGGCGCCGTTTCACCGCCTCTATGGCGCGCGCCTGGCCGGCGAGGCCCTCAACCTGGTGACCGCGCTCGGCTCGATGGGCGGCGAGGCCGTGAAGGCATGGCTGATCCGTCGTGACGTCACCTACGAGGAGGGCGTGCCGTCGGTGGTGATCGCGAAGACCACGCTCACCATCGCGCAGGCCCTCTTCCTCGTGATCGGGATCGCGCTCGCCTGGACCACGCTCGCCACCGACTCCAGCGTGATCGCGGCGATGCTCTGGCTGCTCGTGGTCGAGGTGGCGGCGGTGGGGGGCTTCGTCGGCGTGCAGATCGTGGGCCTCGTCGGGCGCGCCGGCCGGCTGCTCGAGTGGTTCGGGGTGGTGACGCGCGCCGATTACGCGCAGCGGCTCGACGCGGCCCTGCGCGACTACTACCGGCGTGACTGGCGCCGACTCACCTTGTCCACCGGGTTCCACCTGGCCGGCTGGCTGCTCGGCGCCGTCGAGGCCTTCGTGATCCTCGTCTTCCTGGGCATCCCGGCCGACCTCGTCACCGCCACCGTGATCGAGGCGCTCGGCGCGGGAGTGCGCTTCGCGACGTTCCTGGTGCCCGCGAGCCTCGGGGCCTTCGAGAGCGCCAACGCGGCGGCGTTCGAAGCCATGGGCCTGGGGGCCGGCGCCGGGCTCGCGTTCAGCTTCGTGCGCCGGGCGCGCCAGGTCGTGTGGATCGCGATCGGCCTGCTCGCGCTCTCGGCCATGAGCTGGCGGGCGGAGCGCGCCGGGCTTCAGCCCACCGTCTCGAGCGGGACCTCTTCCTCTCCCTCGAGCTGACGCCGCTTGAGCCGCTCGATCGCGCCCGGGGGCAACAGCAGCGGCAGCACCCGCCGCACCACCCGGAGCGTCTCGCGGCCCGCCGCGCTCACGATCACCACCTCGCGCCCGCGGTAGACCGAGACGCCCCTCCAGCAGCCGGGCAGCCGCAGCTTGAGCCGGAGGAGGCGCCACGCCAGGCCCCACTTCGAGGTCCGCGGGACGACGAAGACGTCGAGGCGCCCGTCGACCGGCGACGCCGCTGGGGTGAGGCTCAGGAAGTCGCGATAGGTCTCCACGTTGGCCACCGTGACCAGCACGGCCTGGTCGGCGGCCAATACCCCGTCCACCTCGACGCCGAGCGGGGCGAGCGGCGTGCGCCAGACCGCCCGCAGCGCGGTGCCATAGTAGGCGAGGAGTCGCCGGATGCGGTCCCGCGGCTGGCGCCGGCCGTCCTCCACCGCCTCCTGGATCTGATCGAGGAAGCCATAGCTCTTGTGGGAGAGGAAGAGCTCGTCTCCCGCCACGCCGACGTCCACCAGCCGGATCTCGCCCTCGTCGAGCAGGCGTGCCACCTCGCGGGCAGAGGAGCGGTGACCGAAGACCCGGGCAAAGAGGTTGCCGAAGCCGGTCGGGATCGGGACGAACGGGATCCGGTGGCGCCGGGCCAGGAGGGCGGCCGCGCTCTGGGTGGCGTCGCCGCCGACGCAGCAGATCGCGTCGAACTCCGGCCCGCAGGTTCTGGCCCATTCGACCAGCGAGGGCAGGGTGTCGAAGGCCTGGGTTGTGACCGCCGAGCCCCGGCGCCGGAAGAGCCGGCCGAGCCTTCGGGCGACCCCGCGCGCCCGGCCCTCTCCGGAGCCGGGAGTCACCACGATGCAGACCGAGCGCCACCGGGAGGGCATGTCACCGGAAGGAGCAAGCCATGTGCCGCGTGCCCCATGGCGCAACGCGCCGGAATTGGCGGTGATGGCCCACGGGCCGGGGGCCTGCCTCCCGGGTTCTGGAACGAACGACCCGGTAAGAACACCCTAAATCGGTGGCCCCGATTCTCTGGTGGCGGCGAACACGTTCCGGTACACTTGGGGTCAGTCATGGGCCTGCCCGACCGGGGCCCCCCGCGCGTGCCCCCGCACCGCGGCGCCGATTGAGCGGCTTGACGGTTCACCTCTACCGCTACTGAAGGAAAGGGTTTGCGCCAATGAGCATCCCACGTGAGTAGGCGATCTCGCCACCGCCGCCACTCCGGGAACCGACCGCCGCAAGGGCAGGGGCAAGGGCAAGGATCGGGTCAGGGCCAGGGCGGAGGGCAAGGCCAGGGCCCGCGTGGTCCGATGCCGCCCCGTCCGCCGTCTCGGCCGCCCACCCCGTCGATCTTCGAAGGCCTCACCGCGGTTCATTCGTACGAGAAGTTCAAGCTCGAGCTCACCCGGGACGAGCTCTCGATGCGCGCGCTGGACATGATCGCGCCGATCGGCCGAGGGCAGCGCGGCCTGATCGTGGCCCCGCCCCGCACCGGCAAGACCATGCTGCTCCAGAAGATCGCCAAGTCGGTGCTCGCCAACCATCCCGAGGTGGTGGTGATGGTGCTCCTGGTGGATGAGCGGCCAGAGGAAGTCACCGACTTCAAGATGCAGATCGGCAAGCAGGCCGAGATCTTCGCCTCCAGCAACGACAATCCCTACCGGCGACATATAGAAATCACCGAGCAAGTCATCGATAAAGCGAAACGAATAGTAGAGGAGAAGCGGGACGTGCTGATCCTCTTCGACTCGCTGACCCGGATGACTCGCGCCTACAATAACGAGCTCTCCTCGCGCGGGCGCACCATGTCGGGAGGCATCGACAGCCGCGCCTTCCAGATGCCGCGCGCGTTCTTCGGGGCGGCCCGCAAGATCGAGGAGGGCGGCTCGCTCACGATCATCGGCACCGTGCTGGTGGACACCGGCTCGCGGATGGATCAGATCATCTTCGAGGAGTTCAAGGGCACCGGCAACATGGAGCTCTACCTCTCGCGCGAGCTGGCCGACCGGCGGATCTTCCCCTCGTTCGACCTGATGCGGTCCGGGACGCGGCGCGAGGAGCTACTGTTCTCCGAGGAGGACATGAAGAAGATCCACATGCTGCGGCGGGCCCTGTCCGGCACCAAGCCCCAGGAGGCGATGGAAGCGCTCCTGGGCCGCCTCAAGCTCACCGCGACCAACGCCGACTTCCTGAAGTCGCTCGGTCAAGACTGAGCGAGCGGGCCGTCTACCGCGTCAGTCCCACCACCTTGGAGACGGCCTGCCGGAGCTGGCTCAGGGTGAAGGGCTTCTCGATGACCGGGATCCCGGTTTCGCGCAGGAACGCGCCATAGTCCGACGAGTTCGCCTGGGCGGTCACGAAGACGATCCGCTTGAGCACCTGCGGATGATCCCGCTGAACCTCCTCGTAGAGGGTCTGGCCGTCCATCTCGGGCATGCGCAGGTCGCAGAACACGAGGTCGAAGCGATACTGGGCGATGAGGTCGAGGCCCTCCTTGCCGTTCTCCGCGGTGTGGACGTCGTGGCCTTCGATGAGGAGGGCGTCCGAGATCAGATCGCGCACCGCGCGCTCGTCGTCGATCACCAGGATACGCGCTCGTCCCAAGAATGGCCCCCGCGGCTGTTGACCTGCTCCCGGTTCCGGCTATTCTACGACGAGTGAGCGGGAGACTCCAATGACCAAGGGCCTGGGCGCGGTGGCGGATCGGCGGGCATTTGTCGCGACGCTGGCGGTGGGGGCGCTGTTCCTCCCCCGGGCGGGCTCCGCCCAGCAGCCCGCCGCGCGCGTTCCCCGCGTCGGTTACCTCACCCCCTCGTCGGTGCCGACCCGCGGCGGCATGGTCGAGCTCCGCCAGCGCCTCCGCGACCTGGGCTACGTGGAAGGGCGCGACGTCCGGTTCGAGCTCCGCTCGGCCAACGAGGACTTCGAGCGCCTGCCCGATCTCGCCGCGGACCTGGTGCGGAGCGGAGTGGACCTGATCGTCGCGGTCTCCTCGCCCGCGATCCGGGCCGCCGAGAACGCGACGTCCACGATCCCCATCGTGATGGTGAGCGGCACCGACCCGGTCGCGGGCCTCTTCGTGGCGAGCCTCGCCCGTCCCGAGAGCAACGTGACCGGCGTGACCACCTATCTCCCGGAGCTGGCCGGCAAGCGTCTGGAGACGCTGCGCGAGTGCCTGCCCGGCCTGCGCCGGGTCGCGGTGCTCGCCAACCTCCGCAATCCGAGCAGCGCGGCGGAGGCGAAAGAGACCGAGTCGGCCGCGCGGAGCATGGCGCTGGAGATCCACGTGGCCGACGCGCGCCTGCCCGAGCAGTATCCCGAGGCCTTCGCGAGCATCGCGCGCGGCGGGGCCCGCGCGCTCTTCGTCACCGCCGACCCGATTCTCTCGAGCAACCGGGAGCGGATCCTCCAGCTCGCGGCCACCCACCGCCTGCCCGCCATGTACGAGTGGCCGGAGATCGTCGAGGCCGGCGGCCTGCTCTCCTACGGCCCGAGCCTGGCCGACGTCAATTCACGCGTCGCGACCTACGTGGACAAGATCCTCAAGGGCGCCAAGCCCGCCGACCTGCCCGTCGAGCGGCCCACCCGGTTCGAGCTGGCGGTAAACCTGAAGACCGCGGCGGCGCTCGGCATCACCATCCCGTCCGCGATGGTGGGTCGCGCGGGCCGTGTGATCCGGTAGCCGCGCCGGTCCCCACCGGTTCAGTGTCCGGCCGGCTAGGCGACCACGTAGAAATCCAGGACCACCGCGTCGGCCCGACGCACCGCCGAGCCCACCGCGATCACGTCGTTGAGCCACGCGTGGGCGGGCGCGCCGGTCTCGAAGCGGGGCGTGGTGCGGAAGTAGTAGGACGCGGGATCCACCGGCTCGCCGCGACCGAGGCGCGCCAGCACCTCGGGCGGTCCGCACCGCACACCGACGTTCCGCACGTAGACGAGCGCGCCGTCGGTCGTCCGGACGGTATAGCGCGCTTCCAGTACCGTCCCGCCGTCGGACCGCACCACCTGCCAGTCCGCGCCGCCGGGCAGGATCTCGCCGGAGAGGCGCGCGCCCTCGACCCGGCCGCCCGTGATCGGGATGACGCGCCGCAGGCCGAGCGGCGTGTCGCCGACCACGAGCGGCGCGGCAATCGTCACGGTCGCCCGGCACAGGGGCTCGAGGCGCGGCGTCACCGGATCGAAGGTCATGGCGCCCGTGACAGTATCGGATCGTGGCGGGCCACGCAATGAACCGGCGAGCCTTCATCGGTGCGGTCGCGTGGATCGTCCTCGCCCCGGCGCGCATCGTCGTGGCCCAGCCGAAGGGGCGGGTGTACCGCGCGGGGTTTCTCTTTCCGGGAAGCCCGGGCCCGGGGATCGCCGCGTTCGACCCGGCGATCCGCCGCCTGGGCTGGTTGCCGGGGCAGAACCTGATCCTCGAGCAACGCTACGCGCACGGTGACCTCTCCCGGCTGCCCGCGCTGGCCGCCGAGCTCGTCGGCCTCAAGGTCGACGTCATCCTGGTGAGCAGCCTGGCGATCCCGGCAGCCCGGGCGGCCACGCGGACGATTCCGACGATCATGGCGTTCGCGGTCGACGATCCGGTCGAGGAGGGCTGGGCGGCGAGCCTCGCACGGCCCGGTGGCAACCTCACCGGCGTGACGCTCCATGCACCCGAGCTGGCCGGCAAACGCCTCGAGCTCCTCAAGGGCGTGCTCCCGGGGATGCGCCGCGTGGGGGTGCTGGCCTGGCCTCGGCCCGGCGGTCTGGGCCAGGTCCGGGCGGCCGAGGCGGCCGCGCGCTCCCTGAGTCTCCAGGTGCACGTGGTCGAGGTGCGGGAGACCGCGCAGTACGACGGCGCGGTCGAGATCTTGAAGCGGGGCGGCGCCGACGCGCTCTTCGTGCTGTCGAGCTCGACCTTCTTCGCGGAGCGCCAGCGTATCGCGGATCTGGCGATCAAACACCGGCTCCCGCTGGTGGCCCCCTTCCGGGAGGTGGCGGAGTCGGGGGGCCTCATGGCGTACGGACCGAACATCGTCGAGCTCTGGAAGCAGCGGGTTCCGATCTACGTGGACCGCATCCTCAAGGGCGCGAAGCCCGGCGACCTGCCGATCGAGCAACCCACCAAGTACGAGCTGATCGTCAATCTCAAGACCGCCAAGGCGCTCGGCCTGACGGTCCCTCAGTCGCTGGTGCTGCGCGCGGACCAGGTGATCGAGTGACGGGGGCGCGAGGGAACGCACACGACGCGATCGTGATCGGCGCCGGGCATAACGGGCTCGTCGCCGCGTGCTACCTGGCGCGCGCGGGGCTGCGCGTGCTCGTGCTGGAGCGGCGGTACCTGGTGGGGGGCGCCTGCGTGACCGAGGAGACCTTCCCGGGCTTCAAGGTCTCGACCGCGGCCTACGTCAACAGCCTCTTCCGGAAGGAGATCGTCCGTGACCTGCGCCTGGGTGACTACGGCTTCGCGGTGCTCCCGCGCAGCCCCTCGTCCTTCACCCCGCTCCCCGACGGCCGCTCGCTCACCCTGGGGCCGGACGCGGAGCTCACGCGCGCCGAGATCGGCAAGTTCAGCGCGCGCGACGCGGCCCGCTATCCGGAGTACGAGGCCATGCTGGAGCGGGTGGCCGCCTTCGTGGAGCCCACCCTCGACATGACCCCGCCCGATCTGCTGCGTCCCGGTCCGCGCGGGCTGCTCCGGCTCCTGGGACTGGGGCGCTCGTTCGCCCGCCTGGGCGACGGGGCCTCGGAGGCGGTCGAGCTGCTCACCGGCCCCGCGCGGACCATCCTCGACCGCTGGTTCGAATCCACCGAGCTCAAGGCCACGCTGGCCACCGACGCGATCATCGGAGCGATGGCGAGCCCGTCCACGCCGGGCACCGGCTACGTGCTCTTCCATCACGTGATGGGCGAGACCGACGGCCGGCGCGGCGTCTGGGGCTACGTGCGCGGCGGCATGGGCGGGCTCACCCAGGCCCTCGCTCGCGCGGCCCGCGACCTGGGCGTGGAGATCCGCTGCGAGGCGCCGGTGGCCCGTATCACGGTCCGTGACGGCCGGGTGACCGGGGTGGTGCTCGAGAGTGGGGAAGAATGCCGTGCCCGCATCGTGGCGAGCAACGCCGACGCCAACGTGACCTTCCTGCGCCTGCTCGACCCGGACACGCTGCCCGCGGGCTTCCGCGACGCGGTGTCGCGCATCTCGTACGAGAGCGCTTCGCTCAAGATCAACGTGGCCTTGAGCGAGCTGCCGAACTTCACCGCGTGTCCCGGCGGAGCGCCCGGGCCCCAGCACCGCGGCACCATCCACATCTGTCCCGATCTTGACTACATCGAGCGCGCGTACGACGACGCGAAGTACGGCCGTCCGTCGGAGCGGCCGGTGCTCGAGTGCACGATCCCCTCGGTGGTGGATCCCACGGTGGCCCCGCCGGGCCGGCACCTGATGTCGATCTTCGTGCAGTACGCCCCCTACGTGTTGCGCGGCCCGGGCTGGGACCAGATCGGCGAGGCCTTCGCCGACCGGTGCTTCGCCCTGCTCGACGAGTACGCGCCCAACTTCGGCCGCTCGGTGCTCGCGCGGCAGGTGCTGACCCCGCTCGACATCGAGCGGGTCTTCGGGCTCACCGGCGGGAACATCTTCCAGGGCGCGATGACGCCGGGCCAGCTCTTCTCGCTGCGCCCGGTGCCCGGCCACGCGGGCTACCAGACCCCGGTGGCAGGCCTCTACCTCTGCGGAGCCGCCGCGCACCCGGGCGGCGGGGTGATGGGCTCGCCCGGATGGAATGCGGCGCGCGAGATCCTGCGCCGCCGCCGGCGCTTCCTCACCACTTGAAGATCGACAGCAGGTTGTGGAAGTCGTCGGTCCAGGTGCCGACCGCGGGCTCCGGGTTCAGCGGCGCCACGGTCCATCGCGAGTCCGACGCCAGGTCGCCGAAATCCTCGGGGCGCCGGGCCAGCAGGACCCAGCTCGCCTCCACCCCGCCGCGCACGTCGCCGGTGTCGCCGTGCTGGAGCAGGCGCGCGTAGCCGCGGTCCACCGCCAGGTTGGCCACGACCGGCTCGAGCCGCAGGTAGCGGTTGGAGATGTGCAGCGCGACGATTCCGCGCGGCCCCAGCAAGTCGAAGTAGAGCCGCAGGGCCTCCCGGGTGAGCAGGTGAACGGGGATCGCGTCCGAGCTGAAGGCGTCCACCAGGATCACGTCGTACCGCTCCTCCGGCCGCTCCCGGTGCACCGCGTCCAGGCGGATGCGCGCGTCGCCCAGCTCCAGGCGCAGGCTCGCCCCGCGGTCGCGTGCGTCCGCCGCGTAGGTGAAGTAGCGCCGATCGAGCGCCACGTCGCGCACGAGGCGGTCGATCTCGTAGAAGGTCACCCGATCGCCGGGCCTCGCGTAGGCCGCGAGGGTGCCGGTGCCGAGCCCGATCACCGCCATGTGCACTGCGCCCGGGCGCCGGTCGAGCTCGGCGAAGAGCTGGCCGATGGGGCCCTTCGGCTGGTAGTACGAGAGCGGCTCCGCACGCCGGGACGGCTCGAGGCTCTGCCGCCCGTGCAGCGTGGTGCCGTGGCGCAGCTCGGTGTAGCCTTTCGGATCTCGATCGCGGGAGATGCGGAGCACGCCGAAGAAGGAGCGGCTCTGGCGGATCTGGTCGTTGTTCCGTGCGTCCACGTAACCCGACACCAGCAGCACCGCGGCGAGCGCGATCCCGAGGTGGAGCGGCCGGCGCCGCAGGAGCCAGGCGAGCACCAGGGGCGGGCCGTAGATCAGCGTCTTGTTGAGCGGGCGCTCGATCGGATCGAGCCGGTCGCCGACCTGGGCGCTGTTCCAGTCGAGCACGCGGGCCAGGAACGAGAAGTCCACGCGGAGGGTGGCCGACTCCGAGTAGAGCACGAGGGCGAGGGCCGCCACCAGCAGCACGAGCGCAGCGGCCCGCAGCGCCCCGGCGCCGAACCCGAGCCCGGCGTCGCCGCGGCCCGCCCGCAGGAGCACGCACGCCAGCACCATCATCAGCGGGTACTCGATCAGCGAGGAGAAGATCACCGGGGCCAGCAGCGCGTTGAAGAGGCCGCCCAGCACGCCGCCCACCGAGATCAGCAGGTAGAACTCGGTCAGGTGGCGCGGGGCGGGCCGGGCCAGCGCGAGCGCGCCGTGGCACGCGAGCGCGATCACGAAGAGCAGGCCGAAGTGCCAGAGCACGACGACCCAGATGCGCTCGGGCAACGACGAGACCATCAGGAAGATCACCACGAGGACGAGGGGCAGGGTGATCGCGACGACCGCGCGGTGGAGGAGGCGCGGCCAGCGGCCGAAGGCTAGGATGAAGGTGAGAAGGTAGATCGCGAGCGGCAGCACCCAGAGCAGCGGCACCGCGGCCAGATCGGTGGTGATGTAGGTGGTCACGCCCAGCAGCAGGCTCGAGGGCACGAAGGCGAGCGCGATCCAGTGGAGCCGGCGCGGCCAGCCGAAGGCCGGCGCGGCGGGCGCGTCCCCCGCCTCCTCCGGAGGCGCGGTCACCGCGCCCGCCGGCTTCCACCAGAGGGTCAGCGCGCAGAGCGCGGTCAGCATCGCGAGCACGCCGTAGCCCGCGCTCCACAGCGTGGTCTGGGTGAGCCAGCCCGGACCCTGCAGGGGCAGGCGCGGCTCGACGAGGGTCGGGTAGCCGAGCAGCGCGAGCATGCTGCCGAGGTTGCTGGCCGCGTAGAGGAAGTACGGATCGCGCGCGGCCGGGTGCCCGGTCCGGGTGAACCACTGCTGGAGCAGGGGCGCAGTTGCGCTCACCACCAGAAAGGGCAGGCCCACCGAGAACGACAGGAGCGTGAGCACGTCGAGCACCGGGTTGGCCTCGCCGCCCCGCAGCAGTCGCGGGTTCACGGCCAGGGGGAGCACCGCGAGGGGCACCGCGAGCACGATCAGATGCACGAGGGCCTGGCGCGAGGGCCGCAGGCGCGCGCTGCTCGCGTGCGCGTAGGCGTAGCCGCCGAGGAGCGCGGCCTGGAAGAACACCATGCAGGTGCTCCACACCGCGGGCGTGCCGCCGAGCAGCGGCAGGATCATCTTGCCCACCATCGGCTGCATGACGAAGAGGAGCGTGGCGCCCGTGAAGAGGGTGAGCGCGTAGAGCAGCAGGACGGCGGTCAGATGCGGATCCTCCCGTGGCCGCCTCCGGGCGGCGCGTCGTAGCATACCGTATGTTGACGCGAGTGCTGCGGAGACCGGTAGGATACCCAGGCTGGCGGTCTCGCCGCGCCGATGACCCAGCAAGAGAAGATGAAAGCCTACAACACCAAGGCACGCGAGAAGAAGGGTGACGACCGCAAGACGTTCGTGAGCGAGTGCCTGAAGGCCGACAAGAAGTCCTAGCCAAGTCCCGGAATGCTGGGGTAAGTTCGCCCCGCCTGACCGTCCCTTCGCTCGGTCCCTCCTAGACGGGCGGTCAGGCGGGGAGTGTTCGTGGACCGACGCGCATTCATTGGCACCGTGGCCGGCAGCCTCCTCGCCGCGCCGCTCGCCGCCCGCGCGCAGCCGAAGGCGATGCCGGTGATCGGCGTCCTCAGCACCGGATCGCCCAGCGCGTCTTGGGGACCGATCATGGACGCGTTCCGCCAGGGACTGAGCGAAGCCGGCTACGTCGAGGGACAGAATGTGGCGATCGAATACCGCTGGGCGGAGGGCCATTACGATCGGCTGCCCGCATTGGCCGCCGATCTCGTCGGCCGCAAGGTCGATTTGATCATGGCGAACAGCCCGCCTTCGGCACTAGCCGCGAAAAACGCGACCTCGACAATCCCGATCGTCTTCAGGGGTGGCCCCGACCCAGTCCGGGACGGGCTGGTGGCCAGCCTCGCCCGGCCGGGCGGCAACCTCACGGGGGTCATCACTACCGCCACCGAGCTGACGGCTAAGCGGCTTGAGCTGCTGTCTGAGCTGGTTCCGCGGGCTCGGGTGATCGCCCTGCTGGTGAATCCGAACTCGACTGCCGAGCGCGTCATTCGAGATGTGCAGGAAGCAGCGCGCACGAAGGGGTTGCAGCTCCATGTCCTGAAAGCCCGCAGCGAAAGCGAGATCGACACCGCCTTCGCCTCCCTAGTCCAACTGCATGCTGGCGCGCTCGTCGTCGGCGCGGATCCGTTCTTGAGCGGCCAGCGCGAGCAGCTCGTGGCGCTGGCATCGCGCCGTGCCGTTCCGTCGATCTATGCGTGGCGTGAATTCGCCGCTTCCGGCGGCCTGATCAGCTATGGACCAAGCCTCACTTCTGCCTTTCGCCTGGTCGGCCATTACGCGGGAAAGGTCCTCAAGGGCGCCAAGCCCGCCGATCTGCCCATCGAACAGCCCACCAAGTTCGAACTGGTCATCAACCTCAAGACCGCCAAGGGGCTCGGCCTGACGATCCCGCCGTCGCTCCTGCAGCGGGCGGACCAGGTGATTGAGTGATGGACCGGCCGGAAGCCTCCTCGCCGCGCCCGTCCCGGTCCGTCAGCTCTTCGCGAGGGAGTGGGCTTCGTCGTCTGCGATCCAAACGATCCGGAGGCGAGAAGGGTCCAGCTGCGAGGGAGCCAATGAAGCGAAGGGACGCTTAGCGGCGCCCTAGGGGCCGGGGCCGATGAGGCGCCAGGTGCCGGCTTCCTTGCGGGCGACGTCGGGCTCGTGGTCCCAGGTGAGGGCGGAGGTCCACAGGCCGATGCCGCGCAGACGCCCCGAGATCTCGCCGGTGGAGTAGACCCACGCGGCGCCGTCGGCCACGCGGATCTCATCCACGCGGATGCGGGCGCGCACCGAATCGTAGAGGGTGAACATGGCCAGCAGATGCTCGCGGAGCGCCGCCTTGGTGAAGGGGCCGTTGCGGTACTGCTCGGATACGTGGCCGAGCACGCCCGCCGCGTCCAGTGCCTGGAAGCGCTCGGTGGCGGCGGCCAGTGCCTGCTGCAGCTCGCGGGTCACCGGCTCCGGCGCAGCCGCGCCCGGTGCGGCGCTCTGGGCGCGGACCGCGGCGGGCATCGCCGCTGCGAGACCGGTCAGTGCCAGCCGGAGCAGCGCGCGTCTACGGATGCGCGGGCCCGTTGTAGCGCCGCCACTGGGCCACCGCGCGGCCGAAGCGCAGCGCGGTCAGGCGGGTCTGACCCCGCCGTCGGCCCTCCCGGTAGGTACGGAACACGGTCGCGATGAAGGCGAGGGACCGGAAGCGCCGGGCCAGCCGTCGATAGCGTCGTCTCATCTCGCGTCGTCTCATCTCGCCTCCTCTCTGGAACGTCACTGGAACATCTTACGTTCCCATCGCGTGTAAGCCTTACATCCTGATGGGGGCCCGGCCTCCCCAATCGGCCCTTCGATCCCGGGATTCCCGGACCTGGTATCGCCCTTGCTCTACACATATGCGGAAGCGGGGCCAAGCAGAGAGGAGGACACCCGATGACACGGTTCATTGCGGCGCGTCGCACGGCGAGGGTGGGGGCGGTGACGCTCATGATTTCGACCACGGTGGTGGCGGGCTCCGCCCTCGCCCCGCCGGCCCTCGCGCAGGGGCAGCCCCATCCGCTCCAGCCGTCCTCGCCGCGCATCGACCGGCTCGTGCGGGCCCCCGGCGTGATCGAGGGCACGCTCACCCGGGTGGACGGCCGGACCGAGAGCGTGGACGTCTCGATCTTCCTCGGTCTGCTCGGGAAGACGCTGGAGGTCGTCCCCGGTACCCTGATCCAGGTGAACGGGCGCGAAGGGCGGTTCGCGGATCTCCAGGAGGGGGCGAAGGTGAAGGCGTTCTACGAGGAGCGGGGAGCGAAGCTGGTCGCCACGCGCCTCGAGGTGTCGACCGGCTAGAAGTACTCGAGCGTGCTCGGCTCGGCCGCCATCTTGAGCCGCAGCCCGGCCATGAAGACCAGGTAGGGGTGGGCGCCGCGGGCCACCAGCGCGTCACGGTCCATGCGGCGCAGGTCGGCCCGCTCGCTCTCGTCGAGGCCCATCTCCGCGGTCGCCGCGACCGGATCGGCGAGGAAGCGGTCGATGAAGGC
>Ga0134127_10001414_pt1 | contig 17847 bp, 16 predicted proteins | sample KB31753_FD_96459 | JGI IMG/M metagenome (GOLD analysis project Ga0134127, IMG submission 96459) | Terrestrial soil microbial communities with excess Nitrogen fertilizer from Kellogg Biological Station, Michigan, USA - KB3-175-3 | ecosystem: Environmental > Terrestrial > Soil > Unclassified ... | reverse complement strand
GTGACCACCACCGTCAGCTCGCCGAATCCCCTCCGGGCGTATTCCGCGAACGTGATGCCGTTGCCCGCGAGCGCGGGCGGATTGCCGAACAGGTAGGAGAGCTGCAGGAGCAGGAAGGCGGCGAAGAGCCCCACCACCGCGGTCAGCACGATGAGCCGCTCGGCGTCGGTGCCGAGGGCACGCGGGGCCGGCCGGATGGGAGCCTGAGCCCTGGCGGGGATCTCGCGAAGCGCGAGCCCGAAGCCGCCGAGGCTCCCCACCGCGAGGACGACGAAGAACGCCAGGCGCGTGACCGCATCGACCCGCTCGAGCGCTTCCAGCAGGGTGTCACGGATGGCCGCCAGAACGGGATCGGCCCCCGCGAGAAGCCAGCCGAAGACCACCACCACGCCCGCCGCCACGACGCTGCCCCGGACGGCGGCTCGGTGCCGGACGGCCGTGACCGCGTCGACCAGCGCCCCGCATCGCCGAACTCCCTCCACGAGGCTGCGCCGCGCCGCCACCAAGGGGATGCGCGCGAGGAAGGGAAGCTCCGGGGTGGTGGAGAGGAGGAGGGCGGTGGAGAGGAGGGTCAGGTCGGCGAGGGCCACGCCCGCATGAAAGAGGGAGCTCGTGGTCACCGCCGCGACCCCGCCTGCCAGGACGACGCCGGCGAGCAGGCCGACCACCGCCGGCGACGGGCCGTTCCCGCCCAGGCGCAGGAAGAGGCCGAGGCCCAGGGCGGACAGGAGCGAGACGAGCGCCCAGTTGAGGCCGATGAAGGCGTCGAAGAGAAGCCATGTCCCCAGCGTGGCGAACGCGATCGCGGCCGCCCACAGCGCGCGCACCGAGCTCATCGCGCCACCTCCTCGATGGCGCGGGCTCCCGGCGGGGCGAGGAGGCCGCCGAAGCGGCGCTCACGGGCCCGGAACGCCCGCACCGCCTCGGAAAGCTCGGCGGGGCCGAAGTCGGGCCACATCCGCGGCGTGAAGTAGAGCTCCGCGTATGCGCTCTCCCACAAGAGGAAGTCGCTGAGGCGCTGCTCACCGCCGGTACGGACGAGAAGATCCACGTCGGGCGGCCCTCCGCCCGCCTCGGCAAGCCGCCGCTCGAACTCCGTCTTCTCCGCCGCCGTCCCCGCCGCGCGCAGGATCGCGCCGCGCGCCGAGTAGTCGATGGCGATCCGGAGGTCGAGCCGGTCTCCTCGCGCCGTCAGCGCCTCGGCGGCGCGGATCGCCGACGGCAGGGCTCCCGGCAGCCGGTCCCGGCGCCCGATCACGGAGAGCCGTACGCCTTCCTCGCGCAGGCGGGAGGCCTCGCGCCGGAGATAGGCGAGGAAGAGACCCATCAGGCGGCCGACCTCGGGGGTGGGCCGCTTCCAGTTGTCGGCGGAGAAGGCATAGAGCGTCAGGGTGCCGATTCCGAGGCCGGGCGCCGCCTCGACCACGCGGCGCACGGCGGCCACCCCGCGGCGATGCCCCTCGACCCGCGGGAGTCCCCGCGCGGCGGCCCAGCGGCCATTGCCGTCCATGATGATCGCCACGTGGAAGGGGACCGTGACCTTTGAAGTAGAAGTACTTTTCATATCAAAGTGAACCTCCAAAAAAAATTGCCGGCCGGGACGTCAGCGCCCGAGGGTGTCGCGGGTCACGCGGATGAGGGCCTCCATGTGGTTGACGTACCGCCCGAGCTCGCGGCGTCCCGCCGGGCTCAAGCGGTACTCCGTCCGGGGCCGCCGCCCGTCGAAGCCCTTGGTGCACGTCACGTAGCCGGCGTCCTCGAGCTTGCGCGCGTGGACGCTCAGGTTGCCGTCGGTGGCGCCCAGCACCGCCTTGAGCTCGTTGAAGGTGAGGGTCTCGGCGGCGGCGAGCGCGCTCACGATCCCCAGGCGCATGCGGTGGTGGATGAGGTGATCGAGGGGGCCGCCGGCGCGGCCGGGCCGAGCCTCCGCGGTGGAAGCGGGGGCTCGCTTCCGCGGGGAAGCGGGCGTGCCCTCGTCCGCTCCGCGCCTTCGCCTCGCGGCATTCGCGTCAGCCACCGTACCGCCTCGCCACGAGCAGGCCGAAGGTCACGTGCAGTCCCCCGAAGCCCGCGATCATGAGCTCCGCGGACCACGACGGCGCGAGAAAGAGGGCGGCGGCGCCCAGGGCCATGAACCCGGCCCCCACCAGGGGGACGATCCGGACGGAGAACGCCCCGCCCGTCACCAGCCCGGTGCCATAGAGGAGCAGCCAGAGCCCCGGCAGCAGGGCATGCAGCCCCGCGCTCCCGAGCACCGCGGTGAGGATGGCGCCGGCGAGGATGGGCGGCGCCAGGGCCAGCCCGAACTTCCGCAGGGGCCCCGACACGAGCGGCTGGCCGGCGCCGCGCGCCTTCCACAGGGTGGACAGCGCGGCGACGGCCAGCGACGCCACCGCGGCCCCCAGCCACAGCGCGAGCCACCGCTGAGGTCGCGACTCGCGGGCGGCGACCAGCCCCACCGCCCCCCCGATGAGCCCGATCGCCACGAGGCCGGGCCCCGAGAAGGCGGTGAACGCGGAGGCGGTCTCCATGGTCGCGCGGATGAAGCGGAGGTCTTCGAGGGCGCGGTCGTGGAGGGCGGGCGGCTCGGGCGGAAGCGCGGGCGTCGCGGGGGATCGGGCCACGGCCCAGGATAACCCGGCTCGACTATGACATGTCAAGTACTTTGTGATTGAGAGTGAGACCCGCGTGAGATGGGCCCACCCGGCGGCTACCCCTTGACCGCCCCCGCGGTGAGCCCGGACACGTAGTAGTCGAGGAAGAGGACGTAGACGATCACCACCGGCACGCTGGCCAGCACCGCCCCCGCCATGAGCGAGCCCCAGTAGTAGATGTCCCCCCGGATGAGGTCCGCGGTGACGCCTACCACCGCGGTCTTGTTCGCGGACTGCGAGATGAAGGTGAGCGCGTAGGTGAACTCGTTCCAGCACAGGGTGAACGAGAAGAGGAGCGCGCAGATGATGCCGGGGATGGCCATGGGGAGGACGATGCGCACGAGCGTCTGCATGCGGCTGGCGCCGTCCACCAGGGCGCATTCCTCGACCTCGCGGGGCACCGTTCGGAAGTAGCCCATGAGGAGCCATGTGCAGAAGGGGACGAGAAAGGTGGGGTAGGTGACCATGAGGGCCACGATCGAGTCGGACAGCCCCAGCCAGCTCACCACCTGGGACAGGGGGAGGAAGAGGAGAGTGGGGGGCACGAGATAGGTGATGAAGACCGCGGTGCCGAAGGAGCCGGCCCCCCGGAATCGGAGACGCGCAAGGCTATAGCCGGCGCAGATGGACAGCACGATGGATACTCCGGTGGCCACCACGCTGACGAGGAGGCTGTTGATCATCCAGGTGAGGAAATCCGTCTTCCGGAAGAGGTAGGTGTAGTGGTCGGCGATGATGCCGGTCTGTATCCAGAAGGGGGCCGACTTCAGGTTGTAGAGCTCCGCGTTCGACTTGAACGAGGTGACGAACATGAAATAGAACGGGAAGAGGGCGAAGAAGACGAAGGGGAGCAGGTTGGCATAGGTGAAGGCCGTCGACCGGAGCTGCGCCCCCCGGCTCCGCGCCGTGGCCACGCTCAGTCCTTCCGGATGAAGCGGAGCTGGAAGAAGACCACCGCCCCCAGCAGCGGGAAGATGAACAGCGCAATGGCGGCGCCCTGGCCGAGATTGCCCCCGCTGAGCCCAACCTGGTAGGCGAGGGTGGCGAAGAGGTGAGTGGTATTCATCGGGCCGCCGCGGGTGAGCACGTACACGATATTGAAGTCGCCGAAGGTGAAGATGGTGGAGAAGAGGATCACCACCGCGAGCACGGGCTTGAGCAGGGGCAGCGTCACAAGCCAGAATCGGCTCCAGGCGCCGGCGCCGTCCACCTCCGCCGCTTCGTAATATTCCTTGGGTACCGCCACCAGACCCGCCAGGGTGGTGATGGCGAAGAAAGGTAACCCCCTCCAGACGTTCACGATGATCACCGCCGCCATGGCATAGGAGGCCTGCCCCAGCCAGTTCGGCCCCGGCGCGCTGATGAGGCCGAACCGGATGCCCGTCCAGTTGACCACGCTGTAGAGCGAATCGAACATCCAGAGCCAGCCCAGCGTGGAGAGCGCGGTGGGGATGACGAAGGGCAGCAGCACCGCGCCGCGGATCAGGCGCTTGAAGCGCACCGGCCGGGCGAGGAGCACGGCGAGCCAGACGCCGAGCACGGTCTTGAGGGTGAGCGCGATGGCGGTAAACACGAACGAGTTCTGCACCGTCTGGCGGAAGATATCGTTGCCGAGGATCTCGCGGTAGTTGGCGAGCCCGACGAAGCCGCCCGGCGAGCCCACCCAGTAGTCGGAGAGGCTGAAGTAGATGGCCATCCCGAACGGGAAGGCCACGAGGGCAACCAGCAGCGCGAGGGCGGGGAGGATGAGGCCGTAGCCGAAGACCTCCTCTTGCTCCCACCACTCGCGCAGCCGGGCGAGGCGGCCGGCGCCCGAAGGGCCGACCGCCTCGAGGGCCTGGGGGCCGACGGCCATCTAGCTGACCTTCAGCTGCCCCTTCAGCGCTCGGGTCACCTGGTCCTGCGCCCATTCCATGGCGCGCTTGGTCGGCATCCCGTTGACGGCCTTGGCGATCATATCGGCCATGACGTAGTTGTCGTCGATCCGCTGCACCGCGTCCGAAGGCTTGGCCGGCCAGCCCCGCGGATGCGCGAACTCCGCCTCCTTGGGCAGCATCGCGAACTTGGGGTTCTTGGCCCAGATCGGATGGTCGGCGAGATGCCGGAGGGGCGGGTGGTTGAACGCGTTCGACGCCACGATCCAGGCGTCGTAGTTCTCCTTCTTGAAGAGAAACTGGATGAACTCCTTGGCGAGCTCCTGGTTCTTGGAGAACTTCCAGATCGCCATGCTCAGCGCGGGGGGCGCCGAGTGAGCGCCCGCCGGTCCCGCGGGGCTATTGTGGTGATTGAGATCGTCGGCGATCGGCATCTTCTCCTTCAGCGCGGCGTTGTACGGACTGACCGGATTGTGGATCCAGGAGCCCTTGCCGGAGAGGATGAAGCGATTGTTGCCGGCATCGTCCCAGGACAGGACCTCCGGCTCCATCGCGTCCTTGAAAAGCTCCTTGTACCACTCGATGACCTGGGCGGTCTTGTCGGAGTTGATGGCCGGGGTCTTGCCGTCGGCCTCGATGACCTTGGCCCCGTAAGACCACGCCACCGACCAGTAGGTGCTGTGGGCGTCGGAGCAGTGGCTGATGGGGATGCCCACCGGGTTGCCCTGCTTCTTGAGCACCTTGCCCATCTTCAGCAGATCGTCCCAGGTCTTGGGGTAGGAGTCCCCGAAGCCGGCCTTCTTGAAGTGGGCCATGTTGTAGGTGGCCGGGAAGGACACCCAGAACCACGGCACCGCTTTCCAGCCTGACGCGGTCTGGCACATCTGCGAGCAGAAGGGGTACCAGCCCCCGTACTGCTTGCCGAGCTTCTCGACCACGTCGTCGACGCCGGCGTGCAGGTTCTCGTACAGGAACGGGTCGGCGCCGGCCGAGCGGTACATGTCGTGACCGGATTGCGACTGCGCCTCGGCGGCGAGCTTGCTGGGCAGCTGCAGGTGCGCCACCGTATCGACCCGGACCGCGCAGTTATTGGCCTTGGCGAAGACTTCCGCCTGCCGGCGGAGCTCGTCGTCTGCGGCGGGGACGAAGTGGTTCCAGGACAGGAACGTCAGCTCGCGCTTCTGCGCGAAGGCGGGCGGCGTGCGGAGGGCGAGCCAGGAGGCCATTCCGGCGGAAGTGCCGGCGGCGGTGCGGAGAAACCGGCGACGCGTGTGCCGGCGGGGAGCGGTCTCTTCCATGAAAGGGCCTCCGATTCGATCGGGAGGTCTCGGGCCATTTGGAGAACCTTGCCGGTTTGAGTCTCACCCCCTTTGGAGAGGCTCGTCCGAGCGCGCGTGACGGGGCGCGCTAGTTGATGACCTGCTCGGTCTTGTTGTCGAAGAAGTGCATGCGCTCGGGCACGAAGCTGAGCCGGATCTTCTCGTGCGGGCGCGACTTGACGCTGGGCTCCACGCGGGCCACGACCGACTGGCCGGCGACGGTGGCGTCGAGGAGGATCTCGGCGCCCAGCGGCTCTACCACGTCGACCACCGCCTCGAAGGTGGTGTCGGCGTCCATGGACGAGCTGACCCGGAGGTCCTCCGGGCGCACGCCGAGGGTGACGGGCTGGCCCTTGTAGGCGCCGAGCCGGGCCTGCAGCGCCGCCGGTACCTTGACGCGCAGGCCGTTGGCCTGCGCATAGAGGCTGCCGGACGTCTCCGCGATGGTCACCGGAATGAAGTTCATCGCGGGAGAGCCGATGAAGCCGGCCACGAACTTGTTCTGCGGACGGGTATAGATCTCCATGGGCTCGCCCACCTGCTGCACCCAGCCGTCCTTCATCACCACCACCCGGCTGCCCAGGGTCATGGCTTCCACCTGGTCGTGGGTGACGTAGATGGCGGTGGTCTCCAGCCGCTCGTGCAGTCGCTTGAGCTCCACTCGCATCTGCACGCGCAGCTTGGCGTCGAGGTTGGAGAGCGGCTCGTCGAAGAGGAAGACCTGGGGGTGACGCACGATGGCGCGTCCGACCGCCACCCGCTGGCGCTGGCCGCCCGAGAGCTGGCGGGGCTTCCGCTTGAGTAGCTCCTGGATGCCGAGGATCTCCGCCGCCTCCTGCACCCGCTTCTGGATCTCGGTCTTGGGAAACTTCCGCATCTTGAGGCCAAAGGCCATGTTGTCGTACACGCTCATGTGGGGGTAGAGCGCATAGTTCTGGAACACCATGGCGATGTCGCGGTCCTTGGGCGGGAGGTCGTTGACCACGCGCTCGCCGATGGAAATCTCCCCGGCGGTGATCTCCTCGAGCCCCGCCACCATGCGCAGGGTGGTGGTCTTGCCGCAGCCGGACGGACCCACGAGGACCATGAATTCCTTGTCGCGGATGGTGAGATTCACGTCCTTGACGGCGTGGACCTCGTCGTACTTCTTGTTCAGCTCCTTGAGCACCACCTGAGCCATGGGCGACCTCGCTGTCCTTGGGATTTGGCCGCATTGCGCGCGCCGCCGGGGGCGGCGACCGCAGGGGCGAGAGCTTCTCCCCTCGGCGCCGGATACTACCATAACGGCGGGCCGTCAATCGGGGGAAGAGGGCCGACCCCGTCGGGCGTGGGGGAACCCCCGGGCGGCGAGGCCGGTTGACACCATGCCGGGCAAGGGTGTAATAAGACGGCGGCCTCGGAGGTATCCCGGTGCCTGCCGGCCGTGCCTCAGAAGTGCGTCATCGGCATCCGCGGCAGGGCGCGGCCCGCCCGCCGCTGGTCCCAACCCCTTGTGGACGGGGAGACAGGGAACATGGGTAGGATTACAGGGGTATGCTGCGTCACCGGTTCGACGGAGAACGCCAAGGGTTGATCTCATGAGCAACGGTCGGGAGTTGCTCGACGCTTCCGCCGTCACGGTGGCACGCCCGCGGGCGGCGGCGAAGGGCGCCTGGCGCCAGGCCGAGGGCGTGCAGGCCATCTTCTGGGTCGGGCCAACCTTCCTCTACCTGGCCTTCTTCATCGCCTACCCCTTCCTGATGTCGATCTACCTCTCAGTGTCGAGTGCCCGGGTGGGCTCGCCGGACTTCCACTTCGTGGGGTTCCTGAACTACTCGCGCCTGTTCGACGATCCCGTCTTCTGGCAGACCGTTCGAAACTCGTTCGTGTTCACCTTCGCCTCCGAGGCCATCCGGCTCGTGATCGGCTTGCCCCTGGCCTTCGCGCTCAACCGGACCTTCAAGGGCAAGCGGCTGGTCCAGGGGATCATCCTCATCCCGTTCGTGATCCCCATCGCCCTGTCCTCGCTGGCGTGGAAGTGGATGTTCGATTCGCTGTACAGCGTCATCAACTGGATGCTCATGACGCTGCACATCATTGACTATCCCTGGCAGTGGCTGGGCGAGCCGGGGCTGGCGATGTGGTCGGTGATCATTCTCAACGTCTGGCGCGGCTTCCCGTTCTCCGCCGTCATTCTCCTCGCCGGCCTCACCGCCGTCCCCACCGAGATCATCGAGGCGGCCAAGATCGACGGCGCGGGCCCGCTCCGGCGGTTCCACTACGTGGTGGTGCCCATCGTCCGGCCCATCCTGCTCGTCGGGCTCCTCTACTCGATCGTGTTCTCCTTCACCGACTTCTCGGCGGTGTGGCTGCTCACGCAGGGTGGCCCCTACAACTCCACCCACGTGTTCGGCACCTACGCCTACAATATCGGCATCAATGCCGGCGACCTCGGGATGGGAGCCGCCACCACGCTGTTCATCTTCCCCGTCCTTGCCGTCATCGTGATCACGCTGCTGCGGTTCCTGCGGAGGGAATAAGCGTGAACCGGCGCCAGCTGTGGAGGAAGATCAAGCGCGACTACGGGCCGTACCTGCCGCTGTCGCCTTATCTCCTGGTGGTCATCTTTCCCTTCTACTGGATGATCATCACCACCTTCAAGCGGGACAACGACCTCTACAACCTCACCGGGGTGCCGTTCTGGTTCAAGGAATCGCCCACCCTCAGCCACGTCAACCTACTGCTCTACGACACGCTGTTCTTGACCTGGCTCAAGAACAGCCTCTTCATCGGCGCCTCGGTGGTGGTGATCACCCTCGCCCTGGGACTGCCCGCCGCCTACGCGCTGGCGCGCTTCCGCTTCCCCGGCAACCACGCCCTGTCCACCGCGATGTTCCTGTCCTACCTCATCCCCCCCGCGCTGCTCTTCATTCCCCTGTCCCAGGTGGTGCGGGGGATCGGCTTCGCCGACTCGATCTGGTCGCTCATCCTCGTGTACCCCTCGTTCACGCTGCCCTTCTGCACCTGGCTCCTCATGGGCTTCGTGCGCACGGTGCCGCAGGAGATCGAGGAGAGCGCCCAGCTGGATGGCTGCACTCGCTTCCAGGCGTTCCGCATGATCATCATCCCCGTCATCATCCCGGGGATCATCACCGCCGGCATCTTCGCCTTCACGCTGACCTACCAGGAGTTCATCTACGCCCTGACCTTCGTCTCGGCGTCGGCGAACAAGACCATCGCCTACGGGGTCACCACCGACCTCATCCGGGGCGACGTCTTCTACTGGGGCTCGCTCATGGCCGGCGCGCTCATCGGCTCCATTCCCGTCGTCGTGATCTACGCGTTCAGCCTCGACCACTTCATCCATGGGCTCACCGCAGGGGCGTTGAAGTAAGTCCTATACCCGAAGAGGAGAGAAAACGATGACCAAGCTCACTCGGCGTCAGTTCCTCGGCACGAGCGCCGCCGGCGCGCTCGCGGCCCCCCATGTCTGGGTCAAGCCCGCCTGGGCCCAGCAGAAGCAGGTATCCATCCTGACCTGGAGCCACTTCGTGCCCGCGTACGACAAGTGGTTCGATCAGTGGGGGCAGGAGTGGGCGGCCAAGAACGGGGTCAAGCTCACCATCGACCACATTCCGCACCTGAATCTCCCCGCGAAGATCGCGGCGGAGGTGGCCACCCAGACTGGGCACGACATCGTCCAGATGGCCGCGTCCGGCACGGAGAAGTGGGCGCCGGCGCTGCTCGACGTCAACGACCTCGCCGACAAGCTCGGCAAGAAGTACGGCGGCTGGACGCCCCTCGCCGAGAACTACTCCATGGTGAAGGGCAAGTACTTCTCCATCCCCGACTACTTCATCGACTTCCCGGGCCTCTACCGGAAGGATCTCTGGACCGAGATCGGCATGCCCAATGGCCCCGACACCTGGGACGAGCTCCGCGTGGGCGGCGCCAAGCTCAAGGCCAAGGGCTTCCCCATCGGGATCGGGCTCGCCCACCACAACGACTCCCGGAACTCGTGGCGCGCCATCATGTGGTGCCACGGCGGCTCCGAGGTTGCCAAGGACGGCAAGACCGTCACGTGGAATTCCAAGGAAGTGCGGGAGGGGCTCAAGTACTTCCGGGCTCTCTACAAGGAGGCCATGACGCCCGAGGTGCTGTCCTGGGACGACGCCTCCAATAACCGCCTGCTTGCCTCCGGGCGCGGCTCGTGGATCCACAATCCCATCAGCGCCTACCGCACCATCGAGGGTCAGAACAAGGAGCTGGCGGACAAGATCCACATCTCGCTGTCGCCCAAGGGGCCGGCGGGGCGTCTCTCCTTCGCCAACTGCCTGGCCTACGGCATCACCAAGTTCTCCAAGAACCAGGACGTGGCCAAGAGCTTCCTCGAGGCTCTGACCGACAGCTACAAGGACGCGTTCAGGGCGAGCACCGGCTACAACAACCCCTTCCTCAAGGGTTACGCCAAGGGCCCGCTGCCCATCATCAGCGAAGACCCGAAGCTCAAGCTGCTCGAGAAGTCGCCGGAGTACCACTTCACCCAGGGGTATCCCGGGCCCGTCACCGCCGCGTCCGACGAGGTGTACCAGCAGTTCGTGATGATCGACGCGTGCGCGCAGTTCTGCTCGGACAAGATGGACTTGGAGCAGACGGTGAAGTGGGCCGAGGAGAAGATCAAGGGGATCTACGCGAAGTTCGTCTAGACGTCTTCGCCGCGGGAACGCAAAAGGGGCAGCGGCTGGCGCCGCTGCCCCTTTTGTCGTGCGCGGTCGAGGGGGCCGGCGCTACTTCTTCCAGTAGTGCGCCACCACCACCTCGATGGGCGGGCGGATCTTCTGCGCGTGCGGCACCGCCCGCGAGGCGAAGTCCTTCTGCGACTTGAGCACCTTGGCGAAGAAGGGGTTCTTCTGCGCCTCGACCTCGTAGACCTTGTCGATGGCGGGAAGCTGCGCCTTGAGGACATCGTCGGGCGTCTTCAGGATCTTCACCCCGTGCTTCTTCTCCAGCTCCTCCACCGCCTTGCTGTCCTGGTCCACACTGTACGCGGTCATGCGGATGATCTCCGCCATGCCCGCCCACTTCACGATGGCCTGGAGGTCCTTGGGCAGCGCGTCCCACTTGGCCTTGTTGATCAGCACCTCCTGGTAGGAGGCGGGCTGGCGCAGGTCGGGCATGTAGTAGTTCTTCGCGACGTTGTGGAACCCCATGAGGATGTCGTGGCTGGGAACGGCCCACTCCGCGCCCTCGATGGCGCCCCGCTCCAGCGCGGGGATGACCTCGCCGCCGGCGAGCGTCACCACCGAGATGCCCATGGTCTTCATCATCTCCATGCCCAGGCCGGAGGTGCGGAACCGCATCTTCCGCAGGTCGTCGAGGCTGTTGAACGGCTTCTTGAACCAGCCGAGCGGCTCCCAGTACGGCAGGCTGGTGGTGAAGACCGGCACCACCACGTTCATCTTCAGCTCTTTCTGCAGCAGCTCGTTGTAGAGCTCGAGCCCGCCCCCGGCGTAGAGCCAGCCGAGGTACTCCTCGCGGTCCATCCCGAAGGGGCCGCCCGGGCCGGGCGCGAACAGTCCCGCCGCGGAGTTCTTGCCCGCCCAGTAGCCTGGCCAGGCATGGCTGGCGTCGATGATGCCGCGGTTGACGGCGTCGAGGACCTCGAAGGCGCCCACCACCGTGCCCGCCGCCGACATCTCCCACTTGAGGCGGCCCCCTGACATGTCCTCCACCATCTTGGCGAGCTCGAGGGCGGAGATGTGCAGGAGGTTGTTGGCAGGCCAGGTGCTCTGCACCTTCCAGACGATCTTTTGCTGCGCGGCGGCGTCGCCGGGACCGCGCCAGAGGACGGCGGCGAGGATCAGGACGGGCAGCGCGAAGGCGATCCAGGCGAAGACGACGGTTCTGTGCTTCATAGCGCCTCCTCCGTGAAACGGGGTTTACTTGCCGAACAGCCAGCGCGGGAACCAGAGCGCGATGTCGGGGAAGATGATGCAGAGGGCGAGGCCGATGAGCTGGAGCACCATGAACTGCCCCATGCCCCGGTAGATATCCCCGAGGGACCACTGCGGCGCCACGCCCTTGAGGTAGTAGGCGGACATCGCCACCGGCGGCGAGAGAAACGCCGTCTGGAGATTCACCGCGATGAGGGTGGCGAACCACAGCATGTCGATCTTCATTCCCACGATGACCGGCTGCAGCAGCGGGACGAACACGAGGATGATGGCCGGCCACTCGAAGGGCCAGCCGAGCAGAAAGATCACCACCATGATCAAGGCCAGCATCGCCATCGGCGGGATATCCCAGGCGATCAGCGCATTGGTGGCCATGGTGGCCGTCCCCAGCCGGGAGAACACAGCGCCGAAGACGTTGCCGCAGACGGCCAGGAAGATCACGGTGCTGGACTGGAGCAAGGTGTTGTAGACCGCGTCCTTGAGCCGCTGCCACGTGAACTCCCCGTAGATCACGGCCAGGAAAGCGGCGCCCACGACGCCCATGGCCGCGGCCTCGGTAGGGGTCGCCCAGCCCCAGATGATGGTCCCCAGCGTGGCGATGATGAGGATGGCGTGCGGCACCATCCCCAGCGTGAGTTCGATGGCGATTTCCTTGAGGCTCCCCGACCGCTCCTCGACCGGCAGCGGGGGACCCAGGCTGGGGTTGATGATGGAGCGGACGAGGCAATAGACGATGAAGATGCCGGCGAGGAGGAACCCGGGGCCGAAGCACGAGGCATAGAGCTCCGCCACCGACACGCCCATGACCGGCCCCATCACGACGAGCATGACGCTGGGGGGCACCAGGATGCCAAGGGTGCCGCCGGCGGTGATCGCCCCCGCGGACATCGGGATGTTGTAGCCGGCCTTGGTCATGATGGGTACCGCCATGATGCCCATGAGCACGACGGTGGCTCCCACCGTGCCGGCGGCGATGCCAAAGATGGTGGCGGTGATGAGCACGCCCACGTAGAGGGACCCGGGCACCGGCCCCATCAGGAGCTGGAATCCCTTGAACAGGCGCTCCATGAGGCCGCCCTGCTCCATCAGATAGCCCATGAAGATGAATAAGGGCACCGCGGCCAGCACCTCTTCCTTCATGAGTCCGATGGTCTGGAACACCATGATGTAGAAGGCGCGGTCGCCGAGCCCGACCCAGCCGAAGATGAGGGCGAGGAGCAGCAGGGTGAAGGAGATCGGGAAGCCGATGAAGATGGCCCCGAGCATGAGCACCAGCATGATGGCGCCGAGGAGCTCGGGACTCATCCGATCTCCATCTGCTCACGATGGACCCACTCGCGGCCGGTCCGGATGGCGTAGAGGCTCTTGAGGAGCTCCGCGATCCCCTGGATGAGCAGGAACAGCGCGGTGAACGGGATGACGAACTTGAACGGCCACACGATGGGCCGCCAGGGGCTCGCGTCCGAGGTCTCCCCGATCTGGAACGAGTGATAAGCCTCCTGCCAGCCGAAGTAGAACAGGAGGATCATCGCGGGGAAGAAGAAGAAGAAGTAGCCGATGGCGTCGATCCGGTTCTGCCGGCGGATGGACCACCGCGAGTAGAGCATGTCGGTTCGCACATGCCCGATTCGCATGAGGGTGTAGGCGGTCCCCAGCATGAAGTGCGTGCCGTACATCATGTAGACCACGTCGAAGGCCCAGATGGTGGGGGCGCGGAAGAAGTGGCGGGCCACCACCTCCCAGGTGACGGCGATGGTCATGGGGATGATGAGCCACGCGGTGGCGCGGCCGACATAGCTGGCGAAGCGGTCGATCCACTCGACGGTGGTGCGAAAGGCGGGCGATGCGTCTCGATGCTCCGGTTCTAGGGGCGCAGCCGTCGCCACACGGATCCTCCGTTCTGGTCGCGGAAGTTGAGCGCCGAGCTCAAGGAAGAGTGGGTCCGTGGGTCGGCGGAGCGGTCCCTCGAACGCCAGGACGGCGCGCCCGCGAAGGAGCGCGCCGTCCGGAGTTCAGCCTCACCGGTCGGCTATTTCAGCCAGATCTTTTCCTTGTAATAGTGCTCCGCGATGAAGTTGTAGTTCGGCCAGTACGAGAGGCGGTACGGCACCACCAGCCCGGAGTACTTCTTCTGCGAGTCGACGACCTTTCGGTAGAAATCATCCTTGGCCACGTTCGTGGCCACGATCTCGTCGTACGCCTTCAGGAAGCGCCGGTTCAGCTCGTCGCTCGTCTTGATGATCTTGACGCCCGACGCGAGCATGTCCACACAGGCCTTGGCCGTCTTTTCCTGGAACCGGACGAAGTGGTTCCAGTAGGAGGCCTGGACGGAAGTCTTCACGATTTCCTTCAGGTCGGCGGGCAGGGCGTCCCATTTTCCCTTGTTGATGATGAACTCTCCCACCGTGACCGGCTCGTGCATCCCCGGGGCATAGTGGAACTTGGCGATCTTGTCGATACCCAGGATCTTGTCGTCGGAGCAATTGACCCACTCCGCGCCGTCGATGGCGCCCCGCTCCAGCGCGGGGACGATCTCGCCGCCGGCCAGGGTCACGGTGGCGATGCCCAGCTTGCTGTAGGTCTCGGCGCCGATGCCGAAGATGCGATACCGCTGCCCCTTGATGTCGTCGAACGTCCGGATCTCCTTCTTGAACCACCCCATCGCCTGGGGTCCTTCGGGATGGACCTGGAAGCTGACCACGTTCATCTTCAGCCTTTGCTGATAGGCCTCCTGGAGCAGCTCGTGGCCGCCGCCTTCCCAGTACCATCCGTAGTAGTCGATGAAGTCCATCCCGAAGAGAGGCCCGTGGGTCAACGGGATGAACGCCGCCAGCTTCCCGATGATGTACCCGGGGGTGGTGTGCCCCGCGTCGAGGACCCCGCGGCTCACCGCGTCCTGGATCTCGAACGGCGGCACCACGGCGCCGGCGGGCGACACCTCGATCTTGAGCCGCCCGCCGGAGGTCTTGTCGATCGTCGCCACCAACAGCTTGGCCGCGTCGTCGGGGAATACCCCCGGCGGCCAGGCGGTCTGCATCTTCCATCGGATGGGTGTCTGCGCGACCGCGGGCGCGGTGGCGGAGTGCGACCCGGCGATGTAGGCGAGCAGGCCGATCAGGAGGGCGAGCGCTATGGATAGGGAAGCAGGAATGTTTCTTCGCATGTCGGGTCCCCCTATGTGGGTTTGGGAGCGGACGAGCGAAAGGTGGCGCAAGAGTATTCAGGGCCCCAGGGTCTGTCAAGGGCCTTTTCCGAGCGGAGCGGAGGGGAGCGAGACGCTAGGGGTGTCGCGTGGGCCGGGCGGCTAGCCCTTCACCGAGCCGGTGAGGCCGGTGACGTAGTACTCGACGAAGAAGGAATAGACGATGGCCACCGGGACCGAGCCCAGCAGCGCGCCCGCCATGAGCTGCCCCCAGAAGTAGATGTCGCCGCGTATCAGCTCGGAGACCACGCCCACCGGGACCGTCTTGCGCTCCGGGGAGGACAGGAAGATGAGCGCGTAGATGAACTCGTTCCAGGACAGCGTGAAGGCGAAGATGCCGGCGGAAAGAATACCCGGGACGGCGATGGGAAAGATGATGCGGGTCATGGCCCCGAACCGGGTGGCGCCGTCGATGCGGGCGCATTCCTCCAGCTCCTTGGGAATGGTCTTGAAGTAACCCATGAGGAGCCAGGTGCAGAAGGGAATGAGGAAGGTCGGATAGGTGAGGATGAGCGCCCAGGGTGTGTTCCCGAGCTGGAAGTTCCGGATGATGTCGGCGAGCGGAATGAAGAGCAGGGTGGGGGGCACCAGGTAGGTGACGAAGATCGAGGTGCCCATCAGACCGGCCATGGGGAAGCGCAGCCGCGCCAGGGCGTAGCCGGCGAGCAGCCCGCAGAAGAGCGAGATGAGGGTGGAGACCACCGCGATGAAGAAGGTGTTCCACAGCCAGATGGGGAACGTGGTCTTCGCCATCAGGTCGCGGAAGTGCTCGATGGTGGGCTGGAGCGTCCAGAACGGCGCGTTGTTCACGGCCCGCCAGGAGCGGTAAAGCTCGGAGTCTGGCCGGATGGCGGTGATGAACATCCAGTAGAAGGGAAAGAGCGTCCCGATCACGAAGAAGGTGAGGGGGATATAGAAGTACACCCACCGCTTCCAGCGTGGCTCTATCACCATGGGCTATTAACTTGTGGGGGGGAGCGCCTGCTGCCGCTCCTCCCCCACGCCCCCCCACCAGCTCGAAAGTTCTCGCATCCTATGCGCCTTCGAGGCGGCGGAGGTATCTCAGCTGGGCCCAGACGACGATGAAGAGGACGGGAAGCATGAAGAGCGAGATGGCCGCGCCCTCGCCGAGGAGGCCGGTGGCCACGCCGATCTGATACGCGTAGGTGGCGATCAGGTGCGTGGAGTTGGCGGGCCCTCCGCCGGTGAGGACATAGATGAGCTGGAAGTCGGAAAAGGTCTGGATGATGGAGAAGACGACCACCACCACCGTGACCGGCTTCAGCAGCGGCCAGGTCACGTGCCAGAAGCGGTACCAGCCATTGGCGCCGTCCAGGGACGCGGCCTCCTGAAGGTCGGGACTGATGGTCTGCAGGCCGGCCAGGAGCGTGATGGCGAAGAAGGGCATGCCCCGCCAGGTGTTCACCACGATGGCGCACCACATGCCGTAAGTGCCGTCGGACAGGAACGGCACCTTGGTGACGATGAAGCCGCCCTGGTAGAGCATCCAGTTCAGCACGCTGAAGGTGGGATCGAACATCCACCGCCAGGCGAAGGTCGAGAGCACGGTGGGGATGATGAAGGGCAGGAGCATGGAGGCGCGGATGATCCGCTTGCCCTTGAAGCTCCGGTTCAGCAGCAGCGCCAGCCACATCCCCAGCGCGAGCTTGAAGATGGTGGCCCAGAACGTATAGACGAAGGTGTTCTTGAAGGCGGTCTGGAAGATCGAGTCGTCCCAGGCCTTGATGAAGTTCTTGAGACCGACGAAATGGCCGATATTGCCGACGCTGGTGTCCGACAGCGAGAGCCACACCCCCATGATGAAGGGATAGGCGATGAACGTTCCCAGGAGGAGCACGGTGGGCGCGAGCAGGAGCGCGGCGAGGAGCCGCTCGTTCTCCAGCATCCGCACGTAGCCGGTAGGGCGGGTGTCGGCGGCGCCGGGCAGCGCGACCGTGGTGCCGGCCGCGCCGCCCGATCCTCCCGCGATGGTCTTCTTCATGCTGGGTCGCTGGACCTCGGGGGCCGCCTCACCCCTCGTAGATCTTCTTCAGCTCGCCTTCCGCCCACTTCACCGCGTCCTCGGCCTTCATGCCCTGGACACCCTTGGCGAACATGTCGGTCACGATGTACTTGGTGAAGGCCTCGGTGGCCTTGGCGGTGGAGGGCCCGGCGAAGCCGAAGAGGCGCGTGTTCCGCGCCGCGGTCCGGAACATCTTGAGGGGCTCGTCGAGCTTGCCCCACATGGGCTCGTTCTCCCACTTCTTGGTGGAGCCGACGGAATAGCCTTCCTGCGTGCCGAACCACTTACCGTAGTTCTCCGGCTTGTGGAGCCAGAGGAGGAGGTCCTTGGCGAGCTTCTGGTTCTTGCCGTACTTCATGACCGCGTGCGACTGGTTGAGGAAGAGCAGATACGTTCCGGCGGGCCCGGCGGGGAGCGGCGCGTGGTCGATATCCGTCCACAGCGGCTCGCCCTTATCGTCCTTGATCTTGTCCTTCTGCCGCTTGGCCACGATGTAGATGGAGGCGCCGTTCAGCGTGGCGGAGATCTCGCCCGCGTGGAAGGCGCGGTTGTTGTTGGTGTCGTCCCAGGCCAGGCCGCCCTCGTCGCAGCATTCCTTCCAGAACGCCTGCATGAACTTCACCGCCTCCACCGCGCCCTTGCCATTGATCACGACCTTCTTGCCGGACTGGTCGGTCTCCGCCCCACCGAACGCCCACAGCATGGGGTAGGTGAAGGTGGGCGCGTCGCCGAAGGTGTGGCCGAGGGTCTGGCCATAGGGCTTGCCCTTCTGCTTGAGGCCGGCGAAGAGCTTGCGGGCCTCGTCCCAGGTCTTGGGGTACTGGGTGGCGCCGGCCTCCTTG
>Ga0134127_10001413_pt1 | contig 17872 bp, 18 predicted proteins | sample KB31753_FD_96459 | JGI IMG/M metagenome (GOLD analysis project Ga0134127, IMG submission 96459) | Terrestrial soil microbial communities with excess Nitrogen fertilizer from Kellogg Biological Station, Michigan, USA - KB3-175-3 | ecosystem: Environmental > Terrestrial > Soil > Unclassified ... | reverse complement strand
TTCCGGCAGGATCGGTTTCGAAGACGAGGACATCAGCGGCTCGGCCGCCGAGTACCCGGTAAGTCTGCGGATCGTCCAATGCCCCGAGGGCCGCCAGGTGTTCGGCCCGCTGACGGTCGAGGACAACCTGCGCCTCGGCGCCTACCGCCGCGGCCGCGCGCAGTCGCGGGAGTCGCTCGAGCGCATCTACGCGCTTTTCCCCGCCTTGGCCGAGCACCGCCGCCAGGCCGCCGGCACCCTCTCGGGCGGGCAGCAGCAGATGCTCGCCATCGGACGCGCCCTCATGGCGCAGCCCCGCCTGCTCCTGCTGGACGAGCCGAGCATGGGGCTCGCGCCCCGCCTGGTGACCGAGATCTTCGCGGCCATCCGCAGGCTCCGCGCCGCCGACACCGCGCTCCTCCTGGTCGAGCAGAACGCCGCCGCCGCGCTCGCGATTGCCGACCGGGGCTATGTCCTGGAGACCGGCAGGGTCGTGCTCGAGGGCACCGGGGCCGAGCTCCTCGCCGACGCCGGCGTGCGCGCCGCCTACCTCGGTCTTTAACCTGGATCAAGTGACCCACCCCCTCTGCATGATCGGATGGACCTGATGAAGAAAACCCTGCAAGCCGGCATTGCCGCCAGCCGCGAATTTCCCATCGACGCGAGCCGCACCATCGATTTCATGGGCGAGGACGCGCGCGTCTACGCCACGCCGATGCTGGTGCGCGACATCGAGGTCACCTGCCGCGACCTGCTGCTCCAGCATCTCGATCCCGGCGAGGACTCGGTCGGCACGCGCGTCGAGATCGACCACCTCGCGGCGACCCTGCTCGGCATGAAGGTCACGATCAGCGCCGCGCTCGCCGAGCTCAAGGGCCGCGCCGCGGTGTTCGAAGTCAGCGCCACGGACGGCGTCGACACGGTGTGCCGCGGGCGGCATACGCGCTTCATCGCCAACGTCGAGCAGGTGAAGCAACGCCTCAAGCAGAAACAGGCGAAAGCGCAGGTTCCTGCGTGACGCATAAGGTCGCCACCTACTGCTACCAGTGCGTCGCGGGCCCGGACCTGCTGACGGTCAAGGTGTGCGATGGCGTGGCGACCGAGGTCGAGCCCAACTTCGCCGCCGCTTCGATTCACCCCGGCGGCGGCAAGGTGTGCGTGAAAGCCTACGGGCTGGTGCAGAAGACCTACCACCCGGGACGGGTGCTCTCGCCGATGAAGCGCACGAACCCCAAAAAGGGACGCGACGAGGATCCGGGCTTCGTGCGCATTTCGTGGGACGAAGCGCTCGATACGATTTCAGGGAAACTCCTCTCCATCAGAGAAAGAGGCCTGCTGGACGACGCGGGCTACCCGCGAGTCGCGGCGAGCTTTGGCGGCGGCGGCACGCCCCAGTTCTACATGGGGAGCTTTCCCGCCTTCCTCGCGGCCTGGGGAGCCGTCGACATGGGCTTCGGCTCGGGGCAGGGCGTGAAGTGCTACCACTCCGAGCACCTCTACGGCGAGCTGTGGCACCGCGGCTTCACCGTGTCACCGGATACGTCGCTCACCAACTACCTCATCTCGTGCGGCGCGAACGTCGAGGCCTCGGGCGGCGTCGCCGGGGTGTGGCGCCATGCGAATGCGCGCGAACGCGGCATGAAGCGCGTGCAGCTCGAGCCGCATCTCTCGGTGACCGGCGCCTGCTCGGCCGAGTGGGTGCCGATCAAGCCGAAGACCGACGCTGCGTTCCTTTACGCGCTCATCCACGTGCTGCTGCACGAGGAGCCGCGCAGCCGCCTGGACGTGGAATTTCTCTACCGCAATACGTCCTCGCCTTATCTCGTCGGCGCTCACGGCTACTACCTGCGCGACCCGGGCTACGGCCAGCCGATCATCGCCGCCTCGCTCGAGGCGAGCGAAACGCACGTCGCGCTCGAGATCGGCCCCGACGGCGAGGTGCTGAACGAAGGCCGGCTCGAGGGCGAGACCGCGTTCGCGAAGCTCGTCGCGCACATGAAGCCGTATTCGCCGCAATGGGCGCAGGCGATCTGCGACGTGCCCGCGCAGACGATCCGGCGCATCGCGCGCGAGTACCTCGATGCCGCCCGGGTTGGAGAATTCATCGAAATCGAAGGCAAGCAACTGCCCTACCGGCCCGTCGCCGTGAGCCTCGGCAAGACGGTGACCAACGGCTGGGGCGGGTTCGAGTGCTGCTGGGCGCGCACGCTGCTCGCGTCGCTCGTGGGCGCGCTCGAAGTGCCCGGCGGCATCCTCGGCACCACGGTGCGGCTGAACCGCCCGATGTCGGAGCGCCACAAGAGCGTCAAGGCCGGCCCCGATGGATTGATGAACTATCCCTTCAACCCGACCGACCCGGCGCGCTGGAGCGCGCGGCCGAACATCCGCAACGCGTACCGCTCGATGGTCCCGCTCGCCGCCGACGGCCCCTGGAGCCAGGCGCTCGGCCCGACGCACTTCTCGTGGATGTTCCTGGACGAGACGCCGCCGGGACTGCCGCGCGTCACGCTGCCCGAGGTCTGGTTCCTCTACCGCACCAACCCGGCGATCTCCTTCTGGGACACCGCCGCGCTCGAGCGCCGCATGGCGCGCTTCCCGTTCGTCGTCGCCTTCGCGTTCACGCGCGACGAGACCAACCACTTCGCCGACATCCTGCTTCCGGACGCCTCCGACCTGGAGAGCCTGCAGCTGATCCGCATCGGCGGCTCGAAGTACATCGAGCAGTTCTGGGACCACGAGGGCTTCGCGCTGCGCCAGCCGGCGATCGCGCCGCGCGGCGAGGCGCGCGACTTTACCGACATCGCCACCGATCTTGCCGCGCGCTGCGGGCTCACCGAGAGCTACAACGCGGCGATCAACCGGGGGACTTTGGGGGTGCCGCTGAAGGATTTCTCGCTCGACCCTTCCACCAGCCATACCGCTGAACAAATCTGGGATGCGGTGTGCAAGGCGGCAAGCTCGGAGCTCACCGGCGGCGCCGCGGCCCACGGACTCGAGTGGTGGAAGGAGCATGGCCTCGCCACCAAGCCCTTCCCGCGCACCGCCTGGTACCTGTACCCGACGCTGGCGGCGAAAGGCCTGCGCTTCGAGATGCCCTACCAGGAGCGGCTCGCGCGCATCGGAAAGGAGCTCGGCCGCCGGCTGCACGAGAAAGGCATGACGTGGTGGGACAAGCAGCTCGCCGAATACCAGGCGCTGCCGGCATGGAAGGATTTCCCCGGCGAATGGGAAGCGGCGCTCGCCGCCATGGGCGGCAAGCGCGAGGATTACCCGTTCTGGCTCCTCACCGCGCGCTCCATGCAGTACGCGTGGGGCGGCAACGTGGGCATGCAGCTCATCAAGGAAGTGGCCGGCAATGTCGCCGGGCACGGCGGCGTGATCTTGAATTTCTCACGCGCAAGAGAACTCGGAATCGGCGAGGGCGACTGGGTGCGCATCGCCACGCCGCAGCATTCGGTGCGCGCCCGCGCGGTGCTGCGCCAGGGGATCCGCCCCGACACGCTGCTGCTGCTCGGTCAGTTCGGCCACTGGGCTACGCCGTTCGCGAAGGACGCCGGGATGCCCTCGATGAATCCGCTGGTGCCGATGACGCTGGCGCTGACCGACGCCACCGGGTCCGCAGCGGACGTCGTGCGGGTTTCTCTCAGGAAAGCCGCATGACGCGCTGGGCGATGGTTGCCGACCTGCGCCGCTGCGTCGGCTGCCAGACATGCACCGCGGCCTGCAAGCAGGCGAACGCGACGCCGCCGGGCGTGCAGTGGCGCCGCGTGGTCGACCTCGAGGTCGGCGAGTATCCGCACGTCAAGCGCGCCTTCGTGCCGGTCGGCTGCATGCACTGCGAAGACCCGCCGTGCATGCACGTCTGCCCGAGCACCGCGACGCGCAAGCGCGCCGACGGCATCGTCACCGTGGACTACGACCTTTGCATCGGCTGCGCCTACTGCGCCGTCGCCTGCCCCTATCAGGCGCGATTCAAGGTCGACCGGCAGGAATTCGCTTTCGAGGCTGCGATGCCCAATGAACTTCGAGACGAAAGGCGCATCGGTGTTGCCACCAAGTGCACCTTCTGCGTCGATCGCATCGACGCCGGCCTTGCCCAGGGGCTGAGGCCCGGCGTGGACCCCGAGGCGACGCCGGCGTGCGTGAACTCGTGCATCGCCAAGGCGCTGCATTTCGGCGACGCGCAGGACCCGCAGAGCAACATCTCGCAGCTCCTTGCCGAGAACCAGTTCTTCCGCATGCACGAGGAGCTCGGCACCGGGCCGGGCTTCTACTACTTGTGGGACAAGGCGCCATGAACTGGCTGCAGCGCCACTGGGACGCGCGCGCTGCGGCCAACTTCATGCTCGGCGGAACGGGGTCGGGACTGATGGTTTCGTTGACCCTCGCGAGCAGCGATTCCGCTTTCCCGGTCCTTCTTTCATCGATCCTGGTCGCGGCCGGCCTGACCGCGGTGTGGCTGGAGATCGGCCGCAAGCTGCGCGCCGTGCACGTGTTCTTCAATCCGTTCACCTCGTGGATGACGCGCGAGTCGTTCGCCGCGCTGCTCCTCTTCCCGCTCGGCATCGGCGCGATCTTCGTGCCCTCGGCCCTGCCGTTCGCTGCGGCGGCCGCGGCTGCCTTCCTGTACTGCCAGGCGCGGATCCTGCGCGCGGCCAAAGGCATTCCGGCGTGGCGCGCGCCGCAGATCGTGCCGCTCATCGTCTTGACCGGCCTTGCCGAAGGCGCGGGACTGGCCTTGGTCTTTGCGGCGGATCCTCTTCTGCTGAGCTTTTTCGTGCTGGCCGTGGCGGCGCGTTTCGTCGCCTGGCTGCGCTATCGCGCCGCGGTGCCCATCCCGGCGCTCGAGCCTGCGGGCAAGGCGCTGCTGTGGATCGGCACCGTCGCGGCGATTGCATTGGTGCTCGTGCCGCCGCTCGCCGGCCTCGCCGCGCTCGCCGCCGGGTGGTGGCTGAAGCTCGCGCTCGTCACCCGCGCGTCGTTCAACCAGGGATTCTCGCTGCCGCACCTGCCGGTGCGCGGAACACGTTGAGGAGGAGCTCGTGAACGCCATGCTGCAATCGAGGTTCGCCACCAAGGTTCACCACCCGGCCCGGGCACCGCGCCGGTTCTTCTTCGACCGCGAAGCCGAAACCATGCCGCGCGCAGCGCTCGAAAAGCTGCAGCTGCGCCGGCTGCGCGCCACCCTGAAGGAGGCGTACGAAAAGGTGCCGCTGCACCGCCGCCGCATGCAGGAGGCGGGCCTGGAGCCGCGCGATCTGCGCTCGCTCGAGGACCTGCAGAAGCTGCATTTCACGCTGAAGAGCGACCTCCGCGACCACTATCCGTTCGGGCTGTTCGCGCGGCCGCGCACCTCGCTCGCGCGCCTGCACGCCTCGTCGGGCACCACCGGCAAGCCGACCGTCGTCGGCTACACGCGCCAGGACATCGCCACCTGGGCGAGCCTGATGGCGCGCTCGCTCGCCTGCGCCGGGGTGCGCGCGGGCGACGTGGTGCACAACGCCTACGGCTACGGGCTTTTCACCGGCGGCCTGGGCGCGCACTACGGCGCCGAGCGGCTCGGCGCGACGGTCGTGCCGATGTCGGGCGGCGCCACCGAGCGCCAGGTGCTGCTGATCCGCGATTTCGCCGCGCGCGTCCTGTGCGCCACGCCCTCCTACGCGCTCAACATCGCGGAACTCGCCGAGCGCGAAGGCGTCGACCTGCGCGCCGGCAGCCTCGAGATCGGGATTTTCGGCGCCGAGCCCTGGAGCGAGGCGATGCGCCGCGAGCTCGAGGCGCGCCTGGGCATCAAGGCGATCGACATCTACGGCCTGTCCGAGATCATGGGCCCGGGCGTGGCGGTGGAATGCGAGGCGCAGGACGGCCTGCACGGCTGGGAGGACCATTTCCTGTTCGAGATCATCGACCCGGACACCGGCCGAGCGGTGCCCGAAGGCAAGAGCGGCGAGCTCGTCATTACCACGCTCACCAAGCAGGCGCTTCCGATGATCCGCTACCGCACGCGGGACATTACGCGCCTCGCGCGCGGCCGCTGCGCCTGCGGGCGCACGCATGCGCGCCTGCAGCGCATCACCGGCCGCAACGACGACATGCTGATCATCCGCGGCGTGAACGTCTATCCCTCGCAGATCGAGGCGGTGCTGGTCGGCCTGCCGGGCATCGCGCCGCACTACCAGCTCGTCGTCGAGCGCCGCGGCAGCCTCGACGAATTGACGATTGAAGTCGAGTCGAGCGACCCCGGCGCAGCGCAGCACGTGCGCCACCACGTCAAGTCGATGATCGGGGTAACCGCGGCAATCAAGGTCATGAAGCCCGGCGAAGTGCCGCGCTCGCAAGGCAAGGCGGTGCGCGTGCGCGACCTGCGGCCGAAGGGGGTCTGAGATGTTCCAGCGTCAAGTCTGCCGGCGCCTGCACGAGGAGCACGAGGCGAGCCTCGCCCTGTGCTCCAGGCTCGAGGCTGCGCTCGCCGCCGGAAGGAGCGACGCCGCGCTCATGCGCGCCGCTGCCGCGGCGCTCGCCGGCGAGGTCGAGCGCCATTTCGCCTTCGAGGAGGTGGAGCTCTTCCCGCGCCTCGCCGCCGCCGGCGAAGGCGACGTCGTCGAGCTCCTGCAGGAAGAGCACGTGGCCATCCGCGCGGCCGCGGCGCGCTTCATCGCCGCAGTAAAGGAAAACCCGGTCGCCGCGAGCCTGAAACCCTTGGGGCTGGAAGTGGCCGAGCGGCTGGCGTCGCACGCGCAGAAGGAGGAGCTGTCGCTGCTGCCCGCGCTCGACGATCTGCTGGACGAGGAGGTGGACCATGAGCTCGCTTCCGCTTACGCGGCGCTCTGACGTGCGGCCGCTCGCGGCGCGCGATCTCGGCGCGGTCGCCGCCATCGACGCCGCGCTCACGGGCCGCTCGCGCGGCGCGTATTTCGAGCGCCGGCTCGCCGCGGCCCAGCGCGATCCCGAGCGCCACCTCCAGCTCGGCGTCGAGGCCGACGGCCGCCTCGCCGGGTTCATGCTGGGGCGCGCGCTCGAAGGCGAGTTCGGGCGCTCCGAGCCGGAGCTGCGCCTCGAGGCCTTCGGCGTCGCCCCGGCCGCGCAGGGACACCGCCTGGGCGCGGCACTCGCCGCGGCTTTCGAGGAGGCGGCCGCGCGCCGCGGCCTGCGGGAGATCCGCACCACGGCGCGCTGGCGCGAGCACGCCCTGCTCGGCTTCTTCGAGCGCGCCGGCTTCCGCCTCTCACCCGTGCACGTGCTCGACTGCGCCGTTGCCGACGCCGAGCTGGGCGGCGCGCGCGAGCTGCCGGTCGAGCCCGGCGCGCAGCCGGCGGACCCCAACGACTACGGCACGCCGCGCCCGGCCAACTTCGAGTCGCTCGCCCGGGACCGGTTCGAAGTCGGCGTGCTGAGCGAGAGCGACATGGAGGGCGTCGCGCGGGTGGATCGGCGCCGTACCGGGCGCGATCGCCGCGGCTACCTGTGCCGCGCCGTCGCCGAAGCGCTCGCCGATTCCGCGGTGCGAATATCTCTGGCGGCCCGCGTCGACGGCTCGATCGCGGGCTACCTGATGGCGCGGGTCGATTACGGCGACTTCGGCCGAGCCGAGCCGGCGGCGGTCATCGATACGATCGGCGTCGACCCGCTGCGCGCGCGCCAGGGTATCGGCCGCGCGCTGCTGTCGCAGCTTTTCGTGAACCTGCGCGGGCTCGGCGTGGAGCGCGTCGAAACCGTGGTCGCGCCGGGCGACCTCGACCTGATGGGATTCTTCTACCGCGCCGGCTTCAGGCCTTCAGAGCGGCTGTCGTTTCTGAAGAAGCTCTAGGTTCGGGCAGCGCGCCGGCCGGCTGCCCAGCCAGCCGGCCACGGCGCCGGTTTCGCACACCGGTCTCGCCGCGCACGACGCGCAGCTCTCGACCGCGGCGGTGAGCCTCGGATCATTGCCGAGGAGCTGGCGCCAGCCGCGCGCGATGCCCCACACGAGTAGCGCGAAGACGGCGAGAAAAGCGATTGCAGCAACGATTGCGGCGAGATTGTCCACGTCCACCTTCGCTACGCGTGCGCCAGCCGGCTTACGTACCGGATGAGCGCTTCGTTCGGGCATTCGACGCGACGCCGGCCGCAGTCGCGTCTGCCCGCGCACAGCGCGCAATGCCGCAAGGCGCGCGCGAGGCCGCCGGCGCCGACGGCCGCCTCGAGCTGCAGCGCGTTCAGCCCGCGGCGCTCGAGCATCACGAAGAACGGCAGCGGCGCAGGATTGCTGAACAGCCGGTACAGGCTCACCGCCGCGCCTCCCAGCAGCACGAACGCGATGGCCAGCCAGGCGATGCCGATGAGGGAGAGGGTCAGGTCCATTGGGCGCCTCCTCGGCCAACCCTACGCCGTTGCGTCCCGCGGGGATTTGAGACAGATCAAGTCGAAGCGCCGGAAAGGGGAACACGATGGTGCATCTCCAAAGGAGGGGACCATGCGGATCAAGTGGATTGCCGGGCTTGCGGCCGCGGCGGCGTGCGCCCTGGCGCAAGCGCAACCGGTGAAGATCGCCTTCCTGAGCTCGCTCAGCGGGCCATTCACGCCCTGGGGCATCCAGGTGCGCGACGGCATGAAGCTCGCCATCGCCGAGATCAACGCGGCCGGCGGGGTGAACGGCAGGCCGCTCGAGCTGGTCGAGCGCGACGACCGCAACAACGCGAGCGAGGGCGTGACCGCATTCAAATACCTGGTCGAGCGCGAGGGCATCGTCGCCGCGGGCGGCGTGATCTCGAGCGACGTCGGCCTCGCCGTGGCGCGCGAAGCCGAGGCGCTGAAGGTGCCTCTCTTCCTCACCATGTCGGGCTCGCACATCATCCTGAGGAAGGACAGCCGTTTCACCTTCCGCACCTGCCTGCCGGCGGCGCCGATGAGCATGGATTACATCGCCGGGCTGATCCGCGAGAGGAAGTACACCCGGGTCGGCGTGATCGTCGCCGACTACGCGTGGGGACACGCGATCCGCGAATCGGTCGAGCGCTTCATCAAGCCGATCCCGGGAGTCCGCGTGCAGATCGAGGTCGCGCCGGTTCCGGAGCGCGACTTCACTCCCTACCTGAGGAAGCTGCAGCCGCTCGACCCGGAGCTGGTCATCGCCACCGGCCACCCGCCGGGCACGGCCATCATCACCCGCCAGAGCATCGAGCTCGGCATGAAGGGGCAGGTGATCGGGCCATGGTATCCGACCGAGTTCACGGTCGAGCGCGTCGGCGAGCTGATGTTCGGCCGCTTCGTCGACTATTCGTGCGCCGACTTCGAGAGCGCGTCCTATCAGGCGCTCGCCGCGAAGTACCACGCCGCCACCAAGCGCCTGCTCGACAACAACGCCCTGTCGGGCTACGCGATCGTCAAGATGGTGGCTGCATCGGTCGCCAAGACCGGCTCGACCGATCCGAAGGTCGTGGCGCAGGCGATCCACGCCGGCCGCTTCCAGGTCGACGGCTACGCCTGGCCGCTCTCGTTCACCGACTGGGGCGAGATGAAGGAAGCCGCGCCGATTCTGTACACCTATGAAAAGGGCGCGGCGGGGAAGATGAACCCCACGGCCAGCTGGCGTCCGAAAGTCGTATTCCGCTCAAAGACGACCCCGCCGTATGTCCCCGCCGAATGAGGTCATTCTCGAAGCGCAGGCACTAAGCAAGCATTTCGGCGGCACCGCGGCGCTGAAGGCGGTCAGCTTCAGCGCCGCCGCAGGGGAGATCGTGGGGCTGATCGGCCCCAACGGCGCCGGCAAGACGACGCTGCTCAACCTCCTCAGCGGCGTGCTGCGCCCGACCAGCGGAAAAGTTCTTTTCCGCGGCCGCGACCTCGCCGGGCACAAGGCGCACGCGGTCGCGCGCATGGGCATCGCGCGCACGCTGCAGACGCCGCGCTCGTTCCCGAGCATGAGCGTGCTGGAGAACGTGGCGGTGGGCGCCATGTTCGGCCGGCCGCACGGCCACCTCGACCATGCCGTCCGCTGCCTCGACCTCGTAGGCTTGAGCGCGCGCGGCAGCTCGCCGATGTCGAGCCTCAACCTGCAGGAGCGGAAGAGCGTCGAGCTCGCGCGCGCGCTCGCCATGGCGCCGAGCGTGGTGCTGATCGACGAGGCGATGAGCGGCCTCAACCCCACCGAGATCGAGGAGTCGATGCGCCTCATCCGGCGCGTGCGCGACGAGACCGGCGTCACCATCATCTGGGTCGAGCACGTGGTGAAGGCGATCATGGCGGTGGTGGAGCGCATCGTCGTGCTCAATTTCGGCGAGGTCATCGCCGCCGGCAGACCGGCCGAGATCGCACGCGACGGCGCGGTGATCGAGGCCTACCTCGGGACGACGGCCTAGCCGTGCTGGTGCGCGTCGAAGCCCTGTACGCCGGCTACGGCGCGACGCCGGTGCTGCGCGACGTCAGTCTCGAGGCGCAGCCCGGCGAAGCGATCGCGGTGATCGGCCCGAACGGCGCCGGCAAGACCACGCTCCTGAAAGCGATCGTGGGCATGCTGCGCCCGACCAGCGGCACCGTGCGCTACGAGGACCGCTATCTCACCGCCCTGCGCGCGTATCAGGTGGCGCGCCTGGGCCTGGTCTACGTGCCGGCGGAGCGCGAGCTGTTCCCGACCATGACGGTGCTCGAGAACCTCGAGCTCGGCGCCTACCGCAACGTGCGCGCAGCGGCGCTGCAGCTCGGCTACATCTTCGGACTGTTTCCGCGCCTCAAGGAGCGCAGCCGCCAGCTCGCCGGCACGCTCTCGGGCGGCGAGCAGCAGATGCTCGCCATCGGCCGCGCGCTGATGGGCGGCCCGAAGGTGCTGCTGCTCGACGAGCCCTCGACCGGCCTCGCGCCGAAGGCGGTCGCGGAGCTGTACCGCAATCTGTCGCAGCTCAAGTCGGCCGGCCTGACCATCATCGTCACCGAGCAGCAGGTGCGGCTCGCGCTCTCGCTCACCGACCGCGCCTACGTGCTCGAGCAGGGCTCGGTCCGCCTTTCCGGGCGCTCGAGCGATCTCCTCGGCGATCCTTCGATCAAGAAGGCGTACCTGGGCGTAGCCTGAATGACGGCGATCCTCTTCGACGGCATCGTCCAGGGCCTGCAGCTCTCGCTGCTCGCGGTCGGCATCACTCTGATCTACGGCCTGGGCGGGGTGCTCAACCTCGCGCACGGCCAGTTCGCCGTCGTAGGCGGCGTCGCCGCCGCGCTTCTGCTGCAGCTAGGGATCAACCCCGTGCTCGCCTCGCTGGGCGGAATCGCCAGCGCCGGAGCTCTTGGCTTCGCCGTCGACCGCACGCTGCTGCTTCCGGCGTACCGCTACCGCGGCGAGGAGCGCCTGCTCCTCGGGCTGATCCTCACGCTCGGCTTCTCGTTCGTGATCGACGGCTTGCTCAACTGGAAATTTCCCGAGTTCTCGCTCACCTTCCAGCTTCGGGTGCCGCTGGTCGAGCTCGGCGGCATCTCGATGCGCACTGCGAGCCTCGCCGCGTCGCTCATCGCGCTGGCGGTCTTCGCCGCGCTGTTCGCGTTCCTCAAGCTGACGCTGCTGGGCAAGAGCATCCGCTCGATCATCGAAAACGAGGTCGGCGCCGAGCTCTGCGGCATCGACCCGTCGCGCACCCGCACCCTGATCGTGTGCCTCGCGGCGATGATGGCCGGGGTGGCGGGCGTGACGCAGGGCCTCTTTTCCTCGCTCGGCGCCGAGATGGGGCCCGAGTTCACCATCCTGGGCCTGCTGGTCGCGGTGGTGGGCGGCGTGCGCAGCATCAACGGCACGCTCGCGGCGGGCATCCTCCTCGGCATCGTGAACGCCTTCGCGAGCCACTATGTCGGCGCCTACGTCGCCTACATCATTCTTCTCTCGTTCGCCATGGCGACGATCCTCGTGCGCCCGGCGGGGCTGCTCGCGCGCTTCACATGAAGAAGTACGCCGACATCGGGGCCCTCACGCTGGTGCTGGCGCTCGTGCCGGCCGCGGCGGGCGGCAGCCCCTACTACCTGCGGCTCGCCACGCTCGCGCTGGTGTACATGGCCTGGACGGTCGCTTTCAACCTGATCTTCGGCCACACCAAGCAGCTTTTCCTCTGCCTCAACGCGCTGGCGGGAACCGCCGGTTATGTCGCGGTCGTAATGGCAAAGCAATTGGATTGGTCGCCTTGGCTCACGGTGCCGATCGGCGTCGCCGCGGCCGCGGGCCTCGGGGCGCTCTTCAGCTACGTCTCGGTGCTGCGCGGGCTGGGCGTCATTTTCGTGGGCATCGTGACGCTCGCGTTCTCGCTCATCTTCCACAACCTGGTGCTCGGCCTGCGCCAGCTCACCAACGGCGAGACCGGCCTGGTGACCCGCGGGCTCGGCTTCCCGCTGCTCGAGCAGCCGCTCCCGAGCTACTACATCTTCCTCGCCGCGCTGCTCGCCGCGCTCCTCGTGTACCACTGGCTGATGAGCTCGAAAAGCGGCATGGCGTTCCGCGCGCTCTCGGACGACGAGCTCACCGCCGAGCTCTCGGGCATCGACGTCACGCGGTACAAGGTGCTCGCCGCGGCGGTGGCTTCGGCGATCCTCGGGCTGACCGGCGCCCTCTTCGCGTTCTACAACGGCATCGTCAGCCCGAGCGTGTTTTCCTTCGTCGGGATCGACATCCCGGTGCTGATCGCGCTGCTGCTCGGCGGCATGCGCACGCGCCTGGGCCCGATAGTGGGCGCGGTCGCATTCGCGCTGATCGAGGAGCTGGTGCGCCCGTGGGGGCAGCTCAACGTGCTGGTCTACGGCGTGCTGCTGATCGTGCTGTTCACCACGTTCCGCGAGGGCATGGTTCCCGTGCTCAAGCAGGCCTTTCAAGCATTCCCTGCCCTCGCCCGCCGACTACGGCCACCTCCCGCGTTCGGGTCGAAACCGGACAATTAGCTAGCGCCGCTTCTCGAGGAACGCGCGCACCCGCCGCTGCGTCTCGTCCTGCGCGAGAAGCCTGGCGGTCGCCTCGAGCTCCCTTTCATAGCCGTTCGCCTCGCCGATGCAGGCTTTCGCTTCGGCAAGCGCGGCGGCAGGCAGCGCGGCGATGTCGCGCGCGATCGCACGCGCCCGCTCCGGAAGCTCCTTCGCCGGCACGGCCCAGTGCACCACACCGAGCGCGGCGGCTTGCGCCCCGGTGATCACTTCGGCGCCCAGGATCAGCCGCTTCGCGACCGCTTCGCCGGCGATGCGCGGCAGGCGCTGCGTGCCGCCCGCGCCGGGGATCAGGCCCAGGCGCGGCTCGGGCAGGCCGAGGCGCGCCTCCTCGGCGGCGATCCTCAAGTCGCAGGCGAGCGCGAGCTCGAGACCGCCGCCCAGGCAGCCAGCGCCGATTTCAGCGAGCGTCACCAGCGGCAGCCGCTCGAGGCGCGCGAGCACGCGCTGGATCTCTCGCACGAAGGCGACCATGCGCTTGCGTCCCTCGGGCGTGTCGAAGCGGCTGCGCATCAGCTCGAGATCCGCGCCGGCGCAGAACGCCTTCTGGCTGGAGCGGATGAGGAGCACCGCGGTGTCTTGCAGTTGATCGAAAATTCCCTCCAGGCGGGCGAGCCAGTCCTCGTCGATCGCGTTGACCGGCGCGCGCGCGAGCGTCGCGACGGCGAGCGGCCCCTCGCGTTCCAGCGTGATCATCGTGGGAGGATGGCAAGAGGGCTCGGTCTCGGGTTTGATTCAGATCAAAGCGCCCCGCTCCCGTGAGCCGAGAATCAAGCCATGCTGCTGGAATCGGGCACGCTGGCAGAGCACCATCGGCGCTGCGACGCGCTGTTCACGGCGGCGCGCGAAGCCGCCGCGGCCGGCAGGCCGCAGGGCCTGATCGCGCGCGTGGGCGAGCTGCGCGAAGCGATCCTCAGCCATTTCCGCTACGAAGAAGAGCACGTCTTCCCGCTTTACGAGCAGGGCAGCGGCCTCGAAGGCGCCACCGAGTGGCTGTGCGCGCAGCACGACGACATGCGCGGCATGCTCTGGATGCTGGGCACGCTCTCCGCGGAGACCGAGCTGCAGCGCTACCGGGCCGACCTCGCCGCGCTGCAGGCGGCCTTCGACGCGCATGCCGCAGACGAAGAGACCCGCATGTACCCGGTGTTCGAACGAATGCTGCGGAAGTGAAGCCATGGCATTGATGATCACCGCCGAGTGCACCGCGTGCGACGCCTGCAAGCCGGTGTGCCCCAACGAGGCGATCGCCGCCGGCGAGCCTTACGTGATCGACGCGCTGCGCTGCACCGAGTGCGTCGGCGCGGAAGACGAGCCGCAGTGCAAGCTCGTCTGCCCGGTCGCCAACTGCATCGTGCCGAACCCCGACTTCAGCGAGACGCGCGAAGAGCTACTGGAGAAGTACGGGACGCTGCACGGCTGAAAGGGCCTTCGCGAGCTCGCGCAGCACGAATTTCTGGATCTTGCCGGTCGGGGTTCGCGGCATCTCGGCGAGCACCTCCAGCCGCTCGGGCCAGAAGTGCTTGGAGAACCCTTCCTGTGCAAGATGCTGCGTCAGCTGAGCCAGGCTCAGCGATTGACGAGCTCTTAGCGTGACGTAAGCGCACGCGCGTTCCTGCAGCCTCGGATCGGGCATCGCCACCACGGCGGCGTCGGCGACCTGCGGCATGCGGTAGAGCGCGGCCTCGATCTCGACCACCGGGATGTTCTCGCCGCCGCGGATGATGACGTCCTTGCTGCGGCCGCAGATGCGCAGGTAGCCCTCGGCGTCCATGCGCGCGAGGTCGCCGGTGTCGAACCAGCCCTCCTCGTCCAGCCGGTACAGCGCCGGGCGCTTGAGGTAGCCGACGAAGAGCGAGGCGCCGCGCACCTGCAGCGCGCCGATCGTGCCGCTCGGCGCTTCGCGCCCGTCCGCGCCCACCACGCGTACCTCGCCGTTCGGCAGCGCGCAGCCGTCCGACTCGGCGGTGCGGCTGCCGTCGTGCGGCGTGCAGGTGACGCTGCCGCACTCGGTCATGCCCCAGGACGCCGCGACGGCCAGGCCGAGCCGGTCGTGCGCGGCCTGCACCACCGCCGGCGGGATCGGTGCCCCGGCGCTCGCGAATACGCGCAGGGTCGGGAGCTTCGCGTTTCCTTCCACCAGGTCGGCGAGGAACGGCGTCGCGGCGAAGGCGAAGGTGGCGTTGTTCTCCTGGATGAGCTGCGCCGCGCGTGCCGCGCGCCACAGGTCGAGCAGCACGATCGGCACGCCGAGCACGAGCGACATCAGCATGCCGTACATGAAGCCGAGCTGGTGCGCGAGCGGCGAGGGCATGAAGATCACATCGCGTGCGCCAAGCCGCAGGTGGCGGGGGAACACCGCGACCGCGCTGAGCAGCGTGTTGGAGGTGTGCAGCACCCCTTTCGACTCGCCGGTCGTGCCCGAGGTGTAGAGGAGCTGGGTGACGTCGTCGGGCCGCAGGCGCGCGCCGCGCAGGAACGCCTCGCTTGGACTTCCGAAATCGAGCCCCAGCACTTTCATGCCCGGCAGCTCGGCGGCGAGCTCGCGCGCAAGCGCGCCGTGGTCGAAGCCGCGGAAACGCTCGGGCGTGATGAGCACGCGCGACTCGGCGAGGCGCAGCATGAACGAGAGCTCGCGGCGGCGGAAGATCGGCATCAGCGGGTTCGCCACCGCCCCCAGGCGCACGGTGGCGAGGTAGAGCGCGACGAGCTCCCACCAGTTCGGCAGCTGGAACGACACCACGTCGCCGGGGCCGACACCCGCGTCCTCGAGGGTGCAGGCCGCGGCCGCGGCGCGGTGCGCGAGCTGGCGCCACGTCAGGCGCGTCTCGGCTTCGTCCTCCACGCGCCAGGCGACGAGCGCAGTCGCGTCGGGCTTCTGATCCACCCACTGGTCGAGGTAATCGGTGATGACGCGTCCAGGCCAGAGCCCGCGCGCCTTTTCGCGCGCCAGCCGCGCTTCAGTGAGCGCCAAGCCTTCCATGGCACAGCCTCCTGAGGTTCCCCTCGTACACTGCATGGCGCGCCTCGGGCGCGAGCTCGAGGCGCTCGATGACCTTGAGCGTCTCCCGGATGTACATCCGCCCGCCCTCGGGATCGAACGGCGCGTCCGACGCGAACACGGTCTTGTCCACCCCGAAGAACGCGAGGCCGCATTTCGTCGCCTCGAGCGCGCCGAAGAGCGCGGTGTCGGCGTAGAAGTTGCGGAAGTAGTCGAGCGGCCTCCTGCCTTTTTCTTTCATCTCCTTCGTGATCACCGTGTAGTCTTCATCGGAAGTGCGCGTTCCGAGCTGGTCCCAGCCCGGGCCGACGCGGCCTTCGAAGTACGGGATCATCCCGCCCATGTGATGCGTGATCAGCTTGAATCCCGGATGGCGGTCGAACAGGCCGCCGAACACCATGTGCGCCATCGCCACGCTGGTTTCGTACGGCCAGCCGAGCGTCCACCAGATCTCGTAGTGGCTTTTCTTCTCGCCCCGGTAGTCGGCGGAGTCGGCGCCGCGCGCCGGATGCAGCCACACCGGCAGGTCGTAGCGCGCCATGAGGTCGAAGAGCGGCAGCGTGTGCTTCGCGTACAGCGGCCGGCCGTTGATGTTGGTGAAGACCTGCACGCCGAGCGCGCCCAACTCTTGAATCGATCGTTCCGCTTCGCGCGCCGAAGCTTCGACGTCATTCATGGGCAGCGAGGCGGCGAAGCCGGCGAAGCGCCCGGGATATCGGCGCACAAGCTCGGCCATGCCGTCGTTGGCGATTCGCGCCAGATCGACAGTTGTTTCTTCCGGAAACGCTTCTATCGGCGGCGAGCCGATCGTGAGCACCTGCCGGTAGTCGTCGTCGAACTCGTCCATGATGCGCAAGCGCGCATCGAGCTCGACGATGCTCGGAATGGCGCGCACGCGCTTGTGCATGTCGCGCCCGTCGGGCAGCGCGCGCAGCATCCGGTCCCAGAACGCCTTCGGGAAGATGTGGGTGAAGGCATCGATCTTCATTTCGCCCCCTTCAGCACGGCCCCGGCGATGACGAGCTTCTGGATCTCGCTCGTGCCCTCGTAGATGCGCAGCGCGCGGATCTCGCGGTACAGGCGCTCCACCACCATGCCCGCCACCACCCCCGCGCCGCCGAAGAGCTGCAGCGCCGAGTCGATCACCTGCTGCGCCGACTCGGTGGCGAAGAGCTTCGCCATCGCCGCTTCCCGCGTGATGCGGCCATTGCCCTTGTCTTTCGCCCAGGCGGCGCGATAGACGAGCAGCGCCGCCGCGTCCACGGCGAGCGCCATGTCGGCGAGGCGCGCCTGCGTGAGCTGGAACTCGGCGAGCGCTTTGCCGAACACCTGGCGGCTCTTTACGCGCGCGAGCGCCTCGTCGAGCGCGCGCCGCGCCAGCCCGAGCGCCGCCGCGCCGACCGTGGTGCGGAACACATCCAGCGTCGCCATGGCGATCTTGAATCCCTGCCCCGGCGCTCCGATCAGCTCGGCCTTGCTTGCCGAAAGCTCGAGGGTGGCGAGCGGGTGCGGCGCGATGGTCTCGATCCGATTCTTGATCTTCAGAGCCTCTGCATCGACGATGAATGCGGACAACCCCTCGTCGGCGGCCTTCGCGAACACTACGTAGTGATCCGCGATGCCGCCGTTCGAGATCCAGGTCTTCGTGCCGTCCAGCACCCACAGGCTGCCGTCGCGCCGCGCCCGCGTGGCGATGGCCCCGACGTCGCTGCCGGCTTGCGGCTCCGAAAGCGCGAACCCCGGGATTTTTTTGCCGTGGATGACCCCGGGGAGATATTTCTTCCTTTGCGAGCTGGAACCAAACAGCGAAATCGGCCCGGTGCCCAGGCCCTGCATGGCGAACGCGAAGTCGGCGAGCGCATCGCGCCGCGCGAGGATGTCGCGCGACAGCGCGAGGCTCGTCACGTCGAAGCGCCCGCCCTCCTCCAGCACGCAGCAGCGTCGGAGCAGCCCCGCTTCGCCGAGCTTCCG
>Ga0134127_10001410_pt1 | contig 17887 bp, 21 predicted proteins | sample KB31753_FD_96459 | JGI IMG/M metagenome (GOLD analysis project Ga0134127, IMG submission 96459) | Terrestrial soil microbial communities with excess Nitrogen fertilizer from Kellogg Biological Station, Michigan, USA - KB3-175-3 | ecosystem: Environmental > Terrestrial > Soil > Unclassified ... | reverse complement strand
CGCGGGCGGCGGCGACCCGGTGCTCTACCAGCACATCTTCTGGTTCTTCGGCCACCCCGAGGTGTACATCATCGCGCTGCCCGCCTTCGGCGTGGTGTCCCAGGTGATCCCGGCCTTCTCGAGAAAGCCGCTGTTCGGCTATGCCTCGATGGTCTACGCCACCTCGGCCATCGCGATCCTGTCGTTCATCGTCTGGGCGCACCATATGTATACGGTGGGGATGCCGGTGCAGGGACAGCTGTTCTTCATGTACGCGACCACGCTGATCGCGGTGCCGACCGGGGTCAAGGTGTTCAACTGGGTGGCGACCATGTGGAAGGGATCGCTCAGCTTCGAGACGCCGATGCTGTTCGCGATCGGCTTCCTGTTCCTGTTCACGCTGGGCGGCTTCACCGGCCTGGTGCTGTCGCTGGTGCCGATCGACATCCAGCTGCATGACACCTACTACGTGGTGGCGCATTTCCACTACGTGATGGTGGCCGGCGCGCTGTTCGCGGCCTTTGCCGGGGTCTATTTCTGGTTCCCGAAATGGACCGGCAAGATGTACGACGAGACGCTCGGCAAATGGCACTTCTGGCTGACGATGATCTTCTTCAACATGGTCTTCTTCGTGCAGCACTTCCTCGGCCTGGCCGGCATGCCGCGGCGCATCCCCGACTACCCGCTGATGTTCGAGACCTGGAACAAGATCAGTTCGATCGGCGCCTTCGGTTTCGGCCTGACGCAGCTGTTGTTCCTTTACCTCATCCTGAAGGCGATCCGGAGCGGCGAGAAGGCCCCGCAGAAGCCCTGGGAAGGCGCGGACTCGCTCGAGTGGACGCACCTGCCGACGCCGGTGCCGTATCACACCTTCGAGACGCCGCCGGTGCTGAAATAACGCGCCGCGTGAACCGCAACACCAAGACGGCGCTGCTGCTCGCGATGATCTCGCTGACGACGTTCTGCCTGATCATCGCGAAGTATTACTTCATCAAGCCATGACGCCCCGGGCCATCGTTTCATGAGTCCCGAGCAGACCCAAGACAACCGGCGCATGTTCACGCGGCTGTCGATCGTCGCGGTGTTCATGTTCGGTTTCGGCTACGCGCTGGTGCCGTTCTACGACAGGATCTGCGCGGCGCTCGGCGTCAATTCGCTGGAAGCACGCGCCGAACCGGTGGCCAACACCCAGGTCGACCTGACGCGGACGCTGAGCATCGAGTTCGACGCCAATTCCCACGGCATGCCCTGGAGCTTCCGGCCCGTGGTGCGGCACATGCAGGTGCATCCCGGCCAGCTGGTGCAGGTCGAATACGAAGTGTCCAACGTGCGCAGCGCCGTCGTGACCGGCCAGGCCGTCGTCAGCTACGGCCCGGCGCTTGCCGGGCGCTTCGTGCGCAAGCTCGAATGCTTCTGTTTCTCCCAGCAGACGCTGGCCGCGGGCGAGACGCGCCGCATGCCCGTGAGCTTCGTGGTCGACGCAACGCTGCCCGCGGACATCAATACGCTCACGCTGTCCTACACTTTCTTCGAAGTCGCGGGCAAGAGCTGATGGAGGCTGCCACGCGCAGGGCATCCTTCGTCGACACCGTGAAAACGGTGCTGGCGGGCGCCATCGGCATCCGCCGCAAGGCCGACCACGAGCGCGCGCCGCTCAATCCGGTGCATCTGGTGATCGCGGGAGTGCTGTTCGCCGTGCTGTTCGTATTCACTTTGCTCACGATCGTGAAGATCGTGCTGAGCTAGGCCCAGGGAGATCAAGATGGAACATGGAGCATCCGCCACGACCCGCCAGGCGCATTACCACGTGCCGCAGCCCATGCCCTGGCCGATCATCGGCGCGTTCGCGCTGTTCTGCATGGCGCTCGGGTCGGTATTCCTTTTCAACGGCACGAGCGCCGGGTGGACGGGCATCGCGCTGGGCTTCATGGTCCTGCTCTACATGATGTTCCGCTGGTTCGGCGACGTGATCCGCGAATCCGAAGCGGGCAAGTACGGCCGCTGGGAAGACCTGTCGTTCCGCTGGGGCATGAGCTGGTTCATTTTTTCCGAGGTGATGTTCTTCGCCGGCTTCTTCGGCGCTCTCTTCTGGGCGCGCGTCATGTCGGTGCCCGACCTCGCCAGCCTGGATCACAACACCTACCTGTGGCCGGACTTCACCAGCCACTGGCCGTCCGCCGGCCCCGGCTTCGAGGAGAAGTTCACGCCGATGGCGGCCTGGGGGCTGCCGGCCCTGAATACCGTGCTGCTCCTGTCGTCGGGGGTGACGATCACGCTGGCACACTGGAATCTCATCGCCAACAACCGCGCCAAGCTGCTCCTCTGGCAAGGGCTGACGATCCTGCTGGGCGTAGCGTTCCTGATCTGCCAGGCGATTGAGTACTCGCATGCCTACTCGGAGCTCAACCTGAAGCTCACCACGGGTGCCTACGGCACGACGTTCTTCATGCTCACCGGGTTCCACGGCTTCCACGTCACCTGCGGCGCCATCATGCTGACGGTGATCTGGTTCCGCTGCCTGTCCGGCCACTTCAAGCCGGAGCACCACTTCGCCTTCGAGGGCGTGGCCTGGTACTGGCACTTCGTCGACGTGGTCTGGCTGGGACTCTTTATCTTCGTTTACTGGCTCTAGAGTTTTCCGGGAATCAGTCCGAAGTAGTAGCCCGCCATCAGCATCAGGAAAAGCGCGACCGACAGGACGATCCGGACGGTCAGCGCTTTCGCCATCTTCTTCGGATCGTCGCGCCCCTTCGTCATGAAGACCAGCGCGTAGGCGAGGCTGCCGAGGATCAACACCAGCATGGCGATGACGACGTAGCGCATGCCGGCAGGATACTCTTTCCGTCCTCGCGCCTGGGCAGTCGCGCTCGCCGCGGCCGGTTGCGCCGCCGGCATCGGCCTGGGCAACTGGCAGACCGAGCGCGCCGCCGGCAAGCGCGCCGCGGCCGCGGCGCAGGCTCCGCTCACGCTGCGCGGCGAATTGCTGGCGCAACACACGCTCTACCTGCAGAACCGGCCGCATCGCGGCAAGCCGGGCTACTACGTGGTGCAGCCGCTGCGCCAGGCGGATGGCAGGTTCGTCCTGGTGCTGCGCGGCTGGAGCGCAGTCAACGCGCTGCCGCCGATGCCCCGCGGCGACGTCATCCTGGAGGGTGTGCGCAGGCAAGGCCTGCCGCGCATCTACCAGGCAGGCGACGAGCCCGCCGCGGGCAACGTGCGCCAGAACATGACGCTCGGCGAATACGCCGCATGGTCGGGCCTTTCGCTGGAGCCCTATGTCATCGAGCAGCACTCGGGCCTGGTGGTGACCCAGCCTCCCGCGCCGCCCGACTCCCTGGCGCGCGACTGGCCGCGGGCGGATGCGGGCGCGGACAGGAACGAGAGCTACGCGCTGCAGTGGTATAGCCTCGCCGCGCTTTCGCTTATCCTGTTTTTTGTCCTGAATCTGAAAATTGGAAAACGAGAATCCTGAAAGGCGGCGGCGCGGGCGCCTGAAGCTCGCCTTGCTCGCGGCGTTTTTCCTGCTGCCGATCGGCGCCAGCTGGGTCGCCTGGCATTTCGACCTTGTTCCCGGCGTCGCCGGAAACTACGGCACGCTTCTTACGCCGCGTCCGGCGGCGCTGCCGCCGCTCGCCGCGTTGAAGGGCAAGTGGGTACTGGTGCAGTTCGACGGCGGCGCCTGCTCCGCCGCCTGCGAACGCAAGCACTACTTCATGCGGCAGGTGCGCCGCGCGCAAGGCAAGGAAATGGCGCGCATCGAAAGGCTGTGGCTGATTACCGACGCGGCGCAGCCGGCGCCGGCGCTGCTTGCGGCAATCGACGGCACCGTGATATCCGGCGATGGCGCCGCGCTGGCGGCGTCGTTTCCGGCCGAGCGCGCCGTGAGCGAACACATCTACCTGGTGGATCCGCTTGGCAACCTGATGATGCGCTTTCCACCGGATCCGGATCCTTCGCGCGTCATCAAGGACCTGAAGCACCTGCTCAAGTTCTCCGGCTTCGGCTGACATGCTAAAATTTTTTGCCGTGCCTTCCGAATCTCTGACGGGATCCTCGTCCCGGATTTCCTCGTTCGTCGCGCTCACCAAGCCGCGCGTCGTGTCGCTGATTGTCTTCACGGCAGTGATCGGCATGCTGCTCGCGTCTCCCGGCATGGTGCCCCTGCAACTCCTGTTGGCGGGGACTGCCGGCATCGCGCTGGTGGCCGGCGCGGCGGCGGCGGTAAATTGCCTGGTCGAGCAGAAGATCGACGCCCGCATGCGCCGTACGAGCTGGCGGCCGCTGCCGCGCGGCGAGCTGACGGCGCTGCAAACCGTGGTGTTTGCGGGTGCGGTGGGCGGATTCGGCCTGTGGATACTGCTCCACTTCGTCAACGCGCTCACGATGTGGCTGACGCTCGCCACCTTCGTCGGCTATGCGGTGGTCTACACGGTGATCCTGAAGCCCCTCACGCCGCAGAACATCGTCATCGGCGGCGCCTCCGGGGCGATGCCGCCCGTGCTGGGCTGGGCTGCGGTGACCGGAGAGGTCACGACCGAAGCGATGCTGCTGTTCCTGATCATCTTCGCGTGGACCCCGCCGCATTTCTGGTCGCTGGCGCTGTACCGCACCGAGGATTACGCCAGGGCGGGCGTGCCGATGCTGCCGGTGACGCACGGCAAGGACTACACGCGGCTGCAGGTGCTGCTCTACACGCTGATCCTGTTCGGCGTCTCGCTGCTGCCGTACGCGGTGCGCATGAGCGGCTGGATCTACCTGCTGGCAGCGACCGTGCTCGGCCTGGTTTACATCGGCTACGCGCTGCGCATCCACCTCGCCTACAGCGACCGCCTCGCGCGCAGCTGCTTCCGCTATTCGATCGTGTATCTCGCCGCGCTCTTCGCCGCGCTGCTCGTTGACCACTACCTGGCGTTTTAGCCTCCTCCTTGCGGTGCTGCTCGCCGCGTGCAGCCCGGAAGCGCCGAATTTCCGCAGCACCGACATCACCGGCGCGGACTTCGGCAAGGAGCTCGCGCTCACCGGACACGACGGCAAGCCGCGCACGCTTGCGGACTTTCGCGGCCGGACGACGGTCCTGTTCTTCGGCTACACGCATTGCCCCGACATCTGCCCGACGACGCTGGTCGAGTTAGCGGGGGTAATGAAGGCTCTCGGCAAGGATGCCGAACGCGTGCAGGTGCTGATGGTCACCGTGGATCCGGAGCGGGACACGCCGGAGGTGCTCTCGAAATACGTGCCTGCTTTCGACCCGCGCTTTCTCGGCCTCTACGGCGACGCAGCGGCGACGCAGCGCGCGGCAAAGGAGTTCAGGATTTTCTACGAGAAACGCGCCGGCTCCACGCCCTCCGCCTATACCGTCGATCACAGCGGCCAGGGATACGTCATTGACGCGCAGGGCCGGCTGCGCCTGATGGTGCGCCACGACCGCATCGCGCAGGATCTGGCTGAAGATCTGCGCGTATTGCTGAGGGGATGACGGGCGATTCGCGGGCTTTCGGCAAAATTGTGTGCGGAAGCGCACTACCGCTCCCGGCCGTACCGACGCACTCCCCGATTCGGGTGTAGAAGCGTCAACGGAGGTACGGGTGCGAATTGCGACTACGGCATTGTCATCGGCGGCGATCTGCGTGCTGCTGGTCGCCGCAGCGGCCGCCGCGGAGCTGGGATTTTCGCGCAGCATGACGCCGGGATTGATAGCGCATCGGGAGAAACAGTTTGGCGCGGGCGCGCGAGCGCGCCTGGAAGGCTGGAAATCCTTCGTCGGCCAGGCCACGGCGTCAGAGACCGGGGCGCGCCCGGCGGCCGAGGCGCGCCTGCTGCGTGCAGTGAACGGATTTTTCAACCGGGTTCCGTCGATGACGGATCTTGCGCATTGGGGCGTCGAGGACTACTGGGCGACGCCGTCCGAATCCCTCGCCAGCAACGGCGCCGACTGCGAGGACTACGCGATCGCCAAGTACTTCACGCTCAAGGAGCTGGGCGTGCCGATCGCGCGTCTGCGCCTGGTGTACGCCAAATCGACGCGTTCACGCGAGGCGCACATGGTGCTTGCGTACTATCCGGACCCGCGCGCCGATCCGCTCATCCTGGACAACTTGCAAGGCAGCATCGAATCCGCCTCCGAGCGATCCGACCTGATTCCGGTGTATACCTTCAACGATGAGGAGTTGCTGTGGCCGCAGGCAGGCGGAAGCACGGTCCGGTTGAGCGCCGCATCGAACCGGAAGTGGAAGGACGTGCTGGATAAGCTCGAGCGCGAGCTGACGCTATGACCCTGCGCCGGCAGCTGATCACCGCAGTTTCACTGTTGTTTTTTGTTTTGCTCGCGGGCGTCGAAGCGATCTACCTCTTCAATGCGCGCGCCCAGCTGCAGCAGCAGCTCGGATCGCAGGCGCAGGATTCCGCCACGGCGCTCGCGCTGCGCCTGGCGCTGCTGCGCGACCTGTCGGACGAGGTGATGGTCGAAACGATCGTCAATCCGGTGTTCGACCGCGGCTACTTCCGGGAGATCGCCGTGGTGTCGACGGACGGGCGCGCGGTGGTGCGCAAGGTCCTGCGGCCGTCGCCGGGCGATGTGCCCGAGTGGTTCACGCAGCTCCTGCCGATCGAGGCGCCCGGGGCGCAGTCGCTCATCAGTTCGGGCTGGCGCGAGCTGGGCCGCGTGGTGGTGCAAAGCCAGCCGAATTTCGCCTACCAGCAGCTCTGGCACGCGGGCGTGCAGGCCATCGCGCTGCTGCTCGCCGCGTACCTGCTCGCCATCGCGGCGACAACCGCGTTCCTCGCTATGCTGCTGCGGCCGCTGCAGGAAATCGAGCGGGCGGCGGTGGCCATCGGCGAGCGCAATTTCAGGACCATCTCACTCATGCCACGCGCGCGGGAACTGGCCCGCGTGGTGAGTGCCATGAACGACATGTCGGGCCGGATCCGGCAGATGCTCGAGGAGGAATCCGGGCGCGCGGAAGCCCTGCGCCGCGAGGCCTTTATCGACCCGGTGACCGGCCTCTACAACCGCCGCGGCTTCCAGCGCCAGCTGCAGTCGCTCATCAAGTCGAAGGGCGACGTCTACTCCGGAGCCCTGGCGCTGGTCGAAATCTCCAGTTTCGGGCAATTCAATGCCGCAGTCGGTTACAAGCGCGGCGACGACGCGCTCGCGCTGCTCGGCGGCGCGCTCGCCAAGGCCTGCGAGGGCAAGGCGGCCGTGTACGGACGCCTGGGCGGCGCGGGCTACTCCTTTGCCGCGATCAACATCGGCACCGCGGAGCTGGAAGGCCTGGTGAACGGCGTGTGCCGGCAGTTCGGCATGATCCTCGCGGAGCAGGGCGCTGAACACCGGCTGGGCTACCACTGCGGCGTGACGCGCTGCGACGGAGCATTGCCGGAATTCTCGGCCCTGATGTCCGCGGCGGACCACGCGGTGCAGCGGGCGCGGGAAAAGGGCGACAACCAGCACGAGATCGAGGCGTTCGACGTCGCCGTTGCCGAAGGTTCCCAGGCCTGGCGCGCGCGCATCGAGCAGGCCCTGGACGAGAGACGGTTCGCGCTGTTCGCGCAAAACGCCTTCGGCCTGCCGGGCCGTACGCCGGCGCACAGCGAAGTGACCGTGCGCATGCTCACCAGCGACGGCGAGCCGATCCCCGCGGCGCAGTTCCTGCCGATGGCCGCGCGCCATGGGCTGATTGCGCGCCTCGACTGCGTGGTGGTCGAGAAACTCCTCGATTACCTGTCGAAGGGCGCGGCGGGCACGCCGGTGATGGCGATCAACATTTCGTCTCACACGATCGCCGATCCGGAGGCGACGCGCCGGATCCTCGGCCTGCTCGACGCGAGAAAGAGCCTCGCGGGCCGGCTGGTGTTCGAGATGACCGAGTTCGGCGCCATGCACGAATGGACGCTGGCGCAGCGCTTCAGCGAAGAGGTGCGCCGCCGCGGCGCGCGCTTTGCGCTGGACAATTTCGGCCTGCTGCAGGAATCGCTGATGCTGGTGAATGCCCTGCGGCCGCATTACATCAAGCTTTCCGCGGGCTACTCGCGGGAGCTGGCGCGAAACGCGGACTGCCGGTTCCTGGTCGCTTCGCTTGTCAAGATCGCGCGGGCGCTCGACATCGGCATATTCGCGCAGGCGGTCGAAGACGAGTCGCTGGTGCCGCTGCTCCAGGAACTGGAGATCTCCGGTTACCAGGGATACGCTACGGAGGTGCCGGTGAGGATCGCGTGAGCACGGTGTCCCGATGAGCGGCTCGGCCTCGGCGCGGGAATTCAGCCGCTACCTGGATGCGATCGTAGAGCTCACGCGCCAGCAGGATTCGCAGGAGCTGCTGGGCGCGCTGCTGGGGACCTTGAGCAAGAGCGTCCAGGCGCGGCGCGTGAGCATGTTCGCGCTTTCCAATCCCGATCACGATTCGGATTTCAACGAAAGCAATATCCAGCACGCGATGGTCACCGATCTTTTCGATGCCGAGTTCGGCGAACCGCGCCGCCTGGGCGACGATCCGGACCTGGTGGCCAGCGTCTGCAGCGGCAAGGTCTTGAGCCGGGAAACGCCCGGCGGCCGCCGCGTCGTTTTCCCCATTGCCGGCCGCCGGCATGTGCGCGCGCTGCTTGTAATCGAGGAGCGGGGCGGCGAATCGCTGCCCCACGACCTGCTGGCGAAGCTGCTGCAGGTCTACAGCAACCAGACGATGATGCTGTCGCGCTCGGAGCTCGACCCGCTGACCGGCCTCTACAACCGCCAGACCTTCGATGACCGCATCCGGCGCGTGGCGCAGCGCGCCGCGGCGCGGCGCCGCGCCGCCGACGGCCCGGTCGCGGCGGGCATCTGTTTCGCGCTATTCGACATAGACCACTTCAAGCAGGTCAACGACCAGTTCGGGCACCTGTACGGGGACGAGGTGCTGACGCTGCTGGCGCGCCTCATGGTCCAGTCGTTTCGCCACGAAGACCACTTGTTTCGCTACGGCGGCGAGGAGTTCGCGGTGGTGCTCGCCAACGCGGACCTGGCGATCGCAGGCGCCGCGCTGGAGCGGTTCCGTCGCACGGTGGAGGCATTCGCCTTCCCGCAGATCGGCCACAAGACGGTGAGCATCGGGTTCACCGCGCTGGATGCGGGCCAGGGCGTCGAACGGGCGGTGATGTGCGCCGACAAAGCGCTCTACTACGCCAAGAACCACGGGCGCAACCAGACGCACTGCTACGAAGCGCTGGTTGCCGAGGGCAGGCTCGAGCCCGTCACCCAGACCAAGGGTGACGTCGAGCTTTTTTAGTCCCTAGCCTGCGGCAGCGCTCAGCAGGCGCGGAGCGCCTTGCGCCTGAAGGACGGTCTTCATCTTTTGCATCGCCTTCGCCTCGAGCTGGCGAATGCGTTCCGCCGAAACCTTGAACTCAGCCGCCAGGTCGTGCAGCGTGGCGCCGTCCTTTTCCCTCAGCCAGCGCGCCTCGACGATGCGCCGGCTGCGGGGATCGAGCGCCTGCAGCGCGCTGCGCAGGCCGGCCGCGTCGACGTTGCCGTCTTCTGCGGCTTCCAGCACGCGCGACGGCTCGGCCTCGGGGTCGGCCGCGAGGTAGTGCACCGGCGCATAGGCCGCCTCGTCATCGTTGTCGTCGGCTTCGAAGGCAATATCCTGCCCCGCAAGCCGGGTTTCCATCTCCATGACTTCCTCGGGCTTGACCTTGAGCGTCGTCGCCACGTTCCTGATTTCGTCGGCCGTGAGCGGCGCGAGCCCGCGCTTCATCGAGCGCAGGTTGAAAAACAGCTTGCGCTGCGCCTTGGTGGTGGCGACCTTCACCAGCCGCCAGTTGCGCAGGATGTGCTCGTGAATCTCGGCCTTGATCCAGTGGATCGCAAACGACACCAGTCGCACGCCGCGCGCCGGATCAAAGCGCTTCACCGCCTTCATCAGGCCGATGTTGCCTTCCTGGATGAGATCGGCGTGCGGCAGTCCGTAGCCGAGGTAGCCGCGCGCGATCGCCACCACCAGGCGCAGGTGCGACAGCACCAGCTGGCCGGCGGCTTCCAGGTCGTTGCTCTGGCGCAGGCGCGTCGCGAGCGCGCGCTCGTCTTCCGCGCTCAGCATCGGAATCCGGTTGACCGCCTGAATGTAGGCGTCGATGCTGCCGGCCGAAAGCGGGGCCGGGAGCGTCATCGGCAGAGACATCGCAGTCTGCATGGCTTGCCTCCTTGGTTGGGAGAATCTTAGCACTCGAGCTATTTGAGTGCTAACCCTCTCATAGGTTCCCCCACTGGCCTATCCAGAGAGTCCCTATTTTGGCTCGATTTCAAGTAAGTATTTGCTCACTGATAGGAAGGCGCCAAACCACCCGAGGGCGGCTGAAAACAGCACCACGGCGAGCGCGTCGCCCGGCTCAAGAAAGACGAGCCGAAAGGTCGAACCGTAGCTCGATGCCAGCTCGGCAACCCCGACGTTCAGCGCAGCGAGGCTTGCGCCGAGGATCGCGAGGGCTACCAGGCCACCGGCGAGCCCCTGCAGCGCGCCCAGATAAAAGAACGGCCGGCGAATGAAGGCGTCGGTGGCGCCGATCAGCTTGGAAATCTCGATCTCGGCGCGCTGGGTCAGGATCTGCAACCGGATGGTGTTGAAGGTGATGGCGACGAGGCCGAAGGCAAGCAGCGCGGCGAGCAAGGCAATCGCCAGTCGTGCAATGGCGGCCAGCGCGCCCAGCCGCCGCGCCCAGGCGGAATCCACCTGCACATGTGCCACGGCCGGCATGGTGCGCACCTCCGCGGCCAGCGCCTCGAGCGCCGCGGAATCCGGGACCTTCGGGCGCAACACGAACGCGTCGGGCAAGGGGTTGCGGCCGAGCGCCGCGACCACCTCGGCGAGGCCCTCTGTCGCCTGCACTTCCTTGAGCGCCTGTTCGCGCGACACGAAACGCACTTCGCCCAGGCGCGGGTCGGATTTGAGCCGCGCGCCCAGGGCATCGGCTTCCGGCCGCTTGGTGTCGGCGCGCAGGAATACCGACAGCTGCGGCTCGAGCGCCGCGCCCAGCGTGATGCTGCGCAGGCCGGCGAGCAGCGCGTAGCCGCCCGCTGGCAGCGAAAGGGCGATGCCGATCACCAGCGCATTGAGTACCGCTGCCGACTTTTGCGCGGCGAGCTTGCCGAGGGCCGCCGCGATCGCCTGGCGGTGCTGTCGCAGCCAGGTTCTCATTCGACCAGGCGGCCGCCGGCCAGGCGCAGCACCCGGCGCGCGAAGCGTCCGATGAGCGCTTCATCGTGCGTCGCGACGAGCACCGTGACGCCGACCTTGTTGAAATCGGCAAAAATGTCGAGGATCGCCGCGGCCGAGGCCGCGTCCAGGTTGGCCGTGGGTTCATCCGCGATCAGCACCGAGGGCCGGTTGACGACGGCGCGCGCGATGGCGAGCCGCTGCTGCTCGCCGCCCGAGAGCTGGATCGGGTTGGCTTTCTCGCGAGCGAGCAGCCCTACTTTCTCGAGCGCCGCGCGCGCGCGGCGCTCCGCCTCGCGGCCGCCCAGCTCGCTGAACGCGAGCGGCAGCATCACGTTGGCGTGGACGCTGCGGTCGTAGAGCAGCTTCTGGTCCTGGAACACAAGCCCGAGATTGCGCCGCAGGTAGGGCAGCGCGGCACGCTTGAGGGCGCCGACGTTCTGGCCGTTGACCAGCACCGCGCCGCTGCTCGGCCGCTCGATCGCGGGAATCAATTTGAGCAGCGTGGATTTCCCGGCGCCCGAATGGCCCGCGATGAACGCGAATTCGCCCGCCCCGATGGCAAAGGAAACGCCCTTCAAGCCCTCCTGTCCGCCGGGATAGCGCTTGACCACGGCCGAGAAACTAATCAACCAGCGCCTCCACGAACTCGCTTGCGACGAAAGGCTGCAGGTCATCGATACCCTCGCCGACGCCGATGAACAGCAGCGGTATCGGCCTCGATTTGCGGATGCCGAGGATCACGCCGCCTTTCGCGGAGCCGTCCAGCTTGGTCACGATCAGGCCGGTGAGGCCCAGCGCGTCATCGAAGGCCTTCACCTGGGCGATTGCGTTCTGGCCGGTGCCGCCATCGAGCACCAGCAGCGTCTCGTGCGGTGCGCCCGGCATGGCCTTCGCGATCACCCGCTTCACCTTCTTGATCTCCTCCATCAGGTGCAGCTGCGTCGGCAGGCGGCCGGCCGTGTCCGCGATCAGGACATCCGCGCCGCGCGCGGTCGCTGCGCCGATCGCATCGAAGACCACCGCGCCCGGGTCGCCGCCCTGCTGCCCGATCACGGTGACGCCGTTGCGTTCGCCCCAGGCCGCGAGCTGCTCGCGCGCCGCGGCGCGAAACGTATCGCCGGCCGCGAGCATCACCTTCAGGTCCCGGCCCTGCAGCCATTTCGCGAGCTTGCCGATGGAGGTGGTCTTGCCCGAACCATTGACGCCGGCGATGACGATGATGCAGGGCCTGCGCGCGCCGGCATCGAGCCGGCGCTCGAGCGGCGCGAGGCGCTCGAGGAGCGCCGCCTTGAGCGCCGCCTTGAGCGCAGCACCGTCCTCGATGCGCTGCGTCTTTACCCGCTGCCGCAGATCGGCCAGCAGTTCGCCCGTCGCCTCGACGCCGCAATCGGCCGACAACAGCGCGGCCTCGAATTCATCGAACAGCGCCTCGTCGATCTTCCGGCCGCCAAACAGCGTGCCGACGTCGGTTCCGAGCACTTCGCGCGTGCGCGCCAGCCCTGCCTTGAGGCGTGCCGCCCAGGAGGTCGCTGCTAACATGGATGCGTGAATTCTAGCAAAGGCAATCGCGGCGCTGCGGCGGGTTCCTTGCGCGTCATCGGCGGCAAGTATCGCAGCCGCCTGCTGCGCGTGCCGCAGCGCCCCGGCCTGCGCCCGACGCCGGATCGGGTGCGCGAAACGCTGTTCAACTGGCTTGGACAGGACCTGAGCGGCCTCGCCTGCCTGGATCTTTTCGCCGGCAGCGGCGCGCTGGGTTTCGAGGCCGCATCCCGCGGTGCGACGCGCGTCGTGCTGGTGGAGAAGGATCGCGCCGTGGTGGCCGAGCTGGAACGCAGCCGCGCCGCGCTGGGCGCATCCCAGGTAACGATCTTCTGCAGTGACGCCACGGCCCATCTCAAGCGGGAACCGGAGCGATTCGACGTTGTTTTCCTCGATCCGCCGTTCAGGCAGAATGCGTTGCCGGGGATACTCGGCAGCCTCGTGTCACGGCTGGAACCGGATGCGCGCGTCTACGTTGAGTCGGAAGTGCCGGTCGATGTAGCTGCGCCGTGGACGGAATTGAAGCGCGCAAAGGCCGGGCAGGTGAGCTACCAACTTTTGCAATGGGACGGACATGATCAAAGCGGTTTACCCCGGAACGTTTGATCCGCTCACGCGCGGGCACGAGGACCTCGTGCGCCGCGCGAGCCGGTTGTTCGACAACCTGGTCCTCGGCATCGCCGACAGCCGCGCCAAGCGCACCTTCTTCACCTTGCAGGAACGCATCGACATGGCGCGCGAGGTGCTCTCCGACGTGAAGAACCTGAGCGTCGTCGGCTTCACGGGCCTGCTCACCGAGTTCGTGCGCAAGCAGGATGCGCGCGTGGTGCTGCGCGGCCTGCGCGCGGTGTCCGATTTCGAGTACGAATTCCAGCTCGCCGGCATGAACCGCGCGCTCAACCCTGACTTTGAAACCGTCTTTCTCACGCCGGGCGAACAGCACATGTTCATCTCGGCGACGCTGGTGCGCGAAATCGCCACGCTGGGCGGCGACGTATCGAAATTCGTCGATCCGGCGGTGTGCGCGAAACTTACCGCGAAGGTGAAATCTCTAGGAGGTTAGCGCTGGCAGCCGGGGCAGTAGTAGGTCGCCCGTTGCCCCTGCACCACGCGCCGGATCTTCGTGCCGCAACGCCGGCAGTCCTCGCCTTCCCGGTCATAGACCCAGGCGCGCCGCTGGAAATAACCCGGCGCGCCGTCGCTGCCGACGTAGTCCCTCAGCGAGGAGCCTCCCGAGCGGATCGCGGTCCGCAGCGTCGACTTGATCGCGCGCGCAAGGCTCGCGCTGCGCTGCTGCGATAGCCGGTTGGCGCGCGTGCGCGGATGGATCGCCGCCAGGAACAGGCTTTCGGAGGCGTAGATATTGCCGACGCCGACGACGCGGCGCCCGTCCATCAGGAATTGCTTGATCGCGGCGCGGTGCCCGCGGGTGAGCGCGTGCAGGCGCGCACCATCGAGGGCGCGCGACAGCGGTTCGATGCCCAGGTGGCGGATCAGCGGATGCGCCTCGGGCGGTTCGGTGGTCCAGAGCACCGCACCGAAGCGGCGCGGATCGCGCAGGCGCAGCAACTTTTCCCCCACGCCGAGGTCGAAGTGGTCGTGCTTGCCGGGGGGCGTCCCGGCGGCGACCATGCGCAGACTTCCCGACATGCCCAGATGCAATATGAGGTGGCCTGCGCCGCAATCGAGCAGCAGGTATTTGCCGCGCCGCGTGACGCGGCGCACGACACGGCCGGCGAGCGAGCGCACCGTATCGGGAATCGGCCAGCGCAGGCGCGATTCGCGCACCGCGACGCCGGCAATTCTGCGGCCAACGAGATGGGGGGCGATGCCCCGGCAGGTAACTTCGACTTCAGGCAGTTCCGGCATCGCGCAGCTTACCCGGAGCTCATCTTGTGCGTGGCATCAAATTTACCTACACTGACCGAGACATGTTGACACTCCGAAACTGGCTATCTGCGATCGCCGCAGTGCTCCTTTCCGCAATTGTCATGCAAAGCGGCGCGCTGGCCCAGCAGATTTCCGCCGACGATGATGACGACGACGATGGCCCTCCCGCGACGCAATTCGCGCCGGCTTCCGGGCCGCCGGCAAACCTGCCGTCGCAGGAGCTGACCGGCCAGACACTTTACGATTTCCTGATCGGCGAGATCGCCGCGCAGCGCGGCAGTCCCGGATTGGCGGCGCAAACCTTCCTCGAGCTCGCCAAGCGCACGCGCGATCCGCGCGTCGCGCGGCGCGCGGTCGAGGTCGCCAACTTCGCGCGCATGCCCGGCGTGGCGCTCGAGTCGGCGCGCATCTGGCACGAAAGCGATCCGGGTTCGGCCCAGGCGTTGCAGGCCGTGACGGTGCTGCTGATCCAATCCAAGCGTGTCGAGGAGGCCGAGCCCTACATCGTCAAGCTGCTCGCGCCGGACGCCAAGGCGGCGGCGAACGGCTTCATGCAACTCGCGCGGCTGCTCGGCAGCAATCCCGATACGGCGGCGAACCTGCGCGTGATGCGCAACCTCGCGGCGAAGTATCCGGACCTGCCGCAGGCGCACCTCGCGCTGTCGCAGGTCGCGGCCGCGGCGAACGACGAGGCGCTGGCGCTCGCGGAAGTGCGCAGCGCCATGAAGCTGCGCCCGGATTGGGAGATCGCCGCAATGTACGAAGCGCAGCTGCTGCAGCGGCGCTCGCCCGGCGAGGCGGCCAAGCACCTCGCGGCTTTTCTGGAAAAGTACCCCGATTCGCGCGACGTGCGGCTGAGCCACGCGCGCATGCTGGTGCTCGACAAGCGCTACCCGGAGGCGCGCGAGGCCTTTGAATCGATTCTCAAGCGCTTTCCCAAGGACATCGATGCGATTTACGCCGTCGGCCTGCTTGCCTTCCAGGTGAAGGAGTACGGCGTCGCCGAAGCCAACATGAAACGCCTGCTCGATCTGGGCTACCGGGATGCGAACTCGGTGCGCTTCACGCTCGGCCAGATCGCGGAAGAGCAGCACGACTGGCCGCGCGCGATCCAGTGGTACGACGCGATCCAGCGCGGCGACCAGGCGCTGCCGGCGCGCCTGCGCACCGCCAATGCGATTGCCAAGCAGGGCAAGCTGACGGAGGCGCGCAATTACCTGCATGGCGTCAGCGTGGAGGCCGAGCCGCAACGCGTGCAGCTGCTGGTTGCCGAATCGCAATTGCTGCGCGATGCGAACCTGCATCGCGAAGCCTTCGACCTGCTCGGCCAGGCGCTGCAGAAAACGCCGGACCAGCCCGAGCTGCTGTACGACCATGCGCTCACCGCGGAAAAGCTGGAGCGCTTCGAGATCCTTGAATCGAGCCTCAAGCGTCTGATCCAGCTCAAGCCGGACCATGCGCACGCCTATAACGCGCTCGGCTATTCGTTCGCGGAGCGCAACATGCGCCTGCCCGAGGCGAAGCAGCTCATCGAGAAGGCGCTCGAGCTCGCGCCCACGGACTTCTTCATCATCGACTCGCTGGGCTGGGTGCTGTACCGCATGGGCGACCTGCAGGGCGCCGCGCGCGAACTGCGGCGCGCCTGGGAAGGGCGCCAGGACGCCGAAATCGGCGCGCATTTCGGCGAGGTGCTCTGGCAGATGGGCCAGCGCGACGAGGCGCGGCGCATCTGGCAGGAGTCACTCAAGGCGAGCCCCGAGAGCGACGCGCTGCAAAAAACCCTGAAGCGCTTCGCTCCCTAGGGACGCTTGCGCGAGGGAGCCGCCAGACCGTGCGCAGCCTTTGCGTAGCCGTATTCGCGCTCTTGCTGGCGGCCTGCGCCACGCCGCCGCGCTTCAGCCAGCCGGAGCCGGGCGCCGAATTCGAAATCGCCGGCCGCATCGCGGTTCGCTACCGCGACGACGCGGGCAGCGGCAATATCGCCTGGCGTCACGGCCCGCGCATCGACGAAATGCTCCTGACGACGCCTTTCGGCCAGGGGATCGCGCGGCTCGCGCGCGCGGGCGACGACATCACCCTCACGACGCAGGACGGGCGCGAATTCAAGGCGGCGGACGCCGAATCCCTCACTGAGCAGGTGCTCGGGTTCCGCCTGCCGCTCGTCGGGCTGGCGGACTGGGTGCGCGGCCGCGCGGCCGCCACACCGGCGCCCGCGCCGACCCATGAGCGCCGGGACGCGGCGGGCCTGCTCGCCGAGCTCGACCAGTCGGGCTGGAGGATCCGCTATCTGGAGTATGCGGATGCGCGGCCCGCGCGCCTGACGCTGAGTTTTCCTGGTCTGGAGCTGAGGCTCGCGATTTCCGAGTGGAAATGAATCGGCCGCTGGAGTGGTTTCCAGCTCCCGGAAAGCTGAACCTCTTGCTGCACGTGCTGGGCCGCCGTGCCGACGGTATGCATGAACTGCAGACCGTATTCCGCCTGATCGACTACGGCGACCGCGTAGGAATTGCGGCGCGTGACGATGGCGAAATCCGGTTTTCCGGTGCTTTCGGCGAGGAAAATCTCTGTGTCAAAGCAGCAAAGATCCTGCGGGACAAGAGCAGCTCCCGCTTTGGATGCGATATTGCCCTTGAAAAGACGCTGCCAGTCGGCGGCGGACTGGGCGGCGGATCGTCCGACGCGGCGACAGTGTTACTGGTGCTGAACCGGCTCTGGAACCTGAAACTGGGACGAACCGAACTCATGGCGCTGGGCCTGCGCCTGGGGGCCGACGTGCCCGTTTTCCTGTACGGCCGCAGCGCCCTGGGCGAGGGTGTCGGCGAACGCCTGAAAGGGGTCGATTTGGGGCCCGCCTGGTACCTCGTTTTGACGCCCCAAGTATCGGTTTCCACGAAGGAAATCTTCTCTGACGCCGCGTTGACACGGAATACGAAACCGCTCACAATGGCGCCCTTTTTGTCGGGGCAGGGCCGCAATGATCTCGAACCGATCGTGCTGCGCCGGTATCCCGAGATCGCAGAACATCTCGCGTGGCTGAGAAAACACAGCCCGCAGGCACGCATGACCGGTTCGGGGGCTTGTGTGTTCGCAGAATTTTCTCGGCAGGACGAGGCTGTCGCCCTGCATGGCCAGTTACCGCCGGCGATGCGGGGTTTTGTCGCGCAGGGGCTCGAGTTGCACCCACTTCATGACTGGGCAAATTAATTTGGGGCGTCGCCAAGCTGGTCTAAGGCACCGGATTTTGATTCCGGCATTCCTAGGTTCGAATCCTAGCGCCCCAGCCATACACAAAT
>Ga0134127_10001407_pt1 | contig 17907 bp, 17 predicted proteins | sample KB31753_FD_96459 | JGI IMG/M metagenome (GOLD analysis project Ga0134127, IMG submission 96459) | Terrestrial soil microbial communities with excess Nitrogen fertilizer from Kellogg Biological Station, Michigan, USA - KB3-175-3 | ecosystem: Environmental > Terrestrial > Soil > Unclassified ... | reverse complement strand
ACCGGGGACGCGACACGCTTCGTCGTCGGATATCGAGGCTTCAACAGTGGCTGCTGATCCAAATAGGCCTGAATGGCCCGAAGCGCCACATCTCCAATCGGCACGATGCGCTCCTTCCTGCCTTTACCCCGTAGATGGACCAGTCCCTCAGGCGCGCGAAGGTCGTCAAGATCGATCCCTACCAATTCACTCACACGAGCCCCGGTCGAATACAGCGTCTCCAGCAAGGCGCGGTCTCGGAGCGAGCCTCTCGCCTGATTAACAGGAAATTCCATCAGTGCTGCGGCATCGTCCTTGGTCAAGACGCGCGGGAGATGTTTCGGCTGTTTCGGCGTTCTGATAGCCTCGGCAGAATTGAGGCTGACCTTGCCTTCTCGTTGCAGATAGCGATAGAAGCTGCGGAGAGAGGCGAGCTTCCGTGCCATCGAGGCGCTTTTCTCGCGCTTGCGATCCAGCCAGTGAAGGTACGCCCGAATAGATTCTGTTTGCACCGTGGCAGGATCGAGTACAGGCTCACCGGGACACTGCATCTTCATGAAAGCCTGAAACTGCCGGAGATCCGAAACATAGTTGCGCACGGTTTCGTGCGACGCATGACGCTCCACCTCAAGAAATGTCACGAAAGCTCGAATTGCGTCATCCATGCCGTCAAGTCCTCAAGTGCCCGTTGTCCCGTGAGTCGTCGTTTGCGCTCCTTGTCTCTCGTCGGTGTGGCAAGGGGAGGGAACAGCCCGTAATTGGTATTCATCGGCTGAAAGTGTCGCGGGTCGGTGGTCGTAATGTATGACAGCAGACAGCCGTGCGCCGTGGTGGGAGGCGGCGTGACCAACGGCAATCCCGCAAGACCACGAGCCGCGTTGATTCCTGCCAGCCCTCCCATCGCAGCGGAATCCGTATAGCCCTCGACACCGACCAGTTGTCCGGCAAAGAAGAGGTTGTCGCACATCTTGAACTGGAGGGTATTGCGCAGCAGTTGTGGAGAGTTAATGAAGGTGTTGCGGTGCAGGCTGCCATAGCGCAAAAATTCGGCCTGCTCAAGACCGGGAATCATGCGAAAAACCCGCTTCTGTTCCCCATAGGTAAGTTTGGTCTGAAACCCCACAAGGTTATAACAGGAGCGATGGGTGTTTTCTGTCCTGAGCTGGACCACCGCATAGGCTCGCGCTCCGGTCTTGGGATTCTCAAGGCCCACTGGCTTCAACGGACCGAACTGCATGGTCTGGCGCCCCCGTTCGGCCATCACCTCGATGGGAATACAGCCTTCGAAGTAGGCGGTCTTTTCGAATTCTTTGGGTTGGACTTTCTCCGCCGCGAGCAATGCATCATAGAAGGCATTGTAGGCCGGCTCGTCCATCGGACAGTTGAGATAGTCGTCCCCGCCCTTGCCGTAACGGGAGGCGAGAAATGCAACATCCATATTGATGGAATCGGCATCGACGATCGGAGAGATGGCATCGTAAAAATACAAATGTTTACTGTGAGTCAGTTGCCCAATCGCTTGAGACAGTTTGTCGGATGTCAGCGGGCCGGTTGCCACAATACAGAGACAGTCCGTTGGGATCTCGGTAATCTCCTCATGCAAGATACGAATGTTCGGATGCCCTTCCAACGCCTGAGTAATCTTGAATGAAAACTGCTCACGATCGACGGCCAAGGCGGATCCAGCCGGCACCCGCACCTCATCCGCCACTCGAATAATGAGCGAGTGAAGGCGGCGCATTTCCTCTTTCAAGATGCCGGGGGCATTCAAGAGATCAGCGGAGCCGAGCGAGTTCGAACAAACCAGCTCGGCCAAACCGCCGGTCTTGTGCGCTCGCGTCATTTCTTTGGGGCGCATTTCGTACAGCGTAACTTTCGCTCCACGATTGGCGGCTTGCCACGCCGCCTCAGACCCGGCCAGGCCACCCCCGATTATGACAACGTCATCGCGCATGCGAGGGAAACTCCGCGAAAGAAGACTGCAAGCGGTGGCATTGTAGGAACCGCGTTTTGGGGATGTCAAGGCGACTTCGCTGCGAATGACACATGCGTGCGGTTGATCCGATTTACGGGCTCATGCTAGACTTCGCACCATGTAGGCGATTAGCTCAGGGGTAGAGCGCTTCCTTCACACGGAAGAGGCCACTGGTTCGATACCAGTATCGCCTACCATACGTCTGCCCTACCTCCCCCCTCTCGATCCGTGCCCCTCTTAAATTGCAGTGTTTAGATGATACTGCCCAAACCGCTCCAATCCTGGACAGAATCCTGGAGGTCGGCTACACTTCTTCTATCGAGAGACCGTTGACTCTGAACCGTACAAGACAAGCGAGGTCATCTATGCGGACTACAACTCTTGCCATAGGAATTCTCCTGTTGGCCACCGTAGTGGGTTGTGCCGGAAACCATCAGCAGCAGGCATCAACCGATACAGATGGAAACTATGCCCCCCCCGCCAGCATCTACAGCGTGATGGACTCCACATCCTTGGTCTACACCGATGTGGCGGCCGGAGCTGCTGCTAACGATAACCCCTGGCGTTGGGTTGGTTTTCTCTTGCACCCCTTCGGGGTCGCGGCGGATTACGGGGTAAACCGGCCGATATACAAGCTCTCCAGCCAAACGCCCTATCTGTCCGGGTACACGGCTGCGGATTCGATGCTGGATAGCCAACGGCGATAATTCTTCGCACACATCGTTCGCAAACTCAGCGCCAGCTCTTGTAAGAAAGAGCTGGCGCTGTCTTGTCACCCGGTTGGCAAACCCTTTCACACTTCGTGTATGCTCTTTTCGTGAGCCGGAATTCACGTGATACGCATACACCTCGCGCCGTGCCCTTTCGGCCATGGCTGGTCTGCTGGATAGGCCTAAGCCTCTTGTTGACCGCCTGCGAAACTTCGGCCCCAAAACCGGACCTCCCGCCGTCTGAAAGCGATCTGGTTCTTCTGAAATCCACGACCCTCTGCGCTTCGAAATCCAACTTCCTGAAGATACATCCTGCCTCTACCCTCAAGCCACAAGAATGGGGCACCGGACAAGAGTTGCTTCTTCCTGCAGGCCGAAGCCCATCACATGGCGACGAGTCCTACTTTTTCGATGAAGATAGCGTGCTGGTCGGAACGGTCTTTACCTTTCCGTCTGGGCTTAACCTGGCCCCCTACCCAACCCTCCGCCACACCTTAACAAAACTGAAACCGGTACTGGAATTCTATCTCACCGTGGCGAATCTGTCCTCGAAGACGAGCATGGATTCCAGCGCCCTCTACGAAACCGGAGACGAGAAAACGACAACCCAGTACTTGGTCCTTGGTCCTCGCGACAAACCAACACTGCTCCAGGCTTCTGTGACGATCGATCCCTACGTACGACTGTTCTCACCCTATCGACGCGAGTTCTTGGAACGGCTGCGCCGTCCGAAGGGACAGATGCCCGGGCAACAGCTCGACAGTCAAGGCGCAGAAGACAAGGAGCCATTCCTCTCACTCCAGCAATTCGCGCGTGGCCAAACCGCACAGCTCTCCTACTGCGGGGCCCAGAACTACGATATCGCCGCCATTGCCTATCAGAAAGCGATCGCAAGCGGTTTTACGAACAAAGTGTGGCAGGCAGAAGCCCACCATAAACTGGGACTAGCGTGGGAGGGGAAGGGAGAGCACGAAAAGGCCAAGGCGGAGATGCTTCAGTCACTGACCATCAGGCCCAACACTCCGGAAATTCTGAATAACCTTGGCACGGTGTACCGACAGCTGGGGGACAAGGCCAACGCGCTCGCCTCATTTGAGAAAGCCGTCACACTCCGTCCCAACTATGCGATTGCCCGCTACAACTTGGCTGAGGCCTACGAGCCCACAAATCCTAAGCGGGCGCTCTCGGAGTACGAGACCTATCTTGCGCTGGTCGAAGGAATCCCCGATGAAGCTGATCGCATTGCCCTAGTCCAACAGCGCATCAAGGCGTTAAAACACTAACCCGCCTGCCTTCATCGGCGGTGTGTTCTTACATGACATTTCAGGAAATTATCTGAAAACTCGATATCCTTGGACGTATCTTAACGTCGGGCCTTCTCTTCCTGTTCTTCGAGCGTCTTGCAGTTGATACAGAGGGTAGTGACTGGGCGGGCTTTCAGGCGCGGATAGGGAATTTCTTCTTCGCAGCGCTCACAGATGCCATAGGTGTCCTGGTCCATTCGAGCGAGCGCCTCGTCGATCTTCTTGATCAACCGCTGCTCACGCTCACGGATACGCATCAAAAAATTCTGCTCGGCCTCTGCAGACGCCTGATCGCTGACGTCCGGGAACGCTTCCTGGCCATTTGGGTTGGCAAGACCTTCCACCGCCTCCGCTAACATGGCCTTGCGCTGCCGCTCAAGGTCGCGCCGAATAGCCGCATACTTTTTCCCTTGGGACGATGCCTTGGCTTTGCGCTTGGCCTTGACAGAGTACGCCGCTGGTGGAGTAGCCGACACGCGCTTTGCGGAAGAACCTGCTTTCATACTGCAACCTGCCTGAGGAGTAAAATCGTCTGAGACGAACGAAACTATAGCAGGGGCCTGGAGAGGTGGTCAATGGTCAGCATAAGCCCATCAATTTCATCGACCCGGTTTCGCTAGAGAGCCCGGCGTCCTTCGATCGACTTGAGCAGCGTCACATCGTCGGCATACTCGATGTCCATCCCGACCGGAATACCATAGGCGATACGCGAAACTCTGGCTCCGAGAGGTTTCAGTTGGTTTGTTAGATAGATGGCTGTGGCCTCGCCTTCGATCGTCGGACTTGTCGCAAGGATTACTTCTTCAACTCCTCCAAGTTTAACTCGATCGATCAACTGTTCGGCCTTGATATCGGATGGTCCGACGCCGTCCAGCGGAGACAAGGCGCCGAGTAACACATGATACAAGCCGCGGTAGGCTCCAGCCCGCTCGATGGCATAGGTCGTACTCGGTTCTTCTACGACCAAGATTCTCGTCTGATCCCGCTTCGGGTCGAGGCAAAATTCACAGAGCTCTCCCTCGGCGATATTCCGGCATTGCCGGCAAAATGAGAGCCCGTCTTTAACGGCACGAATCGCCTCAGCCAGGCGAAGCGCGTCTTCATGCTCAGCCTTCAAGACATGGAACGCCAATCGCTGCGCTGATTTTTGACCGATACCGGGAAGACGGACTAACTCGCGCACCAACCGTGCGAGTAACCCTTGTTGATCAACTGCCATAACGTAAACGCTTGCTAACAGGATGCTGAAAAAATCTGCCAGAGGTTCTCATATACCCACATCAGTCTTCCTCGGCCTTTTACATCAGTCCTGGGACGTTCATCCCCCCAGTAACCGATTTCATCTCATCCGCCATCATCTCGCGAGCTTTCCGGAGAGCATCGTTCGACGCGGCCATGACCAGGTCTTGCACCATCTCCACATCACCGCTTTTCACGACATCCGGATCAATGATGATGCCGAGTAACTGCATAGCCCCATTGGCGGTAACCGTCACACTGCCACCGCCGGCCGTTCCGGTCACGGTTTTTGTCGCGGCCTGCTCCTGCACTTTTGCCATTTGTGCCTGCATCGCTTGCGCTTGCTTGAGGAGATTTCCCATGTTGCCGAACGGGCTCTTCATTCTTCGACCTCCTTTTGGCTCGACACCGATCTCACCTCTGCGATCTCTGCACCAAACACCTCCAACGCCTGCTTGACGACCGGATGTGCCCGCGCTCGCTCGAAGAGGACCAGTCGTTGTTCTTTTTCTTTCGCCACCCTCAGTTGTGCCATTGTCGGTTCGGAGGGATCAGACTCAGACAATTCGGCAATCCGTAACCGAACTGCCTGACCGCTCAATCGCTGACATATCGATGTCAGCACCGTCATATTTTCAGGGTTCTCGATCATCCCTCGAGCCGCCATCTCCTGCTTGGCAAATCCTATGGTCACGACATGGCCCTCCACACCCACAAACCGTCCTCGTTCCAAGAACGCGGCAATCCTGGAAGAGACGCTCCCCACTTCTTCTTGGACTTGCTCCCAATTAAGTGTGACCGCAACGCGCCCGTTGTCAGCCACAGGCGAGACCACAGACGTCGAAGCCTTCACCTCGCCGACAGTGCCAGGAGATCTCACATTTGGTGGATTCGCCGAGGCACCTCGTGGAGGCGCCGCATTTCCGACAGAAGAAGACCGCTGCGGCGTCGAAACAGGAGGCGCGGGAATCGTCGATTGAGGAGGCCGCGATAACGGTGGGGGAGGTGAATTTTCTGAGCGAGTAGCCGAAGCCGGTTTCCCCGCAGGTCCGGAACCCGGCTGAGGTGAGCGAGCCGCCTGGGCCGGCGGCACCGCTTGTTGGACCGGCTGTCCATCCCCCCGACGCAGCAACCGCGTCGCACGCACGGCTACAGTTTCGAGTACGAACCGTGGGTGCGCACTGAGCCTGAGCGAATCCTCTGCTTGCGTGAAGATCGCGAACAATTCCTGAAGCGCCTCGGGCGAGAACGCCTGGGTATCTGCCGTCAGCTGTGTGAGATCTTCCGCAGAAGCCTCGATCAACCCCTGCCATTCTTGAGGCGAAGGCACCACCGATACCACCAGCATGTTGCGCAAATACTCGACTACTTCTGCACAATAAGCCCGCAGATCATGCCCCTGGTCCAACAATTGGGCCAACACGCGAAGCGCTGCAGCGCTCTCCTGCGCCGTGATCGCCTGAATCAGAGCACGAACGAGCTCGTGCGGAACCGCCCCCAACAAGGCTTCCAAATCCGTATGCACGATGGTCTTGCCACCGAACGCTATCGCCTGATCCAGCAAACTCAACCCATCGCGCATGCTGCCTTCGCTGGCCCTGGCGAGCGCCATCAGACTCCGTTCCTCAATCACGATCTGGTCTTGATCGACCACATGACGAAGCCGCTCGACAATTTCTGTTCGCGCAATCCGACGGAAGTTGTAATGCTGACAGCGAGAGAGAATCGTGGCCGGAATCTTGTGAATTTCTGTCGTCGCGAAGATAAACACCACATGCGGCGGCGGCTCCTCCAGCGTCTTCAACAGGGCATTGAAGGCCGAATTCGACAGCATGTGGACTTCGTCGATGATGTAGACTCGGTACTTCCCACGAAATGCGGCAAACTTGACGTTCTCACGGATCTCGCGCACATCGTCCACGCTCGTATTGGATGCCCCATCGATCTCCATCACATCGACAGAGGCCCCTTGTGCGATTTCGAGGCAGTTGGAACAGGTGCCACAGGGCGTCCCGGTCGGCCCACGCTCACAATTGAGCGCCTTGGCGAGAATTCTGGCAACCGTGGTCTTCCCTACGCCGCGGGTGCCGGAAAAGAGATAGGCTTGGGCAATCCGTTTCGTGGCGATGGAATTGACCAGCGTCTGAACGACGTGTGACTGCCCGATCACGTCATCGAATGTGCCCGGACGGTATTTTCTGGCTGAAACTTGGTAATCCAACGTCGCTATGCTCCAGTGAAGTGCTGAGGTCTGAGTGCTGAGTATTGAGCAACCGAAAGGCCTATCGTACTCTGTTTTCTGAATCTCAGCACTGTTTCAAAAAAGAGCGGGGCCAGGTGATCCTGCGGCACACAGAACTGACCGCTTACCGTTGCTTCCTTCCGGACCTGGCGGGGTTCACAGGGTTCTGTTGCACAGGGCCCAGCCCCTAAATTTTAAGTTCAAAGTGCTGAGAACTGAGTGTTGAGCAAGCGAAAGTCTGGCTTATCTTGTTCTCTGAGTCTCAACACTCAGCACTCATAACTCAGCACTGGCTTCCTATGGCGGAGAGGGTGGGATTCGAACCCACGGTCCCATTGCTGGGACGCATGCTTTCCAAGCATGTCGATTCGTCCACTCTCGCACCTCTCCACAGCGGTTTTCGCGAGGCGGCATCTTAACACGCGTTCTGATGACCGGCAAGGTGACCGCCGGTGCTCATCGTGACGGCTTTGCCCCTCTCAACTCCCCTCTCTCGGTAACAGTCGCCATATTCTTCGCTTCCATCTTTCTTTCAAATTCAAACTCGTTCAGTTTTTTTCGGCACATTTCTGTGGCGGAATAGCCGGACAACCGCAATTCAGCCTCACAAATACAGAGCAATGCCCTCCTCTTACATATTTGCCTAACCTTCCTCCTATGCGTCTTTTCAATGAAAGAAGCCTATCCATATCAACGGCATTGACTTTGCCTTCTTAAACAACTCAGATTGTAGCTGCCGAAATGACGCAGCCGGCGAGCGATACGGTGTCCAGCAGTTCTTGCGCATCGGTAGGTCGGTCACGAGTCGATTTTACTTCAGCTATATCACCACATGTAAATTTCATAATGGATGTTATGGCTTACGGGCTCGCTTGAAAGATGCTCGCTATTGATCGCCTGCAGCGCTATGTCAAATCGATCCACGACCATGAGTTCACTAACAGTGAGGGAGGGGACTATGAAGGAGCGTTCTCGTACATCCATTATGACCATCACAGCATTCTTATTGGGATTCGGCCTGGGGGGCCTGTCGCTGCACTATACCTCCGCCCAAGGAATGTTTGGGCTCTCGACGTCGGTGAGCCAGCTCGGGAGTGCGTTGGTGGATATGCAGAAGAATGTCGACGACCTTCAGAAGAATATGGGAACGATCAAACAGGTCAAGGATCAACTGACCAGCCTGTCCCCACAGGGTGGGGGAATCCCTGGAGGAATAGACAAACTGAAAAAAGATAGTGACACGTTAAAAGGCATGGTGCCGAAGTTTTGAGTTGTGCACATACGACCATGGCCCCAAAGCTCTGTGCGCAGAAACATCGAGGAGCATGCGGCCGGCCAGCCAGAATGGTGCAGGCTTATTTCCTGCCTCTAGAGACCTATATGCGATGTTCACGTCGCTCGCACCGGCATGGATCGTAGAGTTTATGCTTGCACCCACATAATAAATTCAGCTATGGACATGCAGACTTTCATTAGGGCTAAACAGCCCTATTCCTCTTAACACATCATAATTTGGAGATGGCGGCATGGGCAGGCACTCATCTGATAAGAAGCGTTCGATGAAAAAGGTTCTCTGTGGGTTCGTCATAGTAATGGTTGGGTATTCGATGGGGGTAAGTTTGGCTACCTCGGAAGCCCATGCACAAGATGTCCCTCCATCCGCGCCTACCGCACCGACATCTCCGGATGTCGTCACGCTGAAAAACGGTAGCATCATTTATGGAGAAGTCATCGAAATGGTCGACGGGGTGTTGCGAATCAAGACGCCAGCCAGCCCTGACAACTTGATGAAGGTAAACTGGAACGACGTGGCCAAACTGTCTGTCAATCACCCCATCCCCTTTCATCTGAAGGAAGGGTCCATAATTATGGGAACCGCCAGCGCTGGACCCAATGGGACGTTGAATGTGCAAGCGGAACCCTTGAAAGGCACGATGGAGGTTCCACTGGACTCCGTGGTCTCCATAAATCCCATCATTCAACCCCCGGTCATCTACTCAGGCAGTGTCGTGGGTGCCTACTCCCAAACAACCGGAAACAGCCACTTCCGCACTGCCAGCCTGCTTGGAGATTTCGTGGCGCGGAGCGAACAGCTTCGGCTCACAATTAACGGTCGGTACGTCTACGGTGAGAACGACAATACGCTTGTGGCTCGAAACGCGCGGGGGACCATCAAGCTTGACTTCTTTCTGACCAAACGATTCTACTGGTTCGCTTCCTCCTACTTCGAAAACGATCACTTCCAAGACCTAAAAATGCGAACCGCGCTCGCCAGCGGACCCGGCTATCAATTCATCGAACGGGGAGACTTCTCCGGCATCCTCAAAGAGATGACGTTCTACACCGAAGCCGGCGCCGCCTACTTCAATGAAGACTTCCGCACGGCAGAGGACAAATCGAGTCTTCGCGCGCGCGTATCCATGAAGTGGAACTGGCCGCTCTTCGACGATCGCATGACGCTGTACCATTACAACGAAATCTTCCCCTCTCTCCAGAATACATCGGACTTCTTCCTCACGATGGATAACGGCGTGCGGTTCAAGATTTGGGAGGGATTTGCAAGCGGCTTCCAAGTGACCACGCGATATAACAACAATCCGGCGCCTGGTACCGGAAATACGGACAACTTGTACCTCGCGACCCTTGGATACAACTTCGACACGACCATGAAACGGTAGTGCCGATAGTCGCCTATGCTGTGCACCCTTAACCCTCGGAGTGAAAACTATGTTGAAAGAATTTAAAGAGTTTGCCATGAAGGGCAACGTGCTCGACATGGCGATCGGTGTCATTATTGGTGGAGCATTCGGGAAAATTGTCTCCTCGCTGGTCAGCGATGTCATAATGCCGCCGATCGGCCTACTCTTGGGGGGCGTCGACTTCACAGGCTTGTTTGTCACCCTCTCGGGCACCGCGCAGCCATCGCTGGCAGCCGCAAAAGCCGCAGGGGCCCCGACACTCAACTATGGGGTATTTCTGCAAACCGTGTTCGACTTCATCATCATTGCGTTTGTCATATTCTTGCTGGTGAAGCAGATGAACCGCCTCAAGAAAGAAGCGCCTCCGGCGCCTCCGCCGCCACCGCCAGGGCCGACCAATGAAGAAAAACTCTTGATGGAGATCCGTGATGCTCTGAAAGGCCGCCACTAGAAGACACCGTTGCAAGGGATTTTCCAAGATGCAGGAATGGGAAAGACTCACACAATCCGATAGCCCGCGCGACCCAGAAAGGGGAGATCATCATGCAGGCATTCAAAACCACCATTCTAGTGACAGGCTTAGCCGCTCTGGCAGGCTGTGCGAGCTGGGACAAAAGCCCTATTTGTGATAAATCTCACCAATGGACGGCTTGGTCCGACGTCCGGTGTAATGCGCCGAAGGAGCTGGCCGACGATGGATCGAAGGAGGCAGCCGCCCGTCTTGCCGCTCTCGAAAAAGAACGTCAACGGCTGGCCGACGAACTGGCCGCGGCACAGAGGCAGAACGTCGCGCTCAACAGCCGTGTGAGCGATCTGGATCGACAGCTCGCTGCCGCGAAACAGCGCAACGCCGATCTCGAAGCGCAGATCGCCGCGATGAGCGGCATGGCCGGCGACAAAAACAAGCTCGCTGCCGAGCTGGCCGCCGCCAGACAACGGATCGCAGATCTCGAAAAGCAGTTGGCGGATTGTGAGGCCCGGCTGGCCGATCTACGAAGCCAGCTGGATCAGAGCAAGGGCAGTCTCGCAAAAGCTGAAAGGGATCTGATAAAGGCTCTGCAACCAGAGATTTCGAAGGGCACGGTGTCGGTCCAACAATCCGGCGATGCGCTCACAATCAATCTGGCCTCCAGCCTGCTGTATGATTCGGGACAAGACCAGCTGAAGGCGGGCGGAACCGATGCGTTGAAGCGTGTCGGCGGCGTCCTGAAAGATTTTCCGGAAAAGCAGGTGCATGTCGCCGGATATACCGACAACGTGGCGATTAAGGGTCCGCTGCAGAAGAAATTCCCCACCAACAAGGAACTCTCGGACGCTCGTGCCAACAGTGCCGCTCAAGCATTGCGGGACGGCGGCGTGAGCAGCAACCTCTCGGCAGAAGGCCACGGGGACAGCAATCCGATCGCCAGCAACAACACGGCAGCGGGACGCGCCAAGAACCGCCGCGTTGAGGTGATCGTCAAGTAGCGGCAGCGGGATGAGAGGGCAGACTAGGTGGTCTCCTGTGCTCGCGCAACGCGCGAGCACAGGAGATCATCAGGCTCCATCCCCTCCTCGGTTCTGCGAGCAAAGAGGGCGCCTGGCCGCTCCCCTCTTGTTTCGGGCGAATTGCGAGACCGTATCAGGGCACAGCCCCGCTCACGTTTACCTGTACGTAGATTCGCAGCGGAGGAAGGCGCTCAATGACAGAAAGCCCTCACGACTTCACCTTGTGAAGCTGGGCCTCCAATTCAGCAATTCGCTTCTTCAACGGCTCTACATGCTCTTCCACCTCTTCTGCCGAGTATCGAGGCGTGATGTATTTCGGGCAGTTCCAGTCGAATGAGACGACGTCGACGAAGACCAACCGCTCCACCATCGATTGCATCTTTGGATCAGCGAGCTGCGCAACAAGTCCTGGATGAGCCCGGGCATCCTCGACGCGGGTATGACCAAGAATCTTCAAGCGCGCTCGGTTCTTGTAGTCCATGAGAAACAGCGCCACACGGTCGTTCACTGAAACGTTGCCGGTCGTGAGCAGCTGTCGATTCCCTTTGTAGTCGGCGAATGCCAGCGTCGTCTCGTTGATCACTCGCAAAAATCCTTGAGGCCCGCCGCGATGCTGAATGTACGGCCATCCGCTTTCGCTGATTGAACCCAGATAGAAGCTGTCCCGGGCTGCAATAAACTCGGCTTCTGCTTGGCTCAGGGAATCTCGTTCGGGAGCGCCCACGACCTTACCCACTTTCCCGTAATACTCAGCCTGGGCACGGCACACCGCGTCTGTAAACGTCAGATCGAGATATTTTGCTGCCATCGCTTCCCTCTATAGACCTTCAACTCCAGAATTCTCAGGAGGCAGCCTGCCGGCCGCCTCCTGAGAATTCACTCAGAACACGATCGTATTCCATCCCTCTGCCGCGTAACGTCGGAGACTCAAGAGTCCCGCAGTTCCGGCCAGCGCATGGTCTTTCACCATCGGTACCCCGCAGGACTTGACGCTCTCCGTTGCCCCGAAGACTTCCGCACAGCCGCACGAGACGCCTTGCACGACATCGCGAATCGAATTATAGAGACCGTTGGCCGGATGCGACAGTTTTGTGAGTTCAGCAGGCCATCGCGTTCCGGTCCCATTGAAGGCCACGGCAACTTCATCACCTTTCTGCTTACATTCGGACGCGAGGGCCAGGGCATTAAAGACCCGCCCAAGTGCTTCCTCTGAGCCACTCTTCGGATCAGACATAATGATGATCGCGGTTTTCATGGGTCCTCCTCGGGTTGGGTTGTTGGTGCTGGGTGTAAGCCGGCTCTGGAAATGCACTTGGCAGCTCAGATCGTTTACTCCTTGGCAGCTTGAATAATTAACCTTCTAAACTATGTTTTGACAGTTATACTCTTGAAAGACTAACCTGTCAAGTATAACTTTGCCGGAGTAGGATCAAAGAGGAGGAGCGCGTGACAACGGGGCGAGCGCAATTACGGCAACCATTTCTGTTTGTGGGCAATCATCCGTGCCTGGATTTCATCAACACACGGATGATCGTGCAGGGAAATCCGACAGACCTGTTAGGCGGATGCGAGGATCTCGTCGCTTGGCTGGTTCAGACACGTATGATGAATAAAACCCAAGCCGTTGCTGTCATGGCACAGTGGAGTCGCAAGGATCAGGAGCAGCTGTTTGAGCAAGGGGTCATGTTCCGTAGAGTGTTGAGCGAAATGGTTGCCCGAATCGTTGCCCGCAAGTCCATTCCTAACTCGGCGACAGCATTCATCAACCAGATTCTGTCCCGATGTCCTGGTTTCTCACAACTTGTTTACACAAAGGGACACTTTGAGCGGAGATTTCGGTCGCAGGCCTCGCAGAAGGATAGCGTGCTAGCCCCACTCGCCGAAGCGGCAAGCGACTTGCTCTGTTCAGGCAAGTTGTCTTTGGTCAAGAAATGCGGAAATCCGGTCTGCATCTTATATTTCTATGATACGACCAAAAATCATACCCGCAATTGGTGCAGCATGCAGCTGTGTGGCAATCGAATAAAAGTGGCTGCCCACTATCGGAGGAAGCGGGATATTCCAACAGTGTGAACTGGAAGCTAGGCGCTCGACCTTGAAATATTAGAACGTAAGCCAGGGACTTCAGCTGAGGAAAAGATTAGGGAGCGACCAAGGTTGCTCTCGACTGCGCGCGTCGAACAATATAAATATCCCTCCAATCTCGCTTGTTATTTCTTCAGGGATGGGGGCTGACCGATCTTCCACTGCGCGAAACCTTCTCACCCGCCCACCCACTGGCACGCCGGGACGTGCCATTCGCCCAAGCGAGGGGGAGTCTGCGACCGCGCGTTGCACGAGCACAGAAGATCATCAGCCTTCATCCCCTCCTAACTGTACTGATCCCACGTATCGCACTGTTTGATCGCCCAGAACACCGCTTCTTTGAGTTTCTTCAACGAGATGTTCTCCGGATCGCGCAGGGCTTGCAGTTTCTTGTCGAGATCGTAGAGCGGTTGGATCGATCGCTTATCCGGAATCTTGCCGAGCGACCATGCCACTTCCGTCAGCACAGACCAGTCGGTCTTCGCATCTTGCAGTTTGACAAGCAACGGCGGCACTACGGAGGCATCGCCATGCATCCCGCCCAATTGACCCAGACCCTTGGCTGCCGCCGCCTGCAATTCCGGCTGCGGAGACGTGTTCATGATATCGACGAGCAGCGGAATGCCTTCTTTACCGAGATTGCTCATTGCCCCGATCGCTTGCTTCGCCAGATCACGGTCTTTGAGCGCCTCCCTCAGCTTGGGCAGAGCCTCATCGGCTTGCATCTCGCCTAAGAGAGAGAGAATTTTGATCTTTCTGGCCTGCGGCGTATCGGATCGATCGAGTACCGTCAACAGGCGCTCGGGCTGACCCCATTCGGCAGCCAGCAACAAGGGAAACTCGTACGTTTCGAGCGCCTCCCTCAGTTTGCTCATAGCATAGGCTTCCGGATCTCCCGCATTGGCCGATTGCGCGGCCTGCCCTGCATCTTCAAACTCGGTTCGGACTTCATTTTGCCATTTGACCTTCACGTTACCAAGGAGATAGGTCATCTGACAGGCGGGGCCTTTCCATAGTCGAGACGGGGCATCCGGCAAATCCGCATCGCCTCCGGCAGCGGTCGTACCTTCCCAGGTTTTTCGCTGCTCGCATTTGACCTTGATCACCACATCATGCGGTTGATTAGGTTCGCGCACGACCCCGTACCCCAATTCGCCCATCCGGCGAGCGACCAGATCAACAATCGGCGTCGCGTCAGCGGTTCCCTTGTCTGTGAGCGCAATCGCCTCGATGCGCAGGGTCTGAACTTTGTCCAGCAACGCTTTCTGCTCCGGCGTGAAATGGTCCCGGTAGGCCCACACATGAGGAGAGGGAAGGGCCATCATGCTGAAAACCAGAACTGAGAGGAGCAGCGCAATCCGCACCCTGTACCTCATAACCGGTATGCTGACGATCCATGACATAAGCTGCTTGATTATACCCGTCATTGGAAACTGCTGCCATCTTCCTCCCCCCACAGGAGTATGGGTTGACAGTGGACTGCGTCCAACGGTACAAAATACCTTCTGAAACTGGTCTTTTCGTTTGTTTGTTCATTGTGCTGGAGTCGACTCCCGCATATCCCACCCTGCGAGAGTGGCGGAACTGGCAGACGCGCGAGACTTAGGATCTCGTGGGTAACCGTGGGGGTTCAAGTCCCCCCTCTCGCACCAGATCACGGCCGGGCAGCCGGCGACGGCTCGACAATCCGCGCAAAGCTTCTTACAAGGAAAAGGGTGCGTGCCGGCAATGAAAGCAATGAAAATGGAAATGACTGAACTAGGACCGATGAAACGTGCCCTCAAGATCGAGGTGCCGGCAGAGGAAGTCACACAACGGTTTGCCCGGGCCTATGTCGAGCTGAACCGTCAGGTCAACATCCCGGGGTTCCGCCCCGGCAAGGTACCTTTGGCCCTGCTGGAAAAACGCTACGCCAAAACCGTGGAAGAGGATGTGATCCGAGCTCTCGTGCCGGACTTCTACGAGAAGGCTGTCCGCCAAGCGGGAATTGTGCCGGTCCACGTTGAGATCCCCCCGTTGGACCGAGTGAAGATTAAGAAGAACGAACCCTTTATCTTTACTGCAACCGTCGAGATTAAGCCGAACATCGAGTTGCGGGATTATAAAGCGCCGAGTCCGATCTCGCTCAAGCCCGACAAGCGTACCGTCACCGAGGAACAGCTTGACCGGGGCCTGGAAGTCTTGCGCGAACAACAGTCTCGCCTGGAAGCAGTGCCGTCTGACCACGCCATTGTGGATGGAGATTATATCGTGCTGGATCTGCAAGGCACGCTCGATGGGGCGCCGTTGGAAGGAACGAAGAAAGAAGGCCAACTCCACAAGGTTGGATCACGGGCATCCGTCTTGGGCTTGGAAATTGATTCGCATGTCGGAGGCAAGAAAGATGGCGATGTGATCGAGATTTCCCAGCCATATCCGGCCAACCATCCCGATCCTCGCGTTGCTGGCAAATCCGTCCTGTTTACCTTGACGATCAAATCCGTCAAGGAAAAGAAACTGCCGGCCCTGGACGATGAATTCGCCAAAGATTGCGGTCCCTACAACTCGCTCCAAGAAATCAGAGACAAACTGCGAGAAGGGATGGAGCATGCGCTGAAGCGAGAAATAGAAGACGGCTATAAGGATACGATCGTCAAGCGGCTCATGGATACTCACCACTTCGACCTCCCGGAAACCCTCGTAGAGCGTGAGCTGGAGGCCATCATCCGCCAACACGTGCAACAACAGCAGCGGAAGGGTGGCGCCCAAGAATCGCCTGGCACAGAGGATCCCTCAAAGCTTCGCCAAGAGCATCGGGACGAAGCGGCGCGCCGCGTGAAGGTCAGCCTCGTATTAGAAGAGATCGCCCAGAAAGAAGGACTGACGGTCACACAGGACGACTTCAACTCCGAAATCGGACGGTTGGCGTCGGAGCTCAAAATGCCGGTGGCTGATCTCGTCAAGATGATCAAGGCCGGCGGGCAAGAATCCATCGACGATTTACGCACCAGAATTTTGGTGGATAAAGCCCTGGATTTCGTCTACCGCAATGCGGTGATTCAGGGATAGTGCGGAGCGGTGCTGGCTTGCCTCGCACCGCTTCTTCAGGAAGCGCTACTGACTGTGGAAAAACTTTGTGAGGACGCAGGGGGCTCACAAAGGCCGTCCAGCAAGGCCGCAGCGAGTGAAGACCGGAGGCGTACCTTCTGGGGTAAGTTGAGGATCTGAACGACGCGAGAACGACGCTGACGGACTTTTTCGGCAGCCTGCCAAGAGGAAAGGAACGACGTGCATGCTTGTCCCCATTGTGATCGAGACGACGAACCGAGGTGAACGCGCTTATGACATTTACTCCCGACTGCTGAAAGACCGGATCATATTCCTTGGCGCGCCGATCGACGATATTTTCGCCAACCTGATTATTGCCCAACTCTTGTTTCTCGAAGCGGAGGACCCTGAAAAGGACATCAATCTCTACGTCAATTCCCCCGGGGGAAGTGTCACGGCAGGATTGGGTATTTACGATACCATGCAATATGTGAAACCTCCGATCAATACCATCTGCCTGGGACAGGCCGCCAGCATGGGGGCTTTCTTGCTCACCGCCGGGACCAAAGGCAAGCGATTCGCCCTCCCGAATGCAAGGGTCATGATTCACCAACCCATGGGCGGATTTCAGGGGCAAGCCACTGAAATCGACATTCAGGCCAGAGAGATCTTGAAAATCCGAGAACGCCTCAATGAGATCATGGCCAAACATACCGGCCAGCCTTTGGAGAAGATAGCCTTAGACACCGAACGGGACCACTTCATGTCGGCAGAGGAAGCCAAGCGATACGGCCTCATCGACGAAGTCATCACCAGGCCACCGAAGCTCCTCAAGGCTGTCAGTGGCGATACAGGAAAAGACGCGCCCAAGGACAAGTAACCGGGGAGGACTCATGGCGAAGCCGGATAAGATGGATCGACATCTCCGCTGCTCGTTCTGTGGAAAGAGTCGCGACGAAGTCCGCAAATTGATTGCCGGACCCACCGTCTACATCTGCGACGAATGCGTCAACCTCTGCAACGACATCATTGCCGAGGATTGGGAAGAAGCCAAAGAAGAGATTTCGTCGAAACTCAAAAAGCCGGTGGAAATCAAACACCACTTGGATCAATACGTCGTGGGACAGGAACGGGCGAAGAAAATTCTTTCGGTAGCTGT
>Ga0134127_10001404_pt1 | contig 17929 bp, 13 predicted proteins | sample KB31753_FD_96459 | JGI IMG/M metagenome (GOLD analysis project Ga0134127, IMG submission 96459) | Terrestrial soil microbial communities with excess Nitrogen fertilizer from Kellogg Biological Station, Michigan, USA - KB3-175-3 | ecosystem: Environmental > Terrestrial > Soil > Unclassified ... | reverse complement strand
GGCCCAGGTGATTCAGGAGCAGGGCATCGAGTCGATCGAGAAGCGCATCGGTGTCGACGCCACCGGCGCGCGCTTCAATTCGATTATCGCCGTCGAAGGCGTCCGCACGGTGGTCGGCACCGGCGCGCCGGAGATGAACCCGCTGGTCAATCCCGGCGCGATCTCGGCGACCAGCATGGTCACCGGCGCAAGTGCCGACGAGGTGTGGAAGAAGATCATCGGCATCCACAACGATTTCGCCGGCCGCTCGCTCTCCGTGCTGCAGGACGTCTACAAGTCGGAGGCGGACACGAACCAGCGCAATCAGGCCATTGGCGCGTTGATGCTCGCCTACGGCTATATCAAGGACAACTGGCAGCAGGCGGTCGATCTCTACACGCGACAGTGTTCAATAGGGGTCAATGCCCGCGACCTCGCGACGATGGCCGCGACGCTGGCGGCAGGCGGCAGAAACCCGGTGACCGGCAAAATGGTGATGGATCCCGACAAGGTGCCAGCCGTGCTCGCGGTGATGGCGACGGCGGGACTCTATGACGACTCCGGCAAGTGGCTCTATCACACTGGGCTGCCGGCGAAGAGCGGCGTCGGCGGCGGTCTCATCGCCGTGTCACCCGGCAAGTTCGGCATCGCGGTCGTGTCGCCTCCACTCGATGACGCGGGCAACAGCGTGCGCGCGCAGCGGGCGATCACGCTGATCTCGAATCAGCTTGGCGGCAATCCGCTGGCGCCGACGGTGAAGGCGACGAAGTAGGGGGCCATGGCGTGGCTGGGCGACGCGCTGCGTGAGAATCCGGCGCTGGCGCTGTTCCTGGTTTTGGCGGTCGGATACGCGCTGGGACAGGTGCGCCTCGGCACGTTTCAGCCGGGGCCGGTGCTGGGTAGCCTGATCGCCGGTCTCGTCATCGGTCAACTGGGGATTCAGGTTCCGGGTGGGTTGAAGGACGTCTTCTTCCTGCTGTTCGTGTTCGCGATCGGCCTCCGCACCGGCGCCGAGTTCTTTCGCGGATTGCGGTCCAGTGCGCTGCCACAACTTGCGGTGATCGCCACGCTGATCATCACGGCGGTGGCGTTGACGTGGGGCATTGCCCGCATCTGGCATCTCGACGCAGGCACCGCCGCGGGTCTCCTGTCCGGTGCGTTGACGAACTCGACGTCACTCGGCACCGCGACGGACGCCACGGCCAGCCTGGCCCTCGACGCGGCGGCCCGCGATCGACTCGCCCACAACGCGGCCACGACCTACGCGCTCACCTACCTCGTCGGCCTGGTCGCTGTCGTGGGATTTCTCTCTTACGTGGCGCCGCGGCTGATGCGCGTGAACCTCAAGACCAGCAGCGGCGAGCTCGAGCGATCGCTTGGCATGCCCGGGAAGGCGCAGTCGATGAACTCCGCGTACCGGCCCGTCCTCGTGCGCGGCTATCGGTTGCCGGCCGCGTTGGACGGACGCACCGTTACCGAGATCGAGCGCCGATGGCCGGCTGAGCATCGTGCCATCGTCACTCGTGTGCGCCGCGGAGACGCACTGCTCGACGCCACTCCAGGGATGCGACTGCATGACGGGGATGTCGTGGCGGTGGCCGGCTGGTCGGCGGCGCTCATCGGCGATATCAATCCGCTCGAGGAGTACGAGTTGCACGATCGCGGCCTGCTCGAGATTCCGATGATCTCCGCCGATCTCGTGCTGACCAATCGCGCACTTGCCGGACAGTCGCTGCGACTGCTCGCCGACCGCATTGGTGCACGCGGCATCTTCCTCCTCGGTCTCCGGCGTGGGGGACGCGACCTTCCTGTGACACCGGCGACGATCATCGAGCGGGGCGACGTGCTGAACGTGTCCGGCGCTCGAGCCGAGGTGACGCGCGTCGCCGCGGAGATCGGCTACGCGGAATACCCGACGGCGGCCACTGACCTGTTTCTCGTCGGAGCCACGATCGCGCTCGGCGGGCTCATCGGCGTCGTGGCGTTCACCGTCGGGGGAGTCACGCTGAAATTGAGCAGCCCGGTCGGAGCGCTCCTGGCCGGTTTGACGCTCGGCCACCTCCGGTCGAGGCATCCGCGCTTCGGACGGATCCCTGAGGCATCGGCCAAGTTGTTCGAGTCGATGGGGCTCGCGTCCTTTCTCGCGCTCGTTGCGCTACAGGCTGGCCCCGAAGCGATCGCCGCGTTCCGTACGACCGGCGTGACGCTGGTCGTCGCCTCCGCGAGCATCACCGTGTTGTCGCATCTCTCGGCGGTGCTGGTTGGCCGCTATGTGATCGGCATGCATCCCGGCGTCCTGCTCGGCGTGTGTGCCGGCGCGGGCACCTCGGGTCCGGCGCTCGCCGCGATCGAACGGGAGGCCGAGAGCCAGGTCCCGACGATCGGGTACGGCATGGGCTACGCGGTTGGCAATGTGCTCACCGCGCTCGGCGGGACCCTGCTCGTCCTGACGGGCTCCTGATGAACGCGAGGTCGGCGTGCCTCGCGAAGGCCGTTGCCGCCATCGCCCTTGCGTGCAGCATGACCGCGGCCGCCGCGGCACAGGGGAGAACCGACGTCGTCACGCTCGCCAACGGCGATCGGATCACTGGTGAGGTCGTCCGTCTGGATCGAGGCAGGCTCGAGTTCAAGACCGACGATATCGGCACGCTCTATCTCGAGTGGGACAATCTGGTCAGCCTCGTCACCACGCGGCTGGTCGAGGTCACGACGAGTGACGGGCTGACGTTTCTCGGCAGCCTTGGGCAAAGCACCAGCCGATCGATTGCCGTAGTCAGCGCCGACGCGACCGCGCAGTTGGCGATGCAGGACGTGACTGAAATCGCCACAATCGGTCGCAGCTTCTGGCGCAAGGTCGATGGGTCGTTCGACGTCGGCTTCAGCTATACACGATCGAGCGGCATCGCCCAGCTGAATCTGAATTCCGACGCGATGTACCGGCAGCCGCGAGCGCAGACACGGCTGACCGTCTCGTTCACGCAGACGCAGCAGTCCGGCGAAGAAGGACGCGACGACCGCGGAGCTCTCGAGGCATCCTACCGCCGTTATCCGCGGCCACGGTGGTTCGCCGCAGCGGTGGGACGGTTCGAGACGAATGAAAGCCTGGGGCTCACGCTTCGATCGCAGATTGGCGGGGCGTTCGGTCCTCGTCTGATTAACAGCAATCGCGCCCAGATGACGCTCGGCGCCGGGATGGCGTTCAACGAGGAGCAAGGCGTGGACGTCGAGACGACCCAGAACTTTGAGGCGCTGCTGACGTTCCAGTCGTCGTACTTCACCTACGATCGGCCGAAAACCAATCTCGACCTGTCGGTGCAGTACTACCCGAGTCTGAGCGATCCGGGCCGTGAGCGTCTGCAGCTCGACGCCGCCGGCAAGCGCGAGTTCTTCAAAGATTTGTTTCTGTCCCTGAGCGTGTTCTACACGCTGGATACACGACCGCCGAATCCGGACGCCGACACCTACGATGTCGGCGTCCTCTGGTCGATTGGCTGGACGTACGGTCGTTGAAACGTGCCGACGCTGCTATGACTTCTTCACCGGCGGCGGATAGTTCTTGAACAGCTTGGTCATCGCCTTCGCCAGGTTCTTCTGCTGCTTCTCCGGCTTGGCCTTGGTATCAAGCGTCTTGCTCGCCACGCCGCGCCAGACGAGTTGCTTCTGGCCGGCCTGATACATGTCCACAGCGATCTGCCCGACGTAGATCGTGCTGGTCTGCCCGGTCGTGGTGCTCGTCCCGCCGCCGCCATACCACCCGCCGCCATACCAGCCGGGCCCGTAGCCCCAACCTGTGTCGAACGAGGTGTATTCCTTTTCCGTATTGATCGCGCTCTGGTACCCCACGTACAGATCGGCAGTTTCGGCGTCGGTTCGTTTCAAGCCCTTTGTGGCCAGCTCCATATCGACGGCGGCCTTGATCTGCATGTCGACGAGCTCGTTGGGCACTTGCGCACCTTTCAGGGTGACCCACTTGTAGGTCTTGAACTGCGAGAAGTTCGCCTGCTTGTCGAAGTTGTAGCGCACGTCCTGGGCAAACGCCGTGACGGCGCTCGCCAGCAGCACTGCGAATGCCAGCGTCAGCACTGATGGTTTTTTCATGGCTCGTGTTCCTTTCGATGACGTGATGCAGATTGCCGATGACGTGACGTGGATGAAATGGCAGCGGGGTCAGTCAGCGCCGCCGTCCACCACCGCCGCGGGAGCGGCCACCGCCGCCGTAGCTTCCCGCACCGGAACGTGTGGCTCCGCTGCTTTGCCAGCTGCCGCGATCGGTCGCGCGCTGGTTGCCCTGCGTCCGTGCCGCGCGGTCGCTGTCTAGTTGACTGGCTCGTTCCGTCGGTGTGGACGTGTTCCAACCGCCGGTGCCGTTGCTCTGTTCCCAGCCTCCGCCCTCTCCGCGTCGGTAGACGTTCCCGTCGCGGCCGGCGTAGATGTCGCCGCCTTGCGTGCGGCCGACCGTGGTGCGCTCGCCTCCGGGTCCGACCCGCGAGACCGCACCGGCGCCGCTGTCGGTGCGGATGCCGGACGTCGATGTGCCGCGCTGGTAGTTCTGGACGTGTGCGGTCTGTGCCCAGTTGTCGCCGCGCTGCACGGCGCTGGTGCCCCAGTTCCCGTAGACGTTGGAGCCCTGTCGCGTTTGTCCGTAGGCTCCGGTGCGGGGGTTGTACGCCTGACCTGCGGCACGCGAACCGTACGGACCGTACGCGGCAGCGCCTCGCGAATAGGTTCCGGTGCGCGGGTTGTACGACGCGCCCATGCCGACGCCGCCGTACGGCCCATACGCGGCATACCCGCGACCGTAGGCGCCGGAATATGGGTTGTACCAGGCGCCCATCCCGTAGGTATGTGCGTACGGATAATAGGCAGGGTAGAACCCACCGTAGCCGACGTAGGGCGGATAGTACCAACCGCTGCCCCACACCGCGCATCCCCACCCGATCATCATTCCGGTGTACGCAGCGGTGTAGGCAAACGTCGCCCACTCGTCGTCGTTGTCCTCCTGGATGGTGACGTAGGTGATGTGATGCGACGGGGAGCTCGCCGGGATCGTGTAGATCTGCGCCGGGATGGTCGAGGCCACTTCCCACGGACCATTTGGCGACCGCGACATGAACCACACGCCCTGGAAGCACAGGTAGTACAGGTCGCCATACTTGACGATGTCCTTGTCGGTGTTCACGGCGCGCTCGACGCTTTGCGATCCCTCGATGGCCTTGAACTCTGGAGTGCCCTGATAGGCGACGTCAGGCGCCTTCAGCTCTTTCTTGTTGACGCGCGCGGTGCGCGGCACCATCGCCAGCAGCACGGCTTCGGTCGCCTGCGGCGTGCCGGGAATTGAAGCGAGCACACGCGAGCGCGGATGCTCGACGGGGATCCGCTTGAAGTCCTCTGGCAACGACGGCGTGGCGAACGTCCACGGCCCGTCCAGGCTGGCGCTCTTGAACCAGCGTCCGGCGACGAGGAAATAGAAGTCGCCCTGCTGTCCCATGCGGAACAGATCGCTTTCGGTGTTGTTCACCCACAGCAGCGTCGTCGCACCCTCGACCTTGAGATAGCTGGGTGGCCCCTGGAGGGCGATCAACTCGGCGGGGTCCGTGCTCACGAAGACTCGTGGTACCGCTTTCTCCGAGATCTTGTCGCCCGGTAGTGCGGCCTTCACATCCTTCCAGTTCTCGTCGGCCGGTAATTTCGAGAAGCTCCCCGGCAGCTTTCCCGCCAGCGTCCACGGGCCTTCGATCGCCTTAGCCTGGAGCCATGACCGGTTGTAACGGAGATACAGCGTCTTCGTGGGCGTGTGCTCGAGCACATCCCAGTTGGTGTTCACGACGTATCTGAGGTCCACGTCCTTGATCGGACTCCAGACCGTTTCGCCATCCAGGTTGAGCAGAATCGCCGGCGTCGTACTGGAGAACACTCTCGGCGGGTCGGCCTTGATGTTGTCCACGTTCTTGGCCTGGAGCGGGCTCGCGGCCACGTAGGCGAGCAGTCGATCGAGGTCGAGGACGCGCTGGTTGACCGGCAGCGCCTGCACATCGGCGACCAGTGCTTTCACTTGCTCGGGTGACAGCGATGGGAAGTTGTACTGGCTGATCCCGAGGTTCAACGTGACCACGCGATCGTCCACGGCGACTTGTGTCGGGCCTTCGATCTTGATCGTCCCCAGCGCGGGCTCTTTGATTCCCGTTCGCTGGTACGACACCGCCGACCACGCGACGATGTTCTTCTGATCGATCCAGCTTTCGACCTGCGGCTGGTACCACACCACCGTTCCGGTCTTCAGCGTGACCGTGCGCGGCCACCCTGTGTCGGCATTCGTACCTGGAGGTGTCGTGACCGCGGCAGGTTTCGTCGGAGACGGAGTGGCCGTCGCGGGCTTCGCGGGCGGAGTCGTGGCCGGCGCAGGTTTGGTCTGCGCGGCCACGGGCCGTCCCTGGGGCAGCGCCAGAGCCGCTGCGAGAGTCCAGATGAGCCACGGCGAACGATGCGGCATCGTGCTCATGCCCCCAGGTCTCCTCAGAACCTCGTGGTCACACCGCCGGAGAGCTGGAACTGGTTCGAGTACTGCGCATCGCCCGTGAGATAGCAGCCCCAGTACGGATCGCACCACCAGCCCTCGGCGTCGGTCTTGATGTAGGTGGGCGTCCACTGCGCCCCGAAACGCACACCGAAATGCGGTGACGGATACACCTTCACGCCGGCGCCCCACGTGGTGGAGAACTGCGTCTGGCCGGGGATCGTCCGTTGTGCGCCCAGCGCGAAGAAGTCAACGCTGCTGTAGTGGGTCGCGCCCATGCCAATCAACAGGTAGGGTCGAATGCGCGCGCCCATTTCGCCGAAGTTGAAGGCGACGTACGGATGGTACGAGTAGACGTTGAGGTCGCCGATATCCAGTGTGTTGGTCCCGTCAGCGGCGAGCGTGCTCATCTGTTGATTGAAGAGAAAGCCCACCTCGAATCGATCGTTGACGTGGAAGCCAGCACCAAAGCCCCACGACGACGAGTCCTTCGTATCGATCGCGTCGTAGACATTGCCGTCGCCGGCTACGACCGCGGTGTCTGTCTCGACGCCATCAGACAGCGTCCACCCGAAGAGGCCCATGATTTCGACCCTCTGCGCGAAGGCGGGCGTTGCAGACCAGAGAACGCATACCAAGAACAGCCCTGTGGCTTGCTTCCACATTTCAAACCTCCAACGAGTGAGGCCTTCCCACGCTCGGTCACGAGCCGTGCGTCTGCCTCGCTCCATGAGGATGCCGCGGTGCCGTTCTCCAGCGGATCGGGCGGACCGCATCACATCAGTCGTGCTGCTTATTCAGCACGACCGGTGCCAGCTGACGGCTCGCCGTCAGGCCTTCGATCGCAGCGCGTTTTCTGAACGAGAAGTCCGTCTGACGATGTGGCCACGATCGAGCGTGGGCCGGACGCTCCGGCATCTCGGAGATCACTACGACGTGACGCTCTTTCGTACGAGGACTGGCGTCACCCGCACAAACGATGACCCTTTGGCATGCCAAGTGCTCTGCTCGGTTGCGGATCACACCCGACCCAACACAGTGGAGACACGCCATGCGCATGACGATCGACACAGCAGTAATACAGACCTCCGCGCTTGTGCTCGTTCTGGCGTTGAGCTCGTCGTGCACGCGGCAGCAGGCCAAGGAAGAGGCGATTGGATCGGCGCGCGCCGCACAACCTGAGGCCACGGTGCAGCGGGCCGCCATCGTGGGTCCCACCCGCACCGAACGCGATCTGCTCGGTGAGAAACAGATTCCGGTCGACGCGTACTACGGCGTGCAGACGGCCAGAGCGGTCGAGAACTTTCGCATCTCAGGCGTCGCCATCAATCACTATCCCGGCTTCGTCGAGGCCTGGGCGATCGTGAAGCTGGCGGCGGCGCGCGCCAACACGGACGTGGGCGCCATGAAGCCGGAGAAGCTGGCGGCGATCGAGAAGGCCGCGGCGGCGGTTGTGAACGGGAAATATCACGATCAGTTCATCGTGGATTGGTATCAGGGGGGCGCCGGCACGTCGACCAACATGAACGCCAATGAGGTGCTGGCCAACGTCGCACTCGAGCTGACCGGGCGCCCCAAAGGTGACTACAGCGTCGTCGAGCCGCACGACGACCTGAACATGTCGCAATCCACGAACGATTCGTATCCGACCGCACTCAAGGTCGCGTTCATTCTGCGCAACGACAAGCTCGTCGGGGAACTCCAGAACCTCGTCGCCTCGTTCCGCGCCAAGGGCAATCAGTACATCGACATCGTGAAGATGGGACGCACCGAGTTGCAGGACGCGGTACCGATGACGGTCGGGCAGGAATTCCACGCGTTCGCCGCGTCGCTCGAGAGCGAAATCGGCCTCCTGCGTGACGCTGAGAAATACCTGTATGCGGTCAACATGGGTGCCACCGCCATCGGCACTGGCATCAACGCTCCGAAGGGCTACGCGCAGAAAACCGCGCAGCATCTGGCGAAGCTCACCGGCAAGCCCATCGTCGTCGCGCCGGACATGGTGGCTGCGACGTGGGACCAGCAGGGATTCGTCGTCTACTCGTCGGCGCTGAAGAGTGTCGCGGTCAAGCTGTCGAAGATCGCCAACGACCTGATTCTGCTCACGTCAGGACCGCGCGCCGGCCTCGCCGAGATCAATCTGCCGGCCTTGCAGCCGGGTTCGTCGATCATGCCTGGCAAGGTCAACCCGGTCATCCCGGAGCTGGTCAATATCGTCGCCTTCCGGGTGATGGGGAACGACTACGCGGTCACGCTGGCCGCGCACTCCGGCCAACTCCAGCTGAATGCGTACGAACCGCTCGAAGGCATCGCCATCATGGAGTCGCAGCACCTGTTGCACAACACGTCAATCACCTTGCGAACGCTCTGCGTAGACGGGATCACCGTGAACGAGAAAGTGCTGGCGCATTACATGGAGACGACCGTCGGCATCGTGACCGCGCTCAACCCGGTGCTGGGCTACGACAAGGCGACCGAGCTGGCGAACGAGGCGTACAAGAGCGGCAAGGGGATTCTCGAGATCATTCGCGAGCGCAAGATTCTCACCGAGCCGCAGATCGCCGACTTGCTCGACCCGGTGAAGCTGACGCAACTCGACAAGAACCAGTACCGCAACGCCAAACGATGACACCCACGTCGTGTCCGGCTTCAGCCGGACGGGCAGTGAATGCAGCATGGAGGCAGCGATGAACCGGCAGAAGACTCGGAAGATGTTCGTGGTAGTCGCTTTGGCGGCGAGCGTTCAGGTCTCGTACGCACAGGCCAAGAAGGCCAACGTCGTGATCCTGGCCACAGGAGGCACCATCGCCGGTGCTGGTGCGACGGGCACGCAGGCCGCGTACAAGTCGGGGGCGGTGACGATCGACGCGATGATCGCTGCGGTGCCCGGCATCGGCGATCTCGCGACGATCAAAGGGGAACAGATCTCCAACGTCGGATCCCAGGACATGAGCATGGACATCATGCTCAAGCTCGCCAACCGCATCAACGAGCTCGCGAAGTCGAATGACGTGGACGGGATTGTGATCACGCACGGGACTGACACTCTGGAAGAGACCGCATTCTTCCTCAACCTGACCGTCAAGACCGACAAGCCGGTGGTGATGGTCGGGTCGATGCGGCCGTCCACGGCAGTCAGTGCAGACGGGCCATTGAATTTGTACAACGCGGTCGGTGTGGCCGCTGATCCCAACGCTCGTGGACGCGGCGTGCTGGTGGTCATGAACGACTGGATCCATGCCGCACACTCGTTGACCAAGACCAGCACGACGGCGATCCAGACGTTCATGTCGCCGCTGCGCGGGCTGGTCGGCGTCGCCAACTACGGCAAGAACGATTTCTACTCGTCGCCGACGTGGAAACATACGACGCAGACAGAATTTGACGTCGCAAAGGTGTCGAAGCTGCCGCGCGTGGACATCATCTTCGCGAGCGCCGACATGTCACCGGATCTGATCGACGCCGCTGCGGCCAACGGGGCGAAGGGCATCGTCATTGCCGGCGTCGGCAACGGCAACATGAACAAGGCGTCGGTGACCGCCGCCGCAAACGCCGTGCAGAAAGGCGTGGTCGTCGTGCGGAGCTCGCGTGTGGCGACCGGCGTCGTGGGACGCAACGTCGAGGTCAACGATGACGAGCTGGGGTTCATCGCCTCGGACGAGCTGAATCCGCAGAAGGCGCGAATTCTCCTGATGCTGGCGCTGATGAAACAGCGCAACGCGAAAGATCTGCAGGGACTGTTCACGACGTACTAAGGGCGACGCATGCGTCCCCCCTACAATCCTGTGCCAATCCTGTGCGAGGGCTGACCGTCGGTGTGGTGGCGACGCTGGTCATCGCGGGTGGCGCGACCGCGAGTGCCCAGCAGGCCGTCCCCGCCGTCAATGGGTCGCAGCCGCCGGCGATCGACGACACGATCGAAGCCGGCGAGGCCGATGCGGTGGAACCGGTTCGCAAACTGGTCAGCTGGAATGAGTACGAGGGCCGTCTCTTCACCATTCGCGTGGGAGGCGGCCTGTTGTACGAGTACGCAGCCTACTCGCAGGATGAGAACAGCAAAGCGCAGATCGATCTCACGCCAGAAGCGAAGGTGCGCGACACGCGCGTCCTGCTGAAAGGCCGGCTCAAGTTCACGCGTGCGGTCACCTGGAGTGCCGGCTTCATGTACGACGGGCCGACAGACGAGTGGCTGGTCCGCGAGACGGGCGTCATGGTCGCAGTCCCGGAGATCTCCGGTCATCTCTTCGTCGGCCGCAGCAAAGAAGGGTTCTCGCTCAACAAGATCATGGTCGGGTACGCCGGTTGGACGCAGGAACGCTCGACGATCAACGACGCGACGATTCCCATTCTGGCGGACGGCGTCAAATGGCTCGGCTACGCGCCGAAGATCCATCTGCTGTGGAACCTCGGCGCCTACGCCGACTGGCTCTCGGAAGGGCAGGGCTTCTCGACCTACGACAATCAGTTCGTTGGCCGTGTCGCATGGCTACCGTTCCTCTCGACGGATGGGGGACGATTGCTGCACCTCGGCGTCAACCTGCGATATGGCCATCCGAACGAGGGCACGCTGAAGCTGCGGTCGCGTCCCGAATCGTTTCCCAGCCCCTACGTCGTGGACACCGGCGACTTCGCTGCGAAGAGCACACGAATGGCTTCGCTCGAGGCCTACTCACGGCGAGGCTCAGTGCTGATCGGCTCTGAGTACTTCTTTCAGAAGGCCGACGCGCCGGAATCGGGCGATCCGTTCTTTCACGGCGGCGAAGTCGCCGCGACCTGGCTCATCACAGGTGAAACCCGTGTCTACAACACGCGTGGCGGATTCTTCAATCAGGTGTCGCCAGCGCGCCCCGTGTTCCAAGGCGGGCCGGGAGGTTGGGAGCTCGTCGGGCGGGTCTCATATATCGATCTCGACAGCGGCTCACTTCGAGGCGGCCGGTTCTGGCGTCTCACGCCGATGGTCAACTGGTACCTCTCAGACCACGTCCGCCTCGAGATGACCTACGGCTATGGTGCGCTCGATCGATTCGATCTCGAGGGGAAGACTCACTTCTTTCAAACCCGCCTCCAGTTGCAGCTGTAAGGCCGCCTGACGGGTTAGCGGCGTTCGTCGTTGGCTTCTGCCGGTCCTGCCGCGCCGCGCACCTCCGCGACATAGTCGAGACCGCGAGTCTTCGTGACGAAGTTGAACTGAACCTCGGGTAATCCTTCTGACGCCTCGATGACGGAGAGCAGCCGCGTGAACCCGTCGGAGACGACGCGATCGCGCATATCGGGCTCAGTGGCCCAATCCTCCTGATAGTGCACTGTGTGGTCGGAGTCCATCCAGGTGTTGCACCCCAGGTGACCGGGCCTCAGACGCAGCGGCGGCGTCAACGAACGCAGCGCATGCATCAGGCGAGGTGCGCTGCGGGCCGACGCCACGAGAGACACTGTCAGCCGCACCATTGCGCGCGATAAAGCACCAGTCGTTCCATCCATGGGCCGGACGTGAGGTGAAAGGAGGCTTAATCTTTCGGGCAATACACGGCGCTACGTCCGTTGAACCACGTCCTGGCGCGTCGGCCGAACCCCGGCATCGCAGAGGAACCCCGGCATGTCGGAGTCCGCTTCGCGCGCAGTCATACAGTCGCCGCCGGCCGTTTGAGTCCCAGCTTCGCGAGCCGCGTTTCGAGCGTCGTCGGTTTGAGGCCGAGTTGTTCGGCTGCGCCGCCAACGCCGCGAATACGCCATCTCGTACCTTCCAGGACGCGGCGTATGTGAGAGCGCTCAACGTCGATCAGTCTGATGCTGCGCCCGGACGCGGCTGAGGACGCCTCCGGCACCGGAATCGTCAACCGCGGGCCGGCCGCCGTAATCATCGCGCGCTCCACGACGTTGCGGATCTCGCGGATATTCCCGGGCCATGCGTACCGCTGCAGCCCTTCCATATTGCTCTTCGCAATCGTCTCGATGCGCTTGCCGAACGCTTTCGAAAACTCTTCCACGAAATGCCAGACGAGCAGCGGGATGTCCTCGACGCGTTCGCGCAGGGCGGGGACACGAATCGGAAACACGTTGAACCGGTAGTACAGGTCCTCACGGAACGTGCCGGCGACCATCAGCTGTTCGAGATTCCGGTGCGTCGCGGCGATGATGCGCGTATCGACGGGGATGACCTTCGGGCTGCCGAGCCGCTCGAATCGCCGCTCCTCGAGGACGCGCAGCAGCTTGACCTGCACTTCCGCCGGGAGATCACCGATCTCGTCGAGGAAGATCGTCGAGTGATCGGCGACCTCGAATCGTCCAATCTGGCGCGCCAGCGCTCCGGTGAACGCGCCCTTCTCGCGGCCAAACAGCTCGCTCTCGATGAGTGTGGAGGGAATGGCCGCACAGTTGACCCGCACCATCGCGCGGGCGTGGCGCGTGCTGCGCTCGTGAATCTGCGTCGCGCACAGCTCTTTGCCGGTACCGGTCTCACCCAGCAGCAGCACCGTCGAGTCCGTGCTGGCGACCTGTTCGATCTGCTCCAGCACCAGGCGCGCCGCCGCGCTCTGACCGACGACGATATTGTCGTCGGGCCGCTCCACCACGTCGCGCCGGCCGGGCCCGCTGTCGTTCCGCAGTTGTTCCCGCAGCCGACGCACTTCGATCCGTGCTTTGTCCATTCCGAGCTGTGCGTCTTTCTGCTCGGTGATGTCGAGGCAGGACCCGATGTAGCCGGTGAATGCTCCGTCGCTGGCGAAGGCGGGAGACGCCGTCCCGGCAATCCACCGCAACTCGCCATCGTTCCGGCGGAGCCGCCACTCCATGCTGAGCGGCCGGCGTGCGTCGAACGCCGCGGTAAACATGTCGAGGCAGGACTCCATGTCGTCGGGATGAACGCCATCGAGCCAGCCGTGGCGTAGTGCGTCGTCCATGGTGCGTCCGACTGCCTCGAGCCAGCGGCGATTGAACCAGGTGCACCGCTTGTCGGCGTCGCACACCCAAATCATCACCGAGGCGCTGTCGGCAATCGCCGCAAGCCGTTCCTGGCTGGCCCGCAGCACAGCCTGCGACTGCTTGCGCGCGATCGCCGTGCTGAGTACTTCCGCGATCAATTGGAGGCGGTTGAGCGTCTCAGCCGGCCAACGGTACGGTTCGCGTCTCGACAAGAAAGAGACCGCGCCGGCGGCGTGCCCGTCGATTGAGAACGGCACGACGACGCCCGATCTCCTGTCGTAATGTTCGAGTGTCTGCCGTTCCGCGGCGTCAGTGATCTCATCGAGCGATGCAAAGCAGGCGAGCGTGCCGGCGCGGGCCCGCGCATGGGACCAGGGAAACAGCTGCCGGGCCGAACGGACGAGCGTCGGCGGGCCGTCGCCACTTCGCGTCCACGAATGGGTGAGCGCGAAATCGTTCCCACCCTCCGTCAACTCGAAGATGGTCATGCCGTCCACGTCGGCGGCGTCGACGATGCGCCGCTGCGCACGGGCGATGGCACCGTCCACATCCTCGGCGTGCAGGTTGGTGAACTCGACGAGCAATTCACACACCATCCGTTCAAACACCAGCGGTTCGTCGAGCGTCCGTCGCTCGCCATTGTGGCGGCAGAGCTCGCCGATGTGTAGGACCGACTCCTCGAACGAATCGAGACTCGCGCTCTTGACCAGTGACATGTGAGTAACCTGCGGCCCTTCTACTTCTTGCGAACGTCCGGCAGCGTCACGAGTTCGACGCTGTAGTCCTGGACGACGATGGCATCCGAATCGGACATCTTCACCGAGGCCGCGGGCGTCAGCGTGCCCCGGCCGGTGCCCGCGTCGTTGACTTCAATGGTCACGACCCCGAACTGGTGGCCGTCTTTCGGCTTGGCACCTGGGGCGCCGGCACCGATGAAGAACATCGGAGTGGTCGTGACGACGGTGATGATGCGGCCTTCGGAGCTGGTCATCGCGTAGGCGTACTTCGCGTCGAATGCCGTCTTCCCGACGGTGATCGTTCCGAGGGTCTTCATCCCGGCCAGCTGCTTCTGCAGAGCCGAGTCACCGCCCGACTTCAGGACGCCGGCGAGACGTTTCCGATCGGCGTCTGAGGTCCATCCGGTGACATCGATCGCCACAGGGGCCGTCAACGACGCACCGCCAGCGGTCTTGACGGAGGCTGTCGCGGTGTACGTCTCCGCGCGCGACTGAGCCGATACCGAGACCACCGCTGAGACGAGCACCAAGGCACCCACAGTGAGCGAAGTCCGCGCGGCCATGACGTCTCCTCCTCGAATCCGAGCTCGACTGGCAGAACTCGTGATGTGTTGACGCGTTGTGACAACGGGCCTGCGATGACGCACATGCCGTGCCGTGGCTGACTCCGAACGAGCGGGGCGCGTTGGCTCAACGAACGCGCGTAATCGCGCGACACGACGTTCCGGAGCAACGCGCGCCCGCGAAATGACGGAGGGTTACCCACGACATTTCGGCGCGATGCCCCACCACCACCTGGCGGACCTCCCGTTCGCATTACGCCAGCGCGAGTCACCCGCGTTGAGGCGCTGGCAGATGGTATGCACCCGATCATTTCTGATCGCGAACACTCGATCAGGCTTCGGAGCCACCGTCCGCGAGACCACCGGGTAGAGGTGTGTGAAAGAAAACGCGCGGACGAGGTGCTGCGGCAATGGCGCAGACCGCGAAGGACATGAACAGCAAGTACAAGGAGACCAGCGAAGCCGGACTGGCAGTGTCGGTCACGCTCTGCTGATCAGAACCACATGGAACGCAACCACGAGAAGTATCAGCGGCTGATCGCGCGGTGCAAAGCGCTCGAACCAGTGGTGTGCGCCGTCGTACACCCGTGCGACGAGAGCTCACTGCGCGCTGCGCTGGAAGCCGCCGAGGAAGGGCTCATCACCCCGATCCTCGTCGGCCCCAAGGCAAAAATCACCCGCGTCGCGGCGGACTGCAATCTGGATCTGCGCGGCGTGACGATCGTTGACGCGCCACACAGCGAGGCGGCAGCCGAAGCGGCCGTTGGTCTGGTCCGCGAGGGCAAGGCCGAAGCGCTGATGAAGGGGAGCCTGCACACTGACGAATTGATGGGCGCCGTGGTCAAGCGCGAAAACGGCATGCGCACCAACCGTCGCATCAGCCACTGCTTCGTGATGGACGTGCCGACACTGGAGCAGCCGCTCATCATCACCGATGCCGCGATCAACATCGCGCCGACGCTGCAGGACAAGGTCCACATCATCCAGAACGCCATCGACCTCGCCCACGTGTTCGGCCGCACGATGCCGCGGGTGGCGATCCTCTCGGCGATGGAGACCATCAATCCGAACGTGCCGTCGACGATCGAAGCCGGGGCGTTGTGCAAGATGGCCGATCGCGGACAGATCACCGGCGGAATCCTCGACGGTCCGCTGGCGGTGGACAATGCGATCAACCTCACGGCCGCGCGCATCAAACGCATCGAGTCGCCGGTGGCGGGGCAGGCCGACATCCTGATCGTGCCGGATCTCGAGGCGGGCAACATGCTCGCCAAGAGCCTGACATTCATGGCCGGCGCGGATGCGGCGGGCATCGTGCTGGGCGCACGTGTCCCCATCATCCTCACCAGCCGCGCAGACTCGCTGATTGCGCGCCAGGCCTCGTGCGCGGTCGCCGTGCTGATCGCCCACTCGCGGCGCGTGCAGTTCGAGAAGGCCGTCTCGTGAACGGCAAGGGCATTCTCGTCCTCAACGCGGGCTCGTCGAGCATCAAGTTCCTGCTCTACGAGCACCGGGACGGCGGGTTGGACGCGCAACTGCGCGGACAGATCGAGGGCATCCATACGTCCCCGCATTTCGTCGCACGCACCGCTCTCGGTGTCGTTGCAGCGGAAAAGAGCTGGGGTGACGAGGTCACGCTCGGTCACGACGGCGCCGTTGACTATCTTGCCGAGTTCCTCCGGCGTGAGGCAGGGGGGATGGAACTCGAGGCGGTGGGGCATCGCGTGGTGCACGGTGGACCGGACTTCGTGCGGCCGGTGCGGATCGATGCCGGTGTGTTGGCCGGACTGGAGCGATTCATTCCGCTGGCGCCGCTGCACCAGCCCCACAACCTGGCGCCGATCCGGATGCTGCTCGCGCGGCGGCCCGATCTGCCGCAGGTGGCGTGCTTCGACACCGCGTTCCACTCGACCAATCCGCCCGTGGCGCAGCGGTTTGCGATCCCCGCCGATCTGCATGACGCGGGCGTGCGCCGTTACGGATTCCACGGGCTGTCGTACGAATACGTGGCATCAGTGCTGCCCGAGCACGATACCCGCGCCGCCTCCGGCAAGACGGTCGTGTGTCACCTCGGCAACGGCTCGAGCATGTGTGCGATCGAGAAGGGGGCGAGCATCGCGAGCACGATGGGATTCACCGCCCTCGACGGTCTGGCCATGGGCACGCGTTCGGGCGCCATTGACCCCGGCGTGCTGCTGTATCTGATGGACGAGCGCAAGATGGATGCCCGCGCGATCGAGAAGCTGCTCTACCAGCAGTCCGGTCTGCTTGGCGTCTCGGGTCTCTCGAGCGATATGCGCAAGCTGCTCGACTCGAACGAGCCCGGCGCGCAGCTCGCCGTCAATCTGTTTGTCTACCGCATTCGCCGCGAGCTCGGCTCGCTCGCGGCTGCGCTCGGGGGGCTTGACGCGCTGATCTTCACAGCCGGCATCGGAGAGAACAGCGCGGTGATTCGGGAGCGGGTGTGCCGCGATGCCACGTGGCTCGGCGTTGACGTGGATACCGAGGCGAATCGCGCCGGCGGACCGCACATCAGCACGAGAGCGAGCCGCGTCTCGGCCTGGGTGCTCCCGACCAACGAAGAGCTGATGATCGCGCGTCACACGCAGCGCCTCGTCGCGGCGCCGGCGTACGCGCAGCGTTGATCGTCCGGCTGACGCCAGACATTGCGAGAGGGTGACCATGAGTACCGTCGTGCAGGTGGATACGGCGACGCAGACCGACGTCGCCTGGCGCGGGTTCACGCCGGGTACGTGGCAGCGTCGCATCAACGTTCGCGAATTCATCCAGCGTCACTACACCCCGTACGAAGGCGACGGGCAGTTCCTCCAGGGCCCGACCGCGCGGACGCGCGACCTCTGGCAGAAGCTGCTGCCGCTCCTGGCGAAAGAGCGCGAGAAAGGCGTGATCGACGTGTCGCAAGTGCCATCCGGCATCCTGGCGCACGGCCCGGGGTACATCGATAAGGATCGCGAGATCATCGTCGGTCTGCAGACCGAGGCGCCGCTCAAGCGCGCGATCATGCCGCTTGGCGGATGGCGCGTCGTCGAGTCCAGTCTCAAGGCGTATGGCTACAAGCCGGACCCGGCGCTCGTCGAGATCTTCACGAAGTACCGCAAGACACACAACGACGGCGTGTTCGACGGCTACACGCCCGACATCCGCAAGGCCCGCTCGTCGCACGTCGTGACCGGGCTGCCCGATGCCTACGGGCGCGG
>Ga0134127_10001402_pt1 | contig 17940 bp, 18 predicted proteins | sample KB31753_FD_96459 | JGI IMG/M metagenome (GOLD analysis project Ga0134127, IMG submission 96459) | Terrestrial soil microbial communities with excess Nitrogen fertilizer from Kellogg Biological Station, Michigan, USA - KB3-175-3 | ecosystem: Environmental > Terrestrial > Soil > Unclassified ... | reverse complement strand
GGGGGCCAGCAAGAAGATCTCGCCCCCCTGACGGTCCGCCACGAAGAGGCGACCCGCCGGACCCACCGACATCCCCGCCGCCACCGGCCCCGTGAGCATCAGGGTGGCCTTTCCGTCGGGGCTCACCTGCCAGATCTCGCCCGGCCCACGCTGCCAGGGCGCCTCCGCGGTTCCGTCGGCCGCCACCCAGAGCTGCTCTGGTCCCAGGGCCACCAGGCGCGGGCGGCCCACGCTGACCACCCGCGGATCGAGCACCTCGCCTTGCGGGTTCAAGCGGAGCACCACCCCCTGCGCGCGGTCGGCCACATAGACATTGCCGCCGGCATCGGCCACGGCGCCCTCCGGCTGCTTGAGGAGCGGCGGCGTCCCGCGCGGCGGAGTGCCGCCAGCAAGGAGCTCCGCCCGCCCGGACAGCATGCGATAGAGCACGCCCACCGTGCGGTCGCGGTCGAACGTGGTGATGAGCAGCTCGCGCCCGCCCCGCACCGAGGCCACCTGGGGATTCGGCAGCGGCGGGCCGATCAGGTAGCGCGGCTCCGACTGCGGCGTCAGCCGCGCGCCGCCGGGCGGGATGCGGTAGACGCGCCCCAGATCCTCGGACTCGCCGCCGGTATAGCGCCGGCCGCTCCGGGCGAGATAGAGCACGCCGTCGGCGTCCACCGCCATGGTCCCCGTGGAGGGAATGCCCGGCAGGCCGCGCCAGGCGTCCGCGGTGTAGCCGTCGCCGGTCACGTACACCTCGGTGGTGAAGCCCGGGGGCAGCGTCGGCGGGGCGGCGGCGGCGGCGGGAACGAGCGCGAGCATGGCGACCACCAGCACGCGGAGAAGAAGTGCGGGGCGCATGACGACGATGAAAGCACGCGGCCTCGACGCGCGCAAGGCCATGGCCGACGATGGTAGGATGTCGCGCATGGGACTCGAGCAACAGCTCACCGACACGTTGACCCGCGCCATGAAGGACAAGGACGCCCCCACCGCCAATGTCGTCCGCATGCTCAAGACCAAGCTCCAGGAGCGGCGGACGGCGAAGGGATTCTCCGGCACGGTGGACGACGCCCTCGTCGTGGACGTCATCGGCGCCTATCGCAAGCAGCTGCAGAAGGCGCTGGCGGAGTTCGAGAAGGTGGGCGAGCGGGGCGCCGAGCAGGCGGCCCAGCTCCGCTTCGAGATCGAGTTCTGCGAGCGGTGGCTGCCGCGCGGGATGGACGAGGCCGCGCTGCGCGCGCTGGTCCGCGAGCGCCTCACCGCGCTGGGCCTCGCCGACGCCAAGCAGGTGGGGCGCCTCGTGGGCGACGTCATGAAGACGCACAAGGGCCAGGTGGAGGCCGGCGACGTCAAGCGCGTCGCGGAGGAATTGCTCAAGGGAGGCGCCGCATGAAGGGCGTGACGCTGCCGACGGAAACCGTCTTCGTGATGGAGATGTCGCCCATCAAGTTCGGCCTGGGCGCCATGGAGGAGATCGGCTTCGACGCGGCCCGGCTGGGGCTGGCCAAGGCTCTGATCTTCACCGACCGCAACCTCGCCGCGGAGGGCCTGCCCGACCGCGTGCGCGCGCTCCTCGAGGAGCAGGGCATCAAGGCCGAGGTGTACGACGGCGTGGAGGTCGAGCCCACGGACCGCTCCATGGAAGAGGCCGCGGAGTACGCGCGCACCAAGGAGTTCGACGGCCTCATCGCGGTGGGCGGCGGCAGCACCATCGACACCTGCAAGGCCGCCAATCTCCTCACCTGCCATCCCGCCCCGCTCCTCGACTACCTCAACAAGCCGGTCGGCAAGGGTGTCCCGGTGCCGGGTCCGCTCAAGCCGCTGATCGCGGTGCCCACCACGGCGGGCACCGGCAGCGAGACCACCGCGGTGGCGGTGACCCACGTGCTGGACCAGAACGTCAAGGCGGGCGTGTCGCACCGGCTGCTGCGCCCCACGCTGGGCGTGGTGGATCCGCTCAATACCCTCACCGCCCCGCCGGAGGTGACGGCGGCGGCGGGAGCCGACATCCTCACCCACGCCATCGAGTCGTACACCACGCGCCCGTACAATGCGCGCGCCAAGCATCATCCGCCGGACCGGCCCGCCTATATCGGCGCCAATCCCGCCAGCGACATCTGGTGCGAGAAGGCCATGGAGCTCGTCGCGCGCTATCTCCGGCGGGCGGTGCTCAACGGACTGGACCTCGAGGCGCGGGTCAACCTCGCGCTCGCCGCCAACTATGCCGGCATCGGCTTCGGCAACGCAGGCGTGCACATCCCGCACGCGCTCGCCTATCCCATCGCCGGGCTCGTGCGCGACTACGTGCCCAGCGGGTATCGCACGCGCCACGCCATGGTGCCGCACGGCATGGCGGTGATCCTCACCGCGCCGGCGGCCTTCCGCTTCACCTACGCCACCGCTCCCGACCGCCACCTCCGCGCGGCCGCGCTCATGGGTGCGCCCGTCGAGGGCCTCGACGACCGCGAGCGTCGCGAGGCCCTCCCCGCCGCGCTCATCGCCCTCATGCGCGACACCGGCATTCCCAACGGGCTCAGCGCGGTGGGTTATGGCGAGCGGGACATCGCGGCGCTCGTGGAGGGCACGCTGAAGCAGCCGCGCCTCCTTGCTGGAGCGCCGCGCCCGGTGGGCGCCATCGACCTCGAGTGGATCCTGCGCGATTCGATGCAGTACTGGTAGTCGGCGAGCCGCGCCGGGGCGGCTCGCCGGCCCGCTACCAGCCGAGAATCTGGAGCTGGAGCCAGCGGATGGGGCTCGGCCGCTCCGGCTCGGGCCGCTCCGCCGGCCTGATCGCCCGCTCGATCGCCGCCTCCTCCCGACGCTCGGCGAGTCGGATCTCGACCATCTTCTCCAGCGCGTAATAGCTCGCGTACATGGCGGCCTCCTCAGCGCGCGCCCACGGTCAGCGCGGCGGCGGTCTTGGGGTGATGACCCAGCAACCGCGAGCCGCGGTCGGCGGCGCCGATTCCCTCGGCGGCGAGCAGGACGATCTCGTACGGCCGCCCCTGCGCCGGCGCCGCGCGCTCCATCACGCCTTCCGTCACGCGCACGAGCTCGGCGGCCAGGTCCGACCGGCCCGGCGGCACCCGCATCTGGATGCGCCAGCCTCCGCCCGGACGCCGCGTCACCACCGGCGCCGCCACCGCGCCCAGCGTCCCGTGCACCGCGTCGGTCACCGAGATCTGCAGCCGCCGTCCGACCTCGCGCCGCGCCCGCAGCCGCTCGCTGAGCCACAGAAGCCCGATGATCCCGACTACCGGAACCGCCGCCACCAGGAGTGAACCGATGATCTCCATCTCGCGCTCCTTTCTCTTGCCTTCACGGATGAGACACCGGCGGGAGCGGGATGTGAAACGAGCGCGCGACGGCGGACGGAAAAAGCGCGGGGTGGACGGAGCGGTCAGGCGGGAAGCGGATGCAGATCGGGCCGGCAGTCCGAGCAGGGCTGAAGCCCCACCGCCTCCGCGCGAGCCCGCGAGCCGAAGACCGTGAACTCACCCAGCGGCTTCTCGAGAATGCCGCCGCAGGTGGGCAGACAGTACTCGCCCCCATCGAGGTACTTGTAGTAGACGGCGCGCCGATCGACGTGATAGTCGCCGCGACCGGCGACGGTGTGAACCCCTTCCACGGCGAGCAGGTCTCGCTTGAGCCCGATGCGCGTGCCGGCGTACCCGGTGAGGTCGCCCCGGCTGCCGATCACGCGGTGGCAGGGCACCACGATGGGCAGCGGATTGTGGCGGAGGGCCTGCGCCACCGCGCGGGTCGCGCGCGGCGCGCCGATCTGACGCGCGATGCCCGCATAGGACGTCACCGCGCCGTAGGGCAGATGCGCGGTGGCCTCGAGCACACGCCGCTGGAAATCGCTGCGGGTCCGCCGGAGATCGAGCGGCCAGTCCAGCCGCGTCCGCCGGCCGTCGAGATAGTCGGCCAGCTCGCGATAAAGCCCCTCCGTCCGGCGCGGGTCCTCCACCGCTTCCTCCCCCGTCCGCCGCGCCAGCCGGCCGCCCGTCCGCTCCGCCTGCCGCACGTACTCCACCATGGACACCCCGTGCTCCGAGACCCCGATGGCGATGGGGCCGAGCGGCGAGTCGAATACGCCGTACCGCATCACGCGGCTTCGCAGATCGGCCAGGCGGCTCTCGAGCTGCGCGCGGGCCAGGGTGGGATCGGCTTCCGGCGCGCGCGTGTCCCGGTACGCGGTCACCAGACCGTCCACCGTCTGATAGCGCGCGAGCTCGCTGCGGCAGGACGCGCACGATTCCACGTGCCGCTCCACCCGGCGGGCCGCGGCCGCCGGCGCCTCGGCGGTGGCCACCGCGATGAGGTCCGGCTCGATCTCACGGCATTCCCGGGAAACCGTGGTCATCGCGTGGACTCCGTGCGCATGGCGGCATGGGCGTCGAGCCCGCGCCGGATCTTGCGAAGCGCCTGGAAGACATGGGCTCGCGCGGTATCGGGAGAGCAGTCGAGGCTGCGGCCGATGCTCTCGTACTCGAGCTCGTGCACCTTCCGGAGCGTGAAGGCCAGGCGCTGGCGAAGCGGCAGCGCGGCGACGATGCGTCCGATCTCCTCGCCCGCCTGCTCCATGACCATGGTTTCCTCTCCCCCGGCCTCTTCGTGGTGGGCCGCGGTCTCCCCGGCGGCCTCGTGGGCCCGCCGGCGCCGCGACTCCGAACGCCAGTAGTTACGGCACAGATTCGTCGCGATGGCGAAGAGCCAGGCGCGAACATTCGACCCTGGGGTCAGGGACGCGTGCGCGCGGAAGGCCCGGATGAAGGTCTCCTGAGACAGATCATCGGCGTCCCCCGGGCGGCGAGTCACGCGCACCAGGTACCGGTGAATCTCGGCGTGGTGGGTGGCCACCACGGTCTCGAATGCCTCCTCGGCCATCACCCTACTCATGAGACACCGCGCCCCGGGCAATGTGAAAGGACCGACACCCCTGGCCAATAATGGCTGATATAGTTCATTATTCCAATATCTTCCTACTGATCGCCTCAGAGGAAGCTAGAGCTGGCCGGAGTCACCCCAGGTCGGCAGCAAGGACCGATAGGCCGGATCCTGGTAGCGATCGAGGTGAAAGGCCCTTGCGTAGGATGGCAAGGCGCGACCGGCGATATGGTCGGCGAGCAGATCGGCGGCGCCATTGGAGGACATGAGCCCGTAGCCGGAGAGCCCGCCCAGGAGATACGCGCCCTCCACCGGCAGCGGACAGGCGAGGAAGCGGTTCTCCTCCGTCTTCGTGTAGTAGCCTCCGTCCACGAACGATCGGGGCAACCGCTGCGCGTAGCCGCTCAGGGCCGGGATCATGCGCGAGAGACCGCGGATCACGATCTCCGCGGAAGCGGGATCGAAGACGATGGGGAACTCCGGCTCCACCGGCTCGATGTCGTAGGTCCAGATGCCGAGCACCACCGGGCTCTCGCCCGCGCCCTCGGGCCGCCCGTGAACGCCGGCGGGCAATTCCTCGAGCAGATGCCGGATGGCGTCGGACTCCCCCAGCTCCTCGCGCTCGTCCGCGGTCCACGGCAGCCGCACCGGATCGGTCCAGATCATCATGGGGGCCTCGCGGGGCACCGCGCGCAGGGTGTCGTTGAACGCGACCTTGAAGTGGCGCTCGCAGAACACGGGGAGCTCCACGCCGAGGAGGCGGCCCACCGCCTTGGTGAAGGGGCCCGCCGCGTTCACGAAGCGCGGCGTGTCGATGCGCCGGGCGCCGCCCGGCCCGGCCACGGTCACGCCGCGCACGCGCCCTCCGGCGACGTCCACCGCTTCCACGCGCCCCTCCACCAGGCGGGCGCCCTTCTCGCGCGCGCGCTCGAGCAAGTACATACCGAGCTGTTGCCCGCTGAACCAACCACAGCGGCGCGCGTGGAGCAGCGCCACGGTGTCCTCGGCGAGGTAGGGGAAGTGCCGCCGGATGAGGCTCCGGTCGGTGATGACGTCCGCGCCCACCGGCTGCTCCTCGAAGCCGTCCGCGGGAGCGGGCCGATAGTCGCTTCCCGGGGTGGCGTGCACGCGGGTGGCCCCCGCCCCGCGGCCGGTCGCCTCCTCGGCGGCGCGGATGAAGTCCGGGACCCGGGCGGGCTCGGCGGTGGCGAAGAGATAGCCGCGCCGATTCATGCGGAAGACATTGCCGCTCTCGCGCGCCAGCTCCTCGAGGAGGTCGATGCTGCGATTCATCACCGCCACCATGTCGTCGCCCGGACCCGGCCACCAGTTCCGGTACGACTCCGTGGACTTGTCGCTGGTGAGGGACAGCGGCGGCCGCTCGTCCACGAGCACCACCCCGCCCATGCCCCGTCGCACCGCCAGGTGGTACGCGAGCGCCACCCCCGCGATCCCGGCTCCGCAGATGACGACCTCCGCCGCGCGCTCGCTCATGATCGCCTGATCGTACCGCAATCCGGCGGCCCCGCCGACGGTGTATGATCGGCGGAAGACGCAGGGCCAGCGCGATAGAGGAGACCTGAGCATGACGCAGCCGAGCTCCACGGTAGGCCTGCTGCACCCCGGTGAGATGGGCTCGGCCGTGGGCGCGACCCTCGTGGCCGGCGGCGCCCGCGTGCTCTGGTCACCGGAAGGGCGCGGACCCGCGACGCGGACCCGCGCCGCCGAGCTCGGCCTCGAAGCCAGCGGATCCCTCGCCCGCGTGACCGCCGCCGCGGCCGTCATCGTCTCGGTGACGCCGCCGCATGCGGCGCTGGCGCAGGCCCGCGAGGTGGCGGCGCTCGGCTTCCACGGGATCTACGTGGACGCGAACGCGGTGGCCCCCGCCACGTCCCGCGCCATCGGCAAGGTGGTCGAGGCCGCGGGGGCGCGCTTCGTGGACGGCGGCATCATCGGACCCGCGAACCGGAAGCCGGGCGCCGCGCGCATCTATCTCTCCGGCCCCGCCGCCGCCGAGGTGGCGCCGCTCTTCGCCTCCGGCCCCATCGACGCGCACGTGCTGACCGGGCCGGTCGGCGCGGCCTCCGCGCTGAAGGTGGCCTTCGCCGGGTGGAACAAGGCCAGCCAGGGGCTCCTCGCCGCCATCCGCGCCTATGCCATCGCGGAGGGAGTGGACGCCGCGCTCCTGGCGGAGTGGAAGATCTCCATGCCCGAAGTGCCCGCCCGTTCCGAGCGCGCCGTGCAGGACAATGTCCGCAAGGCCTGGCGCTTCGTGGGCGAGATGGAGGAGATCGCGCAGGCGTTCGCGGCGGTGGGGCTTCCGTCGGGCTTCCACGAGGCTGCCGCCGACATCTACCGGCGTCTCGAGAGCTACAAGGACACCGCGGCGCCTCCCCCCGTCGAGGAGGCGGCGCGCCGGATCCTCGAGCAGCGCCCTCGCGCGCCGCGATAGAGCTCCGCCCTATATCTCGGAGACGATCGCCTGCTGCGGCATCTCCGGCAGCGGGTGCAGGATATTGCGCGTGAATCCCGCCCGCCGGAGCATGGCGTCCAGCTCGGCGAACGTGTACGCGTCTCCCGCCGGCGTCGTGCAGAGCATCACCAGGCTGAAGGCTGCCGCGGGCGCCGGCGAGACCCGGTCGGCATTGGGCACGAACTCCAGCGTCACCGCGCGGCCGCCCGGCGCCAGGGCCCGGCGCACCCTGGCCAGGAGCCGCTCGCAGGCGGCGGGATCGAAGTGGTGGAGGAAATTGGTGAGGAGCGCCACGTCGTACCCCTCCCCCCACTCCACGTCGAAGGCGCTGCCCGGGACGACGCGGTAGCGCGTCGCCACGCCGGCCGCGGTCGCATTGTCGCGAGCCACCTCCAGCACTCCCGTCCAGTCCACCGCGGTGATCTCGGCGCGGGGATGGCGGCGGGCGAAGGCGATCCCGAAGAGACCGTGCCCGGCCGCGATGTCGAGCACGCGAAGGGGCCGGCCGGGCTCCGCGGCCACCAGATCCACGAGCGCCTCGGCGGGTCCGCGCATCATCGGCATCATGGCGCGCGCGAAGCGCACCCACACCGGATGGTCGGGGGATACCGTGCCGCCGGCCGCGGCCACCGTCCCTCCATGCCGCACCGCCCCCGCGACATCGCGAAAAGCCTCCTCGAGAAGCGGGGAGAGCGTGAACTCCACGGTGCCGCCCAGGTAGGCGGGGGAGCGCCGGTCCAGAAACGCGGCCGAGTCGGGGGTCAGCGCGTAGCGCTCGCCCTCCTTGACGAGAAAGCCGAGCACGGTGAGGTAGTCGCAGAGGATGCGCGCGCCGCGGGGGGACGCGCCGCAGCGCGCGGCCACCGCCGCCGCGGTGACATTCCCCTCACCTACCGCGGTGAAGAGGTCGAGCTCCAGCGCGCCCTTGAGGGCGGCGGTGCGCTGATAGCCCCACATGGTCTCGAAGAACAGCTCGGGGGACGGACCCGACATGGCGTCGCTCCTGCTTTGAGCCTGTGCTACGGTGACGGTACCGATTATGCGCTGGCGTGACATGCGGGGCAGCGGCAATATCGAGGATCGCGAGGGCGCGGGCGCCCCCCGCGGTCTCGGCGGCGCGGGCTTCAAGCTCGGCGGCTTCGGGCTGGTGGCGGTAGTGGCCATCAGCCTCCTCCTCGGCCTCAACCCCCTCGACGTCATCGTCTCCATGCAGGGCGGTGGCGTGCCCTCCGCGCCCGCGCCACCCAGCTCGCCTTCCTCTCCGTCATCCCCGCCCGCGCCCGCCGGCGCGCGCGACGAGACCAAGGAGTTCATCGCGCGCGTGCTCGGCGATACCGAGGACACGTGGACCAAGCTGTTCCGCGAGATGCAGGGCCAGTACCGGGCGCCGCGCCTGGTCCTCTTCCGCGGCGGTGTGGAATCCGCCTGCGGGATGGCCAGCTCCGCGGTGGGCCCCTTCTACTGCTCGGCGGACCAGCGTGTCTATCTCGACCGCGCCTTCTTCGAGGATCTCTCCCGGCGCTTCGGCGCCCCCGGCGAGTTCGCCCGCGCCTACGTGATCGCCCACGAGATCGGCCACCACGTGCAGAATCTCATGGGCATCACGGAGAAGGTCGCCCAGCAGCGCGAGCGGACCGGCGGCGCGCGGAGCAATCAGCTGTCGGTGCGCCTGGAGCTCCAGGCCGACTGCCTGGCCGGGGTCTGGGGCTTCTATGCGAAGCAGCGCGGGCTGCTCGAGCCCGGTGACGTGGAGTCGGGGCTGGGCGCCGCCGCCGCCATCGGCGACGATCGAATCCAGCGTCAGACGCGGGGCCAGGTGTCGCCCGAGTCCTTCACCCACGGCTCCTCGGAGCAGCGGGTGCGGTGGTTTCGCGCCGGGCTCGAGAGCGGACAGCCCCGCCAGTGCGACACGTTCTCCGCCGGCGGCCCCGGCGCCGCCCCGCGCTCCTGACCGTCAGCGCCCGCCCAGCGACTCCAGCAGCTCCTTGAACTCGGGCGCGGCCCCCAGCAGCTCCGGGCCCACCGCCAGCAGCGCGTTCACCTGCTCCGGCGTCAGATTGAAGCTGGTGGGCAGGTGCCAGAACCAGGCCCGCCGGGCGGGATCGGCGATGGCCTCGAAGTTGATCTCCACCACATAGGGCTCGATCTCGGTGGCCAGCCGCGGCAGGGTGGGCGCGCCCGGGCACTCGGTCAGCCGGCGCTGGCAGGCGGCCAGATTGCGCTGCGCGCGCTCGCGAGTCTCGCGCAGCTCCTTCATCACCTCGATGGTCTCGGCGGTGTAATTGCCCATGGCCACGGTGGCGGTCTTCACCGCCACCACATCCACCCCGGGGGGATTCTCCTTCGCGCTGATGGTGTCGAGGCTCTGCGTCCCCGCATTCACCACGATGATGACCAGCTTCTCGATCTCGCCCTCGTTCATGAGCCGCCGGATGAACCCGCTGGTGCGCCGGTAGGCAGCCTCGATGGGCCGGAGCCCGATATTGTCGGCGAGGCCGCCGTCCATGAGGTGCAGGTACGGGAGCCGGGCGTCGTCGACGTAGAGGGCCCGGTTTCGCGCCCAGTAGTAGCGGCGGCGATTGGCCTCGTAGTCGTTGAGGCCCTCGCGGATGTCGCGCGGCAGCGTGAAGCCGGCCGGATGCGGGTAGTTCTTCAGCGAGACCGGGCTCAGGAGAAAGGGAAAGGCGGAGGACGCCGCCACCGCGCGCGCCACCGGAAAGGTGGAGAGATCGGAGACGAGCACGTCGAACTGGTCCTGGGTGAACTCGAACCGCTCGCCGTTGGCAAGGTTGGTGGCGTTGAGGATGACGAAGGGGCGGCGGCCGGGCTCGGCGAGGGCCTCGAAGCGCTTGCCCTCGAAGATCGCCTCGTCGTAGTACTCGGCGGCGAGGTCGATGCGGTCGAAGTTGGGCGAGACGAACCGGAGCCAGTTCAGCGGGTTGGCGGCGCGGGCGACCAGCGCGCGCTCCACATTGACGTCGAGGAAGCGGGGGCGAAACTCCTCGAAGATCCGCGCTCCGAAGAGCCCGTAGTAGGCGGCGGTGAAGGAGCCCCCCGAGATGGACGAGATGCAGTCCACCTCGTCGAGCAGGCTCTTCTCCTCGCCCTTCCACGTGATGCGCGTCTGCCGGAGCTTCTCGAGCACACCGTAGGCCAGCGCGGCGGCGCGGGTGCCCCCGCCGGAAAAAGTCAGGCAGACGAACAGCGAGTTGGTGTTCTTCCCCGTGGCCGGCGCCCGCTCGAAGCGATAGTCGGGCGCGGGACGACCCGCCACCAGGGGATCGTTGACCACCCAGTGCGCGCAGCCGGCCAGGAGCAGGAGGGCGGCGGCGAGGAGCGAGCGGCTACTCGTCCAGCTCAAAATCGATCTCCCGGGGCTCGAGCTCCGAGGTGTCCTTGAGGATGATGCGCCGTTCATCGGGGCTGAAGTTGTCGGGCGGGCCGAGGGTGACGAGATGGCTGCCCGCCTCGAGCTCGATCAGCTCGTCGGTCCGGCCGTTGAACTCGTCGTCCACCTTGACCCGGCGCGACCGCGGGAAGTGCACGACGAGATATTCCACCGGGGGCCGTCCTCCTTGCCAGCGAGTCTATGCTTCTTTATCATCTCCGCCAAGGAGGACGGCCATGGCCATCTCCACCGAAGCGCTCTCCATCGTCCCGCTGCATCCGTGTCTGGGCGCGCGCGTGGACGGCGTGGACCTGACCCGGCCGCTGTCCGAGGCCACCTTCCGCCGCATCGCGGAGGCCTTCGACCAATTTTCGGTGCTGGTCTTCCACGACCAGCGGCTCACCGACGCGCAGCAGAAGGCCTTCAGCGAGCGCTGGGGGCCCCTCGAGAACACCATCGTGTCGCCGGGCCAGGAGGCCCGCTACGACCCCAAGCTGGTGGATCTCTCCAATACCGACCCCGATCACGGCGGGCTCATGGACTGGAGCGACCGCCGCATGATGTACCAGTCGGGCAACCAGCTCTGGCATACCGACAGCTCCTTCAAGCCCGTGCCCGCGCATTCCTCCGCGCTGTCCGGGCGGGAGGTGCCCCCGGTGGGCGGCGAGACCGAGTTCGCCAGCATGCGTCACGCCTATGCGGAGCTGCCGGACGACGTGAAGGCGCGGCTCGAGGGCAAGGTGGCGGTGCACAGCATCATCTACTCCCGGAGCCTCATCGCGAAGGACCTCTTCGATCCCGCGCAGGCCGCCGCGCTCCCCGCCGTCCGCCATGCGCTGGTGCGCGCCAACCCCGCCCATGGCCGGAAGACGTTCTACATCGGCTCGCACGCATGGTTCGTCGAGGGCCTGCCGTATGCGGAGAGCCGGCGCCTCCTGGAGGAGCTGCTGGCGCTCACCACCGCGCCGGAGCGCGTGTACCGGCACGTGTGGAAGCAGTGGGATCTCGTGATGTGGGACAACCGGTGCGTGCTGCACCGCGGGCGCCCCTGGGACTCCGCCCGGTACCCGCGCATCATGCGGCGCACCACGGTGGCCGGCGACGGCCCCACCGCGAGCCCGCCCCTCGCGGACCCCGCCTCGCTGCCCGCCATCGAGCGCGGCTAATCGTCGGGAGCGCGACGGCTGCCGTCACGGCGCGCCTCTTCCTCGGTGGCATAGCAGCGCTCCGGGCTCGCCTCCTCGTAGAAGCGCGTTCCCGGCCGGTGGTAGACCCGGCCCGATTCGTCGGTGAGATAACCCTTGATCGGATGGCCGGCCGGGCAGGCCCAGGGTGTCTCCGGCGCGACGCCGGGACGCTCGCGCGGTCCGCCCGGCGACGGGGCCGGAGCGGGGCCGGCGGCGGCCGCCACGGCCGCTATCCCCAGCACCAGGGTCCCCAGCAGCAGCGCCCAGGCAACAAAGCCCCGCCTCATCAATCCCCCTGCCCTTGGACCCCGCCGCGGGGTAATATCCAGGCCAGGACGAGAATCGCGCCGTGTAAAGAAGGAGAGCCAAGTTGGCACTGACCGCCACCGTATACCACGTCGATCTCAGCCGCGGCACCATCGAGACCAAGATTCTCCCCGAGGACGTATACCGGAAATACCCCGGCGGCAGCGCGCTGGCGGCCTATCTCGTGCTGCAGTCCATGCCTGCCGGCGCCGATCCGCTCGGGCCCGACAATGTCCTGGTGATGGCGGTGAGCCCGCTCACCGGGCTGGCCATCTCCGGCCAGAGCCGCATGACCGCCTGCGCGCGCTCGCCCCTCACCGGCGCCATCGGCGACAGCCAGTGCGGTGGCTTCTTCCCCGCCGAGATGCGCGCGGCCGGCGCCGACGCCATCGTGTTCACGGGCGCGTCGAAACAGCCGGTGTATCTCTATCTGAACGACGGGCACGCCGAGCTGCGCCCGGCCGGGCATCTCTGGGGCAAGGTCACCGCCGAGGTCGATCAGCTCCTCAAGGACGAGGTCGGCGACCCGAAGGCGGAGGTGGCCCAGATCGGCCCCGCGGGCGAAAACCGGGTGCGCTTCGCCGCCATCATGAACATGGTCAATCGCGCCAATGGCCGCACCGGTCTCGGGGCGGTGATGGGCGCCAAGCGGCTCAAGGCGGTGGTGGTGCGCGGCACCAAGTCTCCGAAGCCGGCGCACCAGGACGATTTCCGCGGGCTGGTGAAGCGGCTGAAGGAGCTGCAGGAGGCCAATCCCGGCATCGTGTGGTTCGGCCAGTACGGCACCGCGGGCGTGCTCGCCATCCAGGACAAGATGGGCGGCCAGCCCACGCACAACTACACCGAGGGCACCTTCGCCCAGTCCAAGGACATCGACGGCACCGTGCTCGCCAAGACCATTCTCAAGGAGCGCGACACCTGCTACGCCTGCGTGGTGAAGTGCAAGCGCACGGTGGAGGTGCGGGACCCCGACCTCACCGTGGATCCCATCTACGGCGGTCCCGAGTACGAGACGCTCACCTTCTTCGGGACCATGTGCGGCGTGGGAGACCTCAAGCTCCTCTCCAAGGCGTCCGCCGACGCCAACATGTACGGGATGGACACCATCTCGGCCGGAGCCACCATCGCGTGGGCCATCGAGGCCAAGGAAAAAGGCCTGCTGGACGACAAGGGGCTCGGCCTCGCCTATGGCGACGGCCACTCCGTGCTCCGCGCCATCGAGGCCATCGCGCTGCGCCGCGGCGTGGGGGATCTCCTCGCCGAGGGCAGCCTGCGCGCGGCGCAGACCCTGGGTCCGGCGGCGGTGGACCTCACCGTGACCGTGAAGGGCCAGGAGCTGCCCGCCCACATGCCCCAGCACAAGCGCTCGCTCGGGCTGATCTACGCGGTGAACCCCTTCGGGGCCGACCACCAGTCTTCCGAGCACGATTCCGCGCTCCGGGCCAAGCCCGGCAGCCTCCAGAACCGGCGCCTGGGTGAGATCGGGGTGGCGGAGAACCTCGATCTCCGCGACCTCTCCGACGCCAAGGTGCGCTTCGCGTATCGCTCACAGGCCTTCTACTCGGCGCTGGACACCCTCGGCCTCTGCCAGTTCGTGTGGGGACCGTCGTGGCAGCTCTACGGGCCGTCGGAGACGGTGGAGCTGGTCAGGGCCGGGACCGGCTGGGACGCCACCATGGAGGAGCTGATCCAGGTGGGCGAGCGCCGCATTCACCTGCTCCGGGCGCTGAACGCGCGCGAGGGCATCGGCAAGGACTCGGACGTGCTGCCCAAGAAGCTGTTCAAGCCGCTCGCCGGCACCGGCCCCACCGCGGGGGTGGCGCTGACGAGCGATGAGTTCGAGCGCGCGCGCGCCAGCTACTACCAGATGGCCGGCTGCGATCCCGCCACCGGCTATCCCACGCGCGCCAAGCTGGCCGACCTCGGTCTGGACTGGGTCGCCGACAAGATCCCCGCGGGACGGTGAGGAGCCACCCATGAAATACACGCGCATCTCCGCCGACTGTCATCTCGACCTGCCCTGGATGCCCACGGACCTCTTCACCTCCAACGCCTCGGCGGCGCTGAAGGAGCGCATGCCATTCGTCAAGGAGGGGCCCGATGGCCCGTACTGGACGGCGCGGAACGGCGGGTCCTTCGGCCTCGTCAACGGCGTGGGCCCCGCCGGCCACAAGTACGTGCCCGGCCAGCATCACCGCGTGGACGTCATGGCCAAGACCGGACTCTACGACGACGGGAAGAAGGGAATCCGGCGGGTGTCCGACCCGGAGCTCCGCATCAAGGACATGGATCGCGACGGCGTGGACGCGGAGGTGATGTACGGCATCCTCGGCGCCGCCACCCGGCTCAACGACCACGAGGCGGCCACCGAGATGTTCCACATCTACAACGACTGGCTGGTGGATTTCTGCCGCCACTACCCCGAGCGCGAGATCGGGCTGGCCTGCCTGCCCTATGGCGACATCGACGCCGCGGTGAAGGAGATCTATCGCGCGGCCAAGCTCGGGCTCCGCGGACTGGAGCTGTCCTGCTCCTGGGACATGGAGCCCATGTGGCATCCGGTCTGGGAGCCGATCTGGAAGGCGGTCAACGACGTCAACCTGCCGCTGCACTTCCACACCTTCCCCGCCGTGCCTCCGGGCGTGATGGAGAAGCAGACCGGACTGACCCGCCGCGCCGCCTTCTTCACCATCGTGTCCGGCTTCCAGATGAACCTGGTCAATATCCTCGCCGCCATCGTGGGCGCCGCCGTGCTCGAGCGCTATCCGAACGTTCGCATCGCCTTCGGCGAGAGCGGCATCGGCTGGATCCCCTACGCGCTGGACCGCATGGACTTCGAGTGGGAGGATCGCTTCCACGACCTCGGGCTCAAGATGAAGCCCAGCGACTACTGGCGCCGCCAGTGCAAGGCGACCTTCCAGTTCGACCGCATCGGCACCAAGCTCATCGACGACATCGGGGTGGAGACGCTCATGTGGGGCTCGGACTATCCGCATGGCGACGGCGTGTGGCCGGAGTCCACGCGCTATATCGACGAGCAGTTCGGCCACCTGCCCCCGGACGTGACGCGGAAGATCGTCTGCGAGAACGCGGGGCGCTTCTACGGCCTGATCAAGTAGGGTTCGCGCGGCGCCATCGCCGCTCGATCACCAGCCCCTCGAACGTGCGGGTGGCGGCGGACGGTGCGCGCGCGCGGCCCGACGCCGCACCGGTCACGCGCGCAGCCGCAGCCCCAGCCTGAACATGAGCCACATGGCGCCCCACCAGATCAACACGTAGGCGAGCGCCCAGGCGAGGGACACCGAGGCGAGGGACGCGTTGAGGGATGCCGCCCAGGTCGCGAAGAGCCGCTCGAAGAGCCACGCATGGAGGCGGGTGGCCTCGGGGCCCACGCGGACCAGGAGCAGAACCTTGGCGGCCAGGGTCGACAGGAAGAAGAGCGCCAGCGCATTCACGCCGAACCAGGCGAAGGGCCAGGCCCAGCGACGGAAGCCCCGCGCCTCGACGAGCCAGTAGCAACCGGAAAGGGTGACCGCGGCCAGCCCCGCGGTGAAGAGCGCATAGGAGCTGGTCCACAGCGCCTTGTTGATCGGGAACCAGAGGCCCCACCCCGCGCCGAGCACGGCCGCCGCCAGGCCGGCGACGGCCAGGCCCGCGGCGACGGCCTTCGGCGAGCGCCCGGCCGCCACCCAGCCGCCGGCCAGCACGCCGAGGAGGGTGGTGGCGATCGCGGGCAGCGTGCTGAGCAGCCCTTCCGGATCGTAGACCTTGGCCTGCTGCCAGAGATGGGCCGAGCCCAGCAGCGTGCGGTCGATATAGGCGGCGAGACTCCCCGCCTTGCCGAGATCGCCCGCGCCATAGCCCGGCACCGGCACCAGGGTCATCAAGGCCCAGTAGCCCAGGAGCAGGCCCGCGGCCGCCCACGCCTGGCCGCGCCAGCCCGTGGCGAGGTAGACCAGCGCGGCGGCGAGATAGCACAGCGCGATGCGCTGGAGCACGCCCGGGATGCGCAGCGTCGCCCAGTCGAACCAGGGGAAGCCGTTGAGGACGATGCCCAGGAGGAAGATGACGGCCGAGCGGCGGAGCACGCGCGCGAGCACGGGGCGCTCCCGCCCCTCCCCCGCGCGCCGGCTCAATGAGAGCGGAATCGACACGCCCACGATGAAGAGGAAGAAGGGAAAGACGAGATCGGTGGGCGTCCAGCCATGCCAGTCGGCGTGGCGGAGCGGCGGATACACCGCTCGCCAGGTGCCCGGATTGTTCACCAGCACCATGGCCGCCACCGTGATTCCGCGCAGGGCGTCTAGCGAGAGGAGCCGCGCCACCCCTTTACCGTACATCACCGGGGCCTGCAACCCGCGGTCCGCGGACGGTGTTCTAGCCGGCGCCGAGCACGATCTTGCCGAACTGCTCGGCCTCTTCCATCCGGCGGTGAGCGGCGGCCGCCTCCGCGAGCGGAAACACGCGATCCACCACCGGGCGCAGGCCGCCCTCGCCGTAGAGCGCGAGCATGGCCGCGAACTCGCGCGGGCTCCCCATGGTGGTTCCCAGCACGGTGATCTGACGCCAGAACAGGTTGCGCAGCACGTAGTCCTGGAGCGGACCGGTGGTGGCGCCGTAGGTGGCGATGCGCCCGCCGGGCCTGAGGATCTCGACGGCGCGGACGAAGGTGGAGCCGCCCACGCTGTCGATCGCCACGTCGGGCCCGGCTCCGCCGGTCTGCGCCAGGATCTCGCGCGCCCAGTCCTGGGTGCGATAGTTGGCGCCGCCCGACGCGCCCAGCTCGCGCGCGCGGGCAAGCTTGGCGTCGCTGCCCGAGGTCACGAGGACCCGGGCCCCCAGACGCGCCGCGATCTGGACGGCGAAGGTCGAGACCCCGCCCCCCACGCCGGTCACCAGCACCGTCTCCCCCGGCTGCACGCGGGCGCGGGACACCACCGCGCGATAGGCGGTCAGCGCGGCCAACGGGATGGCGGCGGCCTCCTCGAATGACAGCGCGGCGGGCTTGGCGTGCACGTTGCGCGCGGGCACGCGAATCTGCTCCGCATAGGTCCCGTCGTCGGGAAGCCCGAGGATGCGGAACTTCGGCCCCTGGGCGAGGTCGTCCTCACCCCAGTCGAGGCTCGGGTTGATCACGACGGACTGGCCCACCAGTCGCGCGCCGGCGTCGCGACCGGCCGCGACGATCTCGCCCGCCCCATCCGAGCCCAGAATGACCCGCCGCTCGAAGCCCGCCGCGTACGCGCCGGTGCCACTGCGAATCCACACGTCGCGGTGGTTCAGCGCCGCCGCCCTGAGGCGGACCACGACCTCATCCGCGGCGGGCGTGGGGTCCTCGACCTCCTCGATCGACAGGTTCTCGGGAACGCCGGGCTTGCGCAGGACTATCGCGCGCATGGGCGGGAGCTGTGCTCGTTCATGGCTTTTGTAGTAGCCTAGCGACGAGTCGTGCACCCGTCAAGGTCGTCCCACGTCAAGGAGGCTTCCATGAGCGATCCCGGATCGATGAACCGCCGCACCTTCGTCAAGACCGCGGGGGCCGCCGCCGCGGCCGCCGGCGGCATCGAAGGCATTCTCGCCGCGCGCCGCGCGCCCGCCTTCGCCCAGGGCACCAAGCTCCACTGGGTGCGCTGGGTGGACTTCATTCCCGAGTCCGATGTCGAGCTCAAGCGCCAGATGCCCGAGGCCTCCAAGGCCCTCGGCGCCGAGGT
>Ga0134127_10001399_pt1 | contig 17975 bp, 14 predicted proteins | sample KB31753_FD_96459 | JGI IMG/M metagenome (GOLD analysis project Ga0134127, IMG submission 96459) | Terrestrial soil microbial communities with excess Nitrogen fertilizer from Kellogg Biological Station, Michigan, USA - KB3-175-3 | ecosystem: Environmental > Terrestrial > Soil > Unclassified ... | reverse complement strand
TGTCGGCGTTCGAGCGGATGGTCGCGCCGCTCGGGCCCGCGCCGCGCTCGCTCGCCAACTCGGCCGCGCTGCTTCGCTTTTCGAAAGAGACCGCCGCCGATTGGGTCCGCCCGGGAATCATGCTCTACGGTTCCTCTCCATTTGCCGACCGCGCCGCGAGCTCGCTCGGTCTGAGGCCCGTCATGACGCTCGCCTCGGAGCTCATCTCGGTGCGGCGCCTGCAGCGCGGCGAGCGCGTAGGCTACGGGTTTTCCTACGAGGCAGTCCAGGCGATGACGATCGGCGTGGTGGCGTGCGGCTACGCCGACGGCTACCCGCGCCATGCGCCCAGCGGCACGCCGGTGCTCGTCAACGGGCAACGCGCGCGCACCGTTGGACGCGTATCGATGGACATGATCGCAATCGACGTCAGTACGCTTCCCGGAGTCGGCGTGGGCACGCCGGTCACGCTCTGGGGCGAGGGCCTGTCGGCGGACGAAGTCGGCGCCGCGGCCGGCACGCTGAGCTACGAGCTCTTCACGAAGCTGACGGCGCGGGTGCCGGTCGTGGAAGTTCCTTAATGGCAAAGCCGAAAAGCGCCTACATCTGCTCCGATTGCGGTACCAGCGCCCTGCAGTGGTTTGGGAGCTGCCCCTCCTGCGGCGCCGCCGGCACGCTTTCGGAAACGGTGGTCGAGAAGGCCGCCTCGCACCGCTATGCTGGCGCGGCGGCGGCGCCCGTCGCGCTGCACGAGATCCAGGCGCGCGAGCTCGAGCGCGTGGCGACGGGCGTCTCCGAGCTCGACCGGGCGCTCGGCGGCGGGCTGGTCGCGGGGCAGGTGGTCCTCCTCGGCGGCGACCCCGGAATCGGCAAGTCGACCCTTCTCCTGCAGACGCTGGCGGCGCTGGGGCAGGCAGTGCTTTACGTGAGCGGCGAGGAGTCCGCGGAGCAGGTGGCGCTGCGGGCGCGCCGGCTCGCGCTGGAGGTGGAGGGCGTGCGCCTCATCGCCGAGACCCAGCTCGAGCGCGTGCTCGCCGCGCTGGAAGCCTCGCGGCCTAGGGTGGCGGTCGTCGACTCCATCCAGACGCTGTGGTCCGACACGCTGCAGTCGGCGCCGGGATCGGTCGCGCAGGTGCGCGAGTGCGCTGCGCAGCTCACGCGCCACGCCAAGCGCGCCGGGATCGCGCTCTTCATGATCGGCCACGTGACCAAGGAAGGCGCGATCGCCGGGCCGCGCGTGCTCGAGCACATCGTCGACACGGTGCTTTACTTCGAAGGCGAGCTCCACTCCGCGTTCCGCCTGGTCCGCGCCGTGAAGAACCGCTTCGGCGCGGTGAACGAGCTCGGCGTGTTCGCCATGACCGACAAGGGGTTGAAGGGTGTCACGAACCCCTCGCGCCTTTTTCTTTGCAATCACGAAAAACCGGTTGCGGGTTCTTGTGTGCTCGCGACGCTCGAAGGCACGCGGCCGCTGCTGGTCGAGATCCAGGCGCTGGTCGACGCCGCGCATTCACCCAATCCGCGGCGGCTCTCGGTCGGCCTCGAGCAGAACCGCCTCGCGATGCTGCTCGCGGTGCTCCACCGCCACGGCGGCATCGCCACCTGGGAGCAGGACGTGTTCGTGAACGCCGTCGGCGGCGTGCGCATCGCCGAGCCGGCGGCCGACCTGGCCGTTTCCCTGGCGATCGTCTCTTCGTTGACGGACAAGCCTATTCAGGGAAGCGTCGCGGTGTTCGGCGAGATCGGGCTCGCCGGCGAGGTGCGTCCCGCGCCGCGCGGCCAGGAGCGGCTGAAGGAGATCGCCAAGCTCGGCTTCGCCAGGGCGCTGGTCCCGAAATCCAACGCGCCGAAGGCGAAAATCCCGGGGCTGGAAGTGCTGGCCGTCGAGCGCGTCGACCAGGCAGTCCAGCTACTGCGCAATCTTTAGCGCCAGGCTCGCCGCGCGCACGCCGCTCCTCACGGCGGCTTCGAGCGTCGGCGGGTAGTCCGGATCGGTGTAGTCGCCGGCGAGGAAGATTCCGGCGTGCGGTGTCTCCATGGACGGCGTTGGGCGTCCCGGCGTGCATGAAATGGTCGCGCGCTTTTCAGCGATGGCGCGCGTCCAGACCGGGTCACCCTTGACGAGCTCGTGGGCGGCGAGCTCGCGATGACAGGTCGCGGCGAGCTCGTCCAGGTTCATGTCCTGATGCGCGCCGCGCGCGCTGATCACGCAGGCGAGGCAGCCGCGCTCGCCCAGCAGCGCGCCGCGGTCGAACACCCACTGCACCAGTCCTTCCGACAGCCCGAGCATGGGAAACCGAAGCCGCACCCGTTCCTCGTACTGGAGATAGCAGGTGTAGATCGGCTGGTACTCGTAGTCGACGGCGACGTCGGGGAGCAGGGTCTTCAGCTGGTGCGGGCCCACGGCGACGATGACCGCGTCGAAGCCCTGGCGCAGCTCGTGCAGGTCGGTAACCTGGCTCTTCAGCCAGACCTGGCCGCCATGTTGCCGCACGAACTCGACCGCGGGCTCGGGGAAGAGCTTCGACAGATCGCAGCGCGGCAGGAGAAGGTCGCTCGCCTCGGCGTCGCCGGCGAGCGTGTCGCGCAGCACGGCGAGGAACGCACGCGCCGAGGCCTCGGCGACCGGCGTGTTGAGCGCCGACACCGCGAGCGGCTCCCACAGGAGCTTCGCGATGCGGCCGCGCTGGCCGTGCTGCTCCAGCAGCTCCGCGACGGTCGTGTCGTAGGTGAGCCGGAAGGCGCTTCGCTTCAGCGCGCCCATGAACTGCAACGCACCGAGCCGCTCGGTGAATGGGATGCCTTTCGCAAGCGCAAGCCCGGCCATGAGGCCGACCGACCCGGGAAGCCAGAGCCTGCGCAGGCTGAATCCCTGCGCGTGACGGATCTCGAATGGAATCCGCAGCAACGCCTGCGAAGGCACACCGACCGTGCGCATGAGGCGAAACAGCTCGGCATAGGCGCCGATCAGGATGTGCTGGCCGTTGTCGAGCTCCCGGCTCTGCCCGTCGGACGAGAGGCGCACCCTGCGCGCGCGTCCGCCGGGGACCGGGCCGGTCTCGAACACCGTCACCGGCACGCTCCTCGCGGCGACGGTCACCGCCGCCGCCATGCCCGCGTAGCCCGCGCCGACGATCGCTACGCCGCGAGCCAGGTTTTCCATGCGATCCAGAACTTGCGCAGCGGCGTGAGCGAGGTGCGGCGGGAGAGGACGCGGAAGTCGTCGCGCACGATTTCATCCAGCAGCGCCTTGTAGATCGCCGCCATGATGAGCCCGGGGCGCTGTGCGCGGCGATCCACCGCAGGAAGCGCCGCGAACGCCGTGCCGTACCAGCCGCGCGCGCGCTCGTCCTGAAACCGCATCAGCGCGTTGAACTGCGGCGTCTCCCGCGCGATGAGGATGTCGGCTGCCGGCACGTCGAAGCGTTTGAGCTCGTCCATCGGCAGGTAGATGCGGTTCTTGCGCGCGTCCTCGCCCACGTCGCGGATGATGTTGGTGAGCTGGAACGCGATGCCGAGGTTGCGCGCATATTCCAGGGTGCGCGCGTCGCGGTAGCCGAAGATGCGGGCGGCGAGCAGGCCGACGACCCCGGCGACGCGATGGCAGTAGCGCTCGAGCGCGGGCCAGTCGAGGTAGCGCGTCTGGGTGAGATCCATCTCCATGCCGTCGATGATCTCGTTCAGTTGCGCCTGCGGGAGCGAGTATTCCCCGATGAAGGGCGCGAGCGCCCGCGTGACGGGGTGCTGCGGGTTGCCGCGATACAGGTTCGCCACCTCCGCGCGCCACCAGGCGAGCTTTGCCGCAGCGATCTGCATCTCGGCGGCCTCGTCGACCACGTCGTCGACCTCGCGGCAGAAGGCGTACAGCGCGGTGATCGCGCGCCGGCGCGGCGCGGGCAGGAACAGGAACGAGTAGTAGAAGCTCGATCCGCTCGCCGCGGCTTTCTTCTGGCAATACTCGTCCGGCGTCATACTGCTTTCAACAGCAGAAGAGGCCAGTCCAGCGCTTTCAATACCGGCCGGCGGCGGAACACGTCGTAGCCCGCGGCCTCGATCTTGTCGAGGATGCGAAGGCCGCCCTGGATCGTGGCACGGATCTCGAGTCCGATGCGCCCGGGCAAGGTGCGGCCGAGCGCTGCGCCCGAGAGCATCATTTCCCTCGTTCTGTCGACCTGGAACTTCATGAGACTCTGCCACGCCGCGTCGCAGCGCTGTTCCGCGAGGTGCCGCTCGCTCACGCCGTGGCGCGCCATCTCGTCCTGCGGCAGGTAGATGCGGTTGTCGCGCCGGTAATCGATCTCCACGTCCTGCCAGAAATTGACGAGCTGCAGGGCGGAGCAGACGGCGTCCGAGGCGCGCAGATCCGGCTCGGCGGTACGCTTGAAGAGATGCAGCAACAGCCGCCCCACGGGGTTGGCGGAGCGCCGGCAGTAGTCGGACACCTCGATGAAGCTGGCATAGCGCTTTTTGATTACGTCCTGGCTGAAGGCGTCGAGCAGGTCGCTGAACAGGGGCAGGGGCAGGCCATGCGCGCGAACGATTCTTGCGACGTCGCCGAACAACGCGTCCTCGGTCGGTTGGCCGCGCGCGACGCGCTCGAGCTCGGCCCGGTAGCGGTTTAACTTTTCCAGCCGTATATCGGGTGAATCGGGGCCTTCGTCGGCGAAGTCGTCGGCGCTGCGCGCGAAGCGGTAGATCACTTCGACCGGCGCTCGCAATTCGGCCGGCAGAAGGAGCGAGGCGACGGGGAAGTTCTCGTAATGGCCGATCGCCATCGGCGGTTATAATACGTTGATTCTTAGGCGAAGGTGGCGCGAGGGTTGCGGGTGGAGCGGAACGCGAAGGTGGCGGCTTGAGCGCAAGCGCGAAGGTGGCGGAATTGGTAGACGCACCAGACTTAGGATCTGACGCCGCGAGGCATGAGGGTTCGAGTCCCTCCCTTCGCACCAACTAGAGTTCGGGGACATGGCGGCAAACGTGGAAAACCTGGGAACGCTGGAGCGGCGCGTCTCGATGAGGGTGCCGGTACGCGACATCGAGAAGCAGGTCGACGAGCGGCTGAAGCAGCTCGCGCGCAACGTGAAGATGCCCGGCTTCCGGCCGGGGAAAGTGCCGATGAAGATCGTGGCGCAGACCTACGGTCCGCAGGTGCGCAACGAGGTGCTCGGCGACGCGGTGCAGAAATCGTTCAGCGACGTGGTGAAGGAGGCGAACCTGCGCGTCGCCGGCTATCCGAAGATCGAGAAGAAGGACGACGCCGGCACTGACGCGCTGGAATTCAGCGCCACCTTCGAGATCTACCCCGAGGTGAAGCCGGGCGACCTCTCGGGGACCGCCTTCGAGCAGCCGAAGGTGGCGGTCGACGACGCCGCGGTCGCGCGCACCATCGAGGTGCTACGCAAGCAGCGCACGAAATTCGTCGCTGCCGACAGGCCGGCGAAGGACGGCGACCGGCTGACGGTGGACTTCAACGGCACGATCGACGGCGTGCCCTTCGACGGCGGGGCCGCGCAGGGCTTCGTCTTCGCGCTCGGCGGGGGCAGCATGCTGCCGGAGTTCGACGCGGCGGCGCGCGGCATGTCGGCCGGCGAGTCGAAGCGCTTCGGCCTGAAGTTCCCCGCCGACTATCACGGCAAGGACGTCGCGGGGAAGGACGCGCAATTCGAGATCGTCGTCAAGACCGTCGACGAGCCCAGGCTGCCCGAGATCGACGCCGAGTTCGCCAAGTCGCTCGGCGTGGTCGACGGCGACGTCGAGAAGATGCGCGGCGAGATCCGCGCCAACGTCGAGCGCGAGGTGAAAAAGCGCATCGACTCGCGGGTCAAGAACCAGGCCATGGAAGCGCTGCTCGCCTCGACGCCGCTCGAGGTGCCGAAGGCGCTGGTCGACATGGAAGCGCAGCAGCTCGTGCAGCGCGCGGCGCAGGACCTGCAGGGGCGCGGGCTGAAACCCGAGCAGCTCAACCTGAATCCGCAGCAGTTCGAGGAAGCCGCGAAGCGCCGCGTCGCGCTCGGGCTGATCATCGCCGAGCTCGCGCGCGCGGAAAATTTGCAGCCGAAGCCCGCCGAAGTGCGCGCCCTCGTCGAGCAGGAAGCGCAGTCCTACGAGAGCCCCGCCGAGGTAGTAAAATGGTTTTACATGCAGCCCCAGCGGCTCTCCGAGATGGAAGCGATGGCGCTGGAAGCCAATGTTGTTAAATGGGTTTTGTCGAAAGCGAAAGTGACAGAGAAGGACATGGCATTCGACGAGCTGATGGGAGCCAGCTCGTGAACTGGAAGAAAAGCAACAACGAGGTTTCCGACCTGGGGCTGATCCCCATGGTCATCGAGCAGTCGGGGCGGGGGGAACGCGCATACGACATCTATTCGAGGCTGTTGAAGGAAAGAGTCGTGTTCCTGGTCGGTCCGGTCACCGAGGTGACCGCCAACCTGATCGTGGCGCAGCTCCTGTTCCTGGAGTCCGAAAACCCCGACAAGGACATCTTTTTCTACATCAACTCGCCCGGCGGGTCGGTGTCGGCGGGGCTCGCCATCTACGACACCATGCAGTTCATCAAGCCCGACGTGTCGACGCTGTGTGTCGGACAGGCGGCGAGCATGGGCGCGCTCCTGCTCGCGGCCGGGGACCACGGCAAGCGCTATGCGCTGCCCAACTCGCGCGTCATGATCCACCAGCCGATGGGCGGCTTCCAGGGCCAGGCTACCGACATCGAGATCCACGCGAAGGAGATCCTCTACCTGCGCGGCCGCCTGAACGAGATCCTCGCCAAGCACACCGGCAAGCCGATCGACACCATCGGCCGGGACACGGAGCGCGACTTTTTCATGGGTGCCGAAGAAGCGGTAAAGTACGGCATCGTGGACAAGACGCTGGTCAGCCGGGAAGCCGGCTAAAAGGGCGAGAGCGCTAACGACATGTCGGAAAAGTCGTCATCGGGCGAAAAGCTGCTTTACTGCTCCTTCTGCGGCAAGAGCCAGCACGAGGTGCGGAAGCTCATCGCCGGGCCCTCGGTGTTTATCTGCGACGAGTGCATCGAGCTGTGCAACGACATCATCCGCGAGGAAACCGCCTCCGATAAGGGCGCGAAGGGCCAGAAGTCCGACCTGCCGACCCCGCGCGAGATCCGCAACATCCTCGACCAGTACGTGATCGGCCAGGACCAGGCCAAGAAGATCCTCTCGGTCGCGGTGTACAACCACTACAAGCGGCTGAAGCACCTGTCGAAGAACGACGAGGTCGAGCTCGCCAAGTCGAACATCCTGCTGATCGGCCCGACCGGCTCCGGCAAGACGCTGCTCGCCCAGACCCTGGCGCGATTGCTGAATGTCCCCTTCGTGATCGCGGATGCGACCACGCTCACCGAGGCGGGCTACGTCGGCGAGGACGTCGAGAACATCATCCAGAAGCTCTTGCAGAACTGCGACTACGACGTCGACAAGGCGAAGCGCGGCATCGTGTACATCGACGAGATCGACAAGATCTCGCGCAAGTCCGACAACCCCTCGATCACGCGTGACGTTTCGGGCGAGGGCGTGCAACAAGCCCTCCTGAAGCTGGTCGAGGGGACGATTGCCTCGGTCCCGCCGCAGGGCGGCAGGAAGCACCCGAACCAGGATTTCGTCCAGGTCGACACCACCAATATCCTGTTCATCTGCGGCGGCGCGTTCGACGGGCTGGAGAAAATCGTGCGCAACCGCACCGAGCGCACCGGCATCGGCTTCGGCGCCGAGGTGAAGAGCCCGGCCAACTCCAAGGCTACCTACGACCTCCTGAAGAGCGTCGAGCCCGAGGACCTGATCAAGTACGGGCTGATTCCGGAGTTCGTCGGCCGCCTGCCGGTGCTCGCCACCCTGGAGGAGCTCGACGAGCACGCGCTCATCCAGATCCTCACCGAGCCGAAGAACGCGCTCATCAAGCAGTACCAGCGCCTGTTCCACATGGAGGGCGTGGAGCTCGAGGTGCGCACCGGCGCCCTGGGCGCCGTGGCGAAGAAGGCGCTCGCGCGCAAGACCGGCGCGCGCGGCCTGCGCTCCATCCTGGAGCAGATCCTGCTCGACACCATGTACGAGCTTCCCACGCTCGAGAATGTCAGCAAGGTCGTGGTCGACGAGTCGATGGTCAGCGCCGACGGCAAGCCGCTGCTCATCTACTCCGAGCAACACAAGGTCGCTGGCGGGTCAGGCTAGGCCTGACACATTTCGTCACGACTTCCCTACGGATACTGCATTGCGGCAGCCGCCGCATCCGTGTAGGCTTTTATGCATTGATTTTTCGGGAAGAACCCGCAACTATCGGTCAGTGCAGGGCGCTCCCAACCCTTTGACGAGGCTAACCTAAAATGTCCGAACCCCTCCCGTCCCCGGAAATCGTCCAGTACCCGCTGCTGCCGTTGCGGGACGTGGTGGTGTTCCCCCATATGGTGATCCCGCTTTTCGTCGGCCGGCCGAAGTCCATCAAGGCGATGGAGACCGCGATGGAAGCAGGGAAATCGATCCTGCTCGTGGCGCAGAAGTCGGCGGCCAAGGACGACCCGGGCCCGGGCGACATGTACTCGATCGGCTGCGTCTCCAACATCCTGCAGATGCTGAAGCTGCCCGACGGCACGGTGAAGGTGCTGGTCGAAGGCGGCGCACGGGCAAACATCCGCGAGGTAGTCGACGTGCGCAGCCACTGGATCGCAGAGGCGGTCGCGGTGCCGCTCGACGGCACGCCGGCGCCCGAGGTCGAGGCGATGCGCCGCGCGCTGCTCTCCGCGTTCGACCAGTACGTGAAGCTGAACAAGAAGATCCCGCCCGAAATTCTCACGTCCCTGTCCGGAATCGACGAAGCAGGCAGGCTCGCGGACACGGTCGCGGCGCACCTGCCGCTCAAGCTCGAGCAGAAGCAGCAGGTGCTCGAGATGTTCGACGTCAAGGCCCGCCTCGAGCACCTGCTGTCCCAGCTCGAGACCGAGATCGACATCCTCCAGGTCGAGAAACGCATCCGCGGCCGGGTCAAGCGCCAGATGGAGAAGAGCCAGCGCGAGTACTACCTGAACGAGCAGGTGAAGGCGATCCAGAAGGAGCTCGGCGAGGGCGAAGAGGGCGCGGACCTCGAGGAGATGGAGAAGAAGATCCGCAAGGCCCACATGCACAAGGACGCGCGCAAGAAGGCCGAGGCCGAGCTGAAGAAGCTGAAGCTGATGTCGCCGATGTCGGCCGAGGCGACGGTGGTGCGCAACTACATCGAGACCCTCGTCAACCTGCCCTGGAAGAAGAAGTCGAAGATCTCGCGCGACATCCGCGCGGCGCAGGAGATCCTGGACAAGGACCACTACGGCCTGGAGAAGGTGAAGGAGCGCATCGTCGAGTACCTCGCGGTGCAGACGCGGGTCGACAAGATGAAGGCGCCGATCCTGTGTCTGGTCGGCGCCCCCGGCGTGGGCAAGACCTCGCTCGGCCAGTCGATCGCGCGGGCGACCAACCGCAAGTTCGTGCGCATGTCGCTCGGCGGCGTGCGCGACGAGGCCGAGGTCCGCGGCCACCGGCGCACCTACATCGGGTCGATGCCGGGCAAAATCCTGCAGAACATGAGCAAGGTGCAGGTCAAGAACCCGCTGTTCCTGCTCGACGAGGTCGACAAGATGGGCTCCGACTGGCGCGGCGATCCCTCGTCGGCCCTGCTCGAAGTGCTCGATCCGGAGCAGAACAACACCTTCGTCGACCACTACATCGAGGTCGAGTACGACCTTTCCGAGGTGATGTTCGTCGCCACGGCGAACACGCTCAACATTCCGCCGCCGCTCCTCGACCGGATGGAGGTGATCCGCCTCTCCGGCTACACCGAGGACGAGAAGATGAACATCGCGCTGCGCTACCTGCTGCCCAAGCAGGTCAAGGCGACCGGGCTCAAGGAGGGCGAGATCTCGGTGTCCGAGGCGGCGCTGCGCGACATCGTCCGGTACTACACGCGAGAAGCTGGTGTCAGAGCTTTGGAAAGAGAGGTCTCCAAGATCTGCCGCAAGGCGGTGAAGCAGCTCCTCACCGACAAGAAGGAGAAGACCGAAGGCGAGGCCGCCGGGAAGCCGCACCGCATCACCGTCACGCCGAAGAACCTCGACAAATACCTCGGGGTGCGGCGCTACACCTTCGGCATGGCGGAGAAGGAGAACCAGGTCGGCCAGGTCACCGGTCTCGCCTGGACCGAGGTCGGCGGCGAACTGCTCACGATCGAAGCGGTCGCCATGCCGGGCAAGGGCAAGACGATCGCCACCGGCAAGCTCGGCGACGTGATGCAGGAGTCGATCCAGGCGGCGCTCTCGGTGGTGCGGGCGCGCTCGCGCAAGCTCGGCGTGAAGGAAGACTTCTACCAGAAGAACGACATCCACATTCACCTGCCCGAGGGCGCGACGCCCAAGGACGGCCCGAGCGCCGGGATCGGCATCGCGACCGCCATGGTGTCGATGCTGTCGGGCATTCCGGTGCGCGCGGACGTCGCCATGACCGGCGAGATCACGCTGCGCGGCGAGGTGCTGCAGATCGGCGGCCTGAAGGAGAAGCTGCTCGCGGCTCACCGCGGCGGCATCAAGACCGTGATGATCCCGGAAGAGAACGTGAAGGACCTGGTCGAGATCCCGGACAACATCAAGAACAAGCTCGAGATCGTGCCGGTGAAGTGGATCGACAAGGTGCTCGAGATCGCGCTCGAGCGCCAGCCCGACCCGATGCCCGAGCACGACGAGTCCGCGTCGCTCCCGCAGAAGCCCGACGACCAGACCGGAGCAGTCACCACGCATTGAGTTCTCTCCTGGGGAGGAGGGCGTGAACAAAGCGGACCTGATCGAGCAGATTGCGCAGGCGGCTGAGATCTCCAAGTCGGCCGCCGAGCGCGCGGTCGACGCGCTCGTCGGCGCGGTGAAGACGAGCCTGCGCAAGGACGAGATGGTGACCCTGGTCGGCTTCGGCACCTTCTACGCCGGCCAGCGCCAGGCGAGGACCGGACGCAACCCGCGCACCGGCGAGGCGCTGGACATCAAGGCCGCGCGGCTTCCAAAGTTTCGCGCTGGCAAGGCCCTCAAGGACGCGATAAACTAGCGCCCCTTTTTCAAGCGCGGTCGGGGCGCTTAGCTCAGCGGTAGAGCGCCGCCCTTACAAGGCGGATGTCGTAGGTTCGACCCCTACAGCGCCCACCAAGAAAAAAGCACGATTGCGCGCCGACTGCGGCGCGCAATCGTTCGGAAAGAGCGAGAAGCACGGAGCGGTAGTTCAGTTGGTTAGAATACCGGCCTGTCACGCCGGGGGTCGCGGGTTCGAGTCCCGTCCGCTCCGCCAAGACCCTTCCAAGCAAATCCGAGGTCGTCCAAGAGCGAAGTTCAGGTAAGGGGAGAGTACCGTGGCGGAGGTGGATGCATCTGGCATAGGGCTCACTGAGCAGGCTTTGCTCGTTACGACGGATTTCGACGAAATGGAATTTGTGGGTACGGGGCCGTTGAGTATTGGTATGCCTTTTGACGCTCCCCAGGAGTTCAAGAGCATGCTGCTCGCAGCCGCAACGTGCTATCTGTGGGGCAACAGCTCTGTCGATCATGTCCTACGACGCTATCCGGAGATGCTGGAGCGGGCCCGCCCTTCGGAAGAGGAGCGCCAGCTCCAGCAAACGTTGCGCGCTGCCCTAAACGCCGCGAGCGTTGTCAGGCAAAAAGCCAAGTCGGCGCATGCGGTCGACGGGCTGGACCAAGCATTATCGCAGCTGCGCGCTGACTTCTAGAGGCCAAAAAGAAGCCCCAGGCTTAGGGCTTCCTGTCAGGCTAACCGCCGCTCCACTTGATGAAGCGTCCCCACGGCGGACCGCAGCAGCATGCCCTACACGTTGAGCGCTCGCACTAGCTGTTCGTAGGAGACGGGCTTCGTGAGGTGCATATCGAAGCCGGACTTTTGGGCACGCTCTCGGTCTACTTGGTCGCCGTAACCGGTAAGTGCGATCAGCTTGATTCGCTTGCACGCTGGCAACTTCCTGACCCGGCGCGCGATCTCATAGCCATCGAGTTCCGGCAAACCGATATCGACTAGCGCGACGTCAGGACGGAAGTCCGCGAGCATTGCCATGCCTTCCGTCCCGTCACCGGCGGTTGCGACTTCATGTCCGTCCGACTCCAGCAGAATGCGAAGGGTCATGCGCGCATCTGCCTGATCCTCGATTATGAGTATCCGTTGCTTGCGCCGCACGACGATCGGCTCTCCGTCGACCTGGAGCGCCGGTTTCGCGGCGAGCGGCAGAAACACCGCGAAGGTGCTCCCTTTCCCGGGACCATCGCTATGCGCTTCTATTCCGCCTCCGTGCAGAGAGCTGAGCCGGTGCGCGAGTGCAAGCCCCAAGCCCAGCCCCCCTTGTTCGCGTTCGAGGGATTGCTGGCCCTGCACGAACGGCTCGAAAAGATTGGGCAGCAGATCGGGCGGAATGCCCTGTCCGTCGTCCTGAACGACCAGCCGCCCGAACTTGTCGTCGCGGCCGACTCGGATCGAGATGTTCTTACCGCCGTATTTGAAGGCATTCTCGGCAAGATTCCCGATCATCTGCTGCACCCTCGCCGGGTCGGCATCTATCCAGACTTCGTCTCCGGCAACTTCAATTCGCACCGCCATCTGCTGCAATCGATTCAAGTAGTCGGCGGCCACCGTCTTCGCCAGGTCGAGCAAGTCTGCGGGCTCTCGCCGCAGCCTCAGCTTGCCGTGGAGCGCGCGGGCCGTGTCGAGCAGGTCGTCGGCCAGCCGCCGCAACTGCCTGGTCTGGCGCGCGATCGCCGGCACGGCAATGCGGGCATTCTTGTCGTCTATCTGCGCCCGCCCCAGGAGCTCGGCGCTCATCCCGATGGCCGCGAGCGGATTACGCAGCTCGTGGGCAAGTATCGCGATAAATTCGTCCTTGCGCCGATCCACTTCCTCGACCTGTCGCACGATCTCCGCGAGCGCCTGCTTGGCCAGCACATGCCGCGAGATGTCGCGGAAGTAGCAGACGACGCCGCTGCTGCCGTCCGGAAGCGGGATCCGATGGATCTGCCACTCGTAGTATTCGGTTACTCCGGTATCGAGCCTTTCCTCGATCCTCTCGGGCGTCGCGTAAGGCTCCCCGGTTTCCAATGTGCGGCGAAAGCGCTGCACGACCTCATCGGCGTAGGACTTCGGCCAAAGAATGTGCATGACCTCGCCGAAGTCCCGGCCCACCACATTCCCGATGCTTCCGAAGACCGGAAGCGCCGTCGGGTTGACCTGCCGGATACGGAAATTCGCGTCCACCAGATAGACACCGAGAGGCGCTGCGTTCAGGAGGGTCTCAAACTGGGCAGTGCGCTGCCGGAGAGCTTCTTCTGCGAGGACGCGTTGAGTGACATCCCGGGTGAAACAGCGCGTGTGGATGAATTCGCCGTTCTTTCCCCATCGCACGTTCGAGTCGATCAGGACGTGCTTGATCGAGCCGTCCTTGCACCGCATCCGGGCCGGATGGCCGGACAGCGTCTCGCCGAGCGTCAAGCGGCGCAGGATGTCCTCGACGACCGGCCGATCCGCGTGGAACTCGGCGATCTTCCTGCCCACGTATTCGTCGCGGGTGTAGCCTAGAAGATCGAGCTCCGCTTGATTCGCCCGCAAAATCGTGCCGTCCGGTGCGACCCAATGCAGGCCGACGGCGCCATTCTCGAAGAAATCGCTGAGCTGTTGCTCGCTCTCCTTGAGCGCCGCTTCCGCTCGCTTGCGCTCGGTAACGTCCTCGATCGTGAGCAGCAGCGAGGGCTCACCCTTCGGCTCTCGCGGCAGCGGGTGTGCGGTCAACAGCACGGTTTTTCGCCCTACGGACGGAAATTCCCGCTCCACTTCGAACGCTTCGACCGCCTTACCTTCATGGAGGCAGTCCTCCAGCAACCTCGCAAGCTCTGGAATGTCCCACTGCCCTTCTCCAAGCTTGGAGAGCTGAACCCCGACGGTCTCGTCGCGCGACACGTCGAACGAGGCGAAGAACGCGCGATTGGCCGTGCGTACGGCAAGGCCCGCACCCAGCACGAGCAAGGGCGCGCGCACGGTGTTGAGAATCATCTTCGCGTGCTGCCGCTCGATGATCGCCTGCTCCATGCCGGCCAGAACGCCGGTGACGTTCGTTATGGTGATCACCGCGCCGCCCGCCTTACCGCCGTCCGTAAGATAGGGAACGATCCGGACCAAAAACCAGGATCCGTTCGCGCCACGCACCCTGCGCTGGAGGGTCGGCGCCCCGCCGACGACGCGCTCGCACAGGTCGTGAAGCTCGTCCGTAAGCTGGGCCAGCATTGGAATCCCGCGGAGCGGCCGGCCGGCATCCGACGAGGCAAGGGACAACGCGGCCGCCGCTGCTGCGTTGAAGCGGACGACCGTAACATCGCAATCGACGACTATGATCGGCAGGTCAACGCTATCGAGGACCAGACCGATATTCAACGGATCCGCAGCGGTCCGGTTCGCGGCCTCTGCGATAACCGCGCTCATCAGGCCGATCTTTGCGGGCCGCTATACATCTTTCCCGCCTTGACCAGCACGGTATCGGCGACTTGCGGCAGATTTTCGCGAAGCGCCAGCAAAAGGGCCTGCGAGCGCGGCATGTCGAGCGGCGCCTTGTAGCCCTGCAAAAGCTGGCCTTCGAGAACCGCCGCATCGGCGGATCCCAGTGTTTCGCGCAGCGCGGCGGCCACGGCGCGCTCCAGCCTGGAGTAGTCCTCCACCGGAATGAGGTGGGAATGATTCTGGCCCAGCCTGGGGAGCATGCGGGTGTGCACCTCGCCCTTGAAGTTGTCCATTAGGAACGAGCAGAAAATCGCGATGTGGTTCACTTGCGCGACTTCGTGAAACAGATCCTCGAGCCGCATGCTCGCGTCGACGTCGCCTCTTTCCCACAGGACGTTGACCATCTCCCCCCACCAGCGCACCTTCGGATATTTTCCTTCCGCGCGCGCTTCGCCGATCACGTTCTTGGCGATACCAAGGAACAGCGGCGCGTCGGGCATCGATTTGCGCATGAAGCTCGGCAAGCATTCATCGGCATCGACGACGGTCAATTGCCCGCGGGACTGCGCGGCCTCTACATCCACGCCCTCCGCCTCTAGACGGGGACGGAAAGCCTCCCAATGGGCCTGGGTCGGCACGAGAATCAGTCCTTCGCCGTTGGCGAGCGTGCCCGCCGCGAAGCGGCAGACCGCACGCCCGAGAAATTCCTCGTCCTGATAGAGCTGGACGATGTGATCCGGCGGTCCGGATTTTTCCAGAAGTTGTCCCCACGGCTGATCGTCATAGTTCATCGTTTCCTCCCGCTTTTGAGTCATTGAGTGTACAACGCGCTTGCACGCATTCAGTCGCCGATGAGCGGCTTGTAGTAGCTCAACTACACGCCTTGCTCGTACGGCGGGCGCGGCATAGACTGCGCCGTGTCTAAGCTCGTGCTCACGCGCTCGAAGCGCATTCTCGTGGTGGACGACAATCGCGATTGGGCCGACGGCCTCGCCGCCGTGCTCGTCGACGAAGGCTACTCGGTCCAGACGGCATACGATGGACGTGAGGCCATCGTCGCGGCCGGCACCTTCCGCCCACATGTCGTCCTGATGGACATCCGGATGCCCAAGTTAACGGGGTACGACGCCGCACGCGTCTTCAGCCGCCATCCGAAGGAGACCCGGCCTATGCTGATCGCGATCTCGGCCTGGCTTGGAGAGTCAGAAAACTTGCAAGCAACGGGCTTCGATTATTACCTCTCGAAGCCTGCCGAAGCCGCTGAAATCCTGCTGCTGCTTGAGAGCATCCCAGTCCGTCCTCCCGCAGCCACGCTCTAAGGACTGAACGAGAAAGCCCAGCCGCCAATTCGGGAATCTCGGGACGAGCGATCGATGAGATCGCGCAATTTCAACTGGCTGTCCTCGAGCACGGTGCCGGCGGCACCCATCAAGCGATGTTGCCGACCTTGAGGGAGCCGATCCACGGTTTGGCGGTCAGTCGGAGCGAGCTTCAAACGGCAATGGAAGTGCTAAAGCGCCGACGCGACAACGAGGACGGCCACCGTCCATTTGAGGGCTAGGCGCACCAAATATCTCTGCCAAGCTGGCGGGCCGGCAGCTAGTGCCAAGATATCGCCCACGGCGGGTAGTCGCGCGTCAATCCTCCGCTGGTCACGGAACGCCGCCACGATCTGGCTCAGGCTCGCACCATCAAGTTCGCGGAGGGGCTGGCGAAGTTGATGTGCACAATCAGATCATCTTCCTGTTTGACAATGACGCCGAGGGCTTCGATGCCTGCCAAAGTCTGCTGAAACTGACTCTGTCGGTAACTATGTGGGCAATGAAGCTGCCAGAGCTGGAGGACTTTCGGCACTTTCCGGCATTAGGACCTGATGGCGTCAAGTCTGCCGACATCAACCGGCGCCCCACTGAGTCGACCGACGAACTGAAGCTGATCCAGGCGGGCGGCCAGGCTGGCGGTACGGCGTCGGTCGATGCCGCCGGCCCAAAAACCTTGGGCCGCTTTGCGAGCGTGGTGGGCGCTGCCCGAGTACTCAGGGCAAACACCGTTGCCGTGCGGGCTGCGATTAGGACAGCGTAGCGGTACAGGCGTCGGGGCCGATCGAGTGCGCGCATGTTGCGCAGGTGTGCCCTGCGTCTAGCCAATGCGAGAAGTGGTGGGCCTCATTAACTGCGGCGGTGTTCATAGAGTTACCGGGCCGCTCGGTGTTCGCAGCCGCACGATTACGTGTGTCTCTCCTGTCTCCGCGATGTTGTGCAGTTCAAACGACAATGGCGGTCGTCCTTCTACGTCAATAGGGAATATGGCAGCTTGGGAGATGACGCTTCCCGCCGCGTCGTCTCTCTTGTAAGTCTTCAAGGCGGCAAGGGCTACCTCCTGAACCTTTAATTTCAGCCGCCCGCTGAAGCGAATCATCTTGATGCGCACCGGGCCCGTGCTGGTGTCAATCACAAAATGGTCGTCGTCGTTGGGGTATTGAGCCTCGAGGTGAATCGTTCTGCCTTCGGGGTTATCCGGAACGAGATCGCTGTATAGCTCGGGCAGATTGTTCACCGCCCAGGTGAACGCGTCCGGGACCGTGACCATCGCATCTGTCTTGATGGTGCGCAAAAAGGGATCGTTCGAACGACCGGCCGCCATCGCCTTCAGCTTTTCGTCTAGAGCCGCCTTTCGCTCGAGCGTTTCTTCGCCCAGCGGGAAGATGGCGGCGTGCTCCAGGACAGTCACCACGTTGTGAACGATAAACTTCTCGCCTCGGAACCAATTCGCCACATCGGCGGGAGAGGCGTCGCTTACAGTGCGCAGCTCGATGCCCGCTTTCTCGGCCATTTCGGATGCGCCCTCGGCGAACCCGGTAGTCGATACCGCAGTCACTTTGTTGAAACCGTGAAGGTCCTGCCTACCAGCGAGTTGCTCAATCCACGCTGCGGGGGCGCGCCCGTCGCTGGGGCGATCTCTGCACTCAATTAGCCAGCGAATCTCTGTGGTGCCGAGGCGTCCGGTAATGAGGATGTCAAGCTCCGCGAGCTGCGCGCCGGTTTCTCCATAGATGCGCTTACGAACGTCGACCGTGCAACCCTTCGGAAGAAAAAACTCTTCGACGGTCCTGACAAGTTGCTCGAGGGCGTGTCCGTCGGTAGCCATTTAAGGGCACGAGGGTAGCGCGTCGTCCAAAGCCGTCCGATTTCCGAACGTGGGTAGCGCTGAGGGTAGGGCAGCCGGCGAAGTTACAAGGCTTGTAACTTCAATGGGATAGATGGTCAGTCGGCGGACGTCCGCTCCGCCAAGACCCTTCCAAGCAAATTCAAGATCGTCCTAGAGAAGCCGATGTTCCCCCATGACGGGGACGTCGTCGCGGCGCACCGCGGGCTGGCGCAACCCAAAGCACGTCGGCCAATGGGAGAACACGCGCTCGCCGGAGGACAGCCGTTTCGTGACGTGCGAACGGCTGACTAAAGCGCATCCTCTATACGCCGCGATGGCTTGGCG
>Ga0134127_10001398_pt1 | contig 17989 bp, 10 predicted proteins | sample KB31753_FD_96459 | JGI IMG/M metagenome (GOLD analysis project Ga0134127, IMG submission 96459) | Terrestrial soil microbial communities with excess Nitrogen fertilizer from Kellogg Biological Station, Michigan, USA - KB3-175-3 | ecosystem: Environmental > Terrestrial > Soil > Unclassified ... | reverse complement strand
TGTCCGATCGTGACGTCGCCGTTGCCGGTGGCCGCGGAAACCGAGGCGCCGGCGCGGTCGATCGCGACGTCGCCGTTGCCAGTCGCCACGTGCACGCGAAGGCTGGCCGGAATCAGCACCGTGAAATCGATCCGCGGCGTCCGGCCGTTGCCGGAATTGTTGTGATCATTGTCGCGGCACGCGTGCCGGTCGCCCTCGTCCACGTCGCGGCGATAGACGGTGCAGATGGTGACGTCGCTGCCCGACGTGTCGACCATGATCGACACGCGCGAGTCGCTCGATTCACCGTCGCGATACGTCGCGCGCACTTCGGCGCGATCGCCGGTGGCCTGATGCACCTCGATCCGGCCGTTGAAGTCGGCGATGGAAAGCGATGCGCCCGAGGGCATCGATCTGGACCACGTGAAGTCACCGCCGCTCGTGGTCTGAGCGGCCGCCGAAGCGGCGAACGTCGCGGTACAGAGGGCCAACGCGGCCAGCCTGAAGGAGCGTGTCATGGAATCACGGAGAAAGTAGCCGTCGCCGGGCACCTGCGCAGCCATCGTGGCTGGCGCGGACCCATCGCTCGGCTTCACTTCCTTGGACAGCGGCTTACCGGCGGCAGTTTGAACCGCTCAGAAGCGTGCGCGGAGGGCCGTCATGAAGGTACGGCCCGGGAGCACCGTCACATTGTCCGGTTCGCCTGTCTGGTAGCCGAGGAGGTTGTCGCCCGTGATCTCGAGCGCGAGGCCGCCGCGAAGCTGCCGCGAGATCATGGCGCGGAGCTGCGTTACCCCATCGTAGTGCGCCCAGTACGCGCGCAGCGCGGAACCGACTAGATCGCGAGCAGGCCTGCTGTCCGTCGCGTACGCGCGCGTGAGCGCGAGCCGATCGTAATTGATCCAGTCGGAGGCGCGGCTCGCGCCGCCCCAGAGTGTCCACTTGTCCAGGTGCCAGCCCGCGCGAACGCTGGCGGTCAACGCGGGAACGTCGAGCATGCGATCGCCGGGCGCGAGATCGCCTGTGTAGCCCGTGGCAAGATGGATCACATGACTGTCCACCGTGGAGAGCGCGGCGCCCAAGGTGAGCTGCGAGATGCGCGTCGTGCCCTGGAGCTCCCAGCCGCTGTTCGAGATCTCGCCCACGTTCTCGAGCGCGAATAAAATGCGCGACTCGTGGCGTGACGTGTCGCCCGCGAGCGCCACCTGCTGGATGAGTCCCGTGGCGCGCTGATCGAATCGCGTCGCCTGGACCTGGATCACGTCGCGCCAGGTGAGATCCACACCAGCTTCGATGCCCGACTGTTCTTCGGGCGTCAGCGGCGGAATCGACGCAGTGCTCGTGCTCCCGTCGTTGCGCTCCGCCGCCTGCCACTCCAGTGAGTGCGAGGTGCTCGTCGCTGGCCGGATGCCCTTGCCGTATGCCGCGCGAAATTTGACCGTGAGACCGTTGTGCTCGCGGACGAGCGCGGCGCCAAGCATGGGCAGCAGCGCGACCTGGCGCGTGTTCGTGAATCCGTCGTCGCGCTCGGCGCGCAGTCCTCCCGTGACATACAGTGCGTCGTGGAAGGCGGTGCTGGCCTGCGCGGTGAGTCCCGACGTGGATTCCCAGTCGATGAAAAGCGGGCCCGTGGCGCCCGCGGGCAGCGTCTGCGAGCCGGAGCCGCTGGAGTCACCGGAACCATCCGACGCGGGGCGTCGCGGCAGCGGTCCCGCTGTCGCCTGGCGGAGCAGTGCCTGCTCCGCCGAAAAGGTGAACGTCGCTCCATTGGCCTCGTCGCCCATGCGCGCGACGCTCGACGCCCGCAGCGTGAGCCGATCCGCGCCGCCCTGCGCGGCGCGCAGCGCCGAATCGGCTTCCGTCGGAATCGGCGTCTGATCCGTGGCGACGTTGTGCAGCCTGTATCCATCCACGCCGGCGGTGAACGAGTGCGTCCATCTGTCGCTCGCCATGAGCGACACGGTGCCGCCCAGCGTGTACTCGCGCACGGTCTGATTCGGCTGGTCGACGAGCAGCGGCGCGAGCGGCGTGTCGTTCGCGCTGCCCGGTCCGCTGTTCGATCCGCCCGTTCGCGCCGCGGCGGCGCGCGCGTCGAGCAGAACCGGGCTGACCGGGGCGCCCGCGTTCTCGCCGAAAAAGCGCACGATCCCCGTGACGATGGATCGCGCGCCGATCATCCGGCCGTTCGCCATGGCGAGGATGTCGCCGCTGTGACCGCGCGGTATGAAGTCGCCGATCGATCCGCCGGACAACGTGAAATTGGCCGATCGCGTGTTGCTCCCGGTGCGGAGACTGGCCGACTGCTGTTGCGTGAACGCCGCCGTCGCGTAGTCGCTCGCGGATTCGCCAAAGCCGGAGCGGAGCACGAAGCGGCCATTCTCGGAATCGGGTGCCTGGTGCAGGCTGAGGATGTTCACCACCCCGCTGATCGCATCGCTGCCGTACAGCGCCGAACCCTGGGGTCCTCGAATGACCTCGACGTGATCGACCGCCTCGGGACTGAACGTCGAGACAAGGAGCGGGTTCGCGACTTCGATGCCGTCGATATAGATCTTTGGATAGCTCACGCCGAACGAGCTGGCGCCGCGAATGCTGCCGTACGACGTGAGCAGGTTTGTAGGCGATTGGGGCCATGCCCACATGCCCGGCACCGAGCTGCCGAAGGCGTCGCCGAGGGTGGAGGCGCGGCGTTCGTCGAGTGATTTGCCGGAGAGCACATCGAGCGCGACGGTGAGCGAGCGCTGCGGCGCGCCGATCGCGCTGCCTGTCACGACGACGCGCTGGAGGACGGGCACGGGAACGACGGGCGGCCGCGTGGAACTGTCCGCCGTCTTCCGCGCCAGCACCACGAGGTCGCCGCCGGGAGTCACGGGTCCCAACCCGGTGTCGTGCAGCAGCGAAGCCAGCACACGTCCAAGAGGCGCGCGATCGAAGGTCGCGCATTCGGCGCGATCCAGCGGGAGCAGGTCCGCGCTGTACGAAAGGCGCACCCCCGCGGCCGCGGCGCTTCGATCGAGCGCATCGCGAAGAGACACGCCGTGCACGTGCAGCGTGATCAGCCGGTCGAGCGGGGCATTCCACGCAGTCGCCGCGGTGTCCGCGGGCGCGGCGGGCCGGGCACAGCCCTGCGCGGCAATAGCCGGCGCCCACGCCAACGTGGCCGCGGCGGCGAAAATGAGGGTTCTTGGATCGGAGAGTCGGAGCATCGTTGCGGGGCGCGACGTTCTCCGCCCGAGCGGCGTCGGCGTCAGCGAGCGGCGTCCGGCGACACGTTCACCGTCGATCCGTTCAACGTGAGCCGCGTTCCGAGAGCCAGCCCGAGCGTCGACAACACGCGGTCGAGCGAGTCGTTCTGGTCGAAGGTGCCGGTGAAGTGCCGATGCGCCAGTGTCGAGTCGACACCATGGAAGACCACGCCGAATTTGAGCGAAAGCGCCTCCGCCACCTGAGAGAAGGGCGTGTTCACAAACGCGAGATCCGACAGCGTCCATGCCGTATCGGCGAAGGCGACCGCGCCGGGAAGCAGCTGCGCGCCGGCGCTGTCGGAGGATGCCGCCCGCTGGCCTGCATGAAGCTGAATGTCGCTGCCCCTGCCGTTCGTGGACGACAACTTCACCGATCCAGCGGTCACGGCGACGATCACGCCCAGCGTGCTGTCGCCGCGAACCACGAATCGCGTCCCCACGTCCTGAATGCGGGTGCTCCCGACCATGACGACGAAGGGAACGTCGTCGTCGTGATGGACGTCGAATTCCGCCATGCCGCGCAGCGTGACGGTGCGCCGGCCGTGACCGAAGCCCGAGTCGTAATCGAGCGCCGACGCGGGACCGAGGAGCACTGCGGTGCCGTCGGCGAGCCTGACGCTCTTACGCTCGCCGGCGCCCGTCACCGCTTCGATGAGACTACCACCTGGATGCGTGATGCGGTCGAGCAGCAAACGGCCGGGCGTTCCCCAGATGCGACCGAGCGCCATGAGCACGACGGCGGCCGCGGATGCGAGACCGACGTACAGGCTCCAGCGGGCCTGTCGAAGCGAGCGCACAGAGTTGTCCACCGCCATCCCCACGTGCACGCGAGCGAGCGCGGCTTCCACGTCTACCGGCGGTGTCGCGCGGCCGAGGGTTGCCACGGCGGACTCCAGCGCCTGAACGGAACGCGCCTGGTCGGGATTCCGTCCAAGCCAGTCGCGCACCGATTCGACTTCGGCGGGCGCGCATTCGCCGGCCATGTAGCGCGCCAGAACCTCGACGGAGGGACCGTCGGCATCCATCTGGCGAGGCACGTCGCGCTCGGGCATACTCTCAGGACACGCGAGCGGGCTGGCACCCTGACGGGCGCCGCCGTACGAACCGACAGGCCCTTGGGCGGGTAGTCTCCGCGTCACCTGGTCCCACGTTCCACGACTCCATGGATGATCGAGGGCTTGTCGAGCGCGTTCGAGCGGGTGATTCCGCTGCGTTCGACGCGATCTTTCGCCAATACTACGCGCAGCTCGTCGGCTACGTCCAGTCGCTGATTCGCGACCAGGGCGCGGCCGAGGAGATTGTGCAGGACATCATGCTCGAGCTCTGGCGCCGCCGCGCCGCGCTTCCCGCGGATACGGCGTTCAAGGCCTACCTCTACCAATCGGCCCGGAATCGCGCCTTCAATCACTCCCGCCACGCGCGCGTGGTGCGGGAAAGCGAGCCGTTGCTGCTCCACGAGGCGCCGTCCGTGCCGGCGGCAGACGCTGACGCTGCGGGCGATGAGTTGGCGGAAGCGATTCGGGGCGCCGTGGCCGGACTTCCGCCGCGCTGCCGCGAGATCTTCGAGCTGAGCCGCGTCGATGGGCTGCGATACAGCGAGATCGCGAGCACGCTCGGCATCTCCATAAAGACTGTAGAGACGCAGATGGGAAAGGCGCTCTCGGTGCTCCGGTCGCGCCTGGCGCTCTGGCTCCCGGAAGCCGAGCGCAGCTAGGCCCTGTGACCGGGCTGTTGCGGGCCGGGTCAGGGTCGACGTCTGGCAGCGTGTCTCCTCACCAGACGCGCCATTGGCGAATGCGGCGCGGCAGTAGGGACGACATCAACCGAAAGGAGCCAACCTCTATGAGGGACTACCCAATCCGGCTTGCCGCTGCCGCCAGCGTGATCGCGCTGCTCGCGGCTTGCAGCGACGCCACGGCGCCGTCGAGCGCCGCGTCGACCTCGCTCGCGACGGCATTCAGCGCGACTCCCGCGGGCTTCGCGCAGCTCACGAGCAGCTTCGCCGCCGATTCCACCGAAAGCGCGTTCGAGCCGCAGTTCCACGACCGTCATGGCCCGGGCGATCACGATGGCCGCGGCGACCACGACGGCTTCGGCGGTCCTGGCGGTGATGATGGACCTCTGAATCCGCACGATGGCTTGATCGGTCTCATGGGCGGCGGCCTCGGTGGCCCGTTCCTGGGCGACGGTCTGGATGTCGGCTTCGGTCACGGACCATTCGAGCACGGCCAGCTTCCCGGCGACTGCACGTTCTCGAGCACGACGGGAGTGGTGACGTGCCCGCCGAAGACGCGCGACGGCCTCACGATCCTGCGGACCGCGACGTACACGGATCTCTCAGGGGCGAAGCAGGCGCGGGTCGACAGCTCGACCAATACAGTCGCCACGACCACGAGCGTGACAGGCACTGTGACGCGCCGCGACAGCAGCACGAGCAAGGTCGATGAGTCGAGCGCTCTCACGGTGACCGGCCTCGCCGCCGGCAGCGCGCAGCGGACCGTGAACGGCACCAGCGCGGGCACGGAGACGACGACGGGCACGTCGGACGATGGCGCCTTCACGGCCACTCGCGTGGTCGGTGACACGGTGACCAACGTCGTGATCCCGCAGGGTCCCGGCCGGCCGCAGCCGCCCGCGAGCGGCACGATCATCCGCGCGTTCAGCGTGACGGCGAGCGTCGCCGGCACCACCACGACGTCGACGCGGCGCGAAGTGATCACCTTCAACGGCACCGCGCCGGCGACGGTGGTCATCACGAAGGACGGCGTGACGCAGAACTGCACGCTGGCCATGCCGCACGGCCGCCTGTCCTGCCAATAAGGCAAATTGGGGTCAGGCACCGAAAACGGTGCCTGACCCCAATTTTGGTTTTGACCCCAATTTTGGTTTTGGCTACACGTTCTTGATCTCGGCCACCAGGCCGGTGAGCGAGGCCTTCGCGTCGCCAAACAGCATGCTCGTTTTCGGATCGTAGAACAACTCGTTCTCGATGCCCGCGAAGCCCGCGCTCATGCCGCGCTTGAGGACGATGATGCTCTTGGCGTGATCCGCGTTCAGGATCGGCATCCCGTAAATCGGCGAGGCCGGATCGTTGCGCGCCGCGGGATTCACCACGTCGTTCGCGCCGATCACCAGCGCGACGTCGGCGCGATCGAACTCACCGTTGATCTCGTCCATGTCGAACAGCTTGTCGTACGGCACGTTCGCCTCGGCGAGCAGCACGTTCATGTGGCCCGGCATTCGGCCGGCGACGGGATGGACGGCGAACTTGACCTCGCCCCCGCGCTTCTCGATCAGCTCCGCGAGCTCCCGCACCTGGTGCTGCGCCTGCGCCACGGCCATGCCGTAGCCGGGAATGATGATCACGAACTGCGCATACCCGAGCTGCACGGCGGCGTCTTCCACGCTCACCGACCGGACCGTGAGCCCCGACGCGCTCTTGGCGGCGGCCGTCGTATCCGTCGCGCCGAATGCGCCGAACAGCACGTTGGTGAACGACCTGTTCATCGCCTTGCTCATCAGGATAGACAGGATGAAGCCCGACGAGCCGTCGAGTGAGCCGCTGATGATGAGGATGACGTTGCCGATCGCGAAACCGGTCGCGCAGGACGCCAGGCCGGAGTAGGAATTGAGCAGCGCCACGACGACCGGCATGTCGGCGCCCCCGATCGGCAGCACGAGCAGAATGCCAAAGAGCAGCGACAGCGCAATCATCAGGTAGAACGCCCACGACGCGGTGGGTGTCGAGATCGCGAAAACCAGCAGCGCGAGAATGAAGGCGAACAACGTCGCGTTCAATACCTTCTGACCCACGAACGTCACGGGCTTGGACGGCAGCCACTCCTGGAGCTTGCCCGCCGCGACGATCGTTCCGCCGACGGTGATCGATCCGAGCATGATCTCGAAACCGAGCGCCGCCATCTGCGCGTGGGTCGGCACCGTGCCGGCCGCGATCTCCGTGTAATACTCGGCGATGCCGACCAGCGTCGCGGCGAGCGCGCTCAGCGTGAGCGAGAGTGCGATCCGCTGCGGCATCGCGGTCATCGGCACGCGCGTGCCCATGGGATAGCCGATGATGCCGCCGAGGATGAGGCCACCCACGATCCAGCGATAATCGACGATCGCACTGTTGAAGAGCGTGCCCACGACGGCGAACAGCATGCCGACGGCGGCGAGCTGCATGCCGCGCCGGGCCTTGTCCGGTCGCGTCATGCCCCGCATCCCCAGAATGAAGAGGACCGAGGCGATCAGGTAGCTGGCTTGAATAGCTGCGTTCCGCATGGTCGGCGCTGTCAGCGCTGCGTGGCCGGCGGAGCGCCAGACGCGCCGGCGCCCGGCTTGCCGCGCTGGAGCATCTTGAGCATGCGGTCGGTGATGATGAAGCCACCAACGATGTTGCTCGTGGCCGCGACCACGGCCACGAAGCCGAGGATCGTCGCCACGTGATTGCGCGCCGATCCCGCCGCGATCAACGAGCCCACGAGCGAGATGCCCGCGATTGCGTTCGTGGCGGCCATGAGCGGTGTGTGCAGCAGCGACGGCACGCGCGAGATGACCATGTAGCCGAGGAAGGCGGCCAGGATGAACACGTACAACTCGAGCACACTCATGCGGTCACCTTGCCGTCGTGGGTCATCAGCATCGCGCCGGTGATCTCGTCCCTGGGATCGATGACGAGCGCTCCGTCGCGGACCAGGTGCTTCAATAATTCCTGAATGTTCCGCGCGAACATCTGGCTCGCGTGAAAGGCCACGGTGCTCGGCAGGTCCGTAGGCGCGATGATGGTCACTTCGTGCACACGCACTGTTTCGCCGGGAACCGAGAGCTCGCAGTTGCCGCCCGTTTCCGCCGCGAGATCCACGATGACGGAGCCCGGCCGCATCGAGGCGACCATCTCCGCCGTGATCAGCCGCGGGGCGGCGCGTCCGGGGATCTGCGCCGTCGTGACCACCAGATCCATGTCCTTGATGTGTTTCGCGATCGTGTCGAGGGTGCGCTGCTGCTCGTCCTGGGTCTGCGCGCGGGCGTAGCCACCGGCCGTTTCCGCGGACTCGGTGACCACGTCAGCGGCGACGAAGGCGGCGCCAAGGCTCTGCACCTGCTCGCGCGCCGCGGGCCGTACATCAAACGCGGAGACCACGCCGCCGAGCCGGCGCGCCGTGGCGATCGCCTGAAGGCCGGCAACGCCCGCGCCGATCACGAACACTTTCGCCGGCGAGATGTTGCCCGCGGCCGTCGTGAGCATCGGCAGAAATTTTCCGAGCGCAGTCGCGCCCACGAGGACCGCCTTGTAGCCGGCGACGGTGCTCTGCGACGACAGCACGTCCATCGACTGCGCACGCGTGATGCGCGGGACGCGCTCGAGCGCGAGCGCCGTGACGTTGCGCGCCGCGAGCGCGGCCAGGACGTCGTCGGAGCGGCCGGGCCGAAGCAGCGCGATGAGCGTGCTCCCCGGCTCGAGCAGCGCGACCTCGGTCAGCGCGGGCGGCTGAATCTTCGCGACGAGCTGAGCGCCGCGGTACGCGCTCGGGGGATCGGCGGCCACTGTCGCGCCCGCGGCGGCATATGCTTCGTCGCGAAAGCCGGCGCGCAAACCGGCCCCACTTTGCACAGCGGCCTCCAGGCCCGACTTGACGAGGCGCGCGACAGTATCAGGCACGAGCGCCACGCGCTGCTCGCGTGGAGCGGTTTCGGTTGGAACGCAGATTCTCATGTGAGAGCGGCTGGACGCGTGGCCCGACTGGCGGCGAGCGCGGGGGTCCACGGGTGCTGCTGCTGTGGATACTACGAACCCAGGCGCACGAGGGAAGGGGGCATTGGCACGGTCGGATCAAAGCATCAGAGCACTTGATCCCGCGGATCAAGTGCTCTGACCCTTTGATCCTGTGGTACCAATCCTGCGCCCGCTGCGCGCGAATGTCCCGTCACGAACGATCCTCCGCACTCCCGGCCAACCTGCCTCCCTGGCGACGGTACCCCATCGGCGTCGAGCTCGCACCAGACGGCGGCGCGCACGCACGCGTCTGGGCGCCGGGAAAGCGCACCGTCGAGTTCGCCGCTGTCGGTGACGCCGACCGCGACGCGCTCACGCCCCTGGACTCCGAGGGGAACGGCTATTTCTCCGGGTTCGTGCGCTCCGCGTCGGCCGGCACGCGGTACCGCTTTCGTCTGGATGGCGCAGAGTCGTATCCCGACCCGGCGTCGCGCTTCCAACCGGGGGGACCGCACGGTCCGTCCGAGATCATCGACGCGCGCGCATTCGCCTGGACGGATGCGGCCTGGCGCGGGATCGAGCTGCCCGGTCAGGTGATCTACGAGATCCATCTCGGCACCTTCACCGCCGCGGGCAAGTTCCGCGATGTCATAGCGCGGCTCCCCGATCTCGTCGACCTCGGCGTCACGGTTCTGGAGTTGATGCCAGTCGCCGATTTCGCCGGGCGATTCGGCTGGGGCTACGACGGCGTGGATCTGTTCGCGCCGTCGCGCTTGTACGGACGGCCGGACGATCTGCGCGCGCTCGTGGACGCCGCGCACCAGCACGAGATCGGCGTGATTCTCGACGTGGTCTACAACCACCTCGGTCCCGACGGGAATTACCTGACCTGCTTCTCCAACGACTATCTGTCCAAGGCGACGACCGAGTGGGGCGATGCGATCAACTTCGACGGAAACGACTCGGCACCCGTGCGCGAGTTCTTTCTGACGAATGCCCGCTACTGGATCGACGAGTTCCATCTGGACGGCTTGCGGCTCGACGCGACGCAGCAGATCTGGGATCGCTCATCGCCGAACATTCTCCGCGAGATTGGCGAGGCCGTGCGCGCCGCGGCCCCCGAGCGCAGGACGATCGTGATCGCGGAAAACGAACTGCAGCTCGCGCGGCTCGTGCGTCCGATCGAGCGCGGCGGCGACGGGCTCGATGCCTTGTGGAACGACGACTTTCACCACACCGCGCACGTCGCGGCGACCGGTCATGCCGAGGCGTATTTCACCGGCTATCGTGGCTCCGCGCAGGAATTCATCTCCTGCGCCAAGTACGGTTTCCTGTATCAAGGCGAGTGGTACGAGTGGCAACACCACGGGCGGGGGACGCCCGCGCTGGACCTGGAGCCGCCGGCGTTCGTGAACTATCTGCAGAATCACGATCAGGTGGCGAACAGCTCCAAGGGTGCGCGCCTGCACCAGACCGCGAGCCCCGGCCGCGTGCGGGCGCTCACGATGATCCTGCTGCTGCTGCCGCAGACCCCGCTGCTCTTTCAGGGGCAGGAGTTCGCCGCGTCGGCGCCGTTTCTTTTCTTCGCGGATCATCACGCAGAGCTTTCCGCCGCGGTGCGCAAGGGACGCGCTGATTTTCTGCGGCAATTCGCGAGCATCAACACGCCCGAGGGCGTCGCGGCCCTCGATGATCCCGCCGATCCGGAGACGTTCGTGCGCTGCAAGCTGGATTGGTCGGAGCGCGCGGCACACGCCGAAGCGCTGCACCTGCATCGCGATCTGCTCGCGCTTCGACGCCACGATCCGGTGCTGTCGCGCCAGCCACGCCTGGACGGCGCGGTGATCGGCGACCACTCCTTCGTCCTTCGGTGGTTCGACCCAGACGGAGCGGATCGATTGATGGTGGTGAACCTGCGGGACAGATACAACGCGCAACCCGCCCCGGAGCCGCTCCTCGCGGCGCCCGATCAGAAGCGCTGGTCCGTACTGCTCTCGACCGACGACCCCAAATACGGGGGATGGGGCATTGCGCCAATCGGCCACACGAAATCCTCCTGGTGGATCGCGGGCGAGAGCGCCGCCATCCTCGCCGCGGTGTCCGATGACGCCTGATTCGGAGCGCGCGGGTCGCGAGCGACTGCTCGATCGTGTGGTGCGGCACGTTCCGCTGCCCAACGACGGTGGCCGCGCGCAAGTACTGCTCGACACCGAGTGGCTCGTGACCAACGGCCTGGGTGGCTACGCGTCCGGCACGGCGGCCGGCGTCGTCACGCGCCGCTACCACGGCATGCTCGTGTCCGCGCTGCCCAATCCGATCGGCCGCACCGTGATGCTCAATCACCTGAGCGAACGGCTGGTGCTGCCCGACGGCCGGAGCACGTTCCTGGGCGGCGAGGAGCACGTCGCGGGCAAGCTCGACCCGGACATCGCCGGCCGCGTGGTCGACATGCGGCTCGAGGCGGGCCTTCCGGTGTGGGAGTTCGAGTGGGAGGGCGTTCGGCTCGAGAAGCGGGTCGTGATGCCGCACCATCAGAATACCGTGATCGTCACGTTCCGCCTTCTGGCGGGGCGCGACGCGAAGCCCGTGCTGGAGCTGCACCCGGCGGTTCACTTTCGTGGCTACGAGGACCGCGTCGACACCAAACTCAAAGCGCCGGGCAGCACGTCGTACCGCCTCGAGTGCCGCGACGACCTGTACATGATCTGCGCCGACGATTCGCTGCCGCCGCTCCGGCTGCACCTGCAAGGGGGCGCCGGCAAGGCCACATTCGAGTCGCAGGAGCGCGTCACGAGCGAATTCCTGTACCCGGTCGAGGAGAGCCGCGGCTACGAATTTCGCGGGACGCTCTGGACGCCGGGCTATTTCGCCGTCGCGCTCGACGGCGATCACCCACTCTCCTTCGTCGCATCGACCGAGGCGGAGGACGTGATGCTGGCGCTCACCGCCGAGGACGCGCTCACGTGCGAGGTCGAGCGTCGCCGTCGTCTGGTGCGGTCGGCCGCGCCCCAGGCGCACGACGAGATCGGCGCCGAGCTCGTGCTCGCCGCGGACCAGTTCATCATCAAGCCCGAGGGACGTGTGGCCGACGCCACGCGGGCGGCCGCGCTGGGCAACGAGATCCGTACCGTGATCGCGGGCTATCACTGGTTCACCGACTGGGGCCGCGACACGATGATCAGCCTCGAGGGGCTCACGCTCGCCACGGGCCGACAGCGCGAGGCGGGATTCATCCTGCGCACGTTCGGCTACTACATCCGCGACGGGCTCATTCCCAACATGTTCCCCGATGGCAGCAACGATGGCCTCTACCACACGGCCGACGCGACGATGTGGTTCTTCCACGCGATCGATCGCTACATCAAGAGCACGGGCGACGAGTCCATGCTGCTGCATCTGCTGCCGAAGCTCACGGACATCGTCGCCCATCACGTTCGCGGCACGCGGTTCGGGATCCACGTCGATCCCAAGGACGGTCTGCTGAGCCAGGGCGCTGACGGGTATCAACTCACGTGGATGGACGCGAAGGTGGACGGCTGGGTCGTCACGCCGCGCCGCGGCAAGGCCGTCGAGATCAACGCGCTCTGGTACAATGCGCTGCGACTGCTGCAGGCATGGATCGAGCGGATCCGCGGCACCGCCGCGGCGCAGGAGCTTCGCGGCCGAGCCGACAAGGCGTATGAGAGCTTCAACAATCGTTTCTGGATGGCCGATCGCGGGTACCTGTACGACGTCGTGGACGGACCCAACGGAGACGATCCGCTCTGCCGGCCCAATCAGATTCTCGCGCTCTCGCTCGAGCATCCGGTGCTCGACAAGACGCGCTGGTCAGCCGTCGTGGACGTCGTCCGGGAGCAGTTGCTCACGCCGGTGGGGCTGCGGTCGCTCGCGCCCGGCGAGCCGGACTACCGCAAGCGGTACTTTGGCGATCTGCGCTCGCGCGACGCCGCGTATCACCAGGGAACCGTGTGGGCGTGGTTGATCGGACCGTGGGTCGACGCCTGGCTGCGCGTGCATCCGGAGGATCGCGAGGGCGCGCGGCGCTTTCTCGGCGGCTGCATCGCGGCGCTCGGCGAGTTCGGGCTCGGCACCATCGGTGAGATCTTCGACGCCGAGTCGCCGTACACGCCGCGCGGATGCATCGCGCAGGCGTGGAGCGTGGCGGAGGTGTTGCGGTGCTGGGTGAAGACCGCGCCGATCGCGAAGGACGCGAAGGCGGGGGTGTGAGCCGCGGCTACCAACCGTTGCGCTTGCGCAGCTCCGTGACGTGCGCCGTGTGATGCGGGCCGTGCCACGCGTACATGGCGAGAAGGTGGTCCAGCGTCATCACGCCGTTCTCAGGATGCATGAGCGTTCGCGAGAAGTCTGCCGGCTGCATGGCGCGGAGGACGTGCATCCAGCGCTCGTGGAGCGTGTCGAGCATGGCCAATGACGTCTCGACCGGCGTCGTGCGCGAATCGGGAAGCGCGGCCCATTGCGCCTCCGCGTAGGGCTTGATGGTCGGCTCGTTCTCGGTGAGCGCCAGCTTGAACCGGATGTAGGCGTTCATGTGGCTGTCGGGCACGTGATGCACCACCTGTCGGACCGTCCAGCCGTCGGGCCTGTAGGGCGTGTCGAGCTGCGTGTCCGACAACCCGGCGACTGCATCGCGCAACTTGCGCGGCGTGGCTTCGATGATGGCGATGGCCTGCGCGCGCTGCGCGTCGGTCACCCGCTCCGGGCGTTGAAAGCGTCCCGTCGGGAATCGGAGGTCGGTCGTCATGCCGGAAAATTACTCGGCCTGGCCGTAGAAGCGGAGCCCGTTCGTTCCGCTCCGAAAACCGGCGCGCAAGAAATCGCGAACGTAGGGGCTCGCGATCGCCGGCGCACCGTCGATCGTCTCGACAATCAGGTCGCGCTCCGCCGACGCGAAGTGTGCGACGACCGCCTGCACGGCGCGCGCGATCGCGCTCGGCTCCGTCGACGGACGGATGCGCACCCGCATGGGCCGCGCGCGATCGACGAGCATGACCGGCACGCCGTTCAGCTCCACGAGCAGCGTCGACCGTCCGCGCGGCCGAACGAAGGCATCGTGCTCGGGCGATTGCGTGGACAGCAGCGCGTATGCGTTCGCCGGATCACCGGCGGCGAGCAGCACGAGCGGCGCCGCGGCGTCGGGGAGCGACGGCGCCCGCAGCATCTCGACCGCGAGGGGCAGCGCGAACTGCGCGCCCTGCAGGCCGCGCACGAAATAGCCACGCTGCGCCTCGCCCCGGAACTCCAGGCGCTTGAGCTCCATGTAGACGGCGCGCCACGAGACGACAGGCCGTTCGCGCCGCCACACTTCGCGCGACACGACACCATAGCGGTCGAGCCACTGGCGCGCCACGAGCGCGGCCCACGTCGGCTCGTCCGCTTCGGGACCGAGCACGCCCGCCACCCGCGTGAGCGACCAGCGCCCGGTCCACGTCTCGTCCTGCGCGGCTCCGGGTCGATCGGGCCGCTTCCATTTGGGAAGCCGGCGAAGATTCGGGCGGCGTTGAACTACATAACGATTCTCTGATGGGCGGAAGTCCGCTGGCAGCCAGCGCGTGGGATCGGGTTGCGCACGGTCGCGCTGCGAGATCAACGGACGCCAGCGCGCGACGGCCTCGAGCGAGGCCAGGGTGTCGTTGGTGACGAGGCCCAGCGTGACGAGCTCGCGAAGGGCGTCGCGGAGCTGCCGCGCGGTGAGGCTCGTGATGCTCACGAGCTCGTCGAAAAAAGACGCGCCGTGTCGGTCGAGCGCCTGCCGCACCGACGTGGCATGCGCCGAGAGCGGAACGTCGGGCAACGCGAGCTCCCGCTGCCACGCGCGCGCTGTACCCCGCTTGATGAAGCGGACGTTGAAGCGGCCGCCCGCGTCCGAAACGTTCGCGACGGGCGCGCCGATCCAGAGCATCTCGCCCGCCGAGATCATTCGCGCCAGAGCATCCAGGTGCTCGTGGGCGCCGCGGGCGGGCAGGATGCCCGTGGACCATTGGAGCGCGGGCGCCGAGAATCCAAAGAGCTGTCGGATGTCGTACGGCTCCTGCTGGTCGCCGTCCGGTGTGGCATCGATTGCCTGCCAACGGGCGAGGAATCGCGCGAACGCCGGAAAATCGACGGCCTCTATCTCGCGCCGCGCCTGCGCCAGCTCGCGGCGGCGCGCCTGCTCGAGCAATCGCCGCGAGCACCAGCGCGTCTCGTCGACGCCACCGAACCGGCCCTGGACGAGCCGGCCCGCACGCGTCCATTCGTCGAGCCACTCAGCCACGCGCTCAGGCGCGAAGTCGTAGCGCTCGAGCACGTCGGCAATGCTCACGACGCCAGCGAGCGCTACGAATCGAACGAGCACCTCGCGCTGCGCGGCCTGCTCGGTGAGCGCCGGCGTGACCAGCCACGCGGGGACCACGTCGGCGACGGCCGCCGGTGACAGATCGAGGCCGGTTCGCACACGCGCCACGGCCTCGCTGCCGAACGCAGCGGCGTACCGGGGATAATTCTCGGTAAGAATGACCCGCTCGGCGCGTTCGCCACCGCCTGTCGGGATCGGGACGGCGATCGCGCGTCCTCGGCCGAGCAATTCCGCGACAGGATCGCCGAGTCGACCCGCGTCGGGCGCCGCGACGCGTTCGTGAAGCTCGGCGAGCGTCAAATCGCCTGCGCGATCGAGAAGCGCTGCCAGCTCGTCGGCGGTCCGCGCGCGTCGATCGACGGCGGTCCCACGCCGACGCGCGAGCACGTCATCCAGAACGGCGAGCGTGCCTGCGTCGGCGCCCTCGGTTCCCATCAGCTCGTCGAGCAGGGCCCGATCGAGCGAGAGCAGCGCCGCGCGCTGCTCGGCGCGAGGCGCGTCGTCGGCGTACATCCAGTCGACGACGAAGCCGAACTGCAGCGAGACGGCGAACGGCGACGGCGTGGTCGTCTCGACCGCGTGCACGGCGATGTCGCCCTGAAGCATGGCCGTGAGCGTCTGGTCGAGCGCTGGCATGTCGAAGGCGTCCTGCAGCACGTCGCGATACGTCTCGACGAGCAGCGGGAACGACGGATACTGCCGCACGGCCTCGAGCAGATCGAGGGCTTTCAGCCGCTGAAGCCAGAGCGGCATGCGTCGGCGCGGATTTCCACGCGGCAGCAGCAACGCGCGCGCGGCGTTCATGCGAAAGCGCGCGCCAAAGAGCGAGGAGCTGCCCACTTCCTCGAGCACGCGCTGGCGGGCTTCGTCCGGCGTGAGGCCGGTGAGCACGCCGAGCGGCACGACGCCGGCAAATGGCGGCAGACGCAGCATGACGCCGTCGTCCGTCGTCTGTACCTGGAGCTCATAGTGCGGCCCGCGGGAGGCGCGGCTCGGAGCCTGATCGGCAAGCCACGCGCGCACGCGGTGCGCGAGCGCCATGCCCCACGGCGCGTTCACGCGGCCGCCGAACGGAGCGTGCAGCACGATGCGGAGCGAATTGGTCTCGTCGCGAAACTGCTCGACGACGAGATTGCGCTCGTCGGGCACGATGCGTGTGGACGCCTTCTGCTCGCGGACGTACTCGACGAGTGACTGCACCGTGGCGGCGTCGGCGTGGTAGCTGTCCATGAGGGCGGCCGTGTCTGTCTCGCCGGTGGCGGCGGCGAGCTCGCGGCGCAATTCGCCGATACGAGGCGCCAGATGCGCGGCGCGGGCGGCGTACTCGCCGTGCCAGAAGGGCATCCGCGCGGGGGCGCCCGGCGCCGGGATGACGATCACGCGATCGTGCTCGATCGTCTGCACCCGCCACGTCGAGGACCCGAGCTGGAAGACGTCGCCGACGCGCGTCTCGTGCACGAATTCCTCGTCCAGCTCACCGATGCGCGAGCGGTCGGGCAGGTTCACCGTGTAGAGGCCGCGGTCGGGGATCGTGCCGCCGGAGATGACGGCGACCATCCGCGCCGAGCGGGCGGCGTGAACCTCATCGGTGATGCGATCCCAGCTCAGACGCGCATCTACTTCTGCCCCAACGGTTTGGAGTGCGTCCGCGCCGCCGAAACCCAAAACGGTGCCTGACCCCAATTTGGGGGCAGGCACCGGCGGTGACACCGTCTGGAGGGGGAAGCGGCCGGCCAGCATGTCGAGCACCGTGTCGAATGCCGCGCGCGAGAGGGCGTGGTAGGGGTAGGCGCGGCGGACCAGAGCATAGAGGGCAGCGCTCGTCCAGCCGTCGTCGATCGCGACGATCGCAACCAGCACCTGCGCCAGCACGTCCAGCGCGTTCTGCACCACGCGCGTCGGTTCCACGTCGCCGTCGCCCATCGCGCGCACGATCGCCAGCAGCTCCATGGCGTCGTCGCGAAAGGTCGGAACGAAGACGCCGCGGCTGACCGCGGTCAGCGAATGGCCGGCGCGGCCGACGCGCTGGAGCGCATTCGATACGCGCTTGGGCGACTGGAGCTGGAGCACCAGATCCACAGACCCAATGTCGATGCCGAGCTCCAGAGAGCTCGTGCTCACGAGCGCGCGGAGCGCACCGGCCTTGAGTGATTGCTCGAGCACGAAGCGCCGCTCGCGCGAGAGCGAGCCATGGTAGGGGAGCGCGATCTCCTGCTCGGCCAGCGCGTTGATCCGCGCGGCCATGCGCTCGGCCTGGCCGCGATTGTTCACGAAGACAAGAGTCGTGCGCGCCTCGAGCACGCGGCGCAGCACCAGCGGCGTGACGGCGCGCCAGATGCTCCCACCCACGTGCGCGAGATCCTCCACGGGACTCTCGATCGCCGTCTCCATGCGCTTGACCAGCCCGCAGTCCACGACTGTACACGGCCGCGGCTCGCCATCGCGCACCCCACACAAGAAGCGCGCGACTTCACCGAGCGGCCGCTGTGTCGCGGAGAGTCCTATGCGCTGCGGTGGCGCCGCGCACAGTTCCTCGAGCCGCTCGAGCGTGAGCGCCAGATGCGCGCCGCGCTTGGTGCCGGCCAGCGCGTGGATCTCGTCCACGATCACGGCGCGCACCCCGCTGAACATGCCGCGCCCGCGCGCGGACGTGAGCATGATGTGCAGCGATTCGGGTGTCGTGATCAGAATGTGCGG
>Ga0134127_10001397_pt1 | contig 17996 bp, 19 predicted proteins | sample KB31753_FD_96459 | JGI IMG/M metagenome (GOLD analysis project Ga0134127, IMG submission 96459) | Terrestrial soil microbial communities with excess Nitrogen fertilizer from Kellogg Biological Station, Michigan, USA - KB3-175-3 | ecosystem: Environmental > Terrestrial > Soil > Unclassified ... | reverse complement strand
GCCGATGCAATCCTTGTCCTTGGTATAGTCCTTCTTAGGGTCAAGTTTTGCTTTGACCATTGCCGCATTCTTTTCCTTATTCCTGTCGGCTTTGAGCGAGTCGTCCGCTTTGGCATGGGCGGTCTTGAGCCATGAATCGGCCTCGCTCTTGTGACAATTACTGCATTTCTTCCGTCCCTCAAATGGAGTTTCGGCGGCAGCGGTTCCGACTAAGACAGCAAACAACGCCGTAGCGGCAAGTGTGAGTGTCATGAGATGCTTCACTGGTGTGTCTCCTTTCTATCTAGAAAACTATGCTGGTCGTGCTTGAAAAATCGATTATGCGTTACTCTATCGAGAGTGTGCTAGATTTACAATAACGGTCTTTCCACTTTGGCCACTCGATGAATCAGCTATTCGATGGCTGCGCAGACGGAATCTTATACACCAAATAGCCTCCCTGTTTATAGACCATCTGGACGGGTTTGAATTCGAGAATCAGCGAGGTCGTCATGGGCAGCATCTGTGCGAGCAGCGTGTTCACGCTCTTATCATCGGTGAGGAAGTAGGCGCGCATGTTATTCTCCGAAACTCCATGCACCGTATGGGAGGTATATTTGTTGTCCTCTTGCCAACGCTTCACCATCACGTTGAGTCCATGCACATCACCACTCCCCTTCACGGGGAAGTCCTTGTAGGCGACACCGATGCGATCGGGGTGCATCAGCCCGAGTTTGTAGAGGTCCGAGATGTGAACCACGACATAGGCTTCGCGCCCGCCAGTCAGTTCACGCAGCATCGCTGCACCCTCTGTTGGCTCTGCCGAAAGCGCGTCAGCAAAGCGTTGGAATTTCCGCTTCTCTTCTGCGCTTGGCGCAGAGCCCCAGAAGTCGCGTTCGTATTTCTCGATCGCCTCGATTCGTGGTTTCCACAGCGACGGCGTGATTAGAGGTCCACTGAGATGGGAGGTGAAGACCGTCTCTAACCCGGTCAAGAGTTGAATCTGGCGCGAGGTGTCCCACCAGGCCAGAATGGCAGCGCCTTTCGGCACATGCTTCGCAATCGCTGGTGCCAATATGGTCAACTCGGAGAGCTTACTGTCGACGAACACCAATGGTTCGCTGGCCTGATTTTCCCAGGCGAGCATAACGGGCTTGGTATTTCCGCGGCGGGCAAGATAGCCTACAGCTACCGGTTCGTCCACACCCTCTACAAGAATCTCTTGCTTGCTGATGCCAAGATCAGGCCAAGCATCGAGCCCTAGCTTGCTGAACTTATCACTACCGCCCTCTTCCACCAAGCGATAGTGATACGGCGCTGGGCCTGGACTGAGCCACATAAATGCAAGCCAACCAAGCATAAGAAGTCCTCCCGCCACTAGGCCTATTCCTAGCGACGGGAGGACTCTATTGCTTGATCGCGCTAGCGCTGCTTCCATCGTTTGCGCTGCGCCCGTTGTCACCGCTGGTTCTTCTTGCGTCTGCTCCATCCGGCGAGCGCAAGGGTACCGGTCAGGAGCATGCCGCCGCCAAGACTGCCGAGCGTAAGTTTCCCGTCCGTGCTATCAAAATCCAGCAGGCTACTCGTCTTGCTCTTCTCCTCGAGCTTGGACACCCGTTCCATCAGTACCATCTTCTCCTTAAGCTTGGTGTCCTCGTCCATGATTTCGACATAAGCCCGGTTGATCGCGGCCCAGCCGACAGTGTAGGTGTACCCTGGATATTGGTGCGCGAGACTCACGTGCAGTTGCACCAGATGGTCCTCAGCCATTTCGAAGAGTTTGAGCTCGATCGCTGTAGGGCTATTGCCCTTCGACCAGTAGATCTGCCAAAACTGGTCGAACAGGGCCTTAGCCGGTGCTGGAGGGGCAGGCCGGTTATTCTTCTGACCGGTGAGGAGTCTAGCTTCGTACTGTTTATGGACGACGTTGTGCGCCTCATCGTATTTATCGAGTCCCGCGGTGGTGCCGTTGTCCATAAACTCCAAGTATGCGCGCGCGAAGCTCTCAGAATGGCACGTTGTGCAGGTCTTGACCCACGCATCCAGGCGCTTCTGGCCCCATTCGCCAAATACAGGTTCTCTAATGCCAGGCACAAACGTATAGTTCGCCCAGCGAACCTTACGCACCGTGTTGTGGGAGAATTTACCCTGGTACTCAAAATGACAGCTCTGGCAGGTGGGGTATTTTTGCCCGCCCTTGGCAACTGCATCCTTGAGCGGTATATCCCAATTCGTTTGATGTTTAGAGCCTTGGTACCCCAGCCCATGCTGCGACCCGTTGTAGGCTTCCCAGTTGTTGTGATCGGCGCCGCTGTGGCAGGTGCCGCAGGCTTCAGGCTTGCGGGAGTTGGCCACCGAGAATTCGTGCCTGGTATGGCAGTTGTCGCACTTGTTCTGGTTGGTGTGGCACATGGTGCAGCCGTCAGCGATCTCGCGCTGCGACATTCCGGCGTAGATCTCCGTCTCGACGTTGGCCCTGTAATCCAGCGCGTGCGACGGGCGACCCCTCGGCCACTGGTTTTTCGGCCATAAGATCGTGTCGCGCTCGGACTCGCGCTCGGCATATTCCATTAGATGGCAGTTACCGCACACATCGGAGGTTGCCATCTTGATATCCTTGCGATGGTCAGCCTTATTCTTGGTATTGATGTCCACGTGGCAATCGATGCAGCCGACTTCCTTCAAGTTCTCCTTTGCACCGAGCTTGCCAATCGAGCGCAGGTTTGCCTCGATTTCCTCCAGCTTCGCTTTCTTATAGAACGTGTCGTCTTTGGGGGTCAGCTTGCGAATCTTGTCAAGATTGGCGTGGACACTTCTCTTCCACATGGTCACCCAGCCAGGCGACTCATCGGTGTGACATTTCACGCACTGCTCGCGTGTCGCGATATCCTTTACCGATGTCGGGGGCTTGTAGAACGACATTGGATCGAAATACTTGCTCATTGGGATCGGCTCCCAATACTGGCCGAACTGTCCTTTCCCCGCGCCTCTGCCTGGATCCAGCCAGCGCTTCGTCAACGCGTCATACAACTCCTTGGGGCTGGCGGACCGATCAAGGTTCAGCGCCTCGTAGGTTTCCTTGGGGACGCTGGGGAAGTCCGCCTGAGCTGTCCCAGCAAGCAAGATGCCGCTGAGGACTAGAACACACCCCACCCAAAGTTTGGACCTCATAATTGAATGCTCCTTCCTAATAAGTGTGCACCGCTACTCATTATGGTTGAGAAAAATTTTCTGGTCTTGCGCTTAATTGTGTTCATATTACGGCACATTAATCCTTCACGTGAGGCGCATTTATATCTCTGAGTCTCTCAGATGTCAAGAGGATTTGAGGAACATATGTTTGATTCGTAAAAAAATAAATTCATGTGCCAAGAAGTGCAAGATAAATGCCTTCATAAGGCACCTTGAGGCTGTCGAAAAAAGTGATCAGCATAATAAAAACGTCAGCCTGAACCACGCAGGCACTACGGTCTTTCGCGATCGATGACGACGGTGACCCCATCTACTCCAGGCTTCACTGGTTGACTCATCCCCTCTAAGTCTCCACTTTGCGGCATAGCCTGCCCGGACTTCGATAGACGAGCCACAATCACTACCATTGCGACGTCGGAGAGTGTTCTGGACGGCATCATGCTGTTCGAGTCATCGAGCCGGAACGTAAAGGGCAAGTCTTTCTTCGTCGCCCGCATGATCGCCACCGGCATCGGTGGGCCATTCGTCTCACGGGCAAACACAAATAACGTGTCCGTTGCGGACCCCTTGCCTGCAAGGCTCGGCGCAATACTGACCTTGCCGCTGATCGCAAACGACTGTCCAGACGACTTGGCCGGCGCTGCCGGTTCCGCATATCCAGTTCCCATTGAAGTAAACAGCACGCCGCAGACCAGCAGACCACACCTCAGCCAAAATTTGTTGACCATGTGCATACTCCCCCTTTTGGAAAATACATCACTACGCTCTTGAGTAAACTTATCGATTAGCGAACAGCGCGCATATATCTCAGCATACATCGAAATATGTCAAGTGGGCTTGTGCAATAAATCGGGTGGCTTACTGCAATAAACAGAGCGCCCTAACGATACGTGACGGATCAGCGGCAGGAGTTATTGCAGCATACAAGGCACTGGAAGAGAGCGGCCTGTGGGCTTCTCGGCGTTACGGTCTTTCACGATCGATGACGACAGTGATCCCATCCACCCCTGATTGTATAGGCTGACTCGTCCCCTCCAGGTCTCCGCTTTGCGGCATGGCCTGGCCAGACTTCGAGAGACGGGCGACAATCACCACAGGGCCTGCGCTGGAAAGTTTTCTGGAGGGCATCGGGCTGGTCGAGTCATCGAGTTGGAACGTGAAGGGCAAATCTTTTCTCGACGCCCGCACGATCGCCACAGGCATCGGTGGCCCACTCATCTCGCGGGCAAAGACAAACAATGTATCTGTCGCGGATGCTTTGCCGGCTAAGCTCGGCGCCATCGTCACCGTGCCCTTGATGGTACGTGGTTGTCCGGGTTGCCCGGCTGGCTGGACTGGCGCTGCCGATTCTGCATATGGTCTTTCGCGATCGATGACAACGGTGATGCCATCCACTCCAGACTGTATCGGCTGGCTCGTCCCCTCCAAATCTCCGTCTTGTGGCATGGCTTGGCCGGACTTTGACAGACGGGCCACAATCACCACAGGGCCTGCGCCGGAAAGTTTTCTGGAGGGCATCGGACTGGTCGAGTCATCGAGCTGAAACGTGAAGGGTAAATCTTTTCTCGACGCGCGCACGATCGACACCGGCATGGGTGGGCCATTCATCTCGCGTGCAAACACAAATAATGTGTCCGTCGGAGATCCTTTGCCGGCGAGGCCCGGCGCCATGGTCACCGTACCTCGGATCGTACGAGGTTGTCCCGTTTGCCCGGTTGGCCGAGCCGGCGCCGCCGATTCCGCAAAGGCGGGCATCGTTTTCCGCCCACCACCAAGCTGGCTTCGGGCTTCTTCAATGGCAGCCATCAGCTGCTGGGTCATCTCCGGATCTATATCCTGAGGAAGATTTGATCGAGCCAGTTCCCAATCCTTGACTGCACGAGCGAAATCTTTTCGGTTGAACGCCACTGTCCCTGACAGCATCAGAGCCTTCACATTGCGTGGATCGATCTTCAGCGCCTGTTGAATAAGAACTTCGGGCTTGCCTTCTAACTTGCGACCATGAACAACACCCAAGGTATCTGCATAGTCAGCGAGTAACTGCGCGTCATCAGGCATCAGTCCCACGGCTTTCTCATAAATCGCCACGGCCTCAGAGTAGCGCCCCAGTCCTACGTACGAACGCGCGAGCAATCCCCATCCCACGCCATCGTTTGGATTCTGCTCCATCTTCTGCTTGAGCCGCCCGACCAAAGCTTCGAGCGCATCGGCGGACGAATGAGCATCTTCTGGCCCCCCTTGCGCAGACATCGAGTCTGCTGTCGGCTGGGTCATGGCAAGCGGATTCCCAATCTGCCAATAGATCAACCCACTGATCGTCGGAACGATAATGGCAATCGCCAGTGCGACCGGACGACTATTCATCTGCCGCCGCGCAACTGCGGGAACCAGCTCCGTGACTCCTGTCTCCTCCAGCAGACGCCGCTCCAGCTCACGTCGCGCCTGCTGATACAACTCATCGGTGAGTATACCGTTGGTAAGGTCTTGCCCCAATTCTGCGAACTGCTGCCGGAAAATAGATAGTGTCTTCTCCTCCTCTCCCGTCGCGACAGTGGCTTTGCGCTTCAGCAGCGGCCACAGCAGGAGGCCAAGGACAAGAAGGGTCATCGTCGATGCAATTGACCAGAATACGATCGTCACGGGCGATGCGCTCCTTCAGAAAGCAATTTCGCGACGCGGTTGTGCTCGGCTTCCGATAAAGTCACATCGGTTATTTTCTTTTGTCTCCTGCGCAGCGCAAACACCAATCCCGTCGCGCCAGCTCCCAGCAAGAGGAACGGCCCCACCCAGAGCAACGTGGTCGTAAGCTTCCAGGGTGGCCGGTATAAAACAAAATCTCCATACCGCGCGACAAGAAAATCGATGATCTCCCGGTCGCTCATCCCCTTGGCAATCATCTCGCGCACTTCTCTGCGCAAGTCTTCAGCCAACGGCGCGTTCGAATCTGCCAACGTCTGGTTCTGACAGACCAGACAGCGCAGCTCGACGGCAAGGACTTTCAATCGAGCTTCAACCTGCGGGTCTGCAGCAAGCGGCTGGGCCTCGTACGCTGTCGCGAGACTTGGCAGTAGCAGTATGAGCACCCACAGCCATCTCATTGGTTCTGCAGCTCCTTCACCAGGGGCAAAATCTTTTTCTCCAAGATGTCCTCGCGCAGCGGGCCAATCTGCTTGTATCGAATGACCCCGGCCTTATCGATCACGTAGGTTTCCGGCACCCCGTACACCCCGAAATTAATCCCGACACGCCCCAACTGATCTACGGCGACGATCGAATAGGGATTGCCCCACTCCTTTAACCATGCCAGAGCTTCGCGCCGTTCATCCTTATAGTCCATGCCGTAGATAGGCACTGCCCCGGATTGTGCGAGGCGGATGAGCACCGGGTGCTCATCCTTGCAGCCTCCACACCAGGATGCCCAGAAATTGAGCAACCATACCTGGCCCTTGAGATCGTTCGACGAGATCACTTTCTCTTGATCGTGAAGTTGCGGCAGGGAAAACTCAGGCGCCATCTTCCCGACCAAGGGAGACGGCAATTCGCGTGGGTTGAGCGTCAACCCGACTGCAAGAAAACCGACCACGACAATGAAGAGCCCGAACGGGATGAGAAACCGGTTCATGAGACAGTCGGGCGTGCCATCTGGGCTGCCGCCGGCACCGAGGCCTCTTTCCGTCGCCAGGCCAGCCGATAGCGCCGATCGCTGACGGCCAGAATGCCACCCGAGGCCATGATCAAACACCCCCCCCAGATCCAATCGATGAATGGCTTGTGGTAAAGCCGCACACTCCAGGCTCCTCCTTCAAGCGGTTCACCTAATGACACATAGAGATCGCGCAAGAGCCCCGGCGAAATCGCCGCTTCCGTCATTGTCTGGTTCTGCACAAAATAGCGGCGTTTCTCCGGATACATAATCGTCACTTCTTTGCCGCCCTGGCTCACGTGAATCGTGCCCCGCGCCGCAACATAGTTCGGGCCGTTCACTTGCTGGGTTCCGTCAAAGCGGAATGTGTAGCCGCCGAGCGTCGCCGTCTCGCCAACATTCATCCGCACATCCTGCTCCACCTCAAACCCCTTCACCATGGTCACACCCACAATGAAGAGCGCCACGCCTGCGTGGGCCAAGACCATACCCCAGTAGGCACGCGGCAGCAGAGCTATTCTACCCCCAATGCTGCCGCCGCCCTCGGCCTGGAGCAGTCGTTCCCTTAAATCCACCACGATCGTCGCCAGAATCCAGAAAGCCAGCAGGAGGCCAAGACTAACGAGAGGAGTCCATTGACCCATGAGCCACGGCACCACCACAGCTGTCACTAGGCTGACGCCAAAGGCCCAGCGTAGACGAATGGCCAAGGCGGGCAGGCTCGCTTGCTTCCACTGCGCCAGCGGCCCGATCCCCATCAAAAAGATGGCAGGGGTCATCAGGGGGAGAAAAACGGTGTCGAAGTACGGCGGACCGACCGAGATTTTACCGAGGTCTAACGCATCCAAGAACAAGGGATACAAGGTACCCAGGAGCACCGATCCCAAGGCCGCCACCAGCAATACATTGTTCGCGAGCAGCATTCCCTCGCGTGAGATTATGGCGAAGCCACCGCCTAGCCCGACGCGGGGCGCCCGCCAGGCATACAACACCAAGGAGCCGCCGATCACAATGGCCAAGAATACAAGAATGAACAAGCCCCGCTTCGGGTCGGTGGCAAATGCATGCACGGAAGTCAAGACGCCGGAGCGGACTAAGAAGGTCCCGAGCAGACTGAGCGAGAACGCCATGATGGCGAGCAGCACGCTCCATGCTTTGAAGCTGCCACGTTTATCAGTGACCGCCAGCGAATGCATCAATGCGGTGCCAGCCAGCCATGGCATGAAGGAGGCGTTTTCGACCGGATCCCAGAACCACCAACCTCCCCAACCCAGTTCGTAATAGGCCCAGCCGCTCCCCATCGCGACACCCACTGTCATAAAGCACCAGGCGACTGTCGTCCAGGGGCGTGACCAGCGCGCCCAAGCCGCATCCAATGTGCCTCCCAAGAGCGCAGCAATCGCAAAAGAAAATGCGACGGAGAATCCTACGTAGCCCATATAGAGCATCGGCGGATGAATCACCATGCCGGGATCTTGTAACAGCGGATTCAGATCGCGCCCATCGAGGGCTGCCGGGATCAGCCGTTCAAACGGATTAGAAACCGTCAACATGAATAAGAGAAATCCCACGCTGACGAGGCCCATCACGCCTAAAATACGGGCGCGCATCGCTTCCGGCAGATGGGTGGAGAGGAACGAGACCGCGACCATCCAGATGCTGAGGATAAACATCCAGAGCAGCAATGAGCCCTCATGCGCCCCCCAGATGGCTGCAAGACGATAATGGAGCGGGAGTTGAGAATTCGAGGTGGCAGCCACATAGAGCACGGAAAAGTCTTTGACCGCAAAGGCGTACCCCAAACAACAAAAAGCCAATAGCACCAGGAGAAATTGCGCGCGCGCCGCCGGCTTCGCGATGGCCATGAGCGAGGAATCCCTCACTGCCGCCCCATAGATGGGCAGAGTTCCCTGCACCACCGCCACGCAGAGCGCGAGAATTAAAGCGTAATGACCAATTTCAGGAATCATGTCGGCTCCTAGCGTGGATTGACAACTAGGGTGCCGCTGCTTTGCGCCCCTACCGTCTTGGCTTTGGCGAGCGCATCCGCCGCTTCCGGTGGCATATAGTTCTCATCGTGCTTGGCCAGAACTTCACTTGCGAGGAAGGCTCCATCAGCTCTGAGTTGTCCCTGCGCCACAACGCCTTTGCCCTCTTTGAAAAGATCCGGTAAAATTCCTTTGAACGTCACAGGCACTCGCTTGGCCATGTCGGTCACAACAAAATGTACGGTGAGCCCATCGCCCTCGCGTGTGAGACTGCCGGCTTCCACCATCCCGCCGATACGGAAACTGCGCCCTTGGGGTACATCCCCATTGGCGGCTTGAGTCGGCGTATAAAAGAACACAAGATTGCTTTGAAAAGCATTCAGCACTAAGGCCGCAGCCACACCCAATGCGACCAATCCCAGGCCGATCAGGATAAACCGTTTCTGTCGAGGCTTCATCGTCTTCGTTTCCTCCTAGGATTCATCGTGGCTCTCAGCCGCTGCCGCAGACCGTCGCCAAACCGCGAGAACTTCCCCCCCCATACACAGCGCCGTAATACCAAACGAGGCCCACACATAGAGGCCGTACCCACCCATCGCGAAAAACTCCGCCATGCTTCCCCACTGCATCAGCGCGCCTCCGCGACATCCGGTAACGAGGCAGACTTGCCCCACGACGGCTGTCGCTCTCGCTCAATAATCACACAGCGCACACGAGCTAACGTCACCGCGATGCTGTACATCCAGAAGCCGACCATCATCACCAACATCGCCGTTACCATGGTCCCCGCCATCGTCGGCGCCGCCGTGATGCTGACAGAGGCCCCTTGATGCAGCGTGTTCCACCATTTCACAGAAAAATAGATGATCGGAACATTGACCACCCCCACGAGCGCCAAGACAGCGCTGGCGCGATCGGCGCGACGCAAGTCATCGATCGAGGAACGCAACAGAATGATCCCGATATATTGAAACAACAAAATCAGTTCCGACGTCAGCCTGGCATCCCATACCCACCAGGCTCCCCAAGTCGGTTTACCCCACATCGAACCGGTGAACAGGGCAAGGAACGTAAACATGGCTCCGGTGGGAGCAATGGCCTGCGCCATCATGAAGGAGGGGCGCGCATTCAATCCCAACCCGATACCAGCCCAGATGGCCATGATGACATAGAGAAACATGGACATCCAGGCAGCGGGTACATGAACAAAGATAATGCGATAGGCATCGCCTTGCGTCGCATCGGTCGGCGCAATGAAAAACCCCACGTACAACCCGACCAGGATCAATCCCGCAGCAGCGGCAGCAAACCACGGAATCATCCGTCCGGCTAATGGGTGAAAGGCCTGTGGTGATGAATATTTAAACCAGTTAATGCCTGTGGCGCTCATAACGATGTCTTATTCCAACGCAATGCGTAATGCAACAGCCGTGGCCCATGGCGCAAACGCGAACGAGAACAGGAAACAGGCTCCAAGCAACGACAGATTCGCTTCGCTTCCGATTCCGGCCAAACTATTCGTAACGGCGCCGGCCCCAAAGATCAGCACCGGAATAAAAAGTGGAAGCACCAGGAGGGCAACCAGCAAGCCGCTCCCACGCAATCCAAGAGTTAATGCAGCTCCAATCGCTCCAATCATACTCAACGTCGGCGTACCAAGCAAGAGCGATAACGTCAACACCCCCAACGATTCTCCGCTCAGCCCGAACTGCAATCCGAGGAGAGGCGAGAGCAGGACCACTGGCAAGCCAGAGATGACCCAGTGCGAGAACACTTTGCCAACGACCAAGACAGCGAGAGGTTGAGGGATCAAGAGCGTCTGCTCTAACACACCATCAAGATAATCCGCAGTGAACAAGCGCCCCAACGACAACAGGCACGCAAGCAAGGCCGTAACCCAGAGCACGCCGGAGGCGATCATCCTCAGAACCGCCGGCTCCGGCCCGACCCCCAACGGAAAGAGGCTCGCGACGATGACGACAAAGAACACCGACATCGCCACATCCGAGCGATGCCGCATAGCCAGCAGAAGATCCCGCCGGACAACGCCGCGTAATGCCTCACTCAGACTGGGCTGACTCATCGAGTCAGCCTCAGGTGCTGGACGCAATCGGACGGAAGATCGATCTCCTGGTGCGTGGCGACGACCACCATGCCACCATGACTCAGGTGCGACTGAAGGTGCCGGGTCAAGTAACTTGTGGCTGTAACATCGAGTGATGCAAATGGTTCATCCAAGAGCCATAACGGACGAGTGGAAAGCCAGAGACGCGCCAGAGCCACGCGGCGCTTTTGTCCTTGCGAGAGTACGCGCGTCGGCAGACGATGGACCGGTCGCCCAAGGCCGACTGCCTCCAACGCCTTCTGCACAACTTCTCTCGCACTTTCATCGCCCGCCAGGCAGGCAGAGACTGTAAGGTTTTCAACTGGAGTCAGCTCATCCTTGATTCCGTTGAGATGCCCTATATAAGTAAGCTGGGCACTATAAAGTTCCTTAAGCTGGCGAATGTCTTTCCCCTGCCAAAGAATCGTGCCTTTGTCAGGCGACAACAACCCGCACAGCATGCGAAGGAAGCTGGTTTTTCCGCTGCCGTTCTCACCGACCACGGCCAGTAGAGAGCCGGGCTTGACCGTCACGCTGATATCGGAAAACAGCAGCCGTTCTCCCCGACTGCCGCTCAGTGCGACGGTTTGAAACATATTCGGAGAAGTTCCATTGGAATTGAAGAAAAGGAATTGCCGCGGTGTTGAATCTTACCGGATCGTATTGTTGGCGATTGTTTTCTCAACACCGGCGACATCTCATCACAATCACAATACCACTGTCGCTGAAAGCGGTAATCCCTTCGGGAGATCGATGTCACTCCATGGCGAGGGAGGCTCACAAAAGGACACACTTCTAAGGTTTTGATTGTCGCCCATCTGATACCGGCAAGTCAAAGATGGTCGATGCGGCATGGAATAGACACATCAGATTTTCATAATCGGACAGCCGGAGAATCGGGAAGCCCACAGAAATGCATTTGAGATTTTCGCCTGCATTGCGAGGGGGCTAGAATCTTGCCCTGCTTTAATGGCATCATAGAGCGATACCTTTAGATTACGATCAGGTGCCCAGGCATAATAGCTACGTAGTGGAATCGCTTGGCCATACGAAGTAACGGCTCATCGCAAGACCCCAAACAGGAAGGTGCAGCATATCTATGATTAGGCAAGTGACAAGCGCAAGCTTTATCATGCTCATTCTTCTTGCCGCATTATCCCACCCTGAATACGTTGCTGCCCATGGAGGACAGAGCGGAGAAGACGACCCCTGCCTGCGCCGAATCGGAGAACAGCTGATACATTTCAGTGCCTATCAGCCCCAATACGAATTAAAAGATCAATACTGCACGGAGATTCCGAAGGAAGGCGATACCTTTCTGGTCGTCGACCTCGTGGACCCGGCACTGCGCAACGAGCTGGTCGGAATGCGGGTCCTGAAAGGCAATGGGAGCAATGAGGCGGAAGATCAGATTGTGGCAGATATTCGTCCAACTACCCATCCTGACGGCGTGCTCAGAGGTGAAGCCAGACTGAATGAAGGCATCTATACAGTCATCATTTCGGCAGAGAAGCAGAATCTGATGAAACGCCCGCAGTATCTCTTGCGGGTACATCTGATTGATTATCAGAAGCTGGTGCAATCCACAGTCGTCCCGGCGCTTGGTGTACTGCTGGCAGCTTGGCTCTTGTACAAGCTCATACGATCGAGGTGGCTGCGAAATTGGTTGGCAGTCCTCCGTTCATAAGGAGGCCGGGCGTTTCGGCCCGCGTGCATCATACTATTCGAGAGGGAGGATCCTAGCAATGGCTGTGCAATTCCTGAAACCTATCGGCTTGTGCGTGTTGATGTTGGTCATCGGGGCGCCGTTCTTCTCCACGCTGGCCCAGGCTCACGGAGGATTGGCGCTGGCCGAGGACATGTGCCGGCTCACGATCGGCCCGTACAACATGCACTTTACCGGCTATCAGCCGGACAATACCCGGAATAAGGAGTTCTGCGAGGACATTCCGTCGACCGGCCGCACGGTCGTGGTGCTCGATTATATGGAAGATGCGCTCCGCCCGCTGCCCACCGAAGTTCGGATCATCAAGGATACTGGTTCGGAGCAAGATCTTCAGGCCATCACGGTCCTCCATCTGCCGCCCAAGGTCTACCCTGCCGGCTCGGTTAATTTCGAATATAACTTCGCCCAGCCCGGCAAATTCGTTGGTCTAGTGACCGTGGGCGATAAGCATGTATCGCGATTCCCGTTCTCAGTAGGGGAAACAAAAATATGGCTACCCCCCACCTACTTCTTGATTGCGCTCGCAGGGGTTGCCGTGGTCGGAGTGATCTTCTTTGCCATGCGCGGCCGTGGGAAAACAACCAACAGCACTGTTTCGTAATCAGAGGGCCATCCGAGCCGAGACGCCTGTACAGACACATCGCTGGCTCCACGAGAACATTGAAGGCGACGAAGAAATTAACATGAGAAGGATACCGATAATGTCTTTGCGATCTCTACTGAAACCAGTGGTTGCATGTTTTCTGATGCTGGTGATCGGAGTTCCACTCTCCGCGCAGGCCCAGCACTTTCATGAATTGGATAAAAACTTCTGTATACTCAAATTCGGGCCCTACGGTATGCACCTGACAGAATATCAACCTGACACCTCAGACAGGCAGGAACTCTGCGGGGATGTTCCATCGACCGGCCGCACCGTGGTAGTGCTCGATTTTATCGAAGGGGAACTCCGTTCGCTGCCCATCGAGGTTCGGGTCATCAAGGATACGGGTTCGGAGCAGGACCTTCAGGCCATCACGATCCTCCATCTGCCACCTAAAATCTACACGGGAGGATTTATCAATTTCGAACATAGCTTCAGCCAGCCTGGCAAATTCATCGGGATGATCACTGTTGGCGGCAAGGAAGAACACATCGCGCGATTCCCAATCTCAGTAGGAGAAGGTGGAGTGGCGTCGCACCTCATGCACTACATGATGGTCATAATCCCAGTCGCAGCGATTGCCGGCGGAGCGGCAATCTTCTTTTTCCTGCGCGGTCGTCGCAAACCCTCGGTTAGCACTGCCTCCTAAGCAACTGGCCCTCCGGTCGCCGGAGGACAATGCGCCGAAACAATAGCCAAACGGCTGACGACTGCGGTTCAGTTTTGTGCAACAACGAGGAGGATATCCGATGACATCATGGTCGGCTCGCGCACTCAAGCACGTCGTAGCTGGCACAGCGATGGCGATGGCAGTGTGCGCACATGCAGCTCCGGCGCTGGCGCATTCAATGCTGGTCAAGGCAGAGCCTCCACGCCGAGCTGTCCTCGCCCAAGCACCGGCCCAGGTGCGACTCTGGTTCAACGAGGAAATTGAAGGCGACTACGCATCACTGGTCGTGCTCGATGCCGAGAAACACCCCGTAACCGAGATCAAACCTGCGCTTGCTCCCGATGACCGGAAATCCATCGTGTTGCCGCTGCCGGCGTTAACACCCGGAAAGTATTCAGTGAAGTTTCGGGTGCTGTCGGTAGACGGCCATGTGGTGGAGTCGTACTTCGATTTCACGATAAAGGACAAAGTGCAAAAGAAATGATCGAGGTCATCGGCGCGCTGTTCCGCTGGCTGCAGCTTGCGTCCAACATGATCCTGATCGGCGGCTGCGTCTTTCTCGCGATTGCTGTCCGTGCGAACACTGCTTTCGACGCCCCATGGTTCGCCCGCCTGAATCGCACGTTACCGTGGCTTTCGGTCACGCTTCTACTGGGCTTGGTGGGTTTGTTGGCCACGACTACGGCACAGGCCACTGGCGTGGCCGAAAATGCCTGGCACCCGGGAGCCTGGCTAGAACTCCTACAAAAAACCCGCATAGGACTCATCTGGAAGCTGCGCGCGGCGCTTGCGCTTCTCGTATGCGGAGTAGCTCTCTACGTGCGGTTCTCATCTTGGGCGCGCTGGCAATATGTGCTGTATGCGACCGTCGCTGCGCTCACGCTGGCTGCGGGATCACTCTCGAGCCATTCCGCAGCTGACGAACTATCCGTCACATCCGTGCTGCCTTACGCACTGCATACCGTTCTGGCAAGCGTCTGGTTCGGAGGGCTGCCGGCCTTTCTCACCGTCTTATTCACCGCTATCCGAACGCGAACTTACGAGGAAGCGGACCGGTCAAGCTTCCAGACCCTGCAACATTTCTCAAAGATGGCGCTGCCCGTGATGATCGCGGTCGTGGCCACGGGCATCATCGTGACCGATCGCATGGTGGACACGAGCTATGCCGCATTGGTCGCGACAAGCTGGGGCTGGCTTCTGGATACAAAGCTCGCACTGCTCATAGTGATTCTCGTGATCGCTGCGCGCGCACGCCTTGTCTGGCTACCGGCGCTCAACCAGAATGAGGATGTGGCTGAGGCCAGTAGGCGAACGCTTCGGAAATGGGTCACGCTCGAAGTTCTGCTCGCGTCAGCGCTAGTGTTGGCAGCAACACTGCTGTCGAACGCTGTCCCGGCAAAGCATACTGTCATTGAAGACTGGCCCTATCCGTTCCGTTTCTCCATCGACGCCACCTGGGGCGAGATGAGCGTCATGGTTCGTACAGGGATCGGGATTATATTGGTGATCCTGGCAGGCGGGTCGGTCGCGCTCGGTCGGACAAAGCGCTGGGAAACAAAGTGGCGCATAACCATCCCGCTCGCATTGACTGTTTGTGCCCTAGCCTTAGTGCTGCCTTCTCTTGCCACTCAGGCCTTCCCAGAAACGTACCGCAAGACGCCGGTCCCGTTCGATACCATTTCCATTGCCAACGGCGCGGCTCTATTTGCCGCAAACTGCGTCCCCTGCCACGGCCCCCAAGCCAAGGGCAATGGTGTCCTGGCCAAAACCCTCGCGATACCACCAGTAGATCTGCTCACTGAGCCGCACACTGCCAAGCATACTGCAGGAGATTTTTTCCACTGGCTGACCCACGGTATTCCCGGTACCGGCATGCCGGCGTTCGCGGACAAACTTACGGAAGAAGATCGTTGGGATCTGGTGAACTTTCTCCATGCCACCTCTCGTGGCTATCAAGCTCGCCTCATTAATCCCTACGTCGCCCCTAATCAGCCCTATATGGCCCCGCAGAATTTCTCTTATTCTGCACACGATGGGACAAGCGGTACCTTGAAAGACTTTCGTCGGCAGAAAGCAGTTCTGCTGGTCTTGTTTTCTTGGCCGGAGTCGCGCGCGCGACTCGATCAGCTGCGGCTGGCTTATCCCGCTCTACGTGATAGCAATACTGTGGTGCTGGCGGCACCCATGAATGACCTCAACCCGCAAGATCTGGCGGCAATCACAACAACGATGCCCTTCCTCATAGCAACGCAGGGTGCGCAGGAGATCGCGCATAGCTACACCTTATTCCGTAGAACCCTTAGCAATCCAGATCTGGCAGGCGAGGGAACCTCACCGAAGCATATGGAGCTCCTAATAGATCGTTACGGCTATTTGCGAGCACGCTGGATTCCTGCCGTAGACGGGGCAGGGTGGACAGACATCGGCGAATTGACTCAGCAGATCGAGCAACTGAATCGCGAAAAAGAAATTAGGCCGCCGCCTGACGACCATGTGCACTAAGTCTTTGCTGATAGAAGCACGGCGGGGATCCGAATCGGGTGCACAGTTCAATATTCATCACTCTCTAGAAAACGTCCAAACAGTCGGATGATTATTGATCCTACAGGCAAGGGTGGAATACCGAATTAGAAAGTCGTGCTGGCCACAAGATCTACAACGGCATAGATATTGCTCTAGCATGCAAATTGGCGCTGGGGGGGGCTTGATTTTCAATACGTTTTTGTATATTTTTTGCCTATAAATACGTTATGCACTTAACTCCAGTATGGCCTCGACGTACTGGAGTCCTACCAGTGGAGGACTTATATGCCAGCCCTCGCCGAATTCGAGCAGCGTTTCGCCACAGAAGGAGCGTGCCGTGCTTATCTGGCTCGACTGAGGTGGCCAAGCGGGTTCTGTTGCCCCCAATGCACTACCAGCGGTAGCTGGACAACCACACGACGCCTTCTGATGTGTCGCCGATGCGGATATCAGGCCTCCGTTACGGCAGGCACGATTTTCCATCGAACCCGACTTCCTTTGCAGGACTGGTTCAGAGCGATGTGGTGGATGACCGATCAGAAGAAGCATCGGCTTAGTGCCCTGGGATTACAGCGCTTGCTAGGCCTCGGCAGTTACAGAACTGCGTGGTTATGGCTACAGAAGCTGCGCCGCATGGTGGTACTTCCGGATTGGGACAAGTTGGGAGGCCAAGTTGAAGTAGACGAAATACACATGAGAAGCGTCGAGGCTGGAAAAGGCCGCCGACATTTGGAAAACAAGACCCTTGTGGCGATCGCCGCGCAGATTGATGGGAAAGGAATCGGACGTATTCGCTTGCGTAGGATTCCCGTTGCCTCTCCGAATCGGCTCGTTGCCTTCGTGAAACACGTGATCGAGCCTGGGTCTTTGGTTATCACGGACGGATGGAAAACCTTTGCGGGGTTAAAGCAGGAAGGCTTCAAGCACCGACCACGTCTGATTAATGCCAGCGGCAAAACAGCTCCCATCCTGTTGCCCCGTGCTCATCGAGTGGCCTCCTTGTTGACGCGCTGGTTGATGAGTACTCATCAAGGAACACTGTCTCGCGAACAACTGGACACCTATCTCGACGAATTCACGTTTCGATTCAACCGTCGAACGTCTAGAGACCGTTGGAAACTGTTCTACAAACTAGTGGCGCAAGCGGTCACTGTCGAGCCTCTCCCCTGCTCTAGGCTGGCCGCAAGCGCCTCCTAAATAGTAGGCGTTAAAACTGGAGTTAAGTGCATAAACATTCGCACGCATTTTGCACGCAGGACAAGGCTTCCACCTTGGATATTCTACTTGACATCAAGAAACTGTATCCGCTAATCTCCCCGCCACGCGACAAGCGGCAGCAAACCAGTAGCAATGTTTCGCCGGAGAATTTTTCTCTGGTACACGTAGTGGGTCTCAATCACTTAACAAGGAGGGCAGGGTATGGCTAGTACAACCTGGGGGGCGGCGGAGCGGGGCTACGATATGTCGCTCTGGTACGATTCGCGACCCCTGAAGATCGGCTGGTTCACCATGTTGGCGGCAGTGGGCG
>Ga0134127_10001396_pt1 | contig 18001 bp, 18 predicted proteins | sample KB31753_FD_96459 | JGI IMG/M metagenome (GOLD analysis project Ga0134127, IMG submission 96459) | Terrestrial soil microbial communities with excess Nitrogen fertilizer from Kellogg Biological Station, Michigan, USA - KB3-175-3 | ecosystem: Environmental > Terrestrial > Soil > Unclassified ... | reverse complement strand
GCCTATATCACCCAACTGCGGCTCTATGCACGTCTTCTCGATACCCCCAGCCTGCTCACCTGAAATCCTCCCACCAAATAACAAACCCCACCAAATGATGGGGTTCGTCAGCAGTCTGAACGCCGCAGGAGGCGGCGTTTTGATCTGGCGATAGGATCGAGCTAGATGCCGACGCCGAATTCGGTGGATTGCTGATTGCCGGCGCTCGAATAGAAGTCGTAGGGCGTGCGGCGATTGAATTTGTAGCGAATGCGAAGCTCGCGGCCCACATAGAGCCCAATAGCGGCAACAGCCATGCCGACGGAGAACCATCCGATGACCTTTAGCGTCTTGCTGTCGTCCTGCTCGTCGAGAAGTGTCAGGGGGGCGGTGTTGGCGGACATGGTCGCTTGGTCTCCTTAGTGCTTGATCGATGATAGCCCAACTGTATTTTGACGTATCCCACGCCCGTCAGGTGAGACTACAACTTTCGTGAGATGCGTGTCGTTTTGATAACTATGCCTGAATTGAAACACCGATTTCAGTGTGCTTCAGTGATTTGAGACAGCCATGAACGTTTGGTTACATCCGGCAAAAAACTGGCGTGGATTGAGTTCGCTGCAAGATGCCGCAGTTCATCCCGGGAAAATCCCTGTTCGATGTGAGCGAGCTGAAATTCGCCTACAACATCGGAGCCGAAGAAGGCTGGATCGTCAGAGTTGATGGTGACCAGAAGACCGGCGTCGAAGTAGCGGCGAAGCGGGTGAGCAGCAAAGCTGGAGCAAACGCCTGTGCGGAGGTTGGATGTGGGATTCAGCTCAAGGCAGGTGTTTCGTATCTTCAGGTGATCCATCAAGTTCGGATCGTCGATAGCCGACAACGCATGGCCGAGGCGTTCAGAGCCGATCGAGAGTGCTTCCCAGATGGCCTCCGGGCCGGTGGTTTCACCAGCGTGATTGGTGAGGCGCAGTCCAGCTTCGCGAGCGCGGGCGTACATCTCACGATAGGGCTCGGAGCCACAGCGGCGCTCGTCCCCACCGAGGCCGATTCCAATGATGGACGGGTGAGATGCATGCAACTGCGCGGCTTTGCTGAAAACTTTCTCTGCTTCATCGAGAGGGAAATGACGGACAGCATCCAGGATCCAGTAAAGGGTGAGGCCAAGTTCGGTTTCTGCACGGAGGCGGGCGCGTTCGAGACCGGCGAAGGTTGGGTCGAAGCAATCAGGATCCGGATTGCGCCAGTGATAGATGACCCCGACAGAGATGTAGACCTCGGCATGAACGACCCCCTGTTCGGCGAGATGCTGCGCCATGCGCCAGGCCGCGAGTTCGTAGTCTTCGGGCGTGATGAGGCGTTCAGAAACGGCTTTGAAAGCGAGAAGGAATCCGGTGAAGTCGGTGAAGTGGTAGAGCGATTCTGCCTCATGCAGCGTGATAGGCGTGGCGTCGTGGCGCTGGCTCAGTTCGACGAGTGTGGCAGGTGTGACGGTGCCTTCGAGGTGAAGATGGAGCTCCGCTTTGGGCAGGCGGCAGATAAAGGAGTAGATGTCGGACACTCTTTGATTTTAGTAGGTGATCTCTCCAAACCGAGGTCACCGAACCGAGAGCTGGAAGACCCACTTACATTCCTGGCGCTTTGGTGATGGTGAAGCCAAGTCGGGAAAAAGGAGCGACGGTCTTCGCTTTCACCTGATCGGAGACGATCATCCCGGTGATGGTGGAGAGAGGCGCGATCACGTATGGCGAAACAGCGTTCAGTTTTTCGGATGAGGCGAGAACGATGGTCTCAGCCGCGCTCGAAGAGAGAGCGCGCTTGACGTGCGCCTCTTCGAAGTCGCCCGTGGTGAGGCCTGCTTCGGCGTGAATGCCGGTCACACCCATGAAGTAGGTGTCAGCGCGGATGCGGCCGATGCTTTCGATTGCAGGCGCGCCCACGGCGACGACCGAATGCTTGAACAGTTTGCCGCCGATGAGAATGACTTCGACACTGGGGTGCTCGACAAGTTCGACTGCAATGGTGGGGCTGTGCGTCACGACAGTGGCACGGAGATCCGGTGGGAGATGGCGCGCGATCTGAACGGCGGTGGTTCCCCCATCAAGGATGATGACCTGCCCTCGGCGGATCATCGCAGCGGCGGCGCGGCCAATGCTTCTCTTTTCGTCAGTCGCAACCTTGAGCCGGGATGCGAAGTTCCCGACAGCTGGCGATGAGGGAAGCGCCCCACCGTGGACGCGCTGAAGGAGACCTTCAGCGGCGAGCTCGCGCAGGTCGCGCCGGATGGTGTCTTCGGAAACGTTGAGTTCGCTGCTCAGATCTTTCGCAATGATCTCACCCGTTTTGCGGAGGGTCTCGAGGATGTGTTTTCGACGGTGGCTGGTGAGCACAGCAGTACTATCGCATAGTTTTCGCGTGTCTGCACGAAAATGCACGAAGTTGCACGTTTATGCACGAATGAGGTAATGTGAATGCTCGGAGGGCGGATGAGCGAGACAAAACCACTTCTTGTGCTTGTAGCGGGACCCTATCGGTCTGGAACGGACGGTGATCCGCAGCGAATCAGAAAGAACCTGCAACGGCTGGAGGCGTTTGCGCTGGGCGTGTACAAGGCCGGCCACGTTCCCCTGATCGGTGAGTGGGTCGCGCTGCCCCTTGCTGAGCAGGCCGGTTCAAGCGAGGTAGGCGACGCAATTTCGGAGCAATTCCTGTATCCGGTGGCGGGGAGGCTGCTGACGCGGTGCGATGCGGTGCTGCGGATCGAGGGCGCGTCGAAGGGCGCGGATGAGGATGTGCGGATCGCGCGAGAACGGGGATTGCCGGTGTGGTTCAGGCTGGAGGATGTGCCCGTGGCGGGAACAGCCGAGCAGTAAGCCGATCCCGTGGAATCGAAGTTGATCGAGCGCTGACAAGTATTACCGCATACCTGCGAACTCCGACCGGTGTCGGCTGTAGAAGAAATAGATCAGCAGTCCTGTGAACAGCCAGATGAAGAACGCCGTCCACGTCAGGACTTCCAGGCCCATCATCAGCACGATGCAGAAGATGATGCTGAGCACCGGAAACACCGGTCCAAAGGGGGCTCGGAAGGTGCGAGGCCGTGCGGGTTCGCGGTAGCGGAGGATCATGACCGCGATGGAAACGAGAACGAATGCGAACAGCGTGCCGATGTTGGAGAGGTTGGAGACGGTTCCAATGTCGAGCAAGCCGGCCGGAACGCCGACGACGAATCCAGCAACCCAGGTGGCAACAGCAGGAGTGCGGAAGCGGGTGTGAATCTTGCCAAAGACCTTTGGCAGAAGGCCGTCGCGTGACATGGCGAACCAGACGCGCGCCTGACCAAGCTGGAAGACCAGGATCGACGAGATCATGCCCAGCATTGCGCCAATGAGAACGATCAGCTCGATCCAGCGGAGGGGTGCGCCGCCGGGCTCGGTCGACAGACGCTTGAGGGCGTTCACGACCGGAGCGGCGTCGCCCATGATTGAATTCCACGGCACGATGCCGCTCAGGGCGATGGCGACGCCTCCGTAAAGGAGCGTGCAGGCGACGAGTGTGGCGAGAATGCCGATAGGCAGGTCGCGCTGGGGTTTCTTGCATTCTTCGGCAGCGGTGGAGACGGAGTCGAATCCGATGTAGGTGAAGAAAATGATGGAGCCGCCGGAGAGCATGCCGGTCCAGCCATTGGGCATGAAGGGATGCCAGTAGACAGGCTTGATGAAGCTGGCCGCGGCGAAGATGAACGTGAGAATCGCGACCATCTTGATCAGGACCAGGATGTTGTTGGTGCGGGCCGACTCGCGGATGCCGCGGACGAGAATGACGGTGAGGAGCATTACAACAAGGAATGCCGGGATATTGAAGCCGAAGTGCCAGCCGGGCTGGTAGAGTTCGCGGCCAGCGAAGTCTGTGAGGCCGGTGGGGAGGTAGGCGGGCGAGATCCATTGCAGGGGGGGGTGGATCCCGAACCACTCGAGGAGTGCCTCTATGTGCGCGGCGAAGCCAACGCTGACGCTCATGTTGGAGAAGGCGTACTCGAGGATAAGGTCCCAGCCGATGATCCACGCGACCAGTTCGCCGAGGGTGGCGTAAGTGTAGGTGTAAGCCGAGCCGGCAATGGGGATCATGGAGGCGAGTTCGGCGTAGCAGAGCCCCGTGAAGACGCAGACGATGGCCACGAGGACGAGCGAGAGGGCGAGGGCAGGGCCTGCGCCGGGACGTCCGGCCATGGCGGTATGAGTGAGCAGGTAGTGGATAAGGGGCGTGTTGCTGATTTCGGGGGTGTCAAACTTCTGACCGGCCATGGCAGTGCCGATGACTGTGAAGATGCCTGAGCCGATGACGGCGCCGATGCCGAGAGCGGTGAGCGACCAGGGACCGAGGGATTTTTTAAGCGCGTGTTCGGGATCTTCTGATTCGCTGATCAGCTTGTCGATGGATTTGCAGGCAAACAGTTGATTGGGCAGGGCGGTTCTCCTGGTCGTCGCTGAAAGTCCCGGCGCTTGGTTGAAAGCCTTTTCGGGAAGTTTACATGCTGAGCAAAGGCCTGCGGAACAGAGGATGCGACGTTCTCCAGGAGAGCCCAAAACAAATCCGGGCCGCCACCAACAGGTGTGCGACCCGGAAACTTTGGCGCTAAAGCCTGCAGCCGTTTAGCGCTTCGACTGGCCGCGAGTAAGTTTCTTCAATTTCTTTTTATTTGAGCCGCGGGGGGTGGTGCGCTTGGCCTTGGGGGCCGCCTTCTTGCGGGCGCTGCGCTTCAGCTTTTTGCGCTCTGATTTATCGGTAACGCTCTTGGTGTTTGCCACTGAGAGAATCCTCTTTCCATCAATCTGTTTGCGAGATGTCGCGCGACTCAATGGTAACGGAATCATGGGGGGAATGAAAGCGCGGGCGGCTCAGAAGAAGCACGGAAACCATGTTGGCCGTTCGCCTAAGGGATGAGCCGGGTGGGAATACGTCGAGGCCCAGTGGCGACATAGGTGTGGCTTTGAGGTAGACAGCACAGTAGGGTTTAGGTTGTGAAGGACTGGAGAAACGACACTCGATTGGAAGCTCAAGTGATCTTCTGGTCAACAGGCCGTCAAGCGAAAATGGCACTTGGTCACAGGTACATAGACTGTCGATGGATGGGAAGCTAGCCTGCAGGTCATGCAAAAGATCATGACAACTCGGTTTCAACGTGCGGTTCCGTTGTTGATGGGATTGGCCGTGCTTGCTGCGGCAGTTCCGGCGCTTTGTGAAAATGTACCCACATTTCGCGGCAATCCGGAGCACTCGGGCATATACGATGCCGCCGGAGTTCCCGCCTTGAACGGCGTCAAGTGGACATTCAAGGCGGCAGGCCGGTTGATCGCTTCCCCGACCGTCGATGGTGCGACCGTGTATATCGGGAGTACGGCAGGGCTGTTCTATGCGGTCGATCGCGATAGCGGGAGCGAGAAGTGGAAGTTCAATGCGAAGAGCCGGATTCCGTCGACGGCAGCGATTGCAAACGGCATGGTCTACTTCGGAGCGTACGATGGCAACTTCTACGCGCTCGACGCAGCTTCCGGAACATTGAAATGGAAGTTCGCCACGGAGGGTGAGCACCGGTATGCGGCAACTCATCTGCACGGCTCTCAACCGGTGAAGGAAGTGATGCCGGATCCATTTGACTGCTATCTGTCGTCGCCCGTGGTTTGGAAGGGCGCGGTGTACTTCGGCAGCGGGGACGGGAACGTGTATGCGCTCGATTCGGCCAGCGGCGCGCTGAAGTGGAAGTTCAAGACAGGGGATGTGGTACATGCTTCGCCGGCTATTGCCGATGGCAAAGTGTACATCGGCAGCTGGGATAGCAATTTCTATGCTCTCGATGCCATGACGGGGAAGGAAGTCTGGCGTTTCAAGACGGGCGAGGATCCGGACATCCACAACCAGGTGGGCATTCAGTCGTCGGCTGCAGTTGTGGATGGGGTGGTGTATTTCGGATGCCGCGACTCCCATTTATATGCTCTCGACGCGAAGACCGGCGACAAGAAGTGGGCCTACGGGACGAAAGGCTCGTGGGTGATCGCGTCTCCCGCGGTGCTTGACGGCAAGGTGTACTTTGCGACGTCGGATTCGGGAATGGTATTTGCTCTCGATGCGAAAAGCGGGGATGTGATCTTCTCCCTCGATCTTCAACGCTGGCCATCGTTCTCTTCACCTGCGATTGCAGGCGATGTGTTGTATGAAGGGTCGAGTTCGGGACGTTTGAATGCGGTAGATCTGGCGAACCGCAAAGTTGCATGGAGTTTCCAAACCGATGCGGCGAAGAAGAATGGACCTGCATACACCAAGGCGGATGGCTCGCCGAATTATAAAGCGGCGTTTGACTCGGACTTTTACGATGACATGGTTGTTGGGCATTACCGAATGATGTCGGTCGGTCCGATCCTTTCTTCTCCGGTGGTCGCGGACAGGGTGGTTTACTTTGGCGGAACGGATGGGATCCTCTACGCGCTGGATTAAGGAAAATCGGGCCAGGTGATGTTCTTCCGGCGAGTTACGTCGGCCTCAACCGGGAGTGGCGAACTGCCACTCCCGCTTTTTCAGGGTTGCGAGAGTGGGTCAGGGCTGTTGGGGCCGCACCTGGTAGATAATGTGGACGGCGCGGTGATTACGCTTCAGCGCTTACGGGTTGCGAAACGGAAGAAGGAACTGTGGTCTCAGTGAGGACGCCATCGAACGAGTGGACTGCGATTGAAGAAGATCGCATACAGACCTCGTGGCTGGGCAAGCTTGCAATGCGCTGGTGGGGACGGCTGCTGATTGCGGCTGTCGGGTGGACAGGACTGGCCCTGATGTTTTCGCTGCCGAACCTGATGACAGGGGGGTTCGATAAGGAATTCAAGATGTACTGCGCTCAGTTCTGGGCGTGGGGGATGGTCACTCCACTGATCATCGGATTCGACCGGCGTTTGCCCTTCTCGGGTAAGCAGCTTGGGATGCGGGTGCTCGCGCATCTGGCAGCGAGTCCAATCCTGACGCTTCTGGGCTTCTACATCATGAAGGCTCTCAGGGTAGCGCTTGGAACTGACCCCCCGAGTTCTTTGTCTCCACATCAGGTCTTCAGCATCCTGATGATCGGCTGGCAGCTCTGGTTCTGGCTGATCTACTGGATCGTGGCCGGAGCGATTCAGGCGTATCGATACTATGAGCGCTATATGAATACGGAACTGCGCCTGGAGCGGCTGGAGCACAGCTTCAGCGAAGCGCGATTGAACGCCCTGCGAATGCAACTCGACCCCCATTTTCTTTTCAATGCTCTGAACACAATCTCATCGCATGTGGAGCGGGATCCGAAGCTGACAAGGCGCATGATCGAGCACCTTGGCGACCTTTTGCGAATGTCACTCGAGTCGAAGGACAGGCAAGAGGTGCCGCTGACGGAAGAGGTTGCATTTCTGGAGCATTATCTGGAAATCCAGAAAATTCGGTTCGGCGATCAGCTCAGGGTGGTCATGGATATCGCGCCAGAGGTAAAGTACGCAGCGGTGCCGTCGATGTTCATCCAACCGCTCGTCGAGAACGCAATCCGCCACGGAATATCGCGCCGTGCTGCGGGAGGCACCATCATCGTTCGCGCCAAGCCCCTCGGCGAGCGCCTCGAGGTTCGGGTGCAAGACGATGGAGTGGGGTTGCCCCCAGGCTGGAGACTGGAACAGTCAGAGGGCCTGGGGTTGTCGATAACAAGGCAGCGCATCGCGGGACTTCATCCGAACGGGACGAGCCGCTTTTCTGTAAAGAATCGCATCGAGGGCGGCACCGAGGTGGAGGTGTCCGTACCGTTGCGGCTGGTGGGAGACGAGAAGAGTGAACGCGCGTACGCTTGAGCCGATTCATGTGCTGGTGGCCGATGATGAACTGCCGGCGAGGCAGAGGTTGATTGATCTGCTGCGGCGAGATGAGCAGGTGGCTTCAGTGAGCGAGGCCGCAGACGGAGAAACCGCGGTGGAGATGATCCAGCGGGAGAGGCCGGGTCTGCTTTTCCTGGACGTTCAGATGCCGGAACTGGATGGGCTGGGCGTGATCGACGCTATCGGTGCGGCGGAGATGCCTCTAACCGTGTTTGTGACCGCCTATGATCAGCATGCGATTCGGGCTTTTGAGTCGAATGCGCTGGATTATCTGCTGAAGCCGTTCAGCGATGAGCGCTTTGAGGCGACTATGACGCGGGTGAAAGCCCGGTTGGACGAACGGAGTATGAAGGAGTTTGGCCAGCGCGTGATGAAGATGGTGAGCGCTGCGCCGTCCGCGCCGGAGAAGAGACTGGACCGGCTGGTAGTGAAGGCGGGAGGAACGACTCGATTTATCCGAGTGATCGATATTGACTGGATCGAGGCGGCGGGAGTGTATGTGACGTTGCACGTGGGCGGGAAGGAACTGCTATATCGCGCGGCATTGAATGATCTGGCGGAGAAGCTCGATCCACGGCGGTTTGTGCGGGTGCATCGGTCGGCACTCATCAATATTGAGAGCGTGGTGCAGCTGGAGCCGATTTCGCACGGGGAGTTTGAGGCGGTGCTGAAGAACGGATCCCGAACTCGGGTCAGCAGGACATATCGCGGGCAGCTGGAGAAGCGGCTGGGCCAGCCGTTGTAGCCGCGGAGTTCACAGCAAAGCAAAAGGGACGGCTGATTGGCCGTCCCTTTTGGCGTTCCGGTCATCTCGAGCTTAGACGGGCTGAACGTTCTCAGCCTGCCAGCCCTTCGGTCCCTTGACCACGTTGAACTGAACGGCCTGGCCTTCCTGCAGTGAGCGGAAGCCCTGCGCCTGAATGGCGGTGTGATGGACGAATACGTCCTCGCCGTTCTGACGGGTAATGAATCCAAAACCTTTTGCGTCGTTGAACCACTTAACGGTGCCCTGTTCCATGAGTGTGAAACTCCTTGATCCTGATTTACCGCCGAATTGCAATTTGAAGCGTTGCTGTGGAGCGGTAACTCGGAACAGGCAAGGACTTCTGAATCGAATTCTGGGATTGGAATGAGTGTAGCATGGGTTGGGAGAAAGCCGTGCCGCACCAGAGTAACCGCGTCCTTGTCATCAATCCTGGATCGACATCTACCAAATTCGGCGTCTTCACAAAGGACGGGCCCGAGTGGGTGACCACCATACACCACGGCGACGAAGAGATAGAGCAGTTTCGCGGCCGCTCCATGCTGGCACGGACCGGGTATCGCGCTGGGGTCATTGAAAAAGCCCTCAGCGCCGCTGGATATGAGCCGAAACAGTTTGCGGCAGTGGGGGGGCGCGGAGGCTTACTGCCCCCGATGGCGTGCGGAACGTATCTGGTAGATGATGCCATCCTCGAAGAACTGCGTGAGGCAAGACGCGGTGAACATGCGAGCAATCTCGGAGCGGTACTGGCGCTGCGCTTTGCTGAAGCTGCCGGAGTCAATGCTTACATCGTCGATCCAGTAACCGTAGATGAGTGGCAGGATTGTGCACGTCTGTCAGGCTCCCCATTGATTGTGCGAGGGTGCGTTGGACATGCCTTGAACATCAAGGCAGTAGCCCGACGGTTTGCGCGTAATTCCGGGCGGCCGTATGCGGAATTGCGGTTGATCATTGTCCATTTGGGGAGCGGGATTACGGTTTCTGCGCATCGCGGTGGAAGAATGATCGACAGCAACACGCCGGAGGAGGGGCCGTTTGGGCCGGACCGAACCGGGTCGCTGCCAGTCCGGGAACTGATCAAAGTATGCATGACCGGTGAACACAGCGAGCGTCAACTTGATCGCATGGTTTTCGGCGAAGGCGGCCTGTTCGCATACCTTGGCACTCGCGATCTCCAGGAAATTGAGCGGCGAGTGGATGCAGGCGACTCGAAGGCTGCGGCGGTATATGAGGCAATGATCTATCAAGTTGCAAAGGAGACTGGCGCCATGGCGGCCGTTCTGGAAGGTCGCATTGATGCCCTCCTCCTTACCGGCGGCATGGCCCACTCCGAGCGGCTGATCGGGAAATTTCGCAAGTACATCGAGTGGATCGCTCCGGTGACCGTTTACCCAGGTGAAGATGAATTGCAATCGATTGCAGAAGGAGTCTTCCGCGTACTTCTATGTGAGGAGCAGGCAAAGCGGCTCGATGCACACCTCGTAGGCGAGGAACGCCGCAAGGCCCTTGTCATAGGGCTTGAGTAGCACTGATGTAGCCGAGTGGAAAGATCGAATAGCGCTCAAGTTCCGGGAGGCAAGTTGGCTTCGAAAACCTCAATGGCCAAAGACTGGAATGAACAACGATTACCGAATGTCAGAATTCGCTGGCAGAGTATTCTTCTGCTCGCAACTGCCGCGCGTCTGATCCTCGCTCTTGTTTTGTTCGAGTTCCACGCAGTCCCGCCACTGAACAATTGGGGCTATGAAAATATAGCGATTGCGCAATCCCTGCACGAGGGGCACGGCTTCAGTTCTCCGTACTTTTCTCCTTCGGGGCCAACTGCCTTCATGGCGCCTGGTTATCCTCTGTTCTTGGCTGCCATCATGGCGTTGTTCGGCACAGGCACCGTTGCGGCGACCGTAATAGTGATCCTTCAGGAGATCTTCTCTCTACTTACGGTAGTGATGGTGATGATCGCTGCACGCAATTGGTTTGGTGCGCGAACAGCAAACCTCGCCGGGTTTATCTCTGCCGTCGCGCCCCCCATGCTGATGGCTCCCGTTTGGATATGGGACACTTCGTTTTCAGCCCTTGCAATTGCGGCAGCCTTTGCCGCCGCATCAGGACCTGCATTAACTCGCAAGGGATTCATCACAGCAGGCGCTGGATGGGCGATTGTCGGGCTAGTGAACCCATCACTAATTCCTTCATTGTGGGCGATGTGTGGTTGGTCAGCATGGAAAGCCAGGAAGTTCCCCTGGCTGGGCATTCTGGTCTTTTTGGTCGTTTTCGCATCGTGGCCAGTGAGAAATGCAATTGTGATGCACACGTTCATTCCGTTGCGCACCGACTTCGGCTACGAGCTTTGGATGGGAAACCATCCAGGCGGAAGCGGTAATCCAGAGGAATCGCTGAATCCGATGACCAGCAAAGCCGAGCGTGAGGCTTTCCTAAGAATGGGAGAACTTCGTTATCTGGATGGGAAGGGAGCACAGGCAAAAGCGTACATCCGGTCCGCGCCGGCTCGTTTTCTCGAGCTGAGCGCGAAGCGCTTTGCGAGATTCTGGACTGGCAGTGAACCGGGGGTGAATTTCGTTACGATCACATTCTGTCTGCTGGGTTTCGGGGGCCTGTTCTTCTTATGGAGAGAGCGCCGGGACCTGGCAGTTCTCTACGCGCTGCCCTTGCTGGTCTTTCCTCTTCCCTATTACTTCACCCTTGTGATTGCACGGTTTCAATATGTCATCGCGCCGGTCCTGGCTTTACTGGCTGCTCATATGGTCGCGGTAATGCTTGGCGATGACGACGTGAAAAGAGCCCGAAGGGATGACGACCCGTCAGCGCCCTTTTTAGCTTCCGAGAATCAAGCCCCAGCAAAGGGTTGAATTCTTGATCCTGTGAAGATCACCACCAATAGCGGTTCTAGCGGGAAAGCATTCTCAGGCTTGTAGCGATCGGTAAGCCGATAAGGAAGATGTGCGCCAGAATCCCCTCGACCAGGCTGCGGTACGTGTACGGACCCATTGCGTGATAGGCGCTGAGTGGAAGAACGACAAGCTGCATGAACAGGAATACGCCCACCCCATAGAACACGCCACAAACGAAGAAATGATCGCGAAGAAAATCTAGCTTCCTGCTCGCCAGGCAGTACACAGCAGCGGCAGAGAAGGCGATGAGGTAGTGAAGAAGGAGTCCCAGAATGTAGGGTCCGGCCGCCGCGTGCCGTGCTGCGGGACCGATCAGACCTCCCGCAATTCCCAGCGGCATGAAGCGACCGAAGGTGATGTAAGCAGAGGTCATATCCAGGAGGCCCGCGATGAATCCTCCAACAGCAATGGGCAACACAAGATTTCGATTGGGTATGCGCAGCGCGACCGGACTGGCTGTCATGGCGACCTCAGGGAAAGACGTTGGTTGATTCCTTCCCATCCTCGGATGATTGCGCCCATGCGGCAACGCGTTTGGCGCGGGACGGACATTTAGGCAGGCAGGATGGCTTCCGTAACCCGCAACGCGGACGTGTTTCGGCGCCTATTTCAAGTGGTGAGAAATCAAGCGTACGCTTGTCGGCTTTGTCGATGCGGCAACGCAACAAGAAACTCGGGATACGCGGGTGGCAGAAACCCATGTCCCTGGTCGGTGAAGATGTGGCCCTCACGGTCGAAGTGCCTCATCTCGCAGAGCTGCATCAGCTGTTTCGCATTCGCAATCGGAACGTTGTCATCCTGCGAGCCGTGAAGGATCAGCAACCGCGGCATGCCCTTAAAGGTGGTAGAAGAACTCGTCAGGCAGGCTGCCGTACCATTCTGCAACAGCATCGACAGAGGCCATCTGTCAACCCTCCGCGAGCGCAGCCGAACCACCGAGTGAGAAGCCGAGGATACCGATCTTCCGCCTGCCTGCTCGCCACTCTCCTTACATAGCGCGACGAGACCGGATTGTACTCCGAGCGTGCCCGAGGCCCTGGAATCCGTCTACACTTTTTGTAGGTTTGCAAACTTCTCCATCAGCTTTTTCATACCGTGCTGGGGGAAGAGCACGGTCAGCTTGGCTTCGTCGCCTTCGCCTTCGCGCATCACAACTGTTCCTTCACCGTATTTGCTATGGCGAACGCGCTGGCCTTTCTTCAGGCCGGACGCTCCCGATGATTCCGGAATGTCCATCTTCGGCCGCGACGAACGAGCGAATGAGCCAGGCTTCACTCCACGCCCTCCGAAAAAACGCGCGATGTTGTCGATGGATCCCTCATCCGAAGTTTGCGCCGACTTGCTTTTCGCCGTCTGACTGTAGGAGAAACGCGATGACTCCTGGTTCTCATCCTCGTAGTTGTAGTGGCGGCTTTCGTACTCACCGGAGTGGCTCTGCCGTTGGCCCGTGCCGAAGCCTCTCCCATTTCGATAAGCAGGCACCGACCAGGCCGGAGATCGGCCGCCGAGGTTCTCCACTAACTGGCTTGGGACCTCTTCCAGGAAGCGGGACGGGATGCTCTGCTCGGGCGCATCGTTTCCGTACCTGCGGCGGTAGTGAGCGCGGGTGAGGATCAGCGTATTCATCGCCCGTGTCATACCCACGTAACAGAGACGCCGTTCTTCCTCGAGCTCGTCGGGATTCATCAGCGTGCGCGAGTGCGGAAACAGACCCTCTTCCAGTCCGGCAAGGAAAACCAGCGGAAACTCCAGGCCCTTAGCCGCGTGCAACGTCATCAAGGTGACCCGCGCGTTTGGATCGAACTGATCGGTGTCCGACGCCAGCGCCGCGTGATCGAGAAAGTCCGCCAGCGTTTCTCCCCGCACCTCCGCATCGTGTGCGGCGTTCGCAAGTTCCTTCAGGTTTTCAATGCGGCTGAAGGATTCTGGCGATGCTTCGGCCTCAAGCGCCTTGATATACCCCGATCTATCGATGAGGAAGCGGATCAGTTCGGGAAGAGTGGCCGGATCGCCGGGCTTGCGGAACGCTTCGGCAGTTTTGTCGGCACGAGGTTCGCTGGGCGGCAGGCTTTGTTTCCCCGGTCTCAAAGGCAAAGCCTGCGAAACTCGCGTCGAAGCTTCCGCCTCCTTCCCATGTTTCGGCATTTTCAGAAACGGACGCACTGGCTTCTCGGCAAACGGGGAGAAGTGGCTGGGATCCAGCAGCGTCATCTGGTTTTCGTTCCTGCCAAAACTGAACTCGGCAGCAGCCTCCAGAGCGTCGGAAAGTTCCTGCTTCTCGTCCGCGCTCGGCTCGGCGGCGCCGAAGCTGAAGTCGGTGTCGGCGTCTTCCAAGCCCACATCCTCCGCTAGCTTTCCGGCGAAGTCGGGATCCATCATCGCCTGCGCGTCAAGGATGAGCTGACGAAAAGATCCAAGCGCCATACCCGCACGACTCGAGATCAGATTCTGGTCGATAGCCGTCTTCATGGCATCCCACGTCGACTGACCCGTTTCAAGCGCAAGCCGCTCAAGTGTCGCAAGGCTGGTTGCGCCAATGCCACGGGCGGGAGTGTTGATGACCCGATTCAGCGCCATGGAGTCGTGCGGATTCCGCACAAGACGCAGATAGCTCAGCAGGTCCTTGATCTCCGCACGCTCATAAAAGCTGAATCCTCCCACCATGGAGTAGCTGATGCCGTAACGCCTTAGGGCTTCTTCAACCAGACGCGACTGAGAGTTCGTGCGATACAGCACCGCACAATGCGCTTCGTCGCCCGCATCGCCTGCTTCCCGCATGAACTTCTGAATGCGATCAGCAATGAAGAGCGCCTCGTTTTCTCCATCCGGAGCCTCGTAGTAGCCAATCAGCGATCCGCCCTGGCGATCCGTCCAGAGCTTCTTGCCTTTGCGCCGCAGATTGTTCGACACGACAGCGCCCGCCGCCTCCAGAATTACCTGAGTCGAGCGGTAGTTCTGCTCAAGCCGGACGATCTTGGCGTTTGGAAAATCCTGCTCAAATTCGAGAATGTTGCGAATATCAGCTCCGCGCCAGGAATAGATGCTCTGGTCTTCGTCTCCGACAGCGCATACGTTCTTGTGCTCGCCCGCCACTAGTTTCATCAACTCGTACTGCGGACGATTCGTGTCCTGGTACTCGTCTACCAGGATGTAGCGGTATTTCCGCTGGTAGTACTCGCGCGTGGGCGTTGACACCTTGAGCAGCCGGACAGCCTCAAGCAGCAGGTCATCGAAGTCCATCGCATTATTCTTGCGGAGCTCATCCTTATAGCCCTTGTAGATGTGGGCGATCCGTTCGCTATCGGGATCCTTGGAGCCGAGATAGTACTCCTGTGGGTCGACCATGTGGTTCTTCGCCCAGGAAATTCGGCTGAGCACTGTGCGCGGCGTCAGCTGCTTGGTGTCCAGCCCCATGCGGCGCATCACTTGCTTCACAATGTTCTGCTGGTCGGTCTCGTCGAAAATGGCGAAAGACTTTGTCAGTCCCTGATTGTTGACTCGAAGCGCCTCGATATCCCGGCGCAGGATCCGAACGCAAAGTGAGTGAAAAGTAGCGATCAGGGGCTTGCTGACCGAAGAGTGCCCCAGAAGTTTTTCGATCCGTTCGGCCATTTCGGCCGCTGCCTTGTTCGTAAATGTAACTGCCAGAACGGAATCTGGGGCTACGTTCTTTTCCCGAATCAGCCATGCGATGCGACTGGTAATCACGCGCGTCTTGCCGGAGCCGGCGCCCGCCAGGATAAGAAGGGGTCCATCCGTGGTTTCTACGGCGGCCTGTTGTTCTGGATTGAGCTTTGCGATAAGCGACTGCGACAAAGTGGGTCGTCCGGAGGGAAAGATCCTTACCCTAGTTTACCTTTTCAGCCATGTTCCTGCGCGGGCCGAAGCAGGAGTGATTTCCCGGCTTCTATCCGATCCGCGAGCGCAAAGCGAGTCGATCCCCAATGAACATATCTGTGTGACCCTCGACATAGCAGCTCATGAAAACGGAGCGGTACTCTCGCTCTTCGTAATCAGCTACTTTCTCGACCTTGCACCCGGTGTAGCCCAGAAGATCCCAATGAGCCATCGCCCCGTACAAGGGGAGCGGGCTCATGTGCTCTCGAATTCGTGCCGCCGCGTGCTTCAGTCTTTTCTATGCTTTCCTTCTCTCCGTTTCCTGCGCAGCTTCGCCCACAAACAGCAAGCTGCTCTGGCTGGTTCCGCCAGGTGCCCAAATTGTCGCGGGTTTTGAGAATTACCATGATCCCGGCCATCATGGACAGCTCTTGCTGACCACGCGCAACAATCGGCTTGATCTTGCCGACTGGCAGGCGATTTTCGGAGTTGATCACAAACGAATCTCCGAGGAAGTCATTGAAGTTGCGGCATCTTCGGTCGGCGGCCAATTGCCAGAACATCTACTGCTGGTCGCCGGCAGCTTTGATGCCGCCGCGATCCTCCGCTCTGCACAGCTAAATGGATCGAAGAGGATTGACTACGAGGGACAATCGGTCATACTTGTTGATCCATTCACGCGTGAAAAAGGAGTAATGACAGACACTCGCTGGCTGATCATCCTCGACAATCGTGTGGTCATGTTCGGAACGCCATCCATCGTTAAAGAGGCTCTGCATCGTTATCTCAGCCACTCCGATATCGACATGATTCTCCGCGAGCGCTTGAGCCAACTACCGAGGGAGGTAAGCTCCTGGAACGTTCTGAGTTCGTTACCCAAGGCACCCACAGAATTTAGAGCGACACATCGCACCAGCCCATGGACAAAGTTCTTCGAGGGGGCGAACGTAATGATGGTCGGAGTGCACTTTGGTTCCAAAATCCATGTGCACTTTTCTCTGCGCGCAGATGAAAATCGCGGAGGCGGCTTCTTCCTGGAGAAGTTCAGGTCCTTCGCAGAGGTATTTGCGCCTGAGCGCACCGGCGCTTCTCGACCACCGCGGGTCAACAAGTTCGAAGTCGCTTCAGACGGCGCCCAGGGCTCCATCGAGCTCTCAAAAAAACAGTTTGATAACTGGAGCGATTGGACGAATAACTTTGGGCGGCGACCGGCAATACCGGCGCGGCCGCTCTCCGCAGGCCAATAGCATCGCTCACCTTGACTTGAAACGGGAGCACACCCTCCGCTCTGATGAACATCTGCCCAGTTGGTGTGCCCAATGTGCGAGCGGTATTCTGAGTGCAAGATGACAGTGAAGAGAGTAGCCGTCTACTGCGGATCTGCAAACGGCAGCAACTTCGATTTTTTAGCTGAAGCGAAAGCGCTTGGCAGTGCGATTGCAAATGCATCCCTCGGACTTGTCTATGGCGGGGCAAGTGTGGGATTGATGGGTGCCGTGGCAGATGCGGCGTTGGCTGGTGGAGCCGAGGTGATTGGTGTGCTGCCGGAAATCTTGTCAGGAAGCGAGATCGCTCATCGTGGACTCACTCGGCTTGAGATGGTCCCGACCATGCACGAGCGCAAAGCTCGCATGGTGAAACTAGCTGACGCATTCGTGATGCTGCCGGGCGGCTACGGGACACTCGACGAGATGATGGAGATCGTCACCTGGAAACAGCTTCATTTGCACGAAAAGCCCTGCGTCTTGATCAACACCGCGAGATACTGGGATGGGTTGCTGGTGTTCCTGGATCGCGCAGTTGCGGCAGGTTTCCTGAAGCCTGAGAATCGGGAGCTGATGGAGGTCGTCGATACAGCCGAGGAGGCCGTGAACCTCGTGGCGCGAGAGACTAGCAGACGTTGACATCCGCTACTTATATCTCGCGCGTTCACGCTGAAGTTCTCGGTAGAGCTCGCTCTTCGATTTTCCGGATTCACGTGCGAGTCGTTTGAGCGCTTCTTTTTCATCCAGGCCCAGCTCTAATCGTACGCGCTGTAGTCGAATTGAGATTGTTTCTCCTGTATCGGACCCGGGATGAACGGCACCTGCATTGGGAGCTTTCGGTGCTTCCACCAGTAACACAAATTCCCCGCGGACGCGGTCGCGATCAGTAAGTTGCGCGCGTACCTCCGACACAGTGCCGCGAAGGAACTCCTCATGGAGCTTTGTTATTTCGCGAGCTGCGACGACCCGAAGAGACGATCCGAACACAGCTTCTAAATCGGCGAGCGTCTCCGTGATCCGATGCGGCGCCTCATAGAAGATGATCGTCTCCGCGGTCTCGCGAGCCTTCGCAGCCAGTGCCTCCAGTCGAGTCCGCCGAGCGCCGGCCTTTTCCGGTAGAAACCCGATAAAGTGAAACTCGTCAGCAGGGAATCCCGACGCAATGAGCGCGCTCAATCCGGCATTTGCGCCTGGAATTGGGATCACGGGCACGTCCACGGCGATAGCTTCGCGCACAAGTACCCCACCGGGATCACTGATCCCCGGCATGCCTGCGTCTGACACAACCGCGATTGAGCCGCCATTCTTCAGCATTTTGATGAGTTCGGTGGCCCGCTCCCGCTCATTGTGAGCGTGATAGCTGATCGTGGG